>Ga0265294_10004337_pt1 | contig 17791 bp, 16 predicted proteins | sample MunlanPumphouse3_FD_192504 | JGI IMG/M metagenome (GOLD analysis project Ga0265294, IMG submission 192504) | Groundwater microbial communities from a municipal landfill in Southern Ontario, Canada - Pumphouse #3 | ecosystem: Environmental > Aquatic > Deep subsurface > Groundwater | place...
ATTTATAAAACTTATTATTTTTAAGTTCCAGATTCTTCAGGTGTTTCGGTGCCAGTTTCCGTTTCCTCAGTAGTTTCTTCATCTTCATTGTCTACTAGGTTACTTACTATACTGTCGATTTTATCGTCAAGCTGATCTCCAACCCACTCCCCGACATGTACATATACCTTACTTGTAAACGAAGACTCTTTTATTGGATCCTCAATTGAATCTCCTACAAATGGTAAGACTTTCAAGCAGAAAACCAATGCTAAGATACTTGCAACAACAACTGCTCCTTTTACAATACCAAAGAACAATCCTAAAACTCTATTTAGCCCTGTGAGCGCTGTGCTTTTTGAAGTAGCACTATCAAATAGCTTAGATAACAACCAAATAGCTATCCTTATTAATATCCACACAACGATTATGGACACTATAATAGTACAGAAAGCAGCAATTTTATTAATTGCAAAATCTTTATCAAATATAGTTATAAATCCGTCACTATTATCTAAAAGTCTTGCGAATAAATCGTCAAGTTTTATAATTGAATTTAAAAACTTAGCCACTGGCTTAGCAACTAAGATCGCTATAAATATAGACAACCCCGTTCCTACTAAAGATAGTATTGATTCAAATAGCCCACGGCTTAAGCCAACGATTGCTGTAATTGCAATTATGGCGATAACTACGATATCTACCCAGTTCATCCGTGCACCTCCATATTTGTTATTTATATCATAACACATTTTAAAGTACTTGTCATTATGTTTTTTTAATTTTGGTCAAATTTTCACATTTTTTTTGATTTTTTATATAATTTACATAAAAATATTGAATAAGTACAACAAAAAAGTTAATAATCTCAAAAGCATTCCTGTCTTAATAAATATTAAACAAAACACCCAATATAGGAGAATTTTTATGTCTAGTTACCTGTTAAGCTCTAAAATGGATAGCAACAACTTCGCACAAGATCTTTTTATAAAACTTACAAACAAGGAAACTCCTGTTTTTTTGTGCATAGGAAGCTCCCGATGTGTCGGAGATTGCTTAGGCCCTATTGTTGGAGAACTGTTAACAAAAAAATATAACGTAAATACTACCGTGTATGATAATTTAGACAATAATATTACTAGTAAAAACATTGATAACTATGTCTCCTTTATCAGAAGAGAGCATCCTATTTCACCAATAATAATCGTCGACAGCGCTGTAGGAAGCGAAGATGAAATAGGACTTGTTAAATTTTCACAGGGTGGAATTATTCCGGCCGGATATACTAAAGAAAGAAAACAAATTCTTGGCGATTTTGGAATTACATCAATAGTTAATACTGTTGGAATTAACCAACTACTTTTTCTAAAAGGTACAACCCTAAAAATTATATGGAAGCTAGGATCTTTTATAGCTGAGTCAATAAACAAGTTTATGGTAAAAAAAACAAACTTTTCTTTTTGAGATTTTTCGACACTTAATATCTCCTATATATTGTTTTTAGTAATATATACTACTTAGGATATATAAAATACACTGTACAAAAAACTTTTGCTGTGTTATAATACACTCCATAAGAGCATTGTATTTTTGCTCTTCAAAAACGAGATTTTATTAGCGGAGGAATAAGCTTTGGATCAAAAAAACACAACGAAGAAAAATTACAGGAGCTTTTTAACTTTTTTTATAATATTAGCTGCTTTAATTTTAATAGTTTATCTATCTTTTAGTGGCTCTACCGGAGAGGAAATAAAGATAGGCCAGTTTGAAACAATTGTAGAAGAGGGGAAAGTTGAAGAGGTTTACATTGTTGGATACACTTCTGGCGGAACCGTAAAAGTAAAATTATCTGACGGAAGTAGCGTTTCGGACAGTGCTTGGCCAAGTAGCTCAGACTACTATTTCTCATATATTTCTTATGATAGAGTTATAGGCGTAGTAGATGGATACAATACAAAGATAGCAATTGCAAATAGTACCGATCCTGAATTAGCAGAATTAACCGCTGAATACGCGACATATAAAGACAGAGCGGTTGTAACATCGGTAGAGGGAAACCCAAGTGCCTCTTTTATCGAAACAGTCCTGCCATATTTAAGCTTGCTAATATTTGTAGTAATAGCATTCCTAATTGTTAAAGCTTTGACCGCTAAAAATGGTTCAGCTGTTAGCTTTGGAAGAAGTAAAGTAAAAGTAGCTTCTAAAAGCCAGGTAAGATTTACTGATATTGCCGGAATGGATGAAGAAAAGGAAGAAGTATCAGAAATAGTAGAGTTCCTTAAAAATCCATTAAGATTTAAAGCCTTGGGAGTAAAAATCCCAAAAGGTGTTCTTTTAGTAGGAGCTCCTGGTACGGGCAAAACCTTATTAGCAAAAGCAGTTGCAGGAGAAAGCAACGTGCCTTTCTTTAGTATAAGCGGATCTGACTTCGTTGAATTATATGTCGGAGTAGGAGCAAGTCGAGTTAGAGATTTGTTTGAAACCGCTAAAAAGAATGCCCCTTGCATTATATTTATAGATGAAATAGACGCAGTAGGTAGACAAAGAGGCGCTGGTCTTGGTGGCGGAAGCGACGAAAGAGAGCAAACATTAAACCAGTTATTGGTTGAAATGGACGGTTTTGATAGTAATGAAGGCATAATAGTAATGGCTGCTACAAACCGTGCAGATATTCTTGACCCAGCTTTACTTAGATCAGGTCGTTTTAATAGACAAATTTATGTAAACATTCCTGACGTAAGAGGCAGAGAAGGAATATTAAAGATACACGCAAAAGGAAAGCCTCTGGACGAAGACATAGATTTCAAAGCAATAGCTAGATTAACATCTGGATTTACTGGTGCAGATATTGAAAACTTCCTAAACGAAGCTGCAATTATTGCTGCCAGAAATGGTCGTGTTTCTATTTCAATGGAAGATATTAGTGAGGGTATAAACAAGGTAATAATGGGGCCACAGAAAAAGAGTCGTGTAGTATCTGAAAATGACAAAAAGATTTCAGCATACCATGAGGCAGGACATGCAATTGTTACAAAAATTCTTAACTTTGGTGAAACAGTTCACGAAGTCTCTATTATTCCAAGAGGAAACGCTCTCGGATACACCTCTATTCGTCCATCAGACGATGAGGAAGGAATGTCGTACGATAAATTACGCAAGAGAATTTGTACATTTATGGGCGGACGAGTTGCAGAGGAATTAAAGTTTAAAGATATTACAGCTGGAGCTAGTTCAGACATTAATAAAGCAACAGATATTGCTAGACGTATGATAACTGAATGGGGTATGAGTAAAAAACTTGGATTTATAAGCCTTGGCAAAAATAAGGAAGTATTTATAGGTAGAAATTATCAAGTTCAAAACACCTACTCTGAAACTACTGCAGCCATAATAGATAAAGAAATGAAAACTCTATTAGATAATTGTTACGTGGAAACAAAAAAGATATTAACTGAGAGATTAGACACTCTTGAAAATATGGCAATGTTATTGCTTGATAAAGAAACCATCTACGGAGATGAAATTGAAGCAATAATGAAAGGAACTTCTTGGAAGAGAGTTTCCGTTTCTTTGGATAAAAAAGAGAAAAAACGCAAAGAAATTCAAGATAAAAAGAAAAAAGAACAGGAACAAAATCAAGCTTTACAAGTTCAAAAAATGAAAGAACAGGCTGCCGAAGCTTTGGCAAGTGCAGGAGTTCTTAGCCCGCAGGAACTTGAGGTAATTAAGCAGGACGGAGAAAAATTAAGAAAACAACTTGTAAATGAACAAGAAAAAACGACTAACGGAAACACTTCCGCTACTATGAGCGAAAAAAATGCAATAGCCCGCTCAAAAGCAGACACCACTACGACTAAAAAACCTAGCAAGTCCGCAAATAAAAAAGAAGAAGGCAAACCAACCGCTAAAAAAGACTCTTCAACCAAAACGGTTAGTTCTGAGGCTAGTAAAAAAGAAGGCAATAAAATATCTACTGCTAAGACTGCTGTAAATAAGTCAAGTTCTGCAAAGTCGGTAACTAAAAAAAGAGCCGCTAAGAAAACTTCTTCAGTTAAACCTAGTGTTAAAAAACCAACAACTAGGACTACTGCTGAAAAGACAGCTGCTAAGAAAACTGGAACAACTAAGACTACTGCTAAAAAGCCTGTTACCAAGAAAACAACTAGACCCGCTGTTACTTCTCAACTAACAAATAAAGTTGCTAACACTAAGCCAACAGATAGGGATTCTGAAAAAAAATAGTTGTTTAACTTATTAAAAAACAAAGCACGTCATAGCATCGTGCTTTATTTTTTTTGACTTTATGATATATGTTATAGTTCTAAATATAAAAATTTTAATTCTATATCACTCTTAATTATAACTTTTCTAAAAATTTATATCTAGTTTTTTACTTACTGAGTTGTAAAACTATTCTTTCGAGGTCGTCTTTTGAATAGTAATCAATACAAATTCGTCCTCTGCTTTCTGAACCAATTATTTTGACTTTGGTTGCAAGTTTCTTTTGCATTATTCTTTCTACTTCGGCCATTTCTATGGTCTTATTTTTTAAAACCTTTTTAGGAGCTTTCTGCTTGTTTAAATCAGCAACTGCTTTCTCCATATCACGAACGGTTAATTTTCTTTCAGTGGCTATTTTTGCAAGCTTTAATTGCAGTTCTGGATCATCAACTATAACTAGGCTTCGCGCATGCCCAGCAGATAACTTTCCATCTTCTACCATTGCAACAACCTCTGGTGTTAACGTTAATAATCTGAGGCTATTTGTAACCGCAGAACGACTCTTTCCAAGGCGTTCAGCTAATACGTCTTGAGTCCAGTTATATGACTTTAAAAGTTCTTCCATGGCCCTAGAACACTCGATAGGGTTAAGGTCTTGTCTTTGTATGTTTTCAAGCAAAGCAATCTCTTTTATTTCCTTGTTTGTGTATTCTTTTATAATTGCAGGGATCTTCTTTAATCCCGCCAATTTAGAAGCCCTAAACCTACGTTCTCCTGCAACAATTAAATATCTGCCATCCTTCTTAACTACTATAATAGGCTGGATAACCCCGTGTATTTTTATTGAACTTGCTAATTCTTGTAACGCAGTGGGGTCAAAGTTTTTTCTGGGCTGATTCTTATTGTTATCTAGTAGAGAAACGTCTATCTCAATAGCTCCTGACTTTTCTTGATTTAAACTTGTATTAGATAATTCATAATTATCAAAAGCACCCAACAACTCTCCCAATCCTCTTCTTGTCTTTTTGCTATCCATAGTATCTCCTTGTAATTTTATTTTATATTAACATTTTATTTTTTTTATAATTATTTTACACATGATTTTTATTTAAAAAAGTTATATATTTATAACGTTGTTATTTTTTGTAAATTTTCGTTTTATGTAAAATTTGTATTAAAAACATAAAATTTACATATTTTTTATTAAAATTTTACGTTTTTATAGAGTTTTTAAAAGATTTTAATTTTCAATCCAGTTTTCATTTCTCTTTAAAAATTCTTTTGTTAATTCCTCGTAGGCCATTGCGCCTTTGCTTTTAGGGTCATACAGAGCAATTGGCTCTCCATAACTTGGAGCCTCTGCTAAACGAATATTTCTTGGTATTATAGTTTCATAAACTCTGTCAGTAAAGTATTTTTGTATATCGGAAACAACCGTCTTTCCCAGATTTGATCTTGCATCTTTCATCGTTAATACAACTCCCTCCACATCAATCCCGGGGTTTAAGTGTTGCTTTACAAGCTTTATTGTATACATAAGTTGACTTAGTCCCTCTATTGCAAAGTACTCACACTGGTTAGGGATAAGAGCGCTGTCACTAGCAGTAAGAGCATTTACTGTTAATAGTCCTAGTGAAGGAGGACAGTCTATACAAATAAAATCGTAGCTTTTCTTTATTTTACTTAGAATTCTTTTTAGAATCTTTTCACGATTATTCATTTGTACAAGCTCTATCTCCGCACCTGCTAAATCAACATTAGAAGGAATTAAGTCTAAATGCTCTATTTCAGATTTAATAATTACCTCGCTAATATCACAATCGTCCATCATAACGTCATAAATAGTCTTCAATTTAGTATCTTTGGCAATTCCTAAGCTGCTGCTAGCGTTTCCTTGCGGATCCAAATCCAACATTAAAACTTTCTTTCCTTCTATTGCCAAATATGTAGAAAGATTAACACAAGTAGTAGTTTTACCTACTCCACCTTTTTGATTTACAAAACTTACTATTTTGCCCATAAGACTCCTCCGGCTATAATCGCCTCAATTTTATTGAAAATACTAATTTTTATTGTTTTTTATTAAAATTTTATAAAAATAACTGCATTTTTAATGAAAAAACATATAATTTTAACTATTATATCGTTCTTTAAGAAAATAACGATCTGATTTAATATGTCTATTTGTATTATATCACGGCAAAAAAAAATAAAAAAGCAGATTTAAGTGTTATACAATACTTTAATTACTTTTATTATATAAAAAATCATTTTACAACCTTTTATCAAATAAAAAATCCTCCATATGATCTTTTAAATACAAGGTCAATGTTTCACGTGAAACATTTTTAGATACAATATTAAAGAGGGTTTGTTTTGGCCTTGTTTTGGCCTCTTGGATATTTTAGAGGAGTACTCTTCTCTTTTTCTATAAAAATAAGGGATCTTTCCATTTCGCAAAGCTTAAATTCCTTTTCTAACCTTACTCTTCCACCTAATATTTTTATTGCATTTTTAGCTTCTAAAATCTCTTTTTTAGAATCTTTTGATTTGTAGGCGATCATTTCTCCTTCTATTTTTATAAAAGGAAAACAATATTCACATAATGTATTTAGCCTCGCAACTACTCTAGCAACGCAGTAATCGAACTTTTCCCGATACTCTAACTTGTGAGCCAATTCCTCACCCCTCCCACAAACAGCTTTACAGTTTAATAATTTTAGACTTTTTATAGCCTTTTTTAAAAAATCAACTTTTTTAACAACACTGTCTACCAAAATAAATTCGCAGTCGGGCCTTAAAATAGCCAAAGGAATTCCAGGAAAGCCTCCTCCTGCGCCTATGTCTATTATTTTACTATCTTTCTTTATAAACTCTGCCGAAAAACAACTATCTATAAAATGCTTTCTAACAATATCCTCTGGCTCGGTTATAGCTGTTAAATTATACTTTGCATTCTCTTCTAATAAAAATCGCATAAAATATAATAATAGAGATATTTGCTCTTGTATTATCTTTATGTTATTTAATTCAAATTCTTGTACTATAAATTCTTTTAAAAAATTTTCTTTCACAACAACCTCCTCCTAATCTTCTTATTAAATATTTTAATACAATAAATATTTTTATTATAATATTTTTACAACGTTTCACGTGAAACATTTTTTAAAAATCTATCAACGAAAACCTATCTGCGACTATAAAAAGCTTTCATATATACAACTAAAACCGATATGTCTGCTGGAGAAACCCCAGATATACGGCTTGCTTGACCAATATTTAACGGTTTTATATCGTTAAGCTTCTGTTGAGATTCTCTCCTCAACCCTTTTATACAGCAATAATCTAGATCGCTTGGAAGCTCCATTTTTTCTTGTTTTTCAAGCTGGGCTATCTGCGCATCTTGCCTTCTTAAATATCCCTCGTATTTTATTTCAGTCTCCACAAATATAAGAGATATATTAGAGATATTGTCAAAAACTCCAAAATGTTTGACAATATCTTTAAATCTAACTTGGCTACGTTTAATCAAATCCCTAAAAGTAGCTCCAGTCTTTAATTCGGTTTCACCACACTCTTTAAGTAAAAGAGAGAGGGCTTTTTTGTCTGTAATTTTTTCATCTAATAATTCGAAAGTTGTTTGTATTTCTTTTTCTCTATTTTTAAATAATTTATATCTATCTCTATTAACCAGTCCTATCCTATTACCTATCTCTGTTAAACGCAGGTCTGCGTTGTCTTGACGTAAAATAAGCCTATATTCAGCCCTGCTTGTCATCATTCTATAAGGTTCATTCGTTCCTTTTGTTACTAAGTCGTCAATCAAAACTCCTATATATGCTTGATTTCTAGCCAAAACTATTTGATCTTTTCCTTGTAGTTTAAGTGACGCATTTATTCCAGCCATTAAACCTTGAGCTCCCGCTTCTTCATATCCGCTCGTTCCATTAACTTGCCCAGCAAAGAATAAACCTGGTACCTTTTTACTTTCCAAAGTAGGGAAAAGCTGTAAGCTATTAATACAATCATATTCAATCGCATAAGCATCTCTCATTATATGGCATTTTTCAAGGCCTTTAACACTGTGTACCATTTGTTCTTGAACATCTATAGGCAAGCTAGTACTAAGACCTTGCACGTAAATCTCTTTTGTGCTCATTGCTTCAGGTTCAAGAAATAGCTGGTGGGAGTTTTTATCAGAAAACCTAACAATTTTTGTTTCTATACTTGGACAGTATCTAGGCCCACAACCTTGAATAATCCCCCCATATAAAGGAGATCTGTCTAAATTTTCTCTGATTATGTTATGAGTGATTTCATTAGTATGAGTTAAATAGCACATTGCAATGTTTTTTGGAGCTTTTTTAGTTATAAAAGAAAAGGTTTGTATATCGTCTTCCCCTGGCTGTTTTTCCAAAACAGAAAAATCTACTGTGTCACCATGAATTCTTACAGGAGTTCCCGTTTTAAATCTAAAGATTTCATGTCCTAACTTTGAAATAGATTTAGTTAGTCTAGTTGCTGATTCAAACCCATTTGGTCCAGCATTTTTAATAAAATCTCCAATAATAATTTTACTATTCAAGTAAACACCTGTGCAAACTATCGTAACTGAACATTCATAAACTTCGCCCTGGACAGTTTTTACACCACAAATAATCCCTTTTTTTGTTAAAATTTCAGCAGCTTCAGCTTGTTTTATATAAAGATTCTCCTGTTTTTCCAATGCCTCTTTCATATATGAATGATATGTAATCTTATCTGCTTGAACTCGAATAGATTGAACTGCTGGGCCTTTTGAACTATTCAACATTCTGCGCTGAATCGTCGCCTTGTCTGTATTTACACCCATTTCTCCACCAAGAGCATCTATTTCACAAACAAGTTGACTTTTTGCGGTTCCCCCAATACTCGGATTGCATGCTAAAAAAGCAACACTGTCCAAATTTAAAGTAAGCAAAAGTGTTTTTAATCCCATTCTCGCACTTGCTAAACACGCTTCACAGCCTGCATGTCCACTACCAATTACAATTACATCATATTTTTTGTTGTATAACATATTTTCTTCCATTTTATAATATTTTTTATATTTCCTCTTTTATTATAAGTTATTAGTTTAGCAGGGATTTATTTCCCCACACAAAATTTAGCAAATATCGTATCTATAATTTTCTCATTACTAGTCTCTCCAGTAATTTCTCCAAGAGTAAGCCAAACATCTCTTAATTCCATAGAAAGAATATCAATACTTTCTCCTTCAATATTATCTAGGACAATTTTTGCTTTTCTTAAAGCGTCTTTTAAAACTGATAAATGTCTTGTATTTGTGATAATTGTACCTGACTGTACCCTTCCTTCAAAAACTTCATCATATATTCTCTTTTTTAATTCCTCTATATTTCTCCCATTTTTAGCACTAATAACCATAGGGTTCTTAAACTGTTTTAGATCTAAGCTCTGTTTTTTATCAGACTTATTGACAACTATTATATATTTTTTGTCATTAATACGATTAAATATTTGTTTTTCACTATTAGATAGTTCTAATGAACCATCTAATACAAATAAAATAACGTCTGCCGTGTTTATGCTTTGTAAAGCTCTTTCTACCCCTATTTTTTCTACACTTTTAGCATTGTTTTTTATTCCAGCAGTATCTACCAATAAGAATTTAATCCCGTTAAAAAGATAATTTTCTTCTAAAATATCCCTTGTTGTCCCACTTACTTTTGTGACGATAGATCTATCGTAATTCAACATAGCGTTCATAAGACTACTTTTCCCTACATTTGGATTTCCTAGTATAACAACCTTTATCCCAGTCTTTAGTTTTAATCCTGTTTTACTAGTTTTTATTAAATCTCCTATCTCTTTTTTTATTTTTGATGTTTTAATTATTATTTCATTTTTTGTTTCGTATTCATAATCATTCTCAGGATAATCTAATGATACTTCTATTTTAGCCAATAAGTCTGTTAAATCTTTTTGCATTCCATCAATAGCTCTTTTTAATCCACCTTCTATTAAGTCGTATCCTGCTCGTATCTCGCTTTCGCTTTCAGCATTAATAATATCAATAACTCCTTCCGCTTCATCAAGAGACAATTTTCCGTTCATAAAAGCTCTTTTTGTGAACTCTCCCGGCTCCGCCAACACTGCTCCCTTATCTATTAATTCTACCAAAATTTCTTCTGTTATTTTTTCACCACCGTGGCACTGTATTTCTACAACATCTTCCCCTGTGTAAGATAGTGGGGACTTAAAATAAACACATAAACACTTTTCTTTAAATTTATTTGTTTTAATAATTCCCAAAGTCATAAAACCGTGGGCTAGGAAGTTTTTTGAATGTGAAGAAAAAATAGATTCTAATATTTTTTTCGAATCCTTACCGCTCATACGTATAATAGATATTCCTCCAACACCAACAGGGGTTGATGTTGCTGCAATAGTTTTTTCTTCCATTCTATAAATCTCCGTTTTGTACGCCGTTTATTATATCACAAATAAAAAATAAGCACAAGAATTGACTTGTGCTTTATTTAAATATATTAATCAACGTATTCAATAATTAAGTAACGATTTGGCTCAACGCCCTCTGATCTAGTAGCAATATACTCTCTTTCGTTTAAGTACGCATGAATAATTCTTCTCTCAAAACTACTCATAGGCTCAAGCTTACATCTACGCTGGCTTTCAATAACCTTTTTTGCAATTCTTTCTGCCATAGATTTGAGAGTTTCTTCTCTCTTTTGTCTATAGTTTTCGATATTTAAAAACACTCTCTTTTTATATTGTGTTTTATTTCCAATTATAACATTAAGTAAGTGTTGCAAGGCTTCTAAAGCAGATCCTCTATACCCTATAATACTTCCCAAATTTGAACCATCAATAGAAAACTCAATATTTCCTTCAATGTCGTTTATGGACACAGTAGCATCAAGATCTAAATCCTTAACTATTCCTTCAAGGAATATCTTTCCTGCTTCTTTTACATCTTCAATTAGTTTTGGAGTAACTTCAACAGTATCCTTTTCTTTTCTTCTTTCTTCTCTATTTTTAATAGTCTTTATTTCATCGTTAGAAATTTCTTTTTCTTCTATAGGTAAATCTTTTTTTTCTTTCTTCTCTATTTTTTTAACGTCCACTGGCTTTTGAGTTTCTTTTTTTACTTTCTCTTGTTCCTTTTTTTCTCCTAAAAATTCCAGCTCCTTTTCAGTAAACTCTACTTTTTCTCTTTTTATTTTTTTATCTTCTGTGCTTTTTTTCTCACTAATAATCATTTCGATTTTAGCTTTTTTAAACAGTCCACCTTCACTTAATATGTTTACTTCTACTTCATCTAGTGAAACTCCCAACTGCTTTAAACCCTCTTCTATTGCTCTATTAATAGTTTTAGCTGATACTTCAATTTTATTCATTTCTTCTCCTTTATTTTCTGCTATAAGAAACTTTTTTCTTTTCTTCTTCCTTTTTAGCAATTTTTTTATCTATTTTATCAACAACAATCGTTAATATAGGCTGTATAAGCATTGCAAATAACGCTCCCGACACGATATAAATAGCGAATGCTGCATTATAGAACAATGTAAATAATGCCATTACAAGAGGCATAATATAACTTAAAATTTTATTCTGTTGAACCGGAGTATAAACTACTTTTTTTCTCTTAGCGGAAATTTTTGCTATCCATTCAGGCATCTTAGTACTAATATATGTGGCTAAAGCCGCAAGAATAGTTAGAACATAAAAGCCATTCCAACCAGCGTAGGAGTCCGAAACAGAACTCATTACTGTATTATATTCCTCTTCCGTAGGAATAGAAGAACCTTCCTCTAAAACCAGTTTTTTTGTTAAACTTTTAAAACTATCATAATCCGGAACAATGCTTTGAGACGTATCTGCTCTCCAAATATTTTTAATCCAAAGAAAACTTGTCTTTATCTCTCCGTACTTCGTTATTACAGACTCTTGACTTTCCTGAATAAGGGCTGTTAAATTTTCTTCACTCATTCCCTCTGTATAGCCAGCGTCATAAATTTCATAATATGTTGTATTTAATATCTCAAACTCATTATATATTTTATAGCTAGAAATTTTATTCAAAGAACCAAACAATGTAAAAAACACTAGCATAGTTAATCCCATACTAATTAACATTCCAAAACAAGTACCCACTATGCTATAATTTTCTCTTTTATATAATTCCATTGTTTTACGGTTTAACATATCTTTGTTACTTCCGTAAAGTTTTTGTAATTTATTTAATTCAGGCTGTAAAACACCCATCTTCCTTGTATTTACTTTTGTTATATACCTATTTACAAAATCTGTTGGAGTTAAAACTATTTTAATTAAAATTGTTACAACAATAAGAGTCCAACCATAGGTTCCTATAGCCTTCTCTAATCCAAATATTATACTCGCCCACATTCCAGATGGATGTATGGCACTTAATAAAAGATTTATAAAATCCATTTTTTCGCTCCTTTTAAATTTATAGGAACCAAGTCAACTCCTCCTTTATAAAAAGGAGTACAGCGACAAATTCTCTTTATTCCTCTCCAAGTACCGAACACAACTCCAAATTCTTTAATACTTTGAAGCATATAAATTGAACAAGTAGGATGATAAATACAAGATTGGGGAATAAGTGGTGATATTAAAAATTTATACAAATAAATTAAACCATAAAAAACCATTCTTATTGGGAATGATATAATATAACATAATTTATTCCAAAAACTCATACTAACAAATTTCCTTTTTTAAAAGCGTTTAATAATTCCTCTTTTAATTGCGGAAAATTTAATTGGTCAATACCCGGTTTTACAACAATAACATAATTGTATTCATTTTTTATTAAATTTAAATTGTTCCTAATTATTTCAGATAGTCTTCTTTTTACTTTATTTCTAAATACTGCTTTACCAACTTTTTTGCTTATAGAAAAACCTATTCTAAAAATTTTTCTATTAGTATTAACATAAATTATATTTAAGTTTTTAGAATATACCGTTTTTCCATTCTTATATATAAATCCAAATTCTTTTCTTTTTTTTAATCTATTTTCATTACTTAACATAATTTACCTATAAAGCATTTTTTTAAAATTCTACGCTGATAATTCTTTTCTACCACGGTTTCTACGATTTTTAATTATTTTCTTTCCGCCTTTAGTTTTCATTCTTTTACGAAATCCATGAACTTTACTTTTTTGTCTGTTTTTTGGTTGAAATGTTCTTTTCATAGTCCTATTAAACCTTCCTTTTTATATTTTTATATTAAAACAGTATCTATAATAAAAAAAATAAATACCGCTTGTATCTAATTAGCGGTATTATTATAAATAATATAAGCCTAAAAGTCAACGCTTTTATATGAAGAAGATTTTTACTTAAAAGTTCTCTTTTATTTTCTTATACTAATCTAACGGGTAAAATTAAATATATAAATTCATCAGTATCATTACTAGTTATAATACATGGAGCAACTGACGATGAAAAATTAAGTTTTATAAATTCGTCAGAAATCGCTCTAAGAGCTTCTATAAAATATCTAGCATTAAAAGCTATTGTTAAATCCTTACCTTGTAAAGAAATAGTTATATTTTCTTTAATATCTCCAATTTCACTCTTGCTACTTAAAATCATAATCTTATCAGTTATTTCATATTTAACAACATTATTTTTATCTATTCTAGATAATAAACCTGCTCTATCAAGAGCATCCGATAATTGATCTTTATTAATTATTATAGTTGTTGTAAAATTAACTGGAATAATTTGTTTGTAATTTATAAAATCCCCATCAAGAAGCCTTGTTATAATTTTTGTTTCGTTAATATCAACCATAAGATGATTTTTTTGAACATATACTTTTATAATTTCATCTCCATCATCTATTAGTTTAGCTATTTCATTTAATGAACGAGATGGAACTGTTATACTTATATTTGCAGTTGTATTTATAATAGATTTTTTAACCAATGCAAGACGATAACCATCAAGAGCTATTGCTTTTATTGTTTTTTCTTCAATTTCTAACCTACAACCTTTTAAAACTGGGCGGGAATCTTCTTGAGCTACTGCAAATATACACTTATTAATAATTGATTTAAAATTTTTCTTTGTAATTTCAAAATATTCCGCGTTTTCTAGTTTTTTAATAACAGGAAATTCTGAACTATTTAAACATTGAATTGTACCAAAACTATCAGCATACTTTATACTCATTTGATTTTTATCATTAAGATTTAATTCTATTTGCTCGTTTGTTAATTTTTTTATATATTCACTAAAAAATCTTCCGGGAACAACTGTTTCCCCCTCTATTTTTATATCTGCTTTTATTTTCTTTTCAATAGAAAGTTCTAAATCTGTTGCACTTAATGTTAAACAGTTATCTTCTGCTACTAATTTAATACCTTCAAGTATAGGGTTAGTTGTTTTATTACTTGTTCCTTTACTAACTTTTAATACTGCATCTGATAAATCTAATCCATCACAAACTAATTTCATTTTTTGCTCCCATCATTTATTATTTTATTTATTTAAATTATTATTGTTATTATTATAGGTGTGGATAAGTGTATAATTTTTTTTAACCACAATATATAGTATCTATTTTTCCAACTTTCGACTTTTTTTGCAGATAATAAATCAATATACATATATTTAACATGTGGATAACTCTACTTTTTTTTGTTTACGCCTGTCCACTTATACACATTAACTTCTTTTTGCCATACTTTTTAAATCATTTACGATTGTTTTATACCGCGAATTATTTTTTATAAGGTTTGTTATTTTTTCACGGGAATGAATAACTGTAGTATGATCTCTTCCTCCAAATAATTGTCCTATAGAAGATAGTGGTAAGTCAAGCATTTCACATATAAGATATATACAAATTTGTCTAGGTTCAACTATTTCTTTATTTTTCTTTTTCCCGATTAAATCACTTTTATTAATAGAATAATATTGACAAACACAATCTATTATTCTTTCAGGAATTAAATCCTGTTTATTGATTCTTATTTGATCTTTAAGTGCTTCTTGAACTTCTTCCATAGTTGCACTTTCTTTACCAAGCAAATTAGCATAAAAGTGAACTTTACTGAGAATTCCTTCCATTTCACGAATATTAGTATCACAATTTTCCGCAATATAGAAAAGAACTTCGTCATCTATACTATAATGTTCTTGTTGAGCTTTCTTTTGTAAAATAGCCAATCTTGTTTCATAATCAGGGGTTTGGATATCTTGAATAAGTCCCATACTAAAACGGCTTTTTAAACGCTCTTCAAGGGTTGCTATTTCTTTTGGAGGTCTATCTGAAGCTATTATAATCTGTTTATTATTTTGATATAAATCATTAAACGTATGAAAAAATTCTTCTTGAGTAGCTGTTGCTTTACTTATAAATTGAATATCATCAACCATTAAAACATCAAGATTTCGATATTTTTCTCTAAAAGAAGAATTTACTCTGTCTTTTGAATTTTTTAATCCCTCTACATAATCATATATAAATTTTTCACAAGTTGCGTAAATTATCTTTAATTCAGGGTTTTTATCTTTTATATAATTCCCAATAGCATGTAATAAATGGGTTTTTCCAAGTCCCACGCCACCATATATAAATAATGGGTTTATTTTAGAAAAAGGATTTTCTGCAACTCCACGAGCTGCCGCATAAACAAATTTATTACTGTTTCCAACAACAAACGAATCAAAAGTATATTTAGGATTAAAGTTATTTATTGGGCGATTAATTTTTTCATCAGCTTCATTTGTTTTATTTTCTTTTAAGAAAGAATCTTTTTCATCGATTGTCATTATTTTAAAATCAGTTACTTCATCTGAAACTTTTTTTAAGGCTTTTAAAATTTGTTCTTTATGAAGTTTTAAAACCCTATTTTTAGCAGTTTCACTTGTTATTGATAAATAAAGAACTCCTTCTGAAAAATCAAAAGGTTCTAGAGCTTTTATCCACAAATCAAAAGAAACGGCCGTTACTTCGTTTTGTAAAATCTTTAATATCTCTTGCCATATTTCTTTCATCTTTTGCATTATGTTTTCCTCTAAAAATATTGTATTCTAAAAGCTTTTAAAAGTCAATCTCTTTGCCTTTAAATTGTTAAAAAGTTAAGTTATTGTCTAATTATTTTTGTATTTTTCCACCAGTAATAATAAACTGGGAATGTTTTATATTAAAATCAAATTCAGTTGTTGTTAATATGGTTTGGAATTTTGAAATATATTTAAGTAATTTTTCTTTTCTATTTTTGTCTAGCTCGCTTAAAACATCATCTAATAATAAAACAGGGTATGTTCCAAAATTTTCGTTAAAAAATTCCATTTCTGACAGTTTTAGCGATAATGCACAAGTTCGTTGTTGTCCTTGTGATCCAAAAGAACGAACATCAATATTATTACTTATTATTTTTAAATCATCTCGGTGTGGTCCCGTTGACGTATATCCCAGAGAAATGTCTTTTTCGATATTTTTCTCCAAGCTTTTAATTAATTGATCTTCTGTTAAATTAATATCCGCCCCCGTAAGACCGGAGTATGATATTTCCAAATTTTCATTATCATCTGTTAAATAAAGATGAATTTTTTTAATGTATGAGTTTATTTTTTCTATAAATTTTATTCTTTGTATAATAATATAGGATCCACATTTAGATAATCCCTCATTCCAAATACCAACAGTTTCTGGAATATTTTTTCCGCCCGTTTTAAGTAGTTTGTTTCGTTGAGTTAAAATTTTATTATATTTGTTTAAGGTGTAAAAATATTTTTTATCAAATTGAGATAGACTTATATCCATGTAGCGACGACGCTCGTCAGGGCTGCTTTTTACTAAACGAAGTTCATCAGGGGAAAAATAAACTGAATTAAATTCTCCCATAAGTTCTCCTATTCTATGTATTAACATTCCATTTATTTTAATTGCCTTGCTTTGATTTTTAAAAATAAAGAAGTCTATTTTACGGTTTAGTTGCTTTTTATTAAAAGATAATGAGATTTTAGCCATTTCTTGGCCCCATTTTATTAGATCTCTATCTTTCGTGGTACGAATACTTTTTCCTATTGAGCACAAAAAAATACTTTCAAGTAAATTTGTTTTTCCTTGTGCATTTTTTCCAATAATTACGTTAAGTCCGTCATTAAGAAAAATGTTTAAATTTTCATAATTTCTGTAATTTTTAAGTTCTAATTTTGTAACTTTCATATAAATTTTTCGCACCTCTTGGACTTTTACTTTATTATAGCAAAAAAACAAAAATATATAAATGATAAATAGAATGTTTTAAAATAAAAGATTAATAAAATTATTTAAATAAGCAAAGGGGCTTGAAAAATAAAAAAAGTGTGTTAATATATTTATGTACAAAAAAATAAGCAGGAAGTAAAAGATGAATTTAGACGAAAAAATAGCAAACAGTATTTTAATAAAAAAATCTCAAAACAAAATTAACACAATACTAAAAAAATACGATGAATTATCACAAAGAATAATAAAAAATAATAATCTTCTAAATAATATAAAAAATAGTAATATTTCCGAGCCAGAAAAGAAG
>Ga0265294_10004338_pt1 | contig 17789 bp, 15 predicted proteins | sample MunlanPumphouse3_FD_192504 | JGI IMG/M metagenome (GOLD analysis project Ga0265294, IMG submission 192504) | Groundwater microbial communities from a municipal landfill in Southern Ontario, Canada - Pumphouse #3 | ecosystem: Environmental > Aquatic > Deep subsurface > Groundwater | place...
GAGCATGGCAACTCTTGAGCTGATGCCTCGCTTATTTATTTCGGAGACTACTGTATGCAAGAAGCGCTCGGCGATTGGAAGGAGCTGGGCATTTAAGTAGGCTGTGACTCCTCTTTCATAAGCGCCAAGCGCCCGGGCAAGTTCGTGCCCGCAGACTACGGGAAGTCCGGTGAGTTCTTGGATAAGCTCTTTTACCCGGATTTCATGCTCTGGGTTTCGGACGCTGAAATAGGAGGAAACTGCAAAGGCTGCGACTCTGTCTTTTAAGCCAAGCACGAATTCTCGGACTGCTTCAAGGTCAAGTTCTGCAACTTCGCTTCCATGAGAGTCATGACCTCCGCTGACCATTATGTATTGTTTGATCGGGCAGTTTTTTGGAATTTCGTAGTCTCCTACAAAGACCAAGCCTACGGGATAGCCGGTTTTTTCAAGGATTGTATTGGTTGCAAGGGTTGTTGAGACTGAAACAAGTTCAACCTGTTTTAGTTTTTCAGAATCAAGCCCATCCATGGAGTTTACGATTCCTCCAAGCAAGTCCGGATAGGTGGTTAGAGCTTTGTTTGCTTCTTCAATTTTGCCGTCGGAATTCCGGATTAAAACGGCATCGGTGTAGGTCCCACCCGCATCGATGCCCAGACTATATGCCATTTTTTATACACTCCTGCGTCCCGTAGTCCCCTTGCTACGGTTTTTCATAGTTTACCACAAGGATAACTTACTTTTCTCTTTTGCCCTGCTGATGGGAGGCTTGTGCAGGGAAATTATATTTTTCAGGATAAATTTAGGTTTTCTGGATTTATCTTTTTGGGGAGATGATTATATTTTATACGATTGATAATATATAAATCTCTTATCGTGCATCAGCTCCGAGCTTTTTTTAATCTTTTTAAAACTTAAGAACGGGTATGTTTTTTTCCCTTATTTAATGTTTTAAAATATTATATATCTCAAGAATAAAAGAAAGGATAACGAGTGTTTGTATAGTAATGTTTTTTAGATTACTTCTTATTCTTCAAATCATCAATTTAACGATGTTAGTCATTTTGCAACTTTTTTTATTTTAATCTGACATTCTTATTAATTTCTTAATTAGATAGTGTTTATTTTGTGTGTAATTTATGATATTGTAATTTATATATAGAGTTGGTATGAATTTTTGTGAATTCTAATAATGATATAATTCCAGAAATTGATTATAAGTCCGAGCTCAAAAGAATATATAATATGGGTTGGGTGAAGAGTCTTAGAAGTAGTAACACAGGTATTGGATATACATTAGAAACGTTACTTGGAATTCCTGAAAATAATAGAGAAGGAGCTGATTTTCAGTTTGGAGGAGATTACTTTGAATTGAAGTCACAAAGAAATAATTGTGCTTCTTTGATTACTCTATTCACTAAGGAACCAATAAAAAATTCATTAAAAGATGTAGAGATGATGAATAAGTACGGATATATAGATAGCTCTGGTCGTCAAGCATTAAAAATAACTCTAACTACAAAAGAATTTGTACCTCAAGGATTAAAGCTTGAAGTTGATAATGTTACAGATGAAATAAAAATTGTTCATAAAGATGATGGAGTTCTGTGGTATTATAATCTTGATACTTTAATAAATAAGTTAAAACAGAAGCTTTCTGCAAAATTGGTTCTAGTTATAGCGGATTCAAAAAAAGAAAATGGAGTTGAATACTTTTACTATAATAAAGCATATACTCTGGAAGGTTTAAGTGAACATAATTTCATGAAGCTAATCCAAGATGGCAAAGTTGTAATAGACTTTAGAATGCACATCAAAGGTAATGGCAAATCAAGAAATCATGGCACAGCAATAAGAATGATGGAATGTTCTATGCCCGAACTCTTTGAGAATATAAACGCAATTTTATAATTATTTTATTTGTAATATTACTATGTATTCATGATTCATTGTAGTAACTGTAGTTCCTTTTACATTTGTAGGACTGTTAGCTTTAGGCATTCTTTTTGATGGTATATTTCTGATTATCGTTTTAATATGTTCGTAGTTCCCAGAAGACTGGAATAATTCAACCATAATCACATCAGTTGGAATGTTAATCCTTTTTACTGTTCGGTTACCAACAACAAAGCATAATATCCCGTTTTTTTTCATAACACGTTTAAACTCTAATATACATTTAAATAAGTCTTCATAGAAGCTAAGAACATCTTTTGCACGATTATTGTCATATTCAGCAATTTGATTGATTATTAGATCAAGTGTTGGGGATTTTGTCGTATGCTCTAGTGATCTTGTTTTGATTCCTCCAAGACAAATTTTGTCGATATCTCGAACTTCCTCTTTGTAATCAAAGCCTAGCCATTGCAGTGAAAGTCTAGAAAACTGGCCATAAGCAACTGTTGTTAGACTATCTCCATAAGGTGGAGATGTAAGTATCAAATCAACTGAATCATCGGGTACAGATAACTTATATCGAGAATCTTCATTTAATATTTTTATTTTTGCATTCTTGTCATTAGCAATAAGATCTTTCATGGAGATTAAGTTCTTTTGTACTTGCTTGTAGAATTCTTGAATGGTATTGGGATTATGTTTTTCGAGTTGCTTTTCATTCATTTTATAAAGTTTGAATTCTCTATTTCGTGTATTTGATACATTTCTCACTGTTTCCGAAAAGCAAACCTTATAGAAATCTTTGATGTCCGTATTTTGTAATTCCCATATATATTTTTTAATAATAGCCAAATCTTCTATTACTTCTGGTTTGAACCAAAAATTAATGTTGAAAAAAGAAGGTTTTTCGATTTTTTTTCCTTGAAAATGAATTTCTAGCTTTTCATTATCAATATTATTTCTCAGTTCTCTAAACGAATGTTCCAACTTTTCGATCGAAATTGGATATGTTTTTACTTTTGCAACAAGCCTTGCAAGTGGGTTGATATCTACACCATATGCATATTTAAAATTATGATGTATTTTTGCCTCAACAAGAGATGTTCCAGTTCCCATAAATGGGTCAAGCATCACTTCTGCATCATTACCATACTCATCAATTAACCTTTTGGCAATTTGTGGAATCATCATAGCCGGATAAGTATGCATACCATGAGTACAATACTTAGTGTTAGCACCGCTAAAGTCCCATGAATCGTCGTGGACTCTTTTAATTGCTGCTTCATGCTTTTTTAATAATTTCATATCCTAACTCCGTAATTTGATACAAACGTCCTTTCTTTGCATAATCGTTTAAACATTCTACTAAATTAACTTCAACGAGTTCAGCAAGGATGTTACTAACATGGTTCAACCTAATATCTGTTATCTTTGAAATTTCAGAAGGAGTATGGATTTCATCTTGTACTGATTCAAGTATTTTACGACGGTATGAAGATGCTTTAATCATAGATAGCCCATTAATAAAATTATCATTCATGTTTTGAAGAATTATACCTTAATATATATAGATTTATCACGGTATAAATACATGATACACACTATATAATCATATAGCACTATTAATAATTCAATAAGTATCTATCATATATTTCTAATATTTGCAGATATTATCTTTATTTCCAGATCTTTCCGTGCTATTGTTTTTCAGATAAACTAATTGTTATTTAGATATGTGTGTTATTAACGGTACAAATATATATTTTTTACATAAATCATATATTTCAAATACTCACTTATTTACAGAGATTATGGACCCTGCCGAATTGCCCCAATTAAACCAAAGCTTTTTAAGTTCCTAACCCTATCAAATCTCGAAAAAACCCTAAAAAATGGATCCAAAACCAGAGGAAGAATAGGAAACTATAAACCCCATATCCTTTTACTATACTATTATAATAATGATTGATTTTATTTTATAACAATAAAAAGAGGCCCAGACTTTGGAGTTACAGTTTAATCTTAAAGCTTATTATAAGACCAGTGCTGACTCGGCACCTGCAAAGGAGGCCGTAGCAGCCTTTTTCGATGAGGCAAACAGGACCATTCTAACAAAAGGGGCCCCCGAAGGCCAGGGAGCAAAAGTTTCTGGCTGGGAATTTGGAGCTGACAGAATCAAGTTCGTTCTTGAATCAGGCAGATATGTGAGAGTGCATGATGCGGCTCTGCGACTCAAAAAGCAGCTTGCGGGGATCCTTGGAAAAGAATATAAGATTGGAATTCGGGGAATCGAGGTCGAGGAATTTGAAATTCTTCTGCCTTCCGAAAAGGAACTAAAGGTCGGAAAAATCCCTTATGTAAAATGCATGGAAAATATCCCAGGTGGAATTAGGCTTCTTCTTGAATTAGGCGAAGCTGAGATGAAAAATCGAGTTCCGGATCGAATTTTAACTCTCCTTGAAGACAAAATTGAAGCGGCCCAATACGGCGCCAAAGCCGAACACTGGAATTTGCTCTGGCAGAGCGAGCCAAAGGAGCATTCCTTCAAAGAAGATCCGACTCAGGCCATGTTAAAAGAAGGCTGGCTCAAACGGGGAGCAAGTCGAGGGCAATGGATTCATGGACCTCAATCAACGAGAATCTTCCGAACCTTTGAAAAAATCGTTCTTGAAGAGCTCCTCGAACCTCTTGGGTATAGGGAAATGATCTTTCCGAAACTAGTGCCCTGGGAAGTCTGGACAAAATCCGGTCATGCCAAAGGTGTCTATCCCGAAATTTACTATGTCTGCCCCCCAGCAACTCGCGATCCTGAATACTGGGAAGAGGTAATTGACTACTACAAAGTAACCCATGAAGTTCCGACCTCTTTGATCAAGGAAAAGATAGGGGATCCGATCGGAGGCATGTGTTATGCTCAGTGTCCTCCCTTCTGGGTATACGTAGCAGGAGAAACCCTTCCCAACGAAGAGGTCCCAATAAGAGTCTTTGACCGCTCCGGAACTTCGCACAGATATGAAAGTGGAGGGATCCACGGTATCGAAAGAGTAGATGAGTTTCACAGGATAGAAATTCTCTGGCTTGGCACAAAAGAACAGGTAGTCAAAGCCGCAAACGAACTGCACGAGCGCTATATGCACATCTTCAACGATATCCTGGATATCGAGTGGAGAAAAGCTAAAGTAACGCCCTGGTTCATGGCCCAAGAAGGACTTTTGGGGCTTGCTGAAGGTAATGTTGTAGGAACCACGGACTACGAGGCCTGTCTTCCTTACCGAGGAGCCGATGGAGAATGGCTTGAGTTTCAGAATGTTAGCATCAACGGAGACAAGTATCCCAAAGGCTTTAACGTCAAACTCCAATCTGGAGAAGAGATCTGGTCCGGGTGCTCGGGAGTGGGACTTGAGCGCTGGGCTGCAGTCTTTCTGGCCCAAAAAGGACTTGAGCCTAAAAACTGGCCCGAAGAGTTCAGAAAAAGAGTGGGAAAAATGCCAAAAGGCATCCGTTTCCTCTAAATTTCAATTTTTTCCTTTCTCTTTTTATAGGACGCAGCGGAACCCCCCTGTCTTGAAGAGGGTATTAATGCTGCTGCTTGGAGTCCTTTGTGACTTAGTTGGTTTTATAATATTTTGGACGGGTTCACCTCAACAAGAATTCTAAAAGAGATTTATATCTTCTTCTCTGAATAAATATGTTTTATCAAACTTTTCAGGAAAAATCCAGCATGAAAGTTGTCGCATTCGCAGAAAAAAATAAGGCAGCAGCCCAAATATCAAAGATTTTGGGCAACGGTCGAGTAGATAAACTCTCCATCCATGGGCTACCCGCATACGGATTTAAGTGGAACGAAGCCGACTGGATTCTTATGGGTCTTTCCGGGCACATCATGAGCTATGACTTTCCTGAAAAATATAATAAGTGGCAAGAGGTCAATCCTGCTTTACTTTTAGAAATTGCCCCTGAAAAATTGGTGACAAAAAAAGAATATGCAGCTGCTATAAAAACCCTTTCCAAAACTGCGGATCGCCTTATCTTAGCCTGCGACTACGATCGAGAAGGGGAAAACATAGGCTTTGAAGCAAAGACTTTAGCCGAAGAGGTCACAGATGTCCCGGTTTTCAGGGCCCGGTTTTCTTCACTCTCTCCTTCAGAAGTTAAAAAAGCCTTTGAAAACCTAAAAGCCCCAGATTACAATCTGGCTATGGCTGCAGAAGCCCGACAGATTCTGGATCTGAAAATGGGAGCCTCCTTTACCCGGTTTGTAACCTTGGCTGTTCGGGAGCGAGCTCGGACAAAGGGAGTACTGTCTATAGGGCCTTGCCAGACTCCGACTTGCGGTTTTGTCTTTGAGCGAGAAAAGGCTATCCGAAACTTCCAGGCCAAGGATTTCTGGAAAATTACTGCTCTTTTTAAAGCCGGAGTTTTCGGGGCCAAATCCCCCAAAAACACAGAATTTGAAGGGACTCACAGTGCAGGAAACATCCGAGAAAAAGCAAAAGCTGCGGAGATTTTTGAAAAAATCAAAAGGGAAAAAAAAGCCCTTGTTTCCAAAAAGAAAGTAAGGCTTGCAAAAACAAGTCCTCCGAATCCCTTAAACACAACTGAGTTTCTGAAACGAGCGTCCAAATATTTAGGAATTAGCCCTGAGCTTGCCCTGGAGCTTGCCGAACAACTCTACCTTGCAGGCTTTACGAGTTACCCTAGAACCGAGACAAACAAATACGCGGCTGATTTTGATTTTAAGCAAATTCTCAAAGGCTTTTCTAAACTTGAAGCGTACGGAGCCTTTGCCAAAAAACTTCTTGCAAATCCTCTCAAACCTAAAAACGGAACAAAAGACGGCCATGACCATCCTCCGATTCATCCAATTCGGGCTGCTTCAAAAGCCGAGATTAGGGCCGCATTAGGCCTTTCAAAAGCTTTTGAGGTTTATGATCTTATCGTCCGGCACTTTCTAGCAAACCTGATGCCAGATGCAGTTTTTGAAAAAACTCATCTCTGGCTCCAAATAAAAAATGAGCCCTTTAACAGCACAGGCTCGGTCCAGAAAGAGCAAGGCTGGCTTGAAGTATATCCCTTCGAAAACAAAAAGGAAAAACTCCTTCCCTTTGTAGAAGCAGGACAAGAAGTTGACATAAAGAAGATCAAAAATACAAAGTCGAAGACAAGCCCTCCAAAAAAACTAACTGAAGCTGAGCTTCTGACCCTTATGGACAAGCATGGGATAGGAACAAAAGCAACAGCTCCGGCGCATATTGAGACAAATAAAAAACGAGGCTATTTTGAGACAAAGGGCAAGTCAGTCTCCATTCTTGACACGGGCTTTACCCTAATGGAAGGCCTTTCCGGAGCTGTTCCCATTCTGGTCAGGCCTGAGGTACGGGCAAAAGTCGAAGCTCTGGTCCAGCAGGTAGAAGACGGGCAAAAGGAGTTTGAAGAGGCTTTGGAAGCAGGAACAACTTTAATCAAAGAAATGTATTCCAAACTCGAAGCCGGAAAAAAGGAACTTACTTCAAGCATTGCAGGCACGCTTTGCGATGAAGCTGCAATGGAAGATAAGAAAAACTATATCGGAACTTGCCCTGAATGTGGGCATGTGCTTAGAATTGTCCAGACCGAAAAAGGCAGATTTGTAGGCTGCGTTTGGTATCCGGAGTGTACAAATTCCTATCCTCTTCCAAAAACTGGAGCTCTTTCGGTTTTGCGTTCGAAGCTCTGTAAAAAAGGAGGAGTTGCGGTTTTGAAGGTAGGGGGAAAATACCACTGGGCTGTAGGGGTTGGTCCCTGTTTTGCCTGCGAGCTTGAAAAGGAGTGTTATCCTCCGGAAATCGTAGGCCCCTGTCCGCGTTGTGAGGGCAGCATGTTTTTAATAACTCTTAGGGATTCAAGGTTTTTGGGCTGTACAAAACGCTGTGGATATACCCATTCCGTTCCAAAGACTGGGCGGCTGACTCTGCTTGATCAGGTTTGCAAAAGCTGCGGCTGGAAGCTTTTTAGGGTAAAGGAACAACAAAAAGAGGCTCTGAAAGCCTGTGTGAACCGGCGCTGTGCAGAAGGCCGAGAATTCTGGAAAGAATATAGGCAAAGGCTGAAAAGCAAAAAATGAGTTCGAAAAGAAGGGAAATTGGTGTTTCGGGGTGTTTTGCCCGTCAGCAAACACCCTTACTTAGATACTAATAAAAGAGTAATAGTAAGAGGTTTAGGCTTCTGCAGGGCTGGGACTGCTGGCTGCAGGTTTAACCTTGGCTTCAATTTTGCCCAAAACTTCAGTTTTTCTGATTTCTACCCTTCTGAGAGGATAAATAGCTTTTGCGTGTCTGTAGATGTTTGCTGAAAGCCTGCCAAGGATTGCTTCTTGCATGAATTCTTCGAAATTGAGTTCTGAGGCTCTTTTTGTAACCATATTGATCATGAGTTCCCGGATTGCCTTTATCTGGCTTGCGCGAGCTCTCTTTATGGTAAAGCAGGCTGGCTTTACGCGGATTACACATCCATCTTTGGTCTTGACATCGACGTTTGCATCGATTCTGGAAGTCTGTCTCTTAACGATTGAACGAATGTAGTCGGTGGTAAGTTCGTGTCCGACCAGACTTGTGCTAGCGGTATCTCCAACAACATTGTCAATTCTGAGCAGGATCTTGGTGTTATTCTTGCTCATATCGTTTGTGAGTTCGCCAACGGTGGTCTCGACAGTGCGCCCAACGAGTTTTTCTGCCTCACTTGCCAGAGTATCTCCGACAGAGGTCCTGTTAAGGTATGCGGGAGCTTCAATCTTGAACCATTCCTTTGACTTCCAGCCGTCAAGCTTTCTTTGTACTTTCTTCCTTGCCAATTGATTCCTCCGAATTGAGATTTTTATGAATATATAAATAATTTGAAATGACTTTTTTGCAAAATCCAAAATTCCTGACAATCAGCTCTCTGATCCCCATATAGCTGCTGGCATTTCCGATAAAAAAAACCGAAATTCCGCAATTCAAAAATAAGGTCCAAAACGAGCAGAAAGTGCTCTGAAATTTGTGGATTCTAGCTAGTCAGTTGGCTCTCTATACTTACCCTTTCCATATATATACTAATCGGTTCTCCGAGCTAGGGCTTTTCGACCTGTCCGAAGAATAAAAATCAAGATTAATATTCAGAAAAGCAGAAAGCAAGCTGAAAAAAAATAGGAAAAAAGCTTGAAATTGGAGAAATTTATTTTTTGTTTGGAAACACTTTTAGGCAATTGCTCCTTGCGAAAAATGGTATATATAAAAAAGAACTCCAAATACAAGTACTGCAAGAATTGCTTTATAGTCTATGGTTCTAGCCTCCTTTTTCTCACTCATTATGAATCTATTTTCACAGGGTCTGCTATTAAATTAAATTGCAAAGTATTTAAAAATGCCGTTTTATTGAATAATTGCAATAAACTCAAGCTTTCTCCCATTAGACTCGCATTTTTCTAAAGCTCTTCTCAGCCTTTTTCTTTAATAGACTCTGCAATTTTTAGCATTTCAGCTTTTTCAAAAGAGCCTACAAGCCCAAGTTCAACTTCTCCAATTTCCCAGGACAAGATATTAAGTTCCACTCCAGGAATCTCAATATATTCTCCATAATTTCCATTGATCCTGAGCTTTTCTGAGTCCTTATCCAGCTTAATTTCTTTGGATTCATTTTTCTTTTCCATTTTATCTAAGCTTTCAAGAAGTGAAAAGCAGGCTCCCTCTTCATTTATATATACAAGCTTAACACTTTCTATCTCTCGCAAAATATACTTTTTTGAGATCTCCCTTTTAGACACGATTGAATGGTTGAAAGTATAGCCTTTAGGAAGAGATTGAATGGTTGAAAGTATAGCCTTTAGGAAGATATTCTGGGACCAATATTTCAAAAAAGCTTAGCTCTTCTTTTGCTTCTTCTAAACTCAGTTTCTCTGGAAGCTGAATCTCAGAGGCGTCAATCTCAATTTCTTTTACCCTAATTCCTTCCGGAAGCTTAAATTCAGTCTCAGGAATTCCTGTATTGATCTTCAGCTCTCTGAGCTCTTTTTCCATAAAAAGACTTCCGTCATTGTAGTAGCTTTCACTTCTGAGAGGCAGCCAAGTTTCCTTATCGATCCAGACTCTATCGCCCTTCTTTTCCTGAGAATGGGGAGAATTTCCAGCAGATAGGCCTCTCTGCCATTAAGTTTTTCAGTTTTCAGAAAAGAACTTTCATTAATGCGAATAAAAGGAATTTGCAAGGGAAATTCATTTTCCGCTAATTTATAGAACTCAGCGTTAAAACCCCTGAGTCTTCAGCTCAGGGGTAGTTCACACCGATCTTCTGATCAAATAGATCCTTCAAATAAACCTTTCAAAGCGTTCTTTTTTGGCTTTGCAAATAGGACAGCTTTCCGGAGGTTCGTCCCGGGCGCAGAGATAACCGCAGACAGGACACCTCCAGACAGGTTTTGAAAGAATTCCGGCAAAGGAATGTTTGCTTTTAAGCCTTTCTTTTCCTTGCGTTTCGTGCTTCGGAAAAGCCCTGAGTTCAGGAAGAGGCCGCCTTTCAGGGACTGGTTTTGCTTCTTCTTCTCCATTTTTTACATTTTCCGAGACATAAAGGGCACAGTAACAAGCTCCGTACTCATTTAGGTCAGCATCCCTATAATCACAGGGGCAGATTATGTCCAAATCTTCTTCTTTTTTTCCGGCTGCAAGTCTGCAGGGACAAGCCTGATATCCATATCTTTTTTTATTGACCAAGAGCCCATAAACTAGTTCTTTGCTAATCCCGCTCTCTGGATTTAGGTGATATCCCGCCTGCTCAGCTTCTTTTTCAAGTTTTGAATATAGCTTTTCCACTTCTTCATCCAAGGGTTCAAGCTCTTCTCCTTCTCTTTTTTCCATATTCTCCCCCCTTAAAATCCAAGAAAACCAAGACTTTCTCGAAGCTGCTTTTCCTTAAAGCCCACAATAACTGTTTTTCCCTCAATTACGGTTGTCGGAAAAGAAAGTAGAGGGTTATACTTTTTTACTTCCTCAAGCACTTCTTTTTCCTCTGCCCCTTTTAGTCGGTCCACATAGACAAAGTCAAATTCCACACCCAGCTCGCTTAGCAGTTTCTTTGTTTTTTTGCACCACACACAGGTGCTCAAACCATAGACGATTATGTCTCCTTTATAAGTCCCCTCAATATGGCTTCTTTTCTCTTTTTTCAAATGGAATAAGTCCATAATTTTCCCCCAAGCTACTATAGATTACGGAGAATAAAGATATGAGTATTTTTGTATAATCCAAAACACTATATAAGTTTGAGATATAAAATAAGCAGGTTAAATACCTAGGATTTACGCAATTGAAACAAACCCAATTAGATGAGGCTTTAGATTTTCAAAAATATACTGGCTTTAAAAAGCCTTTACAAGTTTCCAATAAAAGCTTTCAAAAATGGCTTTTCAAAAAACCTCATAAATCCTTTTTAAGCTTTCAAAAAACCCTTGCTATAAGCACAAGAAACCCTTGTACGAAACTTTAAAGAAATTCTGTATAGAAGCTCTCATGTACTTGTTTTATTTTCGGGGCGTAATTCCAAAATAAGTATGTATAAGGAAATCTTTTATTAAAAGAAGCTATTCTTAAAAAAGGAATCTTTCCGTTTAAAAATTAGAGTATCAACTTATATAGAGGAAACAGACGTTAATGTATGAAATAATCATCTGGATTTTGATTGCATTTTGCTTGCTCCAGTCTGGAATTTTTTCAGGGCTTACAATTGGAATCTTCAGTTTGGGCCGCTTGAGGCTTGAAATCGAAGCCGAGGCTAAAAACCGAGATGCGATAAAGGTCCTGAACTTAAGGAAGGATTCGAACTTCTTGCTTACAACTCTGCTCTGGGGCAATGTCGGAGTGAACGTCCTTTTAACCCTGCTTACGGAATCTGTAATGACAGGAACTATAGCCTTTATCTTTTCAACTGTTGTAATTACCAGCTTAGGAGAAATAGCTCCTCAGGGTTATGTTTCAAGAAAAGGCCTGATAATCGGGGCTAGATTGGCTCCTATGGTTCGGTTTTATCAGATGCTGCTCTATCCTGTGGCAAAGCCTTCAGCTCTGATTCTGGATTGGTGGCTGGGTCGGGAACAACTTGAACTCTTAAAGGAAAAATCCATGCGTATTATGCTGGAAAAGCATATAGAATCCGCAAAATCTGATATAGGACTATTTGAAGGATTGGGAGCTTTGAATTTTCTCTCAATCGACGACGTTTCTATCTCAGAAGAAGGTTCAATTATAGACCCAAAAAGTATTATTTCCCTGCCTCTTAAAAAAGGCCTTCCTGTGTTGCCTCAAATCGAAAGGAATCCAGAGGATCCCTTCTTAAAAAAAATAGAAGCTTCTGGGAAAAAATGGGTAATCGTTACAGATCCCGAAGGAGAACCTGTGATGGTGCTTGATGCGGATGGATTTTTAAGAGATGCCGTCTTTAAAAAAGGTCCTTTCCGTCCCTATTCTTATGGGCACATTCCGGTTGTGATAAAGACACCCACCCGCTTGGAAAAGGTTATCAAGCAGCTCAAAGTCTATCCTCAGTATCCCGAAGATGATGTAATCGACCAGGATCTTGTACTTTACTGGGGAGATGAAAAAAGAATTGTTACTGGATCCGATATCCTAGGCCGGCTGCTCAGGGGAATAGTGGTTGATTGCGGGAAAGGAAAAGCTACTTCAGCCTCTTCTCACTCTGAAAGAAAAAACTCAAGATTTCGGAATAAATGATATAATTTGGAAAAGGAGAGTTTTAATATTTACTCTCTCTTCATTTTTTCGTGTCTGGAGTTAAGCTCGGCTGCGATTTCCTCAAGGGAAACATCGTTTGCGGCCAGTAATACCAGCAAGTGGAAAAGCAGATCCGAAGCTTCGTATACGATTTCATCGTGGTCTTCATTGCGGACTGCGAGAACCGTTTCAAAGGCTTCTTCTCCCACTTTTTCTAGGATTTTATTTACACCTTTTCTATGGTTTAAAAGTTTACATACATATGAATTTTCATCATAATTTGCTTTTCGGTCCAGAATAATATCATAGACCTGGTTTAAAATGGATAAATCGGCATCTGCCATATTAAAACACCTTTTTAAATAAAGGGAAAGTTTTCTCAGACCTTCCTAGGATCAGTAATTTCACCGGTCAGGGCCGAAGCTCCAGCGGTTGCAGGGGAAGAGAGGTAAACAAAGGACTCTGCGCTGCCTTCTCTTCCTTTAAAATTCCTATTTGATGTAGCTAGGCCTACCTCGCCTGCTCCAAGCAAGCCAAAAGAACCTCCCATACAAGGTCCACAGCAGGGAGATTCCACGATTGCTCCAGCATTCATCAGTTTTTCAATGTAGCCTGCTTTCATAAGTTTCAGGTACTCGGTTCTTGAGGCCGGGACAACCAATAGTCTGACCCCTTTTGCAACGGGTTCATCTCCCATAAGGTCAGCTAGAATCTGAATGTCCTCGAACCTACCGTTTGTACAAGAGCCCATGAAAATTTGGTCAACCTTTGTGCCTTCTACTTCACTTACAGGTTTTACGTTATCCACGTTGTGTGGACAGGCTACCTGAGGCTCAAGGTCCGAAACGTCATAGTGCCTAAGCTCGGAGTAAAGCGCATCCTCATCGGATTTCCAATAAAAATCAGGCTCATACGCTGGAATGCGCTCTTTTAGATAAGCTGCTGTAACTTCATCAGCCTCAATTATTCCGGCTTTTCCTCCCATCTCAATTGCCATATTGGATATGGTCATGCGCTGGGAAATTGGAAGTTTTCGCAGGGTTGAGCCTGAAAATTCGGCAGTCATGTATCTTGCTCCTTCGACTCCAATATCCCCTATTAGATGAAGAATCAGATCTTTTGAGTAAACCCTGTCAGGCAGTTTTCCTTCGATTTCGAAACGTAGGGTTTCAGGTACTTTGAACCAGAGTTTTCCCGTGGCAAAGACGGCTGCCATGTCAGTTGAACCTATGCCTGTGGAAAAAGCCCCAAGAGCTCCATAAGCGCAGGTATGAGAATCGGAGCCTACAATTAGGTTTCCGGGTCGGACATGTCCTTTTTCGGGCAGAACCTGATGGCAGACTCCTTCGTAAACATCATAGTTTAAAATACCCTGCTCTTTTGCAAATTTCCTGAGCATGATATGATTTTCTGCGGCATGGAGGGAGTCGGCTGGAACCTGATGATCAAAAACAATAACGATTTTTTCAGGATCCCAGACTTTTTGCTCGGCCTGCTTATTCATAATCTCGTAAAAACCCTGGATTGCTAGCGGACCCGTAATGTCATGAGTCATTGCAAGGTCGATGTCTGCAAGCACGAAATCCCCAGCTTTTACGGGCTTTCCGGAGGCTTTGGAAAAAATTTTCTCCGAAACAGTCATCGGATACTCGGCTTTACCTGACATTTCGGTCATGAGGATTAACTAACCTTTATAATTAATAAACCTAATTGAAACCTCTTGAAAAATCCGGGGCTAAACCTTTCTATAACCCCTTCCTTTTCTATTTTAGTAGATGCTTACCCCTTTCACGCTTGGAAGTTTCAATATATCGTCTACGAGTTCCCCTGGAACTTTTTGATCCGTGATAAGGGTAAGTCTGGGTTTGTCTGTAAGGAAAGGGTCGTCTGAGACGGCTTGTCGGATACTTAATTTATGTTCTGAGACTAGCGCTGCAACTTTGGCCAGGATGCCTACATCTGCGGCGTCTTCCGGAATGATAATTATTACTCCGAGTCCAAGTGATGGGGCTACGTCTCTGAGGAAAGGAATGGAATGAACATTTTTAAAAATAGTACTGAGCAGTTCGTCGGAAACGATGGTTTTTGTTGTGGAATCCACGACTCTGCGGTCGACCCCGGCTTCTTTTGCAAGCTGAGTATGTGCAATTTCAATAGTTCCTGAAGTCACTTTTCCTTCTTCACTTACCTGAAATCCACGTTCAAAGAGTAACCTCAGCACCTTTGCCTGGGCCGGATATTTTTCAAATTTTTTTAGTAACATCTGCCACATATAAGCTAAAGGTTAATCCTCCGGCTGGATATAAAACTTATGATACGGCTTTTTACAAAAGGAAATTTTCTTTTACTTGGGATTTTTCAGGTAGCTTTTCCGATTTATTTTGCTGTTTTTTTCTAAATTCTTGATATCTCCTCTAGAATAATTCAAATGTCAGAGGCGAATTTTCCGAAGCAGGATTTATTTTATAGAACGTAGCGGAAAATCCCTGAGGCTTTAGCTCAGGGGATAGAAGCGTCAACTTAACCCTTTTACGTTCAGATTCTATTTTACAGGAAAGTATATAGACCTTTAAGTCGGATGTTCCTAGGATGTTAAAAGCTTACAAATATAGATTAAAACCTACCAAAGCCCAGATAATTTTACTGGAAAAACATCTCGGGAGCTGTAGGTATATCCATAATTGGGCTTTAAACCATTGGGCTTTAAACCTTAAAATAAAAAGTATGAGAAGACCGGAAAATCAATTTCTCAGTTTGAGCTTAACAAGCAAATTCCCATTCTCAAAAAGAAAAAGGAATGGCTAAAAGAAATAAATTCTCAGTCCCTGCAAGGAATGACTCGAAACCTTGAATCTGCTTTTACAAGGTTTCTCAGAGAGAAAAAGGGTTTTCCAAACTTCAAATCAAAGAAAAATCCTATCCAGGCTTTCCCTATTCCTCAAAACTATTTCGCAGCTTTTGAAAAAGATATTGTGAAGCTTCCTAAGCTTGGAGAAGATAAAGCTGTTTTAAATTGAGTAGTTTTGTAGCCAAGTTAGAGTATAAAGCCAAAGGGTAAGGAAAAACCCTATTAAGAATTGGACAGTTTAAGCCCTCCTCAAAAATCTGTAATGTTTGTGGCTTTCATAATTTTCATATAAAATTCCAGAACCTAAAAAAGAAATAAAAATTTTAAAACGAGCAATGATGAAAGCATGGACCCTCTTGAAAATCTTATAGATCAGCCCGCAAAGAAAAGGTATACAATAATAAGTTCGCGAATTAGATACATAGCTTATATAAGCGATGAAGCTAAACGCATTCGAGTTACTCAGGAAGTGCTTGAAACGGTAATGAAACTTCCTAAAGAAGAGCGGAAAATCGTGTACAGGACAGCGGTTGACGCTGTGGAAAGCCTTCTGAAAGAAAAGAAACGAATCTTTTTGGAAACACTTAAAAAAGTTGTAATAAAGTGGCCCATAAGCCGTAAAATGGAAGAAAAAAGGGTCCTTGCAACTGCAATCCGGGATTTGCCTCAGGTAAAACAGGCTCTTATCCGGGGTGCGTATCGAAAACTCCTGTTTTAAGAAAAATCCGAGGCTTTCTTTTACTCGCTTACATTTATCCTTCCTTTCATCTGTGGGTGATAAGTACAGATGTAATCAAAACTTCCTGTTTTCTCGAAAGTGTAGCTAAAGCTTTCTCCTTTCTTCAGATCTTGAGATTCAAGCCCGGATCCGACCACATTATGAATAGCGGTATCATAGTTTGTCCAGCGGACGGTCTCTCCAAGCAAGATTGTAAGTTCTGCGGGAAGATACTCAAAGTTGCGAATATCCACATCAATGAACTCGGATTCTTCTTTATTTTCAGCATTAATTCCTGGATCAGTTTCTTCTCTTGCTGGTTTTTCCTCAGCTAACTCCTCCTCACTTATTTTTTCTTTTTCTGGAATTTCCTCATCTGTATTTTCGTTTTCCGTACAACCTCCAACAAGGAGAACACAAAAGATTATCAAAAAAGGCCCCAGTTTATTTTTCAGTTTATTTCTTCTCATCTCTTTTCCCCTCGGTTTTCTTTTTTCTCAAGCCTATCCGAGCTTGCTTGCTCTTGCTCACTCATGTCCACTCTTGCTCCACCATTTCTATTCAATTTCTCTTTTGCAAATACCCATTTTTAGGGCTTTTGCCTAGGGTCTTATGCTTTTACGTTTGGCTGCAAGCCAGAAACCTTTTATGGAAACTATTTTATGGAATATATTTTAGGAACAAAAGGCTATAAAGGGAAACTTACCCAAATTCTTACATAGTATCTCTTTATTTTTCTTAATTATTTTCTCAATCACGGCAAAGCTGAAAGCCTGGGAGGGCTGAGGACAAATACTTTAATAATAAAGGAATGATTATTCCTTCTAAATTTCAGCTTCAATTTAACTGATAGCTTCAATTTAACTAATAGCTTCAATTTAACTGATAGCTTCAATTTAACTGATAGCTTCAATTTAACAAATATTTACACTTTCAAGCATTTCCATTTAAGGTGAATTTATGACATTAGCAAATCTCAGAACACATTACACAGCCGATATAGTCCCTGAAAAAGTCAAAGACGGTGCAACAGTTACCCTCGCAGGCTGGGTCCATGAGGTCCGAGACCTTGGAGGCATCTGTTTCGTGGTACTTAGGGATCGGGAAGGCCGAGCTCAGGTAACCCTTGTCAAGAAAAAAATCGACAGGGAACTTTTTAAGGCCGCAAGAAAACTTGTGCGTGAGTCCGTAATCTCGGTTACTGGTTCCGTAAAGTTCGAAGAAAAAGCCCCAAACGGCTATGAGCTTATCCCGGAGAAAATCAAGGTCCTTAACCTTGCAGCCTCCCCTCTTCCTATGGATACAACCGGCAAGGTCGAAGCTGAACTTGATACAAGGCTTGACTCTCGCTTTATTGATCTCAGAAGAGCCGAAGCTTTAGCCGTTTTCAAGATCAGGCACCAGGTTTTACAAGCAATCCGGAAATTCTTGGTGGAAAAAGGATTTCTTGAAACTGCAACCCCAAAAATTGTTGCCACAGCAACTGAAGGGGGAACTGCTCTTTTTCCAATCACCTATTTTGATCGGGAAGCCTTTCTTAACCAGAGTCCCCAGCTTTTCAAACAAATCCTCATGTCTGGAGGATTTGACAGGGTCGAAATCGGGCCCA
>Ga0265294_10004339_pt1 | contig 17787 bp, 17 predicted proteins | sample MunlanPumphouse3_FD_192504 | JGI IMG/M metagenome (GOLD analysis project Ga0265294, IMG submission 192504) | Groundwater microbial communities from a municipal landfill in Southern Ontario, Canada - Pumphouse #3 | ecosystem: Environmental > Aquatic > Deep subsurface > Groundwater | place...
GCTCCCGGAGGTTTCGCTCCGTCGAGCCTTCCCGGACCATGATGTACATCCCCCGGAGGAGTTTCTCTCGCGCCTCGTCTAAGGTTGTGCACTCGTGGTCGCTCCGGACCCCGGCATATATGTAGGCGTTGAGGTCTTTTCCAGAGAGGAATGGCGCATGGCCGTCGATAACCTCGAAGAGGGCCATCTTCGCCCGAAGATCTTCGTCACCGGCGAGGACGCCGGGGACGTTCATCACCTCGGCAAGCCCGATGACTCCTTCCCTCTTCCGGAACAGGGCGAGATCGTCGGCAGCGAGCACGGCGCCTCCCAGATCAAGGGGCGTTGCCGGGACACAGGAGGGGAGCATGATCAGGATATCAAGCGGTGTCCGCGTTCCCTCGGTGAGCATATACTCGATCCCCGGGGCTCCGCAGACGTTGGCGATCTCGTGGGGATCGGCGATCACGGTTGTCGTCCCGTGCGCAAGGACGAGCCGGGCATACTCCGCCGGCGTGAGAAGAGAACTCTCGATGTGGACGTGGGCGTCGATCAGCCCGGGCACCACACGGGCCCCCGCGAGGTCGTACTCCTTCCTCCCACGGTACTCCCCGAGGCCGACGATGCAGCCGTCCTTGACCGCGAAGTCCACGCGCTCCCACGTGCATGCGAACGGATTGAATACCTCACCGCCGGAGAAGACAGCATCCGCCGGCTCAAGTCCCCGAGCCGCCGCGAGTCCCGTCGGGGTCAGGCTGCAACCTCCAGGTCGCGGATGACGGATGTCCTCCGCTCGCCGTCGACGAATATGGTCAGAAAGAGTTTGTAGGAACCAGGCTGGAGGTCGACCGGGACCGTGTATTCGTTCTGCCCCCGGTCAAGATCGATATACCGCGCTTCGGAGAAGACCTCGTACTGCTCAAGCGCGCCCACCTCCATGATCGTTACCTGGAGCACAGCGTTCTCAACGGGCCTATCAGTGTTCTCCACAGAGACCCGCAGGGCGTCGCCGCCATAGGTCACTTCCTGGAATGCTGTGGAGAGGCACCCGGCAGCCCCGGTGAGGACAACAAGAGCCAGTATCAGAAAACCCACGTATTTGCTGGACATTCGCTTGGAGAACCGGAGTATCGCATGCCGTGCCGGCGCGAGCACGGACCATGCGAGGCCTCCGGTACTACCCATTCACCTCCATTCATTCACAATTTTGATTGTTATTATTAAAAGGTTGTGAAAAAAACGGGCATTGCAAAAGTTTCCGATTCCCGGCCGTTCCGGCGATTGCGACTCCTATCCTCCCGGGCTGTATATCCAAGGGCCTGCGGTACCCGGTCCTGAAGAGGCCTGCCTCTCGCCCGGGCGCGATGGCCATGGGAAAGCCGTGTCGGGGTGTGATGAACGGGGCGCCGGGAGTCTTTCGGTACAGGAACCTGACCGGTTTTCATGAAAAAGCGGTAAAATGTTGAATGGTGGACTCTATGATTTATGAAAATATTTAATATGACATGCCAATTATAATAAGATCAGAATGGGTGAGGCCGACAACAACTCCCGCCTATACCGAATATTCCGGGAGCTCCAGGAGAAAGGGCTGATCGGGCGCAGGAGAAGGCTGGTGGAGTGCCCCTTCATCTTCTCCATGCAGGGCTGCCCGGCGCTCAACTGCATCCGCTACCGGCGTGCCTTCTACGACAGGTATCTCTCCCGGGCCAGTGATGACACCCTCCGGTTCGTGCTGCTCCACGAGGAGGGGCATATCAGGAAGGGCTCTCCCCTCCTCTCCGTCCTCCCGGCCCTCCCGGTTCTTCCGTATCTCCTGCTGCTCCGCTATCCTCCTATCGATTCGCTGTTGCCGGTGGTCCTGCCATCCCTGCAGGCGGGGGGTCTTCCCATTGCAAAGTTAGCCTCCATCGCCCTCCTCCTCCTGACCGTCGTCTTCGCCTACCGGGCCTACTATCGCCGCGCGTACGACGAGGAGTTCACTGCCGACCGGTACGCGGCAGAGGTGATGAAGCTCTGCTACCGGGTCAGGGACCCTGGAGCCCTCCTCCAGAACCTGCTCTCCGGGCTGCGGACCGCGGCGTCAGCCTCACGTAGTAGGAGGTCTGGCCATCTCTATCAGGTGATTCCCGGGTTCATCCGTTCCGAGCCCGACTACAGGCCATCCATATCCGAGCGTGTACAGAGAGTCCGGGAAGCAACAGGTCCGGGAGGCGAGAATTCCTCTGTACGCCACGGAGGTAGCAGCCTCTCCCGCTGATGCCTGCTCTTCTCTAGTGCAACGATTCCCAATTACCGGCACTCTCAACGGAGGAGAAGTATTGATCTTTTTTCACACTATCCGGGGGTTTGCATCCCGGGAGACGGCTTGTCCCCGGTATCCCCACGTACTGCCCCCCTCCGGAGGCGGGGGCTTTGTGGAGGAACATACGGGTACCCGCCTGCGGGGAGGGGGTTACAGGCAGATGGCAATCCCCGGGGAAGAACCAGTTTCTAGCCGATTTTTCCCGGTCTTTCGGGAAACCGGCTTCGACACCGCTCCCGGGGCACGGCTTCCCACGGGTATCGCCATGACTGCCCTCGCCCCCGGGAGGGGGCGGGGGAGGAGCGCGAAGCGCGGGCGGGGGGGGGGGACGGAGGGGAGCGCTCCGTGGGGGAGGGGGACGAAGGCCAGATATGGTCGGTTATTTTGGAATCGATGCACTAGCACCCAGGAGCCCGGACGAACTTAAGATGGACAGCCGATGCCTTCCCGCACCCGCTCCTCTGCACCCGGGAGGATTTGCTGGCAGATACAAGTTGAATTTATCATCAAGAGTGCCCGGGCTATCGGAATGCAGAACATACATCGCATATGCACAGCATCATAAAAATAGGTTTAAGAACCCCCATTCCAAATAGAGGTATCGAGGGGTGCTGGATATCACAATTGTAGCGTTTGCCCACCACAAAGGTGGCACGGGAAAGACGACATCATGCCTCAACGTCGCAGGATACCTCCAGAAAAACGGAAAAAGTGTTCTGGTGGTAGACTGCGACCCGCAGGCCAATGCCACAACGGGGCTCGGGGTTAATCCCAATACCCTTGAACTGAGCATGTACGATCTCTTCATGAGCACGTTTGAAGGCTTTCCTGACGTCGTGATCAACGATATCATCGTCCCCACGGCATCAGGGATCGATCTTGCTCCGGCAACCCTGGACCTTGTGGGGGTTGAGCCCTATCTCTACGGTATCGAGGACAGGGCAGGGCTGCTCAAGGCGGCGCTCGCCCGGGTGAGAGGCACTTACGACTTCATCCTGATCGATACACCCCCAAGCATGGGCCAGTTCGTCATCAACGGCCTCATCGCGGCGGACCACACCATCGTCACCCTCGATCCCGGCACCTTCGCCCTCAAAGGCATGGAAGCCTTATCGACGGTCTTTGGCGACATCAGGGAGATGCTCGGAGAGGATGTCACCGCAGATTTCGCCATTCTGACCCGCTGGAAGGGTCTGGATGAACGGGCAGCCGGAACAGGCGGCCTCGCACTCTTCCTGAAACGGATCTTCTCACCCGGCCCCTCCGCCGAAGAAGGGAGGGAGAGAGAACGGCTGAAGACGTTTGAGGCCGAGGTCAGGAAAGCGTTCAAACAGGTATTCATAGTCCCTTACTCACCTGCAATCTACGAAACACAGCAACAGGGACTTCCCATCTCCCACTACGCACCCGAGAGCGACGCCGGCAGAGAATACCGGGCAATAACTACTGCGCTTCTGGAACTGGACGAGAAGCATGAGAAGGATGTGTAATTAATGATCGATAGACCTGGAAGAAAAGCATTATTTACCGGGCCGGTTGTGCCGGGTACGACAGGACATGAACAGGGGGCGGCGGTGCTGCCCCAGGCGATCGAGGCTGCACTCCATGCGGGGATCAGCGGCGACGGCTCCGCGAGGATCGACCTTGCCGGCGTTCCGGAGATGTTCCGGCCCCTGGCCGTCTCGATCAATGCACTGCTTGAGAAGAAGGAGGAAGAGAAGCAGGCCCTCAAGAGCCGGCTGGAGGAGGCCAGAACGCTTCTGAAGGGATCCGATACGATCATCGAGCAGAACCCGATGCCCATCCTGATCGTCGACCCGCAGTTCAGGATCACGGCCGCAAACACCGCCTATGCCGATATGAGCGGGATCCCGAAGGACCAGCTGCCCGGTAGAAGCCTGAGAGACTTCAAGATAGCATCGCAGAAGGGTTCCGGCCTCCGGCAGGCGGTCCAGGAGAAGAAGCGGGCGTATGCCGAAGTCGTCGTCGAACTCCCCTCGGGCACCCATACGCTCGAGCAGTACGGCATCCCTCTTCTTGACGGGGAAAATGCGGTCGAGAGCATCCTCATCGTCTATAACGATATCACCCGGCAGCGGGAAGAGGAGAACGAGATCCAGCGGATGCAGCGCCGTGTCGACACGATGATCAAGCAGAACCCGCTTGCGATCGCAACCCTCCGCCCGGACAAGAGCCGGATTGATATCAACGACGAGTATGCCCGGATGTGGCGGGGGACGCGCGAAGAGACCCTTGCAAAGAAACTCTACGACTACGATATCACCATCCTTGAGGGCGAACACTTCTACGCCTGCTACGAGACGAAGAAGCTCGCACGGACCGACGTCATGGTCAAGTGGCCCGACGGCGTGAAGAAATACCTCACCTTAAACGCCATCCCGATCCTGGATGCAAAGGGCGATATCGAGATGGCCTTCTACGTCTGGAACGACTGGACCAACCTCCAGGAGAAGCAGGAGGAAGTCAAGAAGACCGAGCACCGGGTGGAGGCGATGATCAAGCAGAACCCGCTCGCGATCGCGACACTCCGCCCGGACAAGAGCCGGATCGACATCAACGACGAGTATGCCCGGATGTGGCGGGGAACGCGCGAAGAGACCCTTGCAAAGAAACTCTACGACTACGACATCACCATCCTTGAGGGCGACCACTTCTACGCCTGCTATGAGACGAAGAAGCTCGCACGGACCGACGTCATGGTTAAGTGGCCCGACGGCGTGAAGAAATACCTCACCTTAAACGCCATCCCGATCCTGGATGCAAAGGGCGATATCGAGATGGCCTTCTACGTCTGGAACGACTGGACCGAGCAGCAGATGAAGATGGAGGAGATCCAGGAACTTCAGGAACGGACAGGGGTGATGATCCAGGAGAATCCGATGCCCATCCTCCTCTGGAACCCGGACATGACCCTGAAGATGGCGAACAAGACGTTCCTGAAACTCACGGGGTACACTGAAGATCAGGCGTCGCAGCTTACCGCTCGCGACTTCAAATACACCTCCCAGTCGGGACAGGGGGCTCTAGATGCCATCCGGACCCGGCAGGCAAACCGCGGTGAGGCCACGCTGGAGTTCCCGGCCGGCACCTATACCGTCGAGCGCTACAACATCCCGCTTCTCGACCGTGCCGGCAACGTAGACTCTGTACTCACCGTCTACAACGATGTCACCGAGCAGCGGGAGAGAGAGGATCAGGTCAGGAGCTTGATGGAGACCGCAAAGCGGGAGGGCGAGAGACTCGCAAAGAGCGCCGAAGGACTCGGAACCGCACTCGCCGCCATGGCAAAGGGCGATCTGACAGCGTTTGTAGACGCAGAATCCGGCGACCCGCTCCTGAAGGTGAAGGGTGACTACAACGCTTCGCTGACCGCCATCCGCTCGCTCCTCGCTGAGGTGGCAAGGGCGGCCCACCAGGTTGATATGACCACAAAGGAGGTCAGCAAGAGTTCCGATGAGATTATCCGGGCCACGGAGCAGGTCGCTATCTCGACGCAGCGGTCGTCGGAGGATGCACGGCGCCAGCTTGACAAGATCGAGGAGATCGGGAAGGATGTCAACGACCTCTCGGCGTCCATCGAGGAGATAGCAAGCACGTCGCAGGAAGTCATGGAGCATGCCTCGAAAGCGTCGAAGGAGGGGAACGAAGCGGCTTCCCTCGGCGAAGTCGCGGCGAAGAAGATGCTCCTCGTCGAGGAGATCTCCAAACAGACCGTGAACGAGATCAGCACCCTCAACAACCAGATGCGGGAGATCAACAACATCGTCAAGTTGATCACCGACATCGCCAACCAGACCAACCTTCTTGCGCTCAACGCAGCAATTGAGGCCGCCCGCGCCGGGGAGCACGGCCGCGGGTTTGCCGTCGTCGCCGGCGAGATCAGGAACCTTGCCGGCGAATCCAAGCGGGCGAGCCAGGATATCGAGGACCTGATCCGGTCGATCCAGGCAAGCACCGATAAGACTGCAGGCTCTATGCAGGCGTCCCACCAGGAGATCCAGGCGGGCATCGAGAGCGTCAACAAGGTCATCGTGGGCTTAAACCGGATCGTCAACGGCGTGGAGGTCGTCGCCCACGGCATCACCGAGATAACGAAGGCCACCGAAGACCAGGCAGGCTCCACCAACAACGTCATGCAGAAGATGGACGAGTCCACGCACATGACCAAGGAGAGCCTGGACCGCACCGAGGATATGGCGGCACTCGCGGAAGAGGTCAGCGCGTCAACCCAGGAGGTCGGGAGCGCATCGCACGAACTGGCAGGTATGGCTGAACAGCTCGAGAAGGTCATGAAACAGTTCAAGCTGAACTGAGGGGGAGACGATGGCAGCATCCGTAGATGTGGTGGAGTTCCAGCTTGGGAATGAACACTACGCGCTGGATATCCAGATAGCACGGGAGATCGTGGAGATGATGCCGATCACTCCCCTCCCCCGCGCTCCCCGATACCTTGCGGGCATCATCAACCTGCGAGGCGAGATCACGAACATCATCGACCTCAGAGACCTCCTCGGACTCCCCGAATCCGGGGGTGTCGAGAACCGGAAGATCGTCGTACTGATGCCGGATGTGGCGGGCGGGTCGAACCTGGGGATCATCGTCGATGATGTTCACAGTGTCATCTCGGTTCGGGATGAGCAGATTGAACGCATCAATGACGGTATTACGTCATCGATCAGCGATTATGTCAAAGCGATCATCAAGATAGGGAACGATAGCGACGGGAAAGCAAAGACCCTTATCATCTGGCTCGACGTCCAGAAAGTGGTCAGCGATCTCGGACACTACCAGAACACTCTGTAAGCCAACACCCGGCGAGAGAAGAGTACCCCATGGATGCATTCACGTCGCTCCAGAGGAGCATCGAGAGACTGGTCGGGATCAAGTGCTCAAGTTACAAGGAGGACTACATCAAGCGACGCATCCTCTCCCGGATGCGCCTGACGGGCACCGCAGATTACGAGGCCTACCATAAGTACCTCCTCGCAAACCCGCAGGAGATCGACCCGCTCAGGAACGCCCTCACCATCAACGTCACGAAGTTCTTCCGGGACCCGGATGTCTTTGAGGTGATGCGACGGGAGGTGTTGCCGGATCTGGCCCGTCGCAGGGGATCGATCAGGATCTGGTGCGCCGGCTGCTCCACGGGCGAAGAACCCTACTCGATCGCCATCCTCGCGCACGAACTGACGGCACTTCGCAGGGATCTCAACGTAACGATATACGCGACCGATATCGACGCCGTGGTGCTGCAGAAAGCCATGACCGGCGTCTATGACAGAAAGACACTTGAGAATGTGGACGAGCGCCTGATCCGGAAACACTTCACCAGCCACGATGACGGCACGTTCGAGGTCCGCCCCCACATAAGGGACATCGTCAAATTCCGGCAGCACGACCTGATGTCAGGCGTTCCCATCGCCCGATACCTCGACGCCGTCACCTGCCGGAACGTCACCATCTACTTCACCGAGAAGCAGAAGAACGAGCTTGCGCATCTTTTCCACTCCGCCCTTGCCGCTGACGGCTACTATATCATGGGGAAGACGGAGTATCTGGCAAGAGAGGTGGAGCACCTCTTTGCACCTTATAACGTTATGCAGAAGATACTGCGCAAGGCCGCATAACAGAGGGTCGATCGGTTCGACGTTACCAGCGGCGGCCGGAAGAATCCGTGCCCGTCCTGGTTTCGTCAAACTTCGACATCCGCTGCATGAAGGCCTTCCGGGCCTGGTAGCGCTTCAACTCGGAGAGCAGCAGGAAGAGATTTACGCCGACGACGATGATGATGAGCATGAGGCTGATCCAGCGCTGGCCGTCGTTCCGGGTTGTGATGAAGACTGCTACAAGGAGCACCACGAACGAGAGCAGATAAAATACCACCCATGTGCGCACCTCAGGGACTTCCATGCTCTCACAGGACAGTGGCACCGTTCCCGTATTAACAGTTCCGTTTTATAATGCCAATCGAGAAGTGAGACGGGGTAAAACGGGGATGGCTCGACACCTGAACGGCAATCTCCAACTGTATATGGGCGAGGATATTAGGTCAAATCCGAAGGTATTTTTGCCTTGCACATCCCTCTACACCTGTGGATAAAGGCGACGTCTTCAGCATCCTTGCTGCCCTGATCATCGTCTCCGCGATAGCGATGGTGTTTCGCCTGCCTGCAGCGGAAGCCGGATCAGAGGTTCAGGAAAGCCTCACACCGGAGAGTATCGCGCTGCCTCCCATCACGGCTCCCCCGGTGCCGGCATCGTCTGTACCGCCCGGACCCGTCAGGCTATCGTACACGACCAGGGTCTGGGATTACCCCTGTTGTCACCTCCCCAACAACCTCACGTTCTACGGAGGGTCTGACCCGCCCTGGAATGAGGCTCCGGGCATTGTCCCGTTCGCGTACATTGAGGAGGCGAGAGGAGGTATCACCGAGGCATTCCACGTACCGTACGCGGTCTGGAGGCTGAACTGCAGTGTCTCTGCAACAGTAAGGCCTGAGGCGGCACACTTTCGGATGGCGCTGGTCGAGCTGGGGAGTGGGACCATCGTAGAAGGGGCCGACCTGCGCTATCCGGGTACTATCGTCAAGAACGTCCAGAGGGGGGGTAAGGACTTCTACCTGATCGTCAGCGTAGATGAGGTCGACTCGTACCGCATCACCCTGGAGACGCTTCCGGAATACCTCTAAATTTAGATCTTCTCGACGGTGATCCTGACCCGGTCTCCGGCCCGCACACCATGTCCCTTCGGGACATCGATGTTGAACCAGAGCACATCCGGATTCTCATAACTCTTGTCCTGGGACATGAGGCAGTCTTTGTGGTCGTTGATGGTGGCCACAAACTCGATAGGTGCTTCGAACTCAATGATCTTCATGCCCTAAAGTAGAGCGTTCCAGAATAAAATTATGATGCACGGGGAGTAACACGCCATGTTGTACTGTTCGAGTAGCTCCAGCGCCTGATATCCAGCTCGTCACAGATCTCCGAGAGGATGGCAAGATTGATACCGACCTCTTTTGGAGAGAGGCCTAGATCGGTTGCGATGTATTTTGACTTAAAGTAGGATTTGCCTGCTTTCAACCCGGATTTGAGGTGGTACAGGATCTTTCGCTGGGTATCGCTATATCTTTCTTTAATACGGTCCTTCGTCGACATCCACTCATTCCCTCGTGAGCAAGTGCTTTTAGTGCAGAGCAATATATATGCCTGCCCATTTGAGATCCTAAAATCTCAGGATGAGTATACAACTATTTGTATACAATTGGGCATCGCCGTGCCGATCAGCGGATCAGGGAGCACCTTCAGCTTACCCAACACCGTCGACCGGCCATCGCCTGCGCGAGTGCCCGTGAGAGGGACGGACCACCCCCTCCTGGTTACCCAACACGGAGCCGCACAACGGCGCCGGGAGCAACGTCGATGTCGTGGACGGCCGGTCGTCTTCGGTCGCAATCCCTGTCAAGCCGGGCGCAGCGCCGCTTGTGTTGGGACCCTTGCCGCAACCGCGGCGAGGATCCCGCAACCGGTCTCGTTCGGCGAGGAGGCGCCGGATGGGCCGCGACCCATTATCTCCTGTTCCTCCAGAGAACGACCAGAAGCCCGGCGATTGCAACAGCCGCTATGATGCTGATGAGTGAGAGTGGGGCTGACGCCGTTGGGTTGGGGTTTACCTGGGCTGCCTGTATCGGCGTGAACGTCGGCATCTCAGCTGTCGAAGTCTCTGCCGGCGTCGCTTCCATCGTCACCTCATCCGTCCCGACTATGATGGGAGGTCCCGTCTCCATAGCGGTCTCGTTGGTTGTATCATTGGTTGTCATGCTGATGGTATCGTTGGTTGTCTCTACCTGAGTCTCCTCTGGAGTCTCGTTATCCAGGCTCTCTACCTGAGTCTCCTCCGGAGTCTCATTATCCAGGCTCTCTACCTGAGTCTCCTCCAGAGTCTCGTTATCCAGGCTCTCTACCTGAGTCTCCTCCGGGGTCTCGTTAGGTGTCGGAGGAAGAGTCCAGGTCAGAGGAGTCGCGGATGTCGCATTCTGGGCGGACACAGGGAGCACAAAGGCCGTCGCTGCCACAAGCAGCACAACCAGGAGCCCTCTCCACATCCATCTATTTCCTGCCATGAGGACCCCAGTTGGGTATAACCTTATTTTTATATTTCGGTTGTTTTCAAAACCACGCCCGCGGCTAACCCCCGGTGCTGCACCACGAGGCGGCGCTACCAGAGAGCCCTACAGAGCAGCAGACCGCACGAAGAGGAGTGAGAGATAGCGCGGCATAATGGTAGACAGATAAGGCCAGGGCTGGCATGGCATGGATCCCCTGGGCGTCGCTTCCATCCCCGCACCTGTTGGCCGGGGTTTTCCCGCGCGTGCCGCCGCCGAGCCCCGCATGGATAAAACATCCGCCGTACTATCAGTGAGAATACCCGATAGGCGGACAGGAAAGAAGTAGCATCAGATTGGTGCTTCACCAATCTTCTGGATCAGACTCGCAACCACCGGTTCGCGCATACCCTCCACGAACTTGATGCTCCCGACGACAAGGTGGCCGCCGCCGCTCACTCCCCCGCCGGCGATCTCGCTATGGAGTTCACGCACCATCCGGGGTATGTTCATCATGACGCCCCGGGACCGGAGAACAGCAAAGTCCGGTCCGAACCCAAGCGTGACGACCGGCTCTCCCGGGCGCTCCCGGACCAGCCGATCGTGCACCTCTCCCGAGGTCTTACCCGGCGGCGGGAACGTGAACCGGTGAGCGAAGAGTTCCACGTCGAGCATGAAGAGGTGAGCACCGTTCGGCAGCGTCCGGCTCTCGACGTGAGGCATGATGGCCTCCATCTGCTCCTCGATCGCCCGATTTGCCTCTTCGACCAGCAGGTCGACGAACTTCGCATGGCGTTCGGGGTTACCGGAGAGGTTCAGGATATCCTTGACGATCTCTCTCCCGTCGCTGAACCGGAGCCAGAACTGCTCGTAGTCGAGCGCCAGCGCGATATCACGGCAATCGTCCTCCGAGTACTCAGGCGCCGCCAGCGCGATGTAACGGGCACGCTCCGGCGCTTCGCTCCGGTCGCCGACCCCCGCAATCGCCGGCAGGTGCCGGATCTGATCTTCGACCGCCGGATTGACCAGGCGGGCGATCTCTGTTCCCAGCATCCCGGCCGTGATCCCGTAATCGCCGCCCACATGGTAGGGATTTACGTGCCCGATCAGGTACTCGTCCACAACCTCGTCAGGATGGTGGTGGTCCACGACCATCACCGGAAGGCCGTAGATTCGGGTCACCTTCAGCGACGGCATATCCTCCTCGGTGGACCCGTTGTCCATCAAGAGGATCATCGGCATCTTCTGCCCGTAACGGGCGTTGTCCTTGAGGGCGAAGTCAAGGTCCCGCGTTATATCCTCGATCTCGTAGAACGGGGCCTTGGACGGAGACCTCTTGAAGAGGAAGTACTCCGCGTCGAAGTCCCCGCCGCTCTCCCGGAGCAGCGCTGTCACCGCCTGTTCGATAGCAACGGCAGCGCATATGCCGTCAGCATCCGCATGATGCCGGAGGACGATTGGCCGCGCGGTCAGGACCGCTTTCCTGATCTCCTTCGCCACCTTGCGCATCTGCGGCTTGAGGGCGCGAAGGACCTCGCTCTCCACGAGGAACGGGAGGTCGACGGGTTCCGCACGGAGATCAAGCGCCGCATCGATGCGCTCTCTGACCCGCGCCGTATCCTCCGGCGCGAGGACCGTCATGGACCCGATCTCGATCTGGAGCTGGTTGTTGCGCTGCATCACCTCACCCGTGAGGGCGACGATATCCCCGAGGTCGACCTCAGGGTATGCGCGGACACCCGCCTCGATGAACGCGGCCCCGTTCGCGGTGCCAGACTCGTCCACGATGGTGAAGATCGTCGGCCCTGACGTCTGCTTGATCTGAGCGACCTCACCCTCGATCAGCACAGTCCTGCCGATCTTCTTCCCGATATCTGAGAGGAGGACACTCGTTGTCTTCTTGGTCACGTTCTGGGTCTGGTAGACGGTCGGCGTGACCTCCTCGAGGTCGATGTTGCCGTTACTCCGGATCTGGAGGACATGAACGATGATCGGATCGCGTTCCTCGTGTTGCGCCTTCACGTTGCTCTTATGAACGAGCCCCTTGACCCGGTCATTTAACTGGACAAAGATGCCGAACGGGGCAAAACCCTGTACCCGTCCCAGATAGGCCTTTCCTTCCTCCACCTCGTCGAGATCGCAGTTTGCTCCGAGGCGGTAAACAATCATATCTTCCGTATCTCCCATAGTACTTCTCCTAATCATTCTTCGGACATCTCGACGGTGTATCCGGCAAGGTCATACAACCGGCATTCACCATCCCGTCTGCCTTTTGCGATGATAAGGTCACCGCTCTGAAGTCGGATATGCTTCCCCGGGCGGTAGACCCACCGGTCGCCGTGCTTGATGGCGAGCACGACCATCCCCGTCACCGTCCCGAGTGACGCCTCCTTGAGGGTCCTCCCCACAAGCGACGACGACTCCGCCACAGGTATCCGCGTGATGATCTCATCCGATTCCCTGACGATCTTCTTAAAGACCGGCGGGATCTCGATGTTGCGCAGAAGGACGTCGGCGATGGAGTGGGCCGAATCACTGATCGCCTGCGCAAACGATGACATATACAGAAGACCCCGGAGATAGCGCACATCGTCGATCTTCCGCGCAGCCTCGAGGATCCAGAGGTCCAGATCGTAGCGCATATCATCAAGCGTTGAATCGAGGGCGACCACCTCGCGCGCCACCTCCTTGTTGTTGAAGAGCAGGGAGGTGTACGCGAGCCCGACGGAAAGTTCCGAGAGGTTCTTCATCTCGATGATCAGCCCAACCGCCCGGTCAAGGTCGTCGACCTCACCCGCCTGCGAGGGTTCACCCCCCGGACACGCCGCCGTCCCCGCCATCAGGGAGAGGATATCCGCTCCGGCTTCCGGACCCCGTGATATCAGTATATCCTCGCTCTCCACCCGGGTAGTTTTGTCGGGGTCATAGATCCAGCCCTTCCCACGCCGGATGGCAATCACCTGCATACCCGTCGTGCTCTGGACTTTGAGGTCGCCGAGCGTGCGACCGGCAAGTTCGCTGCTCCGGCTGATGATAACCCGGGTGACGATCTCTTCTGCCTCGGGGAAGACGCGCTTGAGTTTTGCCGGAAACCGGATATCCTTCAGGATGAGCTTTGCTATATCCGAAGCCGAGTTTGCAATCCTCTCCGCCGCCTCGGCAACCTGGAGCATGCCGCTCATCGCCTCGGCCTCCTCGAGGCGCCTGGCGCCGAGCACACTCTGGATTCGGGCCTGGTATACCAGTTTATTCATGCTCTCCTCGAGGTTGATCACTTCGAGGGCTATCTCTTTGCTATCGAAGAGTATCGCAGAGTACGAGAGATCGATCATCAACTCTGAGATATCCTTCATCTCGATCAGAACATCTTTGAAGCTGATCGGGTGGTATTCGTGTTCCGTCATGGGTCTGTCAACCGTTCTTTTTGATGCATCCTTTCGTTAGAGCAGCAGATCTATCACTGCCACGAGCGTAGCCGCACCGATCAGATCGATCAGGCTTGTGATGACAGGGATTCCGAAGTTATCGGGATCGAGACCATACCGGAATGAAAGGCTCGCGGTGACATATGCCGCGCCGTTCACCAGTGTCATGACGACCAGACCCGCCACAAGGCTGATAGTGACCAGCATTCCAAGGCTGGGGCTGTTTAACCCCATGAGCACCGCCGCACTATGCGCGATGAGCGCCAGCAGTGGAAGCAGTATCAATGTATAGAGATAGGAAATAATAAAGTGATGCACAACGCCGCGCTCGGGAAGGAACGAGGGGTTGAGTTCACCGGTGTGCATCCCGGTCGATAGGCGAGACCCAAGGATACCGCCTATCGATCCGAGGCCGCCCATGAATGGCGGTATCAGGACAAGAAACACAGCGAACGCCACCAGATTGTCGAGGTTGAGGGAGTAGGTCAGCCCGGCCAGCGTCCCGAGGACGCTGAGCGGGATAAGGAGGGAGAGGTTCTCCCGGACGACGGTCCCGATCCCCTCCGACCGACGCCGGGTGTAGAGGATGGCGGCGATGGCCACGACGACGACGACGGTCCCGAGTGCCAGACGGGCCAGGGGAGAGAGGAGCATGACGAAGACCGCGGAGAGCACGAGGATCGGGAGCGTGACGATATCCCCGGAGGTGGTGACGGTCGGTGCGGCGATCATGTCGAGGTCGAGGCCGTAGCGGTAACTCGCAAGCGCGATGATCACGGTGATCCCCATCACCACGAGCCCCGATATGATCCCGCTGACGACCGATATCAGTACGAGGTCGGCAATGCCCACTACGGGAAGCCCAAAAATGCGACTCGCTACGTAGGCGAAGATGCCAAGAACGAACGCTATGAGGACGGTCACCACAAACGAGGCGCGGATGTTGTCGCCGAGAACACAACCTTCCTGGAAGTCGATGGAGAACTCTCCAAGATGCATCGACGACGAGAGGCGGGATGCAAGGACTCCGGCGATGTTGCCCCGCATATCGATGATCGACGGCAGAAGCACCATCAGGCCAGGTATCAGCCCGAGGACTTCACGGACGGAACCAAGATAGATGCCTGCAACGCTCGATGCAGCGGCACTGACGAGCAGCGCGCCAAGACCGGTCAGGATCAGGCGGTTCTGGCTGTATAGGCCCTGAAACATCACCATCACCCTCCATCTCGATCAGCTCCGATACGGGATCTCCAGCACCGCCAGATCGGCCGGCAGGATCACGTCTCCCTCATACTGTCGCTTCGCATCGCGTATATGGTTTACTGTACTCGTATAGCGGGAGCTTATGTGCATCAGGGCAAGCATACGGGCGTTTGAGGCCGCTGCCGCCTCTCCGGCCTCACCGGCAGTAGAGTGCAGGACCTCCCGGGCGCGGTCGCTCTCCTGATCGTCGAACGTTGCGTCGTGGATCAGGAGATCTACATCCCGGACCATCCCGGCGGCATCGGGCAGGTGCTGAATGGGCCGCGTGTCTCCGGTATAGACAATCTTCCTTCCCGGGCGCGGCTCTCCCAGCACATCGGCGGGCCGGACCTCGGTCTCGACGCCGTCGATGACGATGCGGACCACTTCACCGCGCTGCAGCCGCCCGAAGAGCGGGCCCGGCGGGATACCGAGCGCAATGGCCCGCTCGCGGTTGAACCAACCCGGTCGCTCATCCTCCTCCAGGACATAGCCAAGCCCGGGGATGCCGTGATACGTAGCAAATGCCCGGACGGTGTAGCCGTTGAAGGGCACGACCGAACCGTGCTCAAGGACATGACCGGTGACGGAGTAACCCCGGGTATGGCCGCTAATCTTCTGCACGAGATCGACAAATTCGCTGACCCAGGGCGGGCCGTAGATCGGGAGCGGATCGGTCCGTCCCATGAACCCGAGCGTCTCAACGAGCCCGAAGATGCCGAGGAAGTGGTCGGCGTGCCAGTGGGTGACGAAGATGGCGTCCACGGTAAACCCGGTCCGGGCACGCATCATCTGCTGCTGGGCGCCCTCCCCGCAGTCGAAGAGCAGGGTATCGGAGCCGCGCCGGATCAGGACGCAGGAGGGGTTGCGCTGTGGGGACGGGAGCGCTCCCGCCGTGCCGAGGAAGTGGACGTGCAGGGTCTCGCCGGCTATACGAACCACTTCCTGAATGCCGCAAGGCTCCGTTTTGCCTCTTCGAGCGTCCGGCCCTCGATCACGACCCGACCGGAGTAGTCGCGGGCGACGACGCGCCCGACCTTCTCCCAGGCGATGGTCCCATCACCGAGGGCGAGGTGCTCGTCCGACTGACCGTGGTTGTCGTGGATATGCAGGTGACTGACCTCCCCGACGTGCGCAAGGAACGCATCGACCAGGCCGTTGGTGTTCGCGTGCCCGACGTCCAGTGTGATCCCGATCCCGGGAATCCCTTCGGTGAGTCCGAGGATCTCCTCGGGGTAGCGGCAGAGGAAGTCCCTGATGCTGATCATGTTCTCGACACATGCAAGGACGCCATGGTCCTCCGCGTATTTCCCGATCTCGACGAGTGCGGTCTTCTGCATCTCCCAGACCTTCTCGGGGACGAGTTTCCCGACGGGGGATACAAACCCGGGGTGGACTGTCACCCGGTCGGTCAGGTCGGCCGCGTGGTGGATGCAGCAGCAGGTCTGGCGGATGGATTCGCGCCAGATGGGGTAGTTCAGCGACGCGAGGTTCAGGTCGCTATAGGGGGCGTGAACAGTCGCGAGAAGGCCGGTGCTCTCAAGGTTCTCCTGGACAGCGGCAAAGTTCTCGGGGTTGTCCAGGCGGTACTTCCCGTCGGCGACGATCTCCCAGCCGGTATACCCAAGTTCCTCGATCCCGAAGACCCAGTCCCGGGATTCCCAGACTTTCGATGAGGATGAAAAATATGGAACAAGGCTCATGTTATATCTCCAGGCCGGCAGAGCAGGGCGCGGACCTCTGCAGCAAACTCTTCAAGCGTGCCCTCGTTCGTGATCCGGCAGTCCGCCTGCGAGAGAGCTCGACCGAGCCCCCACCCGAGTTCCCGCTCGTCGCGGGCCCGGAGTTCTCCGGCGGTGAGAGAGTCATCGGATCGCCCCCGGTTCGCGAGCCTCCGGTAGCGCGTCTCAAACGATGAGACGATCCCGACGAGTATGAAGTCGGGGAAGTGCTCTTTGAATGTCGCCACCTCGTAATCTCCCCTGATACCGTCCACCAGGACTACCGGAGCAGTCTCTGCCTCGATGGCCGGGATGGTGATCCGGGCGATGGCGTCCAGGCCGAGGTCCGAGCGCAACTTCCCCGACATAGCGCCGAGGTTCGCGTCCGTCGCCGGAAGCCCGGCCTCCCTCACCCGCTCCCGTATTGCATCCCCCATGACCACGACAGGAATCCCAAGGTCCCGGGCGATCCTTGATACCTCTCCTTTCCCGCTTGCCGGCATACCAACGATTCCAATGACCTTCATCAGGTTTCTCCATCTAGTTATGCTATCGTATCCAGAACAGCAGGCCGTGCCGGCGAGAGACCGGCTGCAGAATCCTGGCGGTGCAGGTTGCGGCGGCCGCCACAGACATCTCCATGAACGTGCGTTCCCGACGATATTATGCTTAACGTCACCGGAACAGTTCCTGCTCCGGATCGTAGCCGACCTCGCCGTCCTCCCGGGTCCGTATCCGGACCTTCCGCCCGAGCGGTGCCGCTGCCGCCTCGAGTTCCTGTCGGGTCAGGGGGTCGAATCCCTCGGCCACCCCCTGCTGGAGGACGAGGGCGAGCCCGCAGGCAGCCTCCGCGATGGACGCGAGATCGCCCTCGCGGCCCCGGAAGAGGGTGACCACGATCTCGCAGGTCTCAAGGCTGCCTTCAGCCTTTGCCCGCCTGCAGAGGGCGAGCGACTGCTTCACCGCACTGACGGCAGCCACGCCCA
>Ga0265294_10004340_pt1 | contig 17779 bp, 15 predicted proteins | sample MunlanPumphouse3_FD_192504 | JGI IMG/M metagenome (GOLD analysis project Ga0265294, IMG submission 192504) | Groundwater microbial communities from a municipal landfill in Southern Ontario, Canada - Pumphouse #3 | ecosystem: Environmental > Aquatic > Deep subsurface > Groundwater | place...
AGATGTGCATGAGTTGACTCCGGGCAATGCAATGATCATCAAAAAAAATGGAGATATAAAATTCGAAATTATCCGGGAAGAAGATAAACAGCTTACAAGATGTTCGTTTGAACGTATTTACTTTTCGCGGGGAAGCGATTATGATATTTACAGAGAAAGAAAATTGCTGGGAGAATCGCTCGCGGAGTCAATTCTTAAATCAATTGACAACGATGTTGATAATTCGGTCTTCTCCTTTATCCCAAATACGGCGGAAGTTGCTTTTTATGGCATGATTGATGGAATCAAATTAAAGGCAAATAAAACTCCTCGTACTGAAAAGGTATTAATTAAAGATATAAAATTACGTACCTTTATTTCACAGAATAAAGAGAGAGACGATTTGGCCACACATGTGTATGATATTACCTATGGTTCCATCCGTCGTGGAAAAGTAGATAATTTGATTGCTATTGATGATTCAATTGTTCGAGGAACGACACTCAAACAGAGCTTATTGAAAATAATGAACCGACTGGAGCCTAAAAAAATAGTGATTGTATCATCTTCTCCACAAGTCCGTTTCCCTGATTATTATGGAATAGATATGTCGAAAATGTCGGAATTTTGTGCTTTTCTTGCTGCTATTCAATTGTTGAAGGATAGCGGACGTCAGTATATTATTGATGAGGTATATAAAAAATCAAAAGCACAGGAGCATCTGCCCAAAGAAGAAATTGTTAACTTTGTGACGGAAATTTATGCTCCTTTTACTCAGGAGCAAATTTCTACACAGATAGCAAAAATGCTGACTCCTCCCGAAGTTGATTGTCCGGTTGAATTGGTTTATCAGACAATCGAAGGATTGCATAAGGCATGTCCTCATCATTTGGGTGATTGGTATTTTACTGGTAATTATCCTACACCCGGAGGTAACAGGCTGGTTAATAAGGCTTTTATAAATTATTACGAAGGAAAAGAAATAATATAATAATTTAATTTTAATATATGTTAAAAGAGATTTTATCTATCTCGGGTAAGCCGGGATTATACAAAATGATTTCGCAGGGAAAAAATATGATTATTGTTGAGTCGTTGCAGGATGGTAAGCGGATTCCGGCTTATACAAAAGATAAAGTGGTATCTCTCGGCGATATTGCCATTTACACAAACACAGAAGAAGTTGCTCTTGGTCAGGTGTTTGAAAATATCAATAAAAAAGAAAATGGAGGTATTTGTCCGGTTGATCCCAAAGCAGACAATCAAATTTTACGTAAATACATGGAGGAGGTTTTGCCCAATTTTGATAGGGAAAGGGTATATCCGAGCGATATGAGAAAACTTTTTTCTTGGTACAATATCCTGATAAACAAAGGTATGGTAAATTTTGTTTCACAGGAAGAAAATGAAAAAACTGAGGAAAAATCAATGGATAAATAATTGCAGTTATTTTTTGTAAAGTAAAAATTCATGGAAGTAAAAACTGTAACAGACATAATTGAGTCGTTTGCTCCACTAGTATTGCAGGAAAGCTACGATAATGCCGGTTTACTAGTGGGGAATCCCTGTATGCAAGTGTCCGGTGTCTTGTTATGTATAGATGTTACAGAAGCTATCATAGAAGAGGCTATTGCAATAAATGCCAATTTGATTATTGCTCACCATCCGTTGATATTCAGTGGCCTGAAAAAAATAACAGGACAAAACGAAGTTCAACGTTGTGTGATAAAGGCCATCAAACACGACATAGCAATCTATGTAGCACATACCAATATTGACAACGTAGCTGATGGTGTAAATGGTATTATTGCCAATAAAATTGGTCTGGAAAACAGGCGAGTTTTACAGCCCAAACAAGGTATGCTTGTAAAATTGGTTACATTTGTACCAAAGCTGCATGTTCAACGTGTAAGAGAAGCTATCTTTGAAGCAGGAGGGGGAAACATAGGGAATTATGATGCTTGTAGTTTTAATTCAGAAGGTTATGGTAGTTTCAGACCCAATAGTAATGCTCATCCTTTCGTTGGAGAAAAAAATAAAATTTATTACGAAGAAGAAATCAAAATTGAAGTTATCTTACCGGATTATATTAAAAATAAGGTAATTACTTCTTTGATAAAAACTCATCCTTATGAAGAACCTGCCTATGATGTTTTCCCGTTATTAAATGAACATCAGCAAATTGGATCCGGTTTGATAGGAGAACTTAAAAAGGCAGAAGATGAAATGAATTTCATGCTGAAAATTAAAAATATTTTTGGAGGGAATACCATCAGACATACAGCTTCTACAGGAAAAAAAATCAAAAAAGTAGCTCTTTGCGGAGGTGCAGGTAGTTTTCTGTTACAGGAAGCCATCAGGGCAGAAGCGGATATATTTATCTCCGGTGATTTTAAATATCATGATTTTTTTGATGCAAACAAAAAAATTATAGTGGCAGATGTAGGTCATTTTGAGACAGAACAGTTCACAAAAGAGTTATTTTTTGACATAATTAGAAAAAAATTACCTACCTTTGCAGTCCATATTTCAAAAATAAATACCAATCCCATTATTTATTTGTAACATAATGACAGCAGCAGAGTCCAAAATTGAAAAAGAAATTAGTGTTGAAGAAAAACTTTTTGCTTTATATGATTTGCAAAAAGTGGTTTCAAAAATTGATGAAATAAAAATCCTCAGAGGAGAATTACCTCTTGAAGTACAGGATCTCGAAGATGAAATCATCGGTTTAAATACACGTATTGAGCATTTTGAGAAAGAAATCAGCGAATATACTTCCATGATTGCATCTAAAAAAGTTGCCATAGAAGAATCCCGGATTAAAATCGAACGTTATCAGGAACAACAAAAGAACGTCAGAAATAACCGCGAACATGAAAATCTGGAAAAAGAAATAGAATTTCAAACTCTTGAAATTGAACTGAGCGAAAAGCACATTCGGGAATACAAGGCAGCTAAAGAAGCAAAAGCAGAAGAACAGAAAACAACAGCTGCGCAATTAGCAGAAAGAAAACTTGATCTCGAAGAAAAAAGGGGAGAACTGGAAGAAATTATTGCAGAAACAAAACAAGAAGAAGAAAAACTGCGGGAACGTGCCAAAGAAATTGAAGCTCGCATTGAACCTCGTTTATTGACTGCATTCAAACGTATCCGTAAAAATGCACGCAACGGTCTGGCAGTCGTTTATATTAACCGTGATGCTTGTGGAGGATGTTTTAATAAAATCCCGGCACAAAAACAACTTGATATACGTTTAAGAAAAAAAATCATTGTATGTGAGTATTGTGGACGTATTCTGGTTGATCAACAATTGGCTGGTATTGCTCCAGCTTCAGCAGAATCAACTGAATAAGTACACTTTTACAATATGTCTGTAATTAAAGTCCGGAAAATTTTTCCGGACTTTTTTTTGCCGGAGAATTTGATATTTCAGAACAACTATGACATTATTCTTAAATATTAAAATCTCAGTAATTAACAACTACTTCTTAAGTGATGAGAGATACCTCAAGCTACATCAATCTCCAATAAATAAATCCTTTTGTTTATTGAAATCCTCTTTTTTACATTTAATATTCAATCTATATTAACATATGTATTGTAACTCAATCAAGAAATTATATAGAATTGTAAATTAATAACCACAAAAGAAGACAAATGGCTTTTTACATATGTAATATTTGATTGGCTTATTATATTTAATATTCATTTATTTTTACAATAAAGAATGAGTTCACAAATATAATAAGCTCTTTTATATTTAATATAATACTGATATATTATTTATGTATTATATTAGTTTCCAGATTAATACGTTAATCATTCAAAGTTAAGGTTTAGATGAAAAAGTACATATGTGAAATATATTACTTAATTATGGAATATGTTCCATTATTATAATATAAACAACTTATAATCAGTATATATAAACAACGATATATAAACAAATAATTTAATGGGGAGTTTTTCTGGTTTATTGAACTATTATGTGATGCTTTGTAGCTGTTTTTAATGTAGAATAAGAAGATAAATAATTGATTAAAAGAGTTAAACTACAAATCTAAGTAAACATACAAACACAGGACTTTATGAGATTGTTTATATCTTTAATAATTTTGTTTGCAACAAATGTAATTCACAAATATAAATTATAATTGTGAAATTCTATTTTGTATATATCTATATGAAATTTTGTTTTGTGAAAAAATGTAATTACATTTGTGTTTTAAAATTATATTTGTAAAATAACATGTAAACCATCATATTATGTCTGAAAAAACACGCATTGAAAAGATTATGCAGATAGAAGGTTTATCATCCGGACAATTTGCTCAGGAAATCGGGATTCAAAATTCTACCCTATCTCACATTCTTAATGAAAGGAATAAACCCAGTCTCGATGTGATGAAAAAAATTCTGAATCGGTACCCGAACATTCATTCAGACTGGCTTATTTTAGGACAAGGGTCAATGTTTCGGAAAGAATTGCATTCTCAGACGCCCACTTTATTTAGAGATGATGATGAAATTATCGAAAAATCAGACAGTTATAACTCGAATGAAGCCCCAAAAAATGATTTAAATAATGCTAGCATTCAGCAAGAAATAACCAAAACTGAACCAGAGTTGATCAATCCCCGTTTGCATGCTGAAAAAATACAGGGTAATTTTCCTGATAACACTAATACTAAAGAATATTCATCCCAACCTGAAAAAATACAAACTCAAAGATATTCCCAATCTGTTGAGTATAATATCAATCAAGTACCGGGTGTTGAAAAAAAAATCATAAAAATTATTCTTTATTATTCGGATAATACTTTTCAGGAATTCGAATCAAAATAATTGTTGTATTTTTGCAACACGTGCACATCATCATAATATTGTTATATATGTCGAATGCTGTGTCCCAATTCTGCAATTTATACTGTTGATAATGAAGAAATTCCTGCTTGATCTGATTGTTAAGGAGAATAAAACTCTTAACAGCCAATATTTCATACTAAAACTGACGGCACACGACCGTTTACCTGAAATGCTTCCCGGTCAGTTCGCGGAAGTCAGGATTGATAATTCTCCCACAACATTCCTCAGGCGTCCTATATCCATTAATTTTGTTAATTACGAACAGAATGAATTATGGTTACTTGTTCAAATGGTGGGTGATGGTACCCGAAAGTTATCACAACTAAAAGCGGGTGATTTACTGAATCTCATATTACCTCTTGGCAATACCTTTACTATTTCGGGAGATAAATACTCACGTTTGTTATTGATAGGAGGAGGTGTAGGAATTGCTCCTATGCTGTTTTTAGGCTCATATTTAAACGATTTAGGCTATAGCTGTAATTTCCTTTTGGGTGGTCGTTCTGAATCAAATTTGCTTCAATTGGATGAGTTTTCGAAGTACGGACAAATATTTACAACGACTGAAGATGGTTCATCGGGAGAAAAAGGATTTGTAACTCAACATTCCATATTGGAAAACACCAGGTTTGATGCCATCTATACCTGTGGACCGACACCTATGATGAAAGCTGTGGCTGCTTACGCAGAGAAAAACAATATATTTTGTGAAGTTTCCCTCGAAAATACCATGGCTTGTGGTTTTGGTGCTTGCTTGTGTTGCGTGACCGATACAACTGATGGTCATGTTTGTGTTTGTACAGAAGGTCCGGTATTCAATATTACAAAACTAAAATGGTAAATTTAAAAGTAAAATTAGGAAAAATACAATTGAAAAATCCGGTGATGACAGCATCGGGTACTTTTGGTTATGGTACGGAGTATGCAGACTTCTTTGATATCTCGCGAATAGGGGGTATTATTGTGAAGGGAACTACGCTTCGAAATAGACAGGGAAATGCCTATCCGCGTATGGCTGAAACTCCATCAGGTATGTTAAACGCTGTGGGACTGCAAAATAAGGGTGTTGACTATTTTGTTAACCATATTTATCCCGAGATTAAAGATGTAAATACAAGTATCTTTGTGAATGTATCCGGATCTACAATAGAAGATTACGTTGAAACAGCATCAATTATCAATGAACTGGATAAAATCCCGGGCATTGAACTCAATATTTCCTGTCCGAATGTAAAAGAAGGTGGTATGGCTTTCGGTACTTCATGCCTATCCGCATCGCAAGTAGTAAAAGCAGTTCGAAAAGTATATTCAAAAGAATTAATAGTGAAATTGTCACCGAATGTCACTTCTATCTCCGAGATAGCTAAAGCAGTCGAAGCAGAGGGAGCTGATTCCGTTTCACTAATCAACACTTTATTAGGAATGGCCATTGATGCTGAAAAGCGTAAGCCTATACTTTCAACTGTAACCGGTGGACTTTCCGGGCCGGCTGTAAAACCCATTGCTCTTTGCATGGTATGGCAGGTTGCCAAAGCAGTTCAAATACCTGTAATCGGTATTGGCGGAATTATGAACGCGAATGATGCGATTGAATTTATGCTGGCAGGAGCATCTGCAATTCAGATAGGTACTGCTAATTTTATTGATCCAACTGCCACCATGAAGGTGCTTGAAGGTATAGAAGAATATCTTAAACGGTACGGGATTAGCCATGTGAAAGATATTGTCGGTGCTCTGGAGCTTTAAGCATTTACACTTCAATGGATTTAAAATCTGGGATTTCCTGTCTTATTTCGTATCCTGTTTTGTCTGGTTTTATCCTGCAAAAAAAATGTTGATACCCATTACTCAAAATAAAGACACTAACATCTAACTTAAAATTATATACCGCAACCTGATCAAAGGTTTCCTGTGAAATTGGCACGAATGGAGACTTAAATTCAATTATAATAATAGGATTCATCTGACGGTCAAAAACAATAGCGTCACATCTTTTTCTCATGCCATTGATCAATATCTGGGTTTCTGTTGCAATTAATGCGGCTGGATAATTTTTTTCATCGATTAAAAAGCGTATAAAATTTTGCCTTACCCATTCTTCGGGGGTAAGGCTTACATACTTTTTTCGCTGAGAGTCAAAGATGAATATTTTATCGCCGGATTTTTTCGTGTTGAATTTATATGTCGGTAAATTTAGTTGCCACATTTTTTTATTACTTTTGTAACTATTAAACATGCGAAAATACAAAAACCATCTAACAATCTAATCAAATATGAAAACAAAACAGGAAATTGTTGAAAATTGGTTACCCCGCTACACCAAAAGGCCACTGGAAAATTTTACAAAATATATTTTACTGACAAACTTTAATAATTATGTCGAAAAATTTGCAGAATGGTTCAATGTTCCGGTATTGGGCAGAGATGGTAACATGATTAATGCGTCTGCCAATGGCATTACTATCATCAATTTTGGCATGGGAAGTCCAAATGCTGCTCTGATCATGGATGTATTGTCTGCCATTCAACCTAAAGCAGTTTTGTTCCTTGGAAAATGTGGAGGATTGAGAGATAAAAACCGGAACGGTGATTATATTTTACCCAGTGCAGCCATCAGAGGAGAAGGCACATCTAATGATTATTTTCCACCAGAAATACCAGCATTACCGGCATTTAACTTGCAGCGTGCTGTATCGTCCAACATACGTGACTTCGATAAAGATTACTGGACTGGTACAGTTTACACTACCAACCGCAGGGTTTGGGAATGGGATGAGAATTTTAAAACATACCTGAAAAGCACACGCGCCATGGCTATCGATATGGAAACTGCAACCTTGTTTTCTGTTGGTTTTCATAACAGTATTCCTACCGGAGCGCTGTTGCTCGTTTCCGATATGCCTCTTCAGGAAAAAGGCATTAAAACTTCTGAAAGTGATTCAAAAGTTACGCAAAACTATGTTGATGAACACATCAGAATCGGTGTTAAAGCATTGATTTCACTGATCAATAACAGTAAAACAATTAAGCACCTTCGATTTGAATAACTAATATCAATTTGTATTAAAACTATGCACGAACAAATCCTGCGTAACTTACAACAAAAAAATTATGCTCCTATCTATTTTCTGATGGGAGAGGAACCTTATTATATCGATCAGATATCCGATTTCATACAAAATAATGTATTAGATGAAAATCAACGCGAGTTTGATTTAACTGTGATTTATGGTAAAGATACCGATATTATTTCTGTCATCAACGCTGCAAAAAGATTTCCCATGATGTCACCTTATCAGGTGATCATAGTAAAAGAAGCACAACTTATAAAAGACCTTGATAAACTTCAGTTTTATCTGAATAATGTTTCGAAATCAACCATTTTGGTTATATGTTATAAATATGGAACGATTGACGGCCGGAAAAAATGGGTTGCTGAAATAAAAAAAACAGGAGTTCTTTTTGAATCAAAAAAGTTAAGGGACTATGAAATGATTCCCTGGATCAGCAAGTATGCAAAATCTAAAAACTTGCTGATAGATGAAAAAGCAATGACCATGCTCAATGATTTTCTTGGAACAAATTTGATTCGGATTGCCAATGAACTTGATAAACTTTGTATTACGATGCCAGCTGGTTCGAACAAAATAACCCCTGAACTGGTTGAAAAAAATATAGGCATCAGTAAAGACTTCAATGTCTTTGAGTTACAGGATGCTCTGATTCGTAAGGACGTGGTTAAGGCGAACAGAATTATTAATTATTTTTCAGATAACAAGAAAGCGAATCCCATACAAATGGTTCTGGCTCAGTTGTTCGGTTTTTTTAGTAATCTGATGATATTTCATTATCTGCCTCAGAAAACAGCAGAGGCTGCAGCGTCAGAATTTAAAATTCATCCTTTCATTGCTAAAAATTACCTTCAGGCCGCAAAATCTTACAACGCATGGAAAACCATGAACATCGTTACTTACATAAGAGAAACTGATGCCCGTTCTAAAGGCATTGATAATGTTAGCGCAAATGAGGGAGATTTACTTAAGGAACTGATATTCAAGATACTTCATTGACTAAATTGTATTTTCAACAAATACAAAATAAAATACCTGGTTAATTTACTTTCAAAATTCTTTTTATGTCAACAAACACGATTTCTCCTGTTTTTTTATCAATATTAACGGAATCCTTACATTTAAATACCTGTCAGGTAAGCAATACTATACAATTGTTGCAGGATGGCGCAACGATACCGTTTGTCAGCAGGTATCGTAAAGAATTGACAGGAGAACTAGATGAAGTACAAATCGAAGCAATCAAAGAGCAGTACGATAAACTTCTTGAAACGGAAAAACGCAAAGAAACGATTCTGAAAACCATAGAAGAACTCGGTAAACTTACTCCTGAATTAAAAAACAGGATCGATGCCTCTTGGAATGCAACAGAATTGGAAGATATCTACCTTCCTTTTAAACCCAAACGTCGTACCCGTGCTGAAATTGCGCGCGAAAACGGCTTGGAGCCTTTGGCAAAAATAATCATGAAACAAAATGCTGATAAGTTGGATTATTTAGTAAAGTCGTTTGTGAAAGATAAAATCAGTAGCATGGATGAAGCGTTAAACGGAGCTTCAGATATCATTGCTGAATGGATCAACGAAAGTGAAAAGGCACGCCATGTTATCAGGAGAATTTTCACATATGAAGCTTTCATTACTTCAAAAATAATCAAAGGAAAAGAAGAAGATGCACAAAAATACCGGGATTATTTTGATATGTCGGAAAAACTCTCAAAATGCTCTTCTCATAGACTGTTAGCAATGCGAAGGGGGGAGTCGGAAGGGTTTTTAAAGGTGAGTATCAGTCCGGATGAAGATAAATGCATTGAAAAGCTTGTAGCCATTTTTGTCAAGGCAGATAATGCTTCGGGTGACTTGGTTTACAATGCTATAAAAGACGCTTATAAACGTTTATTAAAGCCTTCGATTGAAAATGAATTTGCATCAGCAAGCAAATTGAAAGCAGATACTGAAGCAATCCGGGTTTTTGCAGAAAACTTACGCCAGCTTTTACTTGCTCCGCCTTTAGGAGAAAAAAGGGTTTTGGGTATTGACCCTGGTTTCCGTACCGGCTGTAAGGTGGTTTGTTTGGATGCCCAGGGAAATTTGTTACACAATGAAACGATTTATCCACATCCTCCGCAAAGTGAATATGCAAAATCTTCACGAAGTATTCAGAAAATCGTGGAAGCGTATAATATTCAAGCAATTGCGATCGGTAACGGTACAGCAGGCAGAGAAACAGAAAATTTTATACAAAACATCCGGTATGACAGGAAAGTGCAAGTGTTTGTAGTCAGTGAAAACGGAGCTTCCATTTATTCCGCGTCGAAAATTGCTCGGGAAGAATTTCCGAATTATGATGTAACGGTACGCGGGGCTATTTCTATCGGTCGCCGGCTGATGGATCCGTTAGCCGAATTAGTTAAAATCGATCCCAAATCAATTGGCGTTGGTCAATACCAACACGATGTGGATCAAACATTATTAAAAAATGCACTGGATCAGACTATCGAGAATGCTGTGAACAAGGTGGGAGTAAATCTGAATACTTCCTCACGGCATTTATTAACGTATATTTCAGGCCTTGGACCCCAACTGGCACAAAATATTGTAGATTACCGTTCAGAGAACGGGTCATTCAAAAATCGCAAGCAATTGTTGAAAGTTCCTAAAATGGGAAACAAAACTTTTGAACAGTGTGCTGGTTTTCTCCGGATACCAGACGGTGAGAATCCGTTAGATAATTCAGCCGTTCATCCTGAAAGTTATCCAATAGTTGAAAAAATGGCAAAAGATCTGAAAACAGACATTAGCCAACTTATCAGAAACAAAGAGTTAATTCAGAAGATAGACTTAAAGTCGTATGTAACAGAAAACATTGGACTTCCTACGCTGAAAGACATTCTACTTGAATTGGAGAAACCGGGGCGTGACCCACGTAGTAATGTAAAAGTACTTGAATTTGACCACAATATCAAGAAAATTGAAGATTTAGTACTGGGCATGGAAGTTCCCGGAATAATAACCAACATAACCAACTTCGGCGCTTTTGTTGATATCGGCATCAAAGAAAACGGACTTGTACACATTTCCCAGATGGCCGACCGTTACATATCCAATCCGGCAGAGGTTGTTTCTTTGCATCAACATGTAAAGGTAAGGGTGCTGGAGATAGACCTGAACCGTAAACGGGTACAACTTAAATTGATCTGATAGTTGAATTGTTTAGTTCTAAATTACTTTATTACAAACGATTATTGCGTATTTTTCCGAGTACGTTTTCAGTGCAAAGAGATAAATATCTCCACCTTCTTTAATGCCTGTTTTCTTACGAAAATCATCTACGGATAAAGGGTAATTACGTGTACTGATGTTTGCTTTCGGATACTTTTCCTTCAGCATCCGGAAGTCAGCTTTACTATTACCATAAACATCTTTAACTTGGAATATGCGTCCCGGAAAATCAGATTTTAATACCCCATCAGTATATAAATGGCTGTTTACGTGAAATTTCTTCAACTTGAAACGAGAGGCAACGGTTTTAAATGCTCCAGATTTCATGATGGCAGCATTCGGCTCGTAAATATATTGGCATGGATCATCATCAATATAGGCTGGTTCAGTATGATTTTCTTCTTCAAGCGTAAAATCCAGTGCTTGATAATTTGAGGATCTGAGTATGTTTCTAGTCTTGATTAAAACATTATCTTTATGTTTTTCAGAGACTTCCATATTATCTTTTCTTTTTGACAACAGGAGAAGAATCTCTTTACACTCATTCTCAACTGCGACAATATGAACTTCCGTAGTTTGTGGTAATTCCTTGATAGCCTGATGAATATCCAGCATGGGAGATAATTTAATCATTACTACAGGTGACTTTTGAAGCATTCTTTCAGCCAGTAATGAGACGTCAGGCTCACAATCAGATATCAGTACTGTTTTTTTCCCACTATGGTTCCTTCTGTGAGGATCAATATATATTAAATCTACATCCGGCATATTTACTATAAAATCTTCTGCTTTTGCTTGATGTATATCAAAATGAGAAATATTCAATACCTCGAAATTATGATTGGCCAACCTACATAATTCCTCATCACGTTCAACGTAGATTCCGGACTTAAAATTTTGGGAAATAAAGTAAAAATCAACTCCAAAACCTCCTGTCAGGTCTGCGAAGGTATATCCGTTAAAAAGTTTTGCTTTATATTTCGCGGTGATTTCCGAAGAAGATTGCTCAACAGATAATTGTCGGGGAAATAAAATGTCATCTTGTTTATAAAACAACGGAATTTTATTTTTTATTTTTTGACGACCTGCTATTTGCCTGATTACTATGTTCATATCCATATCTGGATATCGTTTTGCCTGTAATCCCAATAATATTACATCATCACGTAAATGTTCCTGTATGAATTCCTTTGTCTGTTTATCCATGTTTAATTTATAAGGAACAAAGGTAATGAATTAGCAGAAATAATTTGATATTAATCTACATACTGCAAGTGTGGAATCTACATATCCGTATGCAATATTTTAAAACCCCGGCTTATAGGTTGATTTATATAATTATATTAAGTTAAGGCCTGCAAAAGTGAGATTATTATCTCATTTGAGTTTTGTATCTTTGCATGATTATTTTAAGGCCGTACCATTATAAATATTTTAAATTATGCACAATTGGTTTGAATGTAAAGTTAAGCTTGAAAAAACAGCTGAAGAAGGTAAAATTATCAAAGTAAACGAATCGTATCTGGTAGATGCCCTGACTTTTACAGAAGCAGAAGAACGAATGATTGAGGAAATGAAGCCTTTTATCAGTGGAGATTTTTCTGTTGCTAATATTAAGAGAGCAAAAATCAACGAGATGTTTTTTCACGATGATGGTGATAAATGGTATCGGTTTAAAGTAAATTATATTACCTTGGACGAAGAAAAAGGAGTTGAAAAAAAGGTGCCCGTTGCCATGATGGTACAGGCTTCTGAAATCGGACAAGCATTAGAAAGATTACATGAAGGAATGAAAGGAAGTATGGCCGATTATGAAGTTGTTACAATAGCTGAAACGTTAATCATGGATGTATTTAAGTACGGAAAACCAGAGGAGGCTTAATACAAACGATATAAGTCAAATAAGGTACTTATACGTATGTTTGTTTTACTCATATTAATTTATGAATCAAATCATTAAGTGATTCAACATTAGGTAATTATGTCAATAGCACAGAATTTATCATTGATTAGAGAACATATACCAGCGCAGGTAAAACTGGTTTGTGTTTCAAAATTCCATCCTGATAACGCTATTATGGAGGCTTATCAGAGCGGAGAAAGAATATTCGGGGAGAGCAGGGTACAGGAGTTAACAGAGAAACAGGAACGTTTGCCTAAAGATATACATTGGCATTTTATTGGTCATTTACAAACAAATAAGGTGAAATACCTGGTGCCTTTTGTTGAATTAATTCATGGTGTGGATTCATTAAAATTGCTCACGGAAATCAACAAACAGGCAGAAAAAATAAACCAGGTTGTGAACTGTCTTTTACAGGTTCATATTGCTACCGAAGAAACCAAATTTGGATTTTCTGCTGAAGAATTACTCGGGTTATATCAATCAGACAAACTTTCAGAGTTACCATTTATACGGGTTTGCGGATTAATGGGAATGGCCACTTTTACAGAGAACCATCAACAGGTTAGAAAAGAATTTCAAACGCTGAAATCATTGTATGATACGATTAAAACTGATTATGTTTCCGGGAATGACGATTTCAGAGAAATTTCGATGGGTATGTCAGATGATTATCAATTAGCCATAGAGGAGGGGAGTACCATGATCAGGATAGGAAGTTCCATATTTGGACAAAGGATTTATTAACAAAGTATCAATGAATTATCAAGAAACACTACAGTATTTATATGACCGGCTTCCGGTCTTTCATCTGGTTGGTTCAACTGCCTACAAGCCGGGATTAGATAATACCTACCGGCTAATGACATACCTTGATAATCCGCATCAGAAATTTCATTCTGTGCATATAGCCGGGACTAATGGAAAGGGTTCTGTTTCGCACTATATGGCTGCTATTTTACAGGAAGCTGGTTATAAAGTCGGACTTTACACTTCGCCTCATCTGGTTGATTTTGGAGAAAGGATCCGCGTTAATGGACAAATGATTAATCAGAAATATGTCATCAATTTCATTAAAAAAAACATTGAGACAATAGAAACGATTCAACCTTCTTTTTTTGAACTAACCATGGCAATGGCTTTTTCCTATTTTGCTGATATGAAGGTTGATATTGCCGTAATTGAGGTCGGATTGGGCGGTCGGTTAGATAGTACAAATATCATCACACCCATATTAAGTATTATTACGAATATAGGATTCGACCATGTTGATTTTTTAGGAAATACACTTTCTCAGATTGCTGCTGAAAAAGCAGGTATCATTAAATCCGGTGTACCGGTGGTTATTGGAGAAACACTTCCTGAGACCAAACCGGTATTTATGCTCAAATCCACTGAAATGGAGGCTGATGTTTTTTTTGCAGAAGAAGATGATAGCCCTGATTTTATTTATTATGAACAGGATAAGATGTTGTTTTCCTATCATCAACAGGAATACTATTCCGGACTAACCGGATTATATCAGCTTAAAAACCTGGCAACTGTTTTTATGGCTTCAAAGGTAATACAAGACAGAACTACTTTCAGCATTTCTCCTGAAGCCCTTCGTAAAGGAATTAAAGATGTATGTCAGATTACCGGTTTGCGAGGTCGTTGGGAATTATTACAGTCAGAACCAAAGGTGGTTGCCGACACCTGTCATAATGTTCAGGGAATACAAGCCATTGTAAATCAGCTAAAATTTCAACATTACAAAACCCTTCGTATCGTCATAGGAATGGTACATGACAAAGATATAACAGGCGTATTAGCATTACTACCGGAAGGAGCTGTTTATTATTTCACTCACGCACAAGTCAAAAGAGCCCTTCCTGCAGTAGAACTCAGAAATAAAGCAGAAGGGTTTAATTTATCAGGAAAAGCTTTTGAATTAATTAAAGACGCTGTCGGGAATGCAATTACCGAGGCAGATAAAGAAGACCTGATTTTGATCACCGGAAGTAACTTTGTAGTAGGAGAAGCATTGACTCTTTTTTAGAAAATATCAATCTGTTTTTTGTTATTTAAATCGCTGTATCAGATTATATGCCTGGTAAATACCCAGTTCTCCCGCTTTACTCAAATCTGAAAGTCCTTTGGAATCTTCTCCTGTAAACAGGTAAGTCAGACCGCGATTAAAGTATGCCTCAGCGAAATCTCTATCGATTTCAATTGCTTTGGTGTAGTTGTATATTGCTGTACGAAAATCCTGTTGAGTACAAAGGATATTTGCTTTGTTATAATAACTAAACGAGAAATCAGGCTGTAAATCGTTGACTTTATCCAAATCCCGCATTACCAGTTCCACATCAAATTTTTTTTCATTTTCAAAAGCTACATATATTTCTTTTTGTTCAATTATGCCGGAACCTGATTCGCGCAAAGAATTTCTCATGTAGTCAATGTATTTGTACCGAATATTTGCCCGGGTAAAATAAGCCAGCATAAAATCAGAACGAAGTGCAATCGCTTTATTCAGGTCGTCAATTGCACTTTCAAAATCTTGTACCAAAGCAAATTCCAATGCCCGGTGAAAGTAAATATCAGCATCTGTTGTTTTATCATTAATTCTGGAGCTAATTTCATTAATGGTTTGAAAATGTTTATCAATCATTTCGTTTGTCAGCGCAATTTCATCACAAGTAATTTTGATGTTTGCACTTAAACGTTTCTTTCTGTTATAAGCATTTATTTCCGGATGATAAAGATTGGTCTGACGTAAAGCATCTGTTTTGGAATAATATGTCAGCACAAAATTCTTTTCATTTACTACATCTACAAATTTATTCTGAACAGCACCCCGTTTTTCACTTGCATATTTTGAATCATAACCTGTTTCATTGATGTTTTGTGTTGCATAGCGGTTGAATACATCAGTTCTGCTTTTCGTAATGCCTTTTGGAATATCTTCTGCAATCATATTCTTTGCATCAAGATCCCGCCTTATTTTCTCACGGAAATTATCTTTATTTTTTTCCAAATCTTGTGCTATTTGTCTGTTTTTGAATGCTTCCCTTACATTATTCATGGCGTCATATGCATCAGCAATACCCCAATAAGCAGGCAAAAAATAGGGGTGCTTATTCAGGATGATATTATAATCAGCAATAGCACTCCTGTAATTTCTGAGTTTCATTTCAAGCAGTGCTTTGCTGTACCTTGCTTCCATATTTGAAGAATCCATCTTAAGCACCTGTACAAAATCTGATAAAGCATTATTGTTATCGCCGAGATTCGAACGCAAAATTGCTCGATTGAAATAAGCCATTACACTATTCGGTTCCAGTTTAACAGCCTGATCATAGTCAGCAAGAGCTTCCATGAATCTTTTCTGTTCAACATTGATAATTCCACGGTTAATATAATCTCCAAAGTAGTTGGAATTATTTCTGATAGCTGTTGAATAATCCTCGTATGCACCATTAAAATTTTTTCGTTGTAATTTTAACAAGCCCCTTGCACTCCATCCGGCAAACGAAGTGCTGTCAGCATTTATCAACTGATTAAATGCATTTTCAGCTTCGACTGTATCTTTCATTGATAGATATATACGTCCCTTCTCATACCACAAACCAGTATTTCTCGGATTTATTTTCATATAGGCATCGATGTCCCTAACCGCAGCTTCATAATTTTCGGTTCTTTCATATGCATCGATCCTGCTTATAAGCAAATGCAGAGCGTTTGGACTGAATTCAAGAGCTTTGGTAAAATCTTCTGCAGCTTCGTGGTATTTACCCAGCTTCATGCGCGTAAACCCTCGCGCGTAGAATGCCTGAGGCAGGAAAGGATTCCTTGTAATAGCTTCTGTTCCATCAATTTCAGCCCCTTCGTAATCACCAAGTTGAATTTTAGCTATCGAACGATACATATAAGGCTCAGCCAGGAAAGGTTTTATTTTAATAACCTGATTAAAATATTGGATGGAAAGCACGTAATCTTCAAAATACAAGGCATTCCGGCCAATGGTCAGAATCCGATCCGTATTCCACTGGGCAAAACACACTCCCAGGTGAAACAGCAACACAATCGATATAAAAATTCCCTTTTTCAATAAAATAATTTACCAGTCAAAAACATTTTCTTCACATCCGGCATTCGCATTAAATGAAGATGGAACATCAAAATTATCTTGATCTGAATAGCCTAATGAAGCATCTGTCAACACTTTTTGCATATACAATGCCCAGATAGGCAAAGCCATACTAGCTCCCTGTCCCTCAGCAATGTTATCAAAATGGATCGATCTGTCTTCACCGCCAACCCAAACTCCAGAAACCAAAGAGGGGGTGAAGCCCATAAACCAACCGTCAGAATTGTTTTGTGTTGTACCGGTTTTTCCACCCATTGGCATAGTTAAACCATATCTTCCACGAATACGGCCACCTGTGCCGCCATCAACAACACTTCTGAGCATATATATCATTTTATAAGCAGTTGATTCGCTGAATATTTCATGCATTCGAGGCGTAAATGCAGCAATCACGTTACCGTTAGCATCCTCGATTCGGGTTACATACAACGGCTCTACGCGGATTCCTTTATTTGGAAAGGCTGTATAAGCATCAACCATTTCAACCAATGATATATCAACAGGTCCAAGCGGTAAAGAAATAACAGGATCAAGGTGACTTCTGATTCCAAATGACTTCATTAGTTTTACCAAAGACTCCGGAGTAAATAAGCTCATTAAATAG
>Ga0265294_10004343_pt1 | contig 17777 bp, 11 predicted proteins | sample MunlanPumphouse3_FD_192504 | JGI IMG/M metagenome (GOLD analysis project Ga0265294, IMG submission 192504) | Groundwater microbial communities from a municipal landfill in Southern Ontario, Canada - Pumphouse #3 | ecosystem: Environmental > Aquatic > Deep subsurface > Groundwater | place...
TGTTGGAAATGAAAAAATAATATGTAACTTTGCAGCGTCAACTCTTCAGTCTTTGTCTAACGGACTTCGCAAGGTCTGGGGTGTTGGCGAGAAAAGAGTAAAAATAGAAGTCCCCTGAAGTATCAATTGCTCCAATTCCCTTTGTGAATGCACGCCCGTTGCGGTTTCACCGATTCACATCTGCGCTCATATTGTGTGAATTGTTGCTAAATTTGTATTATTATGAAAAAGATATGCCTTTTGACTATTGTCATTATGATGACTGTCCTTTACGCCAATGCCCAGTCAAGTCTTGTCGGTACTGGTGGCGAGGCAACTGGAAATGGTGGCAGCGTCAGTTTCTCCGTCGGCCAGATTGCCGTGCAAAGCAACGGTGACGGAACCACGACCATCAGTGAAGGTGTGCAGCAGCCCTACGAGATTTCGGTGTCAGGAGTAGACAACTACCCGAACATCACGCTCAATGCTGTCGTCTACCCGAACCCCACCCTCGACATCGTGCGTCTGACCATCGACAACTTCGACCTGCAGGGGGACAATGTGTCTGCGAGACTGTTTGACGGAAACGGCAAACTGATCAAGGAACTCCGCATCGCTGACTGCCAGACCGAGATAGATATGGAGTCCCTGCCAAGCGGCACGTACTACCTGAACCTTTTCAGCGCTAAACAGATGCTGAAGAGCTTCAAGGTCGTCAAGATGAGAAAGTAAAAGAGAATCAATTTATAAACCAATCAAAAACAATTACTTATGAAGAAATTACTATCAACTGTTTTCTTCTGCATCGTATGCCTTGTGATGTTCGCCCAGGCACCCCAGAAGTTCTCCTATCAGGCGGTTGTGCGTGACGCAGGCAACAACCTCGTGGCAAGCCAGGCCGTCGGAGTCCGCATTTCCATCCTGCAGGGTGGAGCGAACGGTAGCGTCGTCTTTATGGAGTCGCAGAATGTTGTGACCAACGCCAACGGTTTGATGACCTTGCAGATTGGTGGAGGGACCCTGATTTCCGGAGACATGGCCACCATAGACTGGGCCAGCGGTCCGTACTTTCTCAAGACCGAGACCGACCCGAACGGAGGCACGAACTACACCATCGAGGGAACGCAGCAGCTGCTGAGCGTGCCATACGCACTTTATGCAGGGAGCACTGCCAACGGTTTCAGCGGAAGTTACAACGACCTCACCGACCAGCCCACGATTCCGACCGTGCCCACCAACGTGAGCGCATTCACCAATGACGCGGGCTACATCACCACAGCCAACCTTCCGACCAACGTGTCATACTTCGCCAACGATGCCCAGTACATCACTCAGGTCACACTCAACAACGAACTCCAGGGATATGCCACTTCTGCCGATATTCCCGCCGTTCCGACCAATGTCAGCGCATTTACCAATGATGCGAACTATGTTACTCTTGGCCAGTTGCCAACCGTACCCACAAACGTCAGTGCCTTCAACAATGATGCAGGCTACCTGACAACCGCAACCGTTCAGGAGGCTGCCAATATACCCACTCAGGTGAGCGCCTTCGAGAACGACGCCCACTACATCACCGATGTACAGCTGCAGGAAATCCTGAACACGATCACCACGATGCAGAGCACCATCGACAGCATGAACCAGGTGATTGAGGACCTGAACAACCAGGTCAATCCTCCCGCTCCCGAAATCGGTGCGGTCACCACTTCACCCGTCAGCGGCATCACGGCATCTTCTGCCGTCGCAGGCGGCAATGTGACTGCCGACGGACGTTCGGAAATCACTGCGAGAGGCGTGTGCTGGAGCACCAGCGCCAATCCCACCGTCGCCGACGCTCACACCACGGACGGCAGCGGCCTTGGCGAGTTCGTTTCCAACGTGACCGGCCTCGCGTCAAGCACAACCTACTACCTTTGCGCATACGCCACTAACGAAGTCGGCACCGCATACGGTGAAATCGTGAGTTTCACCACCGAAGAGAGTTGCGCAGGTACCATTCAAGATGTTGAAAACAACAGTTACAATATTGTAAGAATCGGCAGCCAGTGCTGGATGAAGGAGAACCTGCGCACTACGAAGAAACCCAATGGGACTTCCATCACCTCAGGCATCTGGACGCCAGGTAGTAATTCGGTTGCCACTTACGGCCGCCTCTATTCCTGGACGACGGTAATGAATGGAGCGAGCTCCAGTAACGCCACTCCGAGCGGTGTTCAGGGCATCTGCCCCGACGGGTGGCACGTGCCGAGCGACAACGAGTGGAAACAGATGGAGATGGCAGTCGGTATGAGCCAGAGCGATGCCAACCTTTCAGGTCAATTCCGCGGCAATATCGCCGCCAAACTGTGCGGGAACACTGGCTGGAATTCATCAGCCATCGCCAATGCCGCAGGCAATCTGAACGCTCCCGGCCGCAATTCTACCGGCTTCAGTGCGCTTCCTGCCGGCGGCTACTACGGCAGCTACGACAATTTCGGTAACAACGCCAACTTCTGGAGTGCTACCGAGACCAGTAGCGACTACGCGTACACCCGCTACCTGTACTCCAATAACGCAGGCGTCTACCGCTACTACTACTATAAGCCCAACGGTTATTCGGTCCGCTGTGTCCGCGATTAAAAAAAATATCAAACATACACACCCAGCGCGTAAGCGCAGGTGTGTATGTTTACCTTAATGTTTGGTGCGTCAGCGTCCGCCAAGCGCGATAGCGCAGGCGGACCCAACACACCGCGTAAGCGGTCGAAATTTTTTAAAAATCGCTCTTTGACAAAATAGACGAGCCATCATTCATCCGTCTGCCGGAGTCCCGCAATCCTACGGGATGCGGGAGTGTGCCCATATCGGAAATTCATATCGGGCAGCCCACTTCACCAGCATTGGTGGAGTAATCAAAATGTCGCGTCATCGGAAACGGTGGCAAAGACAGCATTTCAGCGGCTGCTAATCAGGCTTCAGTGCGCTTCCTGCCGGCAACTACAACGGCAGCTACAACAATTTCGGTAACAACGCCAACTTCTGGAGTGCTACCGAGAACAGTAGCGACAACGCGTACAACCGCAACCTGAACTACAATAACGCAGGCGTCAACCGCAACAACAACAATAAGACCAACGGTTATTCGGTCCGCTGTGTCCGCGATAGGAAAGGACGGAGGATTGGCTCTCTTTCATAAACACCCCAGAAGTCCTGACGGACACCAATAGTACAAAAAGACTCAATTGTCCCTTTTCACAATGACCACAATTCAAGGCCATCGGCTATCGGCATGCCGTTCCCGATGGCGTAAACATTTTATCAACCCATTAAAAAACAACAGTTTATGAAAGTCAAAGACATTTACGATTTGGAAACCGCTAACACATCGAACATCTACCTGATAAGGGACGGCAACTTCCTGCGGGCGTACGAGCACTCGTGCCTGCTGTTCCTCGACAACATCACGCAGTACCACGTGACCAAGCGGCTGTACAAGGTCATCAACACGGAACTGGTTTACCTCGGATTCCCGATGCTCACGCTGCCGAAACTCCTTCAACGGCACGAGATCACCGTCGCGGGCGAGACCGCAGAGTTCATAGTGCTGCAGGGGTTTACGGCAAGGCGCGACTTCTCACAGTGGAAGGCGTCCATAAATGACAACTCGAAGGAGGAGGACGAGCGCAACCTGCTGATGCAGGAGAGGGTGCTGCCGCGGTTCGAGGACAACCACCCGCTGCACATATACAAGATGGGGTTCGACAGCATGGTGTCGGTCTACCGCCTCACCGAGAACATGAAGAAGGGCTACAAGTACACCGTCGGCGAGGAACTGAAGAAGGACGCATTCCAGCTTGCACTGCTGACGTTCCGTCTTGCGCAGCAGGGCAAGGATGCGTTCTCCAGCGAGTACGGCAGGAAGGCGCTGCTGCAGACCGACGTCGTGAAACTCCGCCTGCGCCTGCTTGCCGAACTGCACCAGCTGACCATTCCGGCATACGCAAGGATGGTGGAGCAGATGGAGTACCTCGTGGCACAGTTGAAGAGACACTGACTAAAGGACGCGAGCAATGGACCTGTTTTACGAACCGCGTCTGAGGGACGCGCTCTTCCGCGCCTATTTCGACGCAAGGAAGAACAAGAGGAACACCATCAACGCCCTGAACTTCGAACTTGACCTCGAGGGCAACCTCCGTAGACTATACGAGGACATAATGTACGGAACGTACACAATCTCGCCGTCCATCTGCTTCATAGTGGAGAAGCCCGTCAAGCGCGAGATATTCGCCGCCAACTTCCGCGACAGGGTGGTGCACCACTACGTGATAAACCAGCTGATGGACATCTTCGAGAACCAGTTCATATACGACAGCTACTCGTGCCGCGCTGGCAAGGGCAACCTCTTCGGCATCCTGAGGCTGCAGAAGTTCATACGCAGCTGCACCGACAACTACCGCAGGGACGCGTACATACTGAAGCTCGACATCAGAGGGTTCTTCATGAACATAGACAAGCGACACCTGTGCGACAGAATAATGAATCTCGTGCTAAGGAAGTACGACGGATGGGACAGGGAGATACTGCTTCCGCTCATACGGCAGATAGTGATGAACGACCCGACCACCGGGTGCATCGTCAAGGGACACCTGTCGGACTGGGACGGGCTGCCGCCGAGCAAGAGCCTGTTCAGGACCGGCGACGGGTGCGGACTGCCAATAGGCAACCTGACGAGCCAGATATTCGCCAACTACTATCTTTCGGACTTCGACAGGCACATGAAGGAGGACCTGAAACTGAAATACTACGGCAGGTACGTGGACGACTTCTTCGTCGTGCACCGCGACATGGAGTTCCTCCGTTCGCTGATACCGCACGTCAGGGCCTACCTGAAGGAGACCATCGGTGCTACGCTGCATCCCGACAAGGTGTACCTGCAGTCGTGCTACAAGGGTGTCAGCTTCCTCGGCGCATACATAGCGCCGTTCAGGACGTACCCCGCAAGGCGCACGCAGGGCAACTTCAGGGAGGCAGTAAATGATATCGCCAGGCGCTGTCCCGACCTCGACGACATTGTGCCCAAGGAGGAGATGAAGCTCGCAGAGGCGAGGCTGAACTCATATCTCGGAGTGTGCGGCCACTACAGGGCGTTCCGACTGTGCGACAGGATGCTGGCTGGGATTCCCGAACGGTTCGTCAAAAGGTTCGAGGTCGACGAACTCTACCGCAAGGTGCTGTGGAGCGAACTTCCGCAGTGAAATCGGTCATTACCAATCTTGCTTTTCTTCCTTCACAGCCCGTCCATTCTCACTACCTTTGCAGCTGACAAAAGGCAGGCGAGAGGTGACCATCGGCGAACTTACGAGACGAGCGAGGACTGCGGTCGAGGGATACCCGCAGATGAAGCGTGAGGCGGCTGAAGCGCTGTCCCCCGAAGTTACGCTGCTCAACAGGGAGCAGATGATGGAGGGCGTGACTGCGCAGGAGAGGCCGATAGCGCCCGCATACTCGCCGTACACGCAGCGTCTGAAACGCCTTGCGGGGCAACCGTCCGACAGAGTGACGCTGTTCAGCACGGGCGCGTTCCAGGAAGGGATGTTCACGAAGGTGGAGGGCGACAGGCTCGTCACCGGCAGCACCGATTCCAAGACCGACGACCTGACGGCGAAGTACGGGGAGTCCATCTTCGGACTGACGGACGCAAACGCCGACAGACTGAAACGGCGTTCCATCGAACTGCTGCTTGCCAAAATTAGGGACATTCTAAAGGTGTAGTTGAAAAATGCTTGGATGCGAGGATGAGCAGAGGACGAGGCAGACATACGGGAACCAGAGGCGGCTGGCGGCCATCAGCGCCGAGATCACTGGACAGAGGTACGTCGTATACAGGGACGGAAGGGGGCTCTTCCACTTCTGCCGATACGACGAATGGGACGACGGCTACGGCACCCCCGTCGAGGTTGTACCGCAACATCGATGAGATGCCTTTGGCGGCATTCGTGGACGTGCTGTGCGACGGCAACCTCTCATCACTCTACGACGGCAACCCGCCGCAAAACCGCGACCAAACGCTTGAAAAGCGGCATTTCGAATCGCTACATACGGAGTACACGCAGAGGATGCTCGACGACGACGTCTCGGTGTACGAAAATCTGAAGAGGATGGCGATAGCGCTGTCCTCGATACGCATGCTGGAGGCGGCGGTGATGCTTGCGAAGGACGGCAGCCTCACGGACGGCGAGTGCCTGAGGATACTCCGTTCCAACGGCGTGCGGCTCACCAACGACAACGACAGGAACGTGGTCGTGCTGTCCTCGATGCTCGGCAAGGCGATAAGAAGGTACAGGGAGGCGAGGGAGAAGTACGACGCGCAGCTCGCGCAGGGCGGCAGGCAGGACAGGAAGCACTTCATGTCGCTGCTGGCGGGCATGTCGAGCCACTTCGGATTCTCCATACCGTTCATGGCGACCACCGTCGGCGAGTTCTGCGCCCTGTACCGGCAGATGACCGACGAGATACGGGAAATGAGGAGCAGGCAGGCACAGCAGAGGAAGCAGAACGACCTCAGGAGGAAGAGATAACGGATTAGGTTTTTGGTTATGGCAGAGAGCATAGACAGGATAATAGCGGAAGAGGCGTTCGACCAGCTCAAGCAGCTGCTGTCGGGACTGGAGGCGTGCGACGCGAAGATGCAGGAGTTCATCAGGACGGTGGACTCACTCAAGAAGTCATTGGAGGGCTCCAAGGGGCTGAAACAGGTCGGCGAGGAATACGAGAAGCTCGTCACCGCCACCGAGAAACTCAACAAGGCGACCGAGGAGAAGGTGAGAATCGAGGAGAAGGTGGAGAAGGAATGCCGCTCGCTCGCGGTGTACGTCGCCAAGGAGAGAGAGGAATACCGGAAGGGCGGTGAGGCGATGTCCGAGCAGCAGCGGAAGATGCAGTCGGTGGCCGAGACGATGGTGGACCAGCAGCGCAGGCTCCAGTCCGTCACCGAGCAGCTGAAGGCGGCAAGGGCCGAGTATGCGGAGAGCGGAAGAAGCAGTGGGGAACTCAAGACCCGCATAGCCGAACTGATGGTCGAGGAGGCGAAGCTCAAGGAGAGCATAGCCGACGGCAGCAAGGAGTTCAAGAACCGCATCACCGAGAGCCAGAACGAGGAGGACAGCCTCAGGTCGAAGGCGGCGCTCCTCTCCCAGTTGAAACAGCAGTACGAATCATTGTCCGAGAGCGAGCGCAACAACTCGGCCGTGGGTGGCGAACTGCGGCAGCAGATGTCGGCACGTGCCTTCGACCGAATTTTGAAAGTCGCCCGCACCATCGCCGACCTGAATCACGCACCCGAGATTCATATCGACCACCTCTCCGAAGCCATCAATTTCCGAAGTTTAGACCGCGATAATTGGGGGAAATAATACCTTTCTATTGCTCCGATTTTATCTAAAATTTGAAAAATAATCAGCTTGTCATTTCATGAAAATTATGTACTTTTGTCGCTTGATAGAAAATCACTCAACAAAAAAAATAATATTCAAAAAATGAAAATCTTAGTTTTAAACTGTGGAAGTTCCTCAATTAAATATCAATTAATTGACATGGCTAACAACGCCGAATTAAAGGCAAAGGGAATAGTTGAACGTATTGGTCTTGAAATGGGCGAGTTCACTCACAAACCGGTTGGAAAGGACAAATACTATGTGCAGCGTCCCATTAAAGACCATGCAGAAGGTATCAATTTGGTACTTAATACATTAGTAGATCCAAAGCTGGGAGTTATTGCTTCTTTAAGCGAAATTGGTGCCGTAGGACATCGCGTGGCTCACGGCGGAGAATATTTTAAACAAAGTTCCCTTATCGGCAAAAAAGAGATTGAAGAAATTGAAAAATTGTGTACATTGGCACCTCTCCACAATCCTGCCAGCTTAGTAGGTATCAATGAAATGATGAATTTATTGCCGAACACGCCACAAACCGCCGTTTTCGACACTTCTTTCCATCAAACAATGCCAGCCGAAGCCTTTTTGTACGCCATTCCATACGAATACTACGAAAACCAAAGAATCCGCAGATACGGTTTCCACGGAACCAGCCACAAATATGTAGCTCCCAAAGCCGCTGAATTAGTTGGAATAGATTATCAAAATTCAAAAATTATCAGCTGCCACTTAGGTAACGGAGCGTCCATCTGTGCCGTTAAAAATGGGAAATCTGTCGATACTTCCATGGGATTTACGCCTGTAGAAGGTTTGATAATGGGAACTCGCTGCGGCGATTTAGATGCCGGAGCACTTCTTTATATTGCTGAAAATGAAAACTTTTCAATTAAAGAAATGAATACTTTCATCAATAAAAAATCAGGACTGCTGGGCGTTTCCGGCAAAAGCGTCGATATGCGCGACATCCACGCAGGAAAAAAGAGCGGCGACAAACGCTCCACGTATGCTTTCGATATGTTTGCCTATAGAGTTAAAAAATACATCGGCGCTTATGCAGCTGCTATGAACGGCGTGGATATCATCTTGTTCACTGGCGGTATCGGCGAAAATGCCTTCTTCCAACGCGAAGCTATCTGCGAAGGTCTCGAATTCTTGGGCACTAAATTAGATAAAGCTCAAAATGAAAAATTGATTGGCGAAGACGGAATCATCTCTACCCCCGATTCAAAAGTGAAATTGTTGGTTATCTCTACCAATGAAGAATTGGTCATCGCTACAGACACCTTCAAATTAGTAAAAGGCGAGAAACTTTAATCCCTTCAGTATTACCCAAAAAGCTACTTTCAAGTAGCTTTTTTAATATAAAAACCTAAATCATAATGACATATCAGATTATTAAAGATGAATTGATGGCGGGTGCAACTCCCCAAAAAGCCGCCGACCTTTCTCGCTTCTTCAAAACCGGAAAAGGTCAATATGGCGAAGGCGACCAATTTATGGGCGTTACGGTCCCCGTTATCCGCCAAATTGTCAAAAAATATAAATTAGTTGAAAGAGACGATATTCAAAAACTCCTTCAAGACCCTTACCACGAATGTAGAATGATTGCACTTCAACTTTTAGTCAATCAATACAAAAATAGTAAACAAGACAAATCCAAGCAAAAAGAGATATTTGATTTCTATTTAGCTAATACTCAATTTATTAATAATTGGGACTTGGTTGATTTGTCGTGTGGAGAAATTGTGGGGAAATATTTGTACGACAAGTCCAGAGAACCGTTATATCAATTAGCGCATAGCGGCTTTTTATGGGAAGAACGAATTGCCATTATCAGCACCCTGCCTTACATCAAATCCGACCAATTTGATGACACACTGCAAATTGCGAAGATTTTGCTTCATCACCCACACGACTTAATACACAAAGCTGTGGGCTGGATGCTGCGCGAAATTGGGAAACGCGACTTTGAAGCGGAATATCAATTTCTGATGGAAAACAATCGTTATCAATCTATGCCACGCACCATGCTTCGCTATGCCATTGAAAAATTCCCGGAGGATTTAAGACAAAGAATTCTGAAATCGTAAATTAAATCGCGCAATTTCTTATTACAAAGCAAAAAAAAGACCGTCTGAATACTCAAACGGTCTTTTCATTATAAGTGTAAAATTATTTTACAATAGAAATTTTCTTTGTAACGATATTATTGCCATCAACAACGCGAACGATATAAAGACCTTTTGCGAAGTTAGAAGCATCAATCTCTTGATTTGCTGAAGCATTTTCAATGTTAGCAACAACTTTTCCGGTCATGTCAAATACAGAAACTTGAGCATTTTCTGCATTGGCAACGTTGATAACGTCAGAAGCAGGGTTCGGATATACAGCAACTTCATCTTGAGCGAACTCGTTGATAGAGACGAGGCGAGTTACTTGTACACAAGCTTGATTGTTCGTTAAATCAGGGTCAGTGGTAACACCAGCAAAAGAAACTTTGTAGCAAAGTTCTGCTGAAGTAATTTGGTAATTATCCATATCTGCGGCGGTAAGGATAGGTGTTTGACCTCCCAATGCAACGGCGGAACCAACAGGAACACTATCAAGTTGAGAACCCAACAAATACATTCTACCTAAATCGGTATTATCAACAGAAATCGTAATATAAATAGTATCGGTAGCTGCAACAAGGTCCGGACCATTATTAAGAAGACCTACGGATGGATTCAAATCATCTGTAGCACCTAATTGGATTTCTGTAATAACCTGATTCTCATCATCTAAGAAGCCCGTTAATTCATAATCTGCACTTTGAGCATTCACTGCAACTGCTACGAAGCAGGCAAAAAACATTGTAAAAATTTTTTTCATTCTAAATAATTTTTGATTATTAATTGATTTTAAAACTGTGCAAAAGTACAAAAAAAATCTTTCACGCGATCACCGAAAGAATAATTTTTAATATTTAAATTACCGTTAATAAAATTTCAGTTTTGGCTTCCCAAGCATCTAAAATAGCAATATTTCCGCGATAAGTGGTTATTTCGAGAACTCCCATGCTATTCGGAACAAAGTAAGCGTTTCCTGCTGTTTCCAAGTATGAATCTGCATATTCCGTAATTTGTACCCGTCCGACATAAGCAATAAACTTCTTGTTTTGGGTAGCATGTAAAAACATTTCAACGGGAATATTGGTAATGATATTATGATGCACATCGACATAGACGGTAGTTCCGGTAATTTGATTTTTCGCAGAATTATAATTCAGCTCAAGTGGTATGGCGCGTTTTTGGACTACATATTTTGCTGTATGTTGCGCAAACGTCTGCTGAATACACATCGAACAAAGGGCTTGGATTTTAGACAAGTAATTCGTTTCATTTCCGTTATAACAGAAGATAGGGAAATCGGGTTGGTCAATTTCATCAAAAAGCAGAGAAATAATTCCGTCGTCATTGGCGATAAAGAAATGTCCCTGATAAGGAATCAGCACAGGGTTTACCGGCATGTTAGCGTATGTTCCGACCAAAACGACATGAATTGTACCGACCGGAAATGAGGAAAAGGTATGTTTGAGGATAAAGGCAGCTTGATGAATATTCAATAATTCAACTGCGTGCGTGATATCGAAAATATTTACATTGGGAATTTGGGAGTACAATTTTCCTTTAAACATTGCCAAATAAGGTTCTCGCAGGCTCCAATCACTAATTAACGTAATATTATTCATTATCTAAAATTTAGAGTCCTAATCCTTTATAGATTTCCTCATGAACCAACAATCTAAGTTTTGATTTTGCCAAATTGTTAGGTTCTGCATTGGGGAAAACTCTGTTTGAAAGAAAGACATAGATTAAATCATTTTCTGGATCACACCAAAAAACCGTACCGGTAAATCCCTGATGTCCGTAGGTCGTATTTTCAGCTTGAATCGGAAGAACCGGATTTTTCTTGGCATAAGAGGGTATGTCAAATCCTAAACCACGACGATGACAACCGTGAATAGAATAGACGGAAGTAAACATTTTGATCGTTTTATGGGAGAAATAAGTCTTTCCGTCCCAATTTCCGTCATTCATGAGCATAGATAAAATGACGGATACATCGTGAGCGGTAGAGAACAAGCCGGCATTACCGCAAACTCCGCCAAAGAGGGCAGCCGATTGGTCATGGACATAACCTTGCACAACCTGACATCGAAAATAATGGTCATCTTCCGTCGGCGCAATTTGCTCTAACTGATGAGTATTCAACGGATTAAAGGTCGTATTTTTTAATCCTAACGGTTCATAAAAATAATTGTGCAAATAAACATCAATGGGCTGTTGAGTGATTTGTTCAACCATCTCTTTTAAAAGAATAAAACCCAAGTCGCTATAAACATATTTTTTTTCGTTCAGTTTGCAATGGGCAATTTTCGTTCTTACTATATCGGGATAGTCATTGCGAAGGAAAACACCACTGGCTACTTCTATAGAAAATTGTGCGTTTTTTTCTTTTCGCAAATAGGTTGAGTCCATCTTCCCGTTCACGGCAATTTCGCGATAGAAAGGAATGAACGCCGGCAAACCGGAAGTATGGGTAAGTAATTCAACGAGCGTTAATTCAGCTTTGTCTGTACCTTTCAGATAGGGCAAATACTGCCCTATTTTGTCGCTTAATTCCAAGCTGTCGGCTTCATAAAGTTTCATCACGGCTAAGGTGGTAGCCAACGACTTGGTCATCGAAGCCAAGTCGTACATGGTTTCGGATGTAACCGGATTTTGGTCATCATAGCGTTGATTCCCAAAATTCTTGTAATAAACCATTTGTCCGCCATGCAAGGCTGCAATTTGACAGCCGGGAATGATTTTGCCATCAATGGCGGCTTGCACCAACGAATCCAAGTGCAGGTTGGTAGTATCCGGCAAGAGAGAGAAATCCTCTTTTTCCAATTTTGTATTCACAACAGGTGGTAACATAATTCCCGATTCTGCAGGAAACTTAGAAGTAGAAACGGGCAAATGACCCGAGAACCCTATTTCGCCGTAAATGGCGCGCATAACTGATTGAGCAGAATTTACAGTGGGCTGATAACCTACAATGACAGATTGATAACGCGATAAATCTGGAAATCTTTCTAACGCATAAGGATTCCCAAATAAAGAAAAAATAACTTGATTATTAACGAGGGCTGCTTTTAAAAAATCGATGGTTTCCGCATAAACACCATAATTATATTTAAGTAACTGATTTGTACTCAAAATATAAACAATAACTGTGTGATAGTTCGCAATTGAATCAGTCAGGGCGGCATAATCTTTCTTGTTGACGGAGCGATGTAACTGCATAAAGTCAAGGTGATAGCGGTTTGCCAAATCACGATACGCATTGGAATCCTCAAAACCGCCCACGCAAAGGAGCAAAGAAGCGGAATCGGCATCAGACAAAGGCAGAATATGATCATTATTCACGAGCAAAGTAATTGCTTTTTCTTCTATTTTGTTGACAAGAGATTGTGTTTCTGTTGAATTAAGCTGATTGCAGGCCAAATGAGGAGAAACGGGGTTCAGGTCATACAAACCCTTATCTTCCTTAAATCGTAGCACGCGGAGGCAACGTTCATCAATCAGTTCTTCCGGGATTTTGCCTGAGAGGACTGCATTTTTAATGGCACTGATGACGACGTTAAGGTCGCTGGGGAGCAACAGAATATCAACGCCGGCGAGGAGTGCGGCGATTTCGGCATCTCCGTCGTGGGAATAATATTTGCGAAGGCCGTTCATGTCCATGGCGTCGGTAATAATGATGCCGTCATAACCCATCTCATTGCGAAGCAAATCGGTTATAATTTTATAAGAAAGAGAAGCCATAACATTTTTGCGACTATCCAACGCCGGTACACTCAGGTGAGAAACCATGACCATATCCACGCCTTCGGCAATATTTTTTCGAAAGGGAAAAAGTTCCACTTTTTCAAGTTCATCACGGGAAGAGTAAATGACCGGCAAATCAACATGAGAATCAATATGTGTATTCCCGTGACCGGGAAAATGTTTAATGCACGCACTCACGCCGGCATCCTGCATACCGTGCATAAGAAAGACGCTCTTGCGTGCTACTTCATCCGGGAGTTCGCCAAAGGAACGGCTGTTGATAACAGGATTATCAATATTGCTGTTGATATCCACACAAGGAGCAAAATCGATATGGATTCCTAACGCGAGACACTGTTTCGCTATTTCAAATCCCATTTGATAAATAAGGGAATCATATTGCGGTGCAAGAGCACCGAGGGTCATCTGATGTGGGAAAATGGTGCAGCTGTCCAAACGCATGGCGGGACCCCACTCTCCATCAATGGATATGAGCATTGGAATGGGACATGCCGATTGAAGGCGATTTGTAAGAATGATTTCGCGAACGGGACTTCCTTGAAAAAAGCATACTCCACCGGGTTGATACTTCGATACGTCGGAAAGAATACTACTAATGGTTTTATTGTCATAATCAGAGCGTACGCGAATCATCATCAGCTGCGCAATTTTTTGTTCCAAGGTGAGTGTTTTCAGCTTTTGCACCGCCCAAGATGCGTGATCACCAGGGAGTGCGGCAGAAGACGTTTGCAGCAAAGAAAAAGATAATCCCCACATAATAAGGAAAATGCAACAAACACGCAGAAAGGAAACATGGCACGATTGCATCGGACAGGGTAATTAATTTCTAAGAAAGCAAAGATATTGAAAAGAAAAACACAAACAACGAGGAAAAAATGATAGTTTTAAACAATCTTCCGTTAATAGCAAAAAAAAGAGGTCGCAATGCGACCTCTTTGGATATAAAGTAAATCATAATTATCGAACAATCACAACTCTACGTGTCAAAGTAACGTCATTGTTGCGAGCACTTACGACATAAACACCTGCGGCATAATTTCCACTGCTAACGCGGATAATGCGAGTATCTTCAGTTACGTTCACGTTAAGTTGTTCAACCACTCCACCATCAACATTGGACAAAGCTACTTGAGTTTCGCCTTCAAATCCGGTAAGTTCTATCGTGAAGTAATCTTGAGCCGGGTTAGGATAGATATTGACTTCCGGAACAATAGTCTGAACGGTAGGAGGAGTAATGTAATCAAAAGAAATCGGACGCATCGGAATAACCGGACCGGCCCCTTGATTAACGTGGATGAAAATTTCTGCGATATCAAAAACAAGCGGTGTCAAAGTTGCTTGGTGTCCACCCATTGTACCATCAGAAGGACAATAACCTTGGGTTCCCCATCCTGAACCACCGGTACGTTCTTGTAATTTAGCTAAGATTTTATAGTCACCGGCTGTTCTCCATTGAGTGACATTAATAAGATTGGCACGTCCATAACTATAGAAAGGAAGTGGAGAAGGAGTTATTACCGGGTTACATGCATACTCCGGAGACAAGAAACATAAATTATAATAATCAAAATGACGTGCTACCCCAAGTCCTGCATTAGGATACAAGTTTGGAATAGAAACTTGAGAAGTAGAAGGGGAAATATAACTAATATTAGATTGATCCAAATAAGTAACATAATTAGGAGTAAAGTAATCGGTAACATTAGAAGGGATCAAAACATAATCACCAATACCGCTATCATATCTATAAATTTCATATTCTATCGAAACTTTCGTATCACAATCGGTACAGTTCTTACGAACAAACAATTCATAAATCTTATCTGCACTACCGGTTGATACGGTATCATAAATAGCAATTTCTCTTAAAGCATTCGGTTCACCATCTTCTCTAAGTTCGAAGTATGGGTAGTCGGTAACGGTAAGGTGTAATACCCAAATACTGTCACAACCGAAACCGGTAGTGGTTAAGCTGTCATAGATGTCATATTCCGTCTCACTGTCCGGTAATTCGGCAGCTGGAATAATACGGTGTCCTACCCAATTATAATCGAAACCGGAGCAGATACGAGCTGTATCTTCAAAGAAGTAAATCGGATTAACTTGAGAATAAATTGTATCGGTAGCTACACAGTTTGTATCATCAACAACGGTAACAACATAAGCGTAGGAGCCGTCTTCTTCAGCGGTAACAATATTATCAATAGTAGAGGATAATGGAGTAGAAACATTGTATTCATCCAAACGTTCCCAAGAATAGTTGTAAGGAGCAGTACCGCCAACAACGGTAGCAGTCGTAGTTACATCGTCAGTTTCGCAAGAACTTGCATCGCTGATGCTCAAAGTCGCTACCAATAAGGCGGGTTGAGTAATTTCAAAGGCAACATCGACAAAACATCCATCATCGTCAATTACCGTATAAGTGTAATCACCAATAGGTAAAGTATTAATAGTAGCAGCCGTAGCAACAACAGTATATGGCGTGTTCAAGGCACAACTATAAGTATAAGGAGTAGTACCACCAATAGGATGTATCGTTGCAACACCGTTAGCCATACCATAACATGTAACATTAACGGTAGAAATAGTGGCGGTCAAAGTTTGCGGAACGGTGATGCTCAATGTAAATGTACTTGAATTATGACAAGAATCTTCAATCGTTACCGTCACGTCAGTAGTATCGGTGATTACAGTTCCTGCGGGGATATCTTGAGCAACGATTAAGTCCGTTGTGCAATTGTCCGCGGAATTAGCGCGAACGATGTTCGTTAAATCCGGAACGTTGAAAACACAGCCGCCAACTGAATTAGCCGGTTGATTCGGGATAACGGCAGTAAACCAAGGTTTAATAGTATCTAATACGTTGAATCTCTGACTAATATTCACGCTATTGCCACAACTGTCGCTAACTGTGTATGTACGAATTACATAACGATCACATAAATTAGGTTCGTTCAAAACATCGCTCACAATTACAACGTTGTTGCTCAAATTGCAATCCTCAACAGAAGTAAGTCCTTCTGCAATGAGGTCATTGATAGTTTCAGCAGTATCAGGATAGATAAAGTTGCAGTTTACATCAACGTAAAGAGTCTGTGTGGAAAGCGTTCCCGTAATGGCAGGAGCAATATTATCTAAAATATGGATAGTTTGAACAGCGGTGGTTTCATTGCCACAACTGTCTTTCACGGTATAAGTACGTGTATAGAAACGGTCGCAACTGTTATTGTTATCTTGAACGTCAGTATAGGTAACTACCGGATCCAAGTTGCAATCTGTGATAGCGGTGATGCCACCAATAGTAATTAATTGTGTAACGCTTACAGCAGCAGTCGGCAACGTGTAATTACATTCGGCATCCATATAAATCGTAAGGTCTGTCAATTCACCCGTAATGGCTGGATTAATATTATCTAAAACATGGATAGTTTGAACAGCGGTGGTTTCATTGCCACAACTGTCTTTCACGGTGTAAGTACGTGTATAGAAACGGTCGCAACTGTTATTGTTATCTTGAACGTCATTATACGTAACTACCGGATCCAAGTTGCAATCTGTGATAGCGGTAATGCCACCAACAGCAATTAATTCTGTAACGCTTTCAGCAGCAGTCGGCAACGTGTAATTACATTCGGCATCCATATAAATCGTAAGGTCTGTCAATTCACCCGTAATGGCTGGATGGATATTATCTAAAATATGGATAGTTTGAACAGTGGTTGTTTCATTGCCACAACTGTCTTTCACCGTATAAGTACGTGTATAGAATCGGTCGCAAGTGTTATTGTTATCTTGAACATCATTGGACGTAACTACCGGATCCAAGTTGCAATCCGTGATAGCGGTAATGCCACCAATAGCAATTAATTCTGTAACGCTTTCGGCAGCAGTCGGCAACGTGTAATTACATTCGGCATCCATATAAATCGTAAGGTCAGTCAATTCACCTGTAATGGCAGGAGCAATATTATCTAAAATATGGATAGTTTGAACAGTGGTTGTTTCATTGCCACAACTGTCTTTCACGGTATAAGTACGTGTATAGAAACGGTCGCAAGTGTTATTGTTATCTTGAACGTCATTGGACGTAACTACAGGATCCAAGTTGCAATCCGTGATGGCGGTAATACCACCAACAGCAATTAATTCTGTAACGCTTTCGGCAGCAGTCGGCAACGTGTAATTACATTCGGCATCCATATAAATCGTAAGGTCTGTCAATTCACCCGTAATGGCTGGATGGATATTATCTAAAATATGAATGGTTTGAACAGTGGTTGTTTCATTGCCACAACTGTCTTTCACGGTATAAGTACGTGTATAGAAACGGTCGCAACTGTTATCGTTATCTTGAACGTCATTATACGTAACTACCTGATCCAAGTTGCAATCCGTGATAGCGGTAATGCCACCAACAGCAATTAATTCTGTAACGCTTTCGGCAGCAGTCGGCAACGTGTAATTACATTCGGCATCCATATAAATCGTAAGGTCACTCAATTCACCC
>Ga0265294_10004344_pt1 | contig 17776 bp, 17 predicted proteins | sample MunlanPumphouse3_FD_192504 | JGI IMG/M metagenome (GOLD analysis project Ga0265294, IMG submission 192504) | Groundwater microbial communities from a municipal landfill in Southern Ontario, Canada - Pumphouse #3 | ecosystem: Environmental > Aquatic > Deep subsurface > Groundwater | place...
TTGACTTTTGGCATCGAATTGAAAAACGGATATTTTACTTTTAGTGATAAAAGTTTAAATGAAGAAACAGATTATATGCTGCGCCTGCCGGAAAGCGGCGGTACCGCGGAAAAAATTCCCGTTTTTAGCGGTACGTTAGTGAATGGTTATTATTACACAAGAGCGTATGTGGATGGAACAACCTACCGCTTAACCCGGACTGATCCGGAAAGCGGTGAAACCATAACGGTTGTGGATTTCATAACTGAAGATTATCCTGACAAATTAAGCAGCTTTATATACGACGGAGACTTTTTATACACATATATCACCGATATTTATGATGTGCGCCAAGCCGACGAGTATACCAAAAAAACCGGTTTTAGAAAGTCGCCCTCAGAGCATTTCGCTATTATCGATATTACAACAGGCGAAAAGTATATTCTAATCCCCGACGATTAAATTATTAAGAAAAGGGTGTTGTTTTAAATATAAAAAATAAAACATTTTATCAGCTAAACGGCCGGTGGCTTGCGTTACCGCCGTTTTTTTGTTGTGTATAATTTATAGTATTTATATGCTTGTTTTGTGAGTTATTAAAGTAAATTACAATAGCAAGTTGCAATAGTTTAGAATCCATACGAATCTATAATAGAATGATGTGGGGTTATAAAGAGAGGGCGTAGCCCGAACGGAGAAATCCCACATCAGGCTCTTGCTGTCAAGCGACATATATTCGGTCAAGCTCTTTCGCAAATAGTTCTTCGGGTATATGATAACCAAGTGTTTTCAGCGGCAGCCCTTTGATTTTGTCGGCGAAAAACAAAATGTTATCTATACTGTACGCTCGGTTATGATTCTGTCGTTTTCATAAAATTCCGACTTGTTGAGAGCAATAACTTCTCTTGATTCAACCAATGTCTTTTCGTATGCGCTTTGTGCTGTTTTTGCTACATAAACTCTCCTTGCATACCGACATGCCGCAGAGCTTTTCAAATTGCATCCATTGCACACAAAGGGAGCTTTCAAAAGCTTGCAGCATATCTCATTTGTCTTTGTAAAGCTATTCATGTGTTGCTGTGCATGAAGCTTTACTTCCTTAGAAACCGTAGTTGCGTCTTTTCCGATAAGTTTGGCAATCGCTTTAAAGGTCATTCGTTTGTACAGACATTCTTGTATCTCTGTCCTGTCGCAAATTGACATGTGCTTGTTTTTCTTTTCGTTCATAGTCCAGGCTCCTTTCGTGGGATATTTCCCAGACTTAATTCTACTATATTCTTCTTCCCAATGTAACTTCCATCGTAAATCCCACTGTGAAATTTACTTTGGAAATTCACTTACAAAAAAAATAGACATAAAGATAGCTAAGGGCTTGAAAAAACTTTCAATATAAAGTATAATCTTTGTAAGTTGTAATAAAAGTTCTGCCAAGTTTCAATTTTTAGGTATTTTAACCTTTAAATACCTACAAAAAGGTACAAACAAATTTGCATTAATCTCATCTAATATATTCGATAAAAATAAAAACCAAGAGGAAACCAAATGCGTAAACGGATCTGGCTCTCGTCCCCCACAATGCATGGCGACGAGCAAAAATATATAAAACAGGCATTCGACTCAAACTGGGTAGCCCCCTTAGGCAAGAACGTAAACGAGTTTGAGAATGAGTTGTCCGATTATATAGGAGTTGCAACAGCAGCGGCAATGACCGCGGGAACGCACGCTTTACATATTGCCACACGATTGGCGGGGGTAGGTCGGGGCGATATTGTTTTATGTTCCGATCTTACATTCGTGGCGACGGTAAATCCTGTTTGTTATGAAGGCGGGGTTCCGATATTTATAGATTCCGAACGTGACACTTGGAATATGAGCCCTGAAGCTTTAGAAATAGCACTTGAGAAGTATAAAGGTAAAGTTAAAGCTGTTTGTGTTGCCCACCTTTACGGTGTACCTGCGAAGATTGACGAAATTGTTAATTTGTGCGAACGCTACAGAGTTGTCCTTATTGAAGATGCGGCAGAATCGCTTTCCGCTACTTATAAAGGCAGGCAGACCGGCTCCTTCGGGAAGTACGGCATCCTAAGCTTCAACGGCAACAAAATTATAACCACCTCCGGCGGAGGGATGATACTGTCCAACGATGAGCAGGGAATAAGCAAGGCAAAGTTTTGGATCACCCAGGCTCGTGACCCCGCGCCGTGGTACCAGCATAGCGAGATTGGCTACAACTACCGTATGAGCAACATTGTTGCAGGTATCGGAAGGGGTCAGCTCTTGCATCTTGATGAGCATAGAACACTTAAAGAAAAAATATATCACCGATATGAAGAGGGATTTATGGGTTTGCCGGTTAAGATGAATCCCTATCTCAAGTGCAGTCTTCCTAATTTCTGGCTTAGCTGTATTACAATCAATAGGGAAGCGATGAAAAATTGCACACCTGAAAAAATGCGAATGGTTTTAGAAAAGGAAAATATAGAATCTCGCCCCATTTGGAAACCTATGCATCTCCAGCCTATATACTCAAGTCATGATTTTATAACGGCAAATGGCGACGATGTAGGAGGTGATATCTTTAAACGGGGGCTTTGCTTGCCGTCGGATATTAAAATGACGGAAGAAGAGCAAAATCGGGTTATTGCGATTATACGAAACTGTTTTTAAGGGGATTCACGCATGTACGCAAAATACATAAAAAGACCGCTGGATTTTATACTGGCGCTTATCGCATTGATAGTGCTGTTTCCGGTGTTGTTGATTTTAATAATAGTCGGAGCAATTGCTATGAAAGGGAATCCGTTTTTCGTGCAACAGAGACCAGGAAAAGATGTGAATATATTTAATGCTAATAAGATTATCACAGGTTCATCCGGAGGAATGCTATTGACCGACGATATTGATGCAGCAAATAGTGCGCGTAAATGGTCAACGCAGAGCCGAGAAAATGCCCCGTGGTATCAGCATGAGGAAATCGGCTACAACTATCGTATGAGTAATGTCATAGCTGGGGTTATGCGGGGTCAGTTTCCGCATCTCGAAGAACACATTGCTCAGAAGCGTGCGATATATGAGAGATACAAAAGGGGTTTTGAGGGGTTACCTGTCACTATGAACCCCTACGATGAGAAAAACTCTGTTCCTAACTTTTGGCTTTCCTGTATACTGATCGACGAAGATGCCATGTGCAAGCAGGTTCGAAGCGAGAGTGAGGCGTGTTATATTCGTGAAGCAGGTAAATCATGTCCGACCGAAATACTTGAAACACTCGCAAACTACAACGCGGAAAGGCCGTCCGATATGGAAACCGATGCTTATGCAGCCGATTTTTCGTATGAACGGTTTTGTAACTCGCGACGGCAACGGACGCGCAAGAACTAACGCTTATATAGCCGGCGGTTACGCCGATGTTGGTATGGACATATTCAACCGTGGCCTGTGTCTTCCGAGCGACAATAAGATGACGGTTGAGGAACAGGATATTGTTATTGAAATAATTAAAGGATGCTTTATTTGATATGGAATGGTGGCAGGTTTTACTTATTTGTATCGGCGCGTTAATAGTATACATAATTCTTAATGTGGTTTTTTATAAACAATTCTTCAAACGGTTTTATGACATTACTCTTTCCGTTTTGGCGCTTATCATTTTAGGAATACCTCTTTTGATTGTTGCGCTTATGGTAAAAATCAAAATGGGCTCTCCTGTTCTGTTTAGGCAGAGACGGATTGGTAAAGGAAATAGAGAGTTCTATATGCTGAAATTCAGAACAATGACCGAAGCAAGGGACGAAAAGGGCGTATACCTTCCGGATACAGAACGAAACACAAATCTCGGCTTAGCATTACGGCGAAGTTCAATCGACGAGCTGCCCAGTTTATTAAATATTATCAAGGGCGATATGAGTATTATCGGTCCAAGGCCGTTACCGGTACGTTACTTGCAGAGGTATACAACGGAGCAGCTCAGGCGGCATGAGGTTCGTCCGGGACTGTCAAATCCCGCAACCACAAACGGGCGCAATTCTCAATCATGGGAAAACCAATTTGCCGCCGATGTATGGTATGCAAACCATATCAGTTTATTGGTTGATGTAAAAAGCATATTCGACACCGTAAAGGTCGTGTTTTCACATAAAGGCGCGACAGCAGACGACGGAGACGCGCGCGGTGAATTTATCGGAACGGCCGATGTTAACGAATTATCGGACGCAGACGGTAACTACATGAAGATATAGAGGCAGGTAACAATGAAAAAAATTATTATTATCGGTGCCGGCGGCTTCGGACGCGAATTGCTTCTTTGGATAAAAGATATAAACAAAAAAAAGCCGACATGGGATATAGCGGGGTTTATTGATGACAATATAACTGCACTTGACGGGGTGGAATGCGACTACAGTATTATAGGCACAGTAAAAGACTGGATCCCCAAATATGATGAAGTGTTTGCCCTTGCTGTCGCTGATCCGTATATCAAAGAAAAAATTGTGACTCTTATGAAAGCAAAGGGCGCTGTATTCGCAACAATAATCCACCCTACCGCAATCATAACGCAGTATTCATATTACGGAGAAGGTCTAATTATGTTTCCGTACTCAAAACTTTCCTGCAATTCGACTGCTGGAGACTTTGTCGCTATCTTATCTTCTCCGATAGGACACGACACTGAAATCGGAGATTATTCGACCATCAGCGGAAATTGCAATGTTGTTAGAAATGTAAAGATCGGCAAATATGTTTTTCTTGCCGCCGGAGTGTGTATAGCGCAGGATGTTCACATCGGAGATAACGCTTATTTAGGGCTTGGTTGCGTTGTGCTGAAAGATGTTAACCCCGGAGCGAAAATGTTCGGAAATCCGGCAAGAGCTTTACCTAATTAAATGAGGTTTTATATGACGGTTAGAAGATTATTTCAGACGATTCGTTTGTGAACGATACGCGGAGATTCTGCCAGAGCAAACTGGGCGAGAAAACATAATATTTACGGTGCAATTGGTAAAAATGTTGCTATAATGGATAGGAAAATTCCGTTATATGCAAAGCTGATCCGTTTTCATGACAATATACAGGTAGCTTCCGACGTACAGTTCATCACACACGATGTTATTCATTCAATATACAATAAAATGAATAATTATGCGGGGGGGTGGGGGTACTCCTTCAAGAGAATATAGGATGTATTGAAATAATGAATAATGTATTTGTAGGTTCAGGTTCGATAATATTGTCAGATGTCAGAATCGGACCGAATGCAATCATTGCCGCAGGAAGCGTGGTGACTCACGATGTGCCTCCGAACTCGGTTGTCGGAGGTATTCCGGCTCGCGTTATCTGTACATTCGACGAGTATTTCAAAAAACACTGTGAACAAGCATATCCAAATGAGTTGAAGCCGTATAAGCAAACTGTCGATGAAAAAGTCATAAGCTATATGTGGGATGCTTTCTTTGAACAAAGAGATAATAGCGATAACAAATGATTTAGAAAGTGGTGATTTATATGAGCAAGTTAGCGGATTTGTTTTATAAGAACTCTCTCGAGACACCTCGAAAAACGTCCATCTGGTGTGACAAAAAAAGTTTGACATACGTGGAAATGGCTGATTTGGTCAGCAAATACTCTAATTTATTGATAACAAGCGGTATAAAATACGGCGATCATATTGCCATTCCAATGAATAACAGCATTGAATCCGTTGCATTGTTTTTTTCTGCCGCTGAACTCGGAATATGCCTTGTTCCGTTGAACCCGACATTGCCGCTCGAAGCTATTAAATCTGCAATGCACTTCGGAGATATGAAGCATCTGATCGCAAGAAAATCTTTTTTCAACGAATTGGATAAGAACGGCGGTCTTGAAATACCCGGCGTATCAATCTGCCTTGACGGAGATTATCCGGGAACTGTGCCGTTTTCTATGATTGATGGAATGTCTTCTGTCAGGCCCAAAATCGAAAACATCACAGGAAACGAAAGCTTGATATTAACCATGACGTCCGGGTCAACCGGAAATCCGAAACCGATAGATATCAGCCAAAAAAACAAATATGACCGTTCGATGGCTCACATCCGCGTATACGGAATTACGAAAGACGACAGAATCCTTGCGGCAACTCCGCTTTATCATACACTCGCAGAACGTCTTGTTATACTGCCGTTGATATTAGGAGCCACAGCCATTTTACTCCCGCGCTTTACTCCCGCTCTTTGGCTCAAATGTGTTGAAGAGCAGAAACCTACTTTTACCATAGCTGTATCGGTACAGCTAGCTCAGATACTTGAGCATATGAAGCACACAGAGTCACCCGATATAACGAGTTTCCGATCAATTGTTTCCTCGTCAGCATTACTTGAAGAAAAGGTTAAGCTTGAATTAATAGAAAAGCTCAGATGTGAGTTTCATGAAATGTACGGAACATCAGAAACCTCAACTATAACCAACATATGTTTTCAAAAAACGCCTTATAAACAAAAATCCGTCGGACTTCCTTTTGACGAAGCAAAAATCAGAATACTTCGCGACGATAACAATACTGATTTTGATACCGATTGTGCTCCCTATGAAATCGGCGAGATAGCCTGTATGTCATCCTTGATATGCAAAGGCTATTATAAGCATGATGCTATGATGGCAGCCTTAACCATTGATGGATATTTCAGAACCGGAGATCTCGGATATCTCGATGAAGACGGTTATCTTTATTTTACGGGCAGGAAAAAAGAAATAATCATAACAGGTGCCGTTAATGTTTACCCGAATGATATTGATACCGTTGTCGGCAGAATGCCGGAGATTGAGGAGTGTGCTGCGTTTTCATATCCTGATAACCGTTTAGGAGAGGTAGTTGCTCTTGCTATCGTACCTAAAGCGGAGTTTGAAATCAATTTAAGAACTGTTAAAACATACTGCGCTCGAAATCTTGCTGATTTTCAACAGCCTCATAAAATATTCATCATAGACCAATTACCTAAAAACGCCATGGGTAAATTGCAAAGAATGAGTATATTGAGTCATATCAAAAAAATGGGTCTTGATACTTGACGGAGGGTGTGTAATGAAAAACGTCAAAGAGTTCATTTTGGATTATTTACAGAGAGAGTATACAATACCGGATGATATAGATATACTCTCGTTGAATTACATTGAGTCAGGTTATATTGATTCACTTGCAATGATTCAATTTATTGCCACTCTTGAGGATGAGTTCAATATCACGTTTACGGACGATGATCTTGTAAATCCCGACATCAAAGTGGTAGGAAAGCTTATAAAGCTCGTTGAGAGTAAACTGAACAAATAAGGAATTGAAGGGTATGACGACAAATATTGAAAGCATAAAAGTCCTTGATGCCACTTTACGTGATGGTGGTTTAGTTAATAATTTTTATTTTACAGATGATTTTGTAAAAGAGCTTTATAAAACAAACATCGCAGCGGGTGTTGATTACATGGAATTTGGTTATCGAGCGGATAAAGCACAATTTGATGTCAATAAATTTGGAAAATGGAAGTTTTCATCTGATGATCAGATCAGAGAAATTGTCAAAGATAATAAGTCAAGCATGAAAATATCGATCATGGTGGATGTTGGACGCTGTGATTTAAAAAACGACATACATCCAAAAGCAGAAAGTCCAGTGGATTTGTTTCGTGTAGCTACATATATCGAGACAATACCAGAAGCCATTGAGATGATAAACTATATTAGCGGTATGGGCTACGAAACCACTTGTAATTTGATGGCAATATCAAAATGCACTGACGAACAAATAACAAACGCCATGGAAGCGTTATCGAAAACGCAAATAATCGGCGCCTATATTGTCGATAGTTATGGTTCTTTATACCCTAAGCAAGTTAGGCGCCTTGTTCGTCTCTATCGCGATATATTAGCTCCCGCCGGAAAAATGACCGGAATGCACGCGCATAACAACCAGCAGTGTGCTTTTGCCAATACGATAGAAGCCAAGAATTGCGGAGCAAAATTACTTGACGCTACGGTTTACGGGATGGGCAGAGGAGCCGGTAACTGCCACTTGGAAGCGTTGCTCGGTTACATGAATGGCAAAAAGTATCATATTGAACCGGTTCTTGACTTGGTTGAAAAACAAATGTTATTAATGAAAGAACAAGGATTAAAGTGGGGTTACAATACTTCCTATATGTTGACCGGGCTAACAAATCAGCATCCGAGAACAGCAATAACTGCGACAAAAAATAACGAGGTTAATTTTACGGAGCAGTTCAATTTTTTGTCATATCAATAATGACATTTATGGAGTTCATTCATGACAACGATACCTGTTAGGGCATCTAAACAGTATAACGTTTTAATTGGCGATGGTTTGATAAGAAAGTTGAGTTCGTTAATTAGCGACATTTGTTTATCAAAGAAGATTGCTGTTATAACTGATAATATTGTGGACAGGCTTTATGCTGATCAGGTTAATACAAACTTAACCGATCATGGTTATTCCGTTGTGAGATATGTTTTTCCTAATGGAGAAGACTCAAAAAACATTACCACTTTCGCCAGTATTCTTGAATTCCTTGCGGAAAACGATTTTAAGAGAAATGACACTCTCATAGCGCTCGGCGGTGGAGTTGTCGGAGATATTACCGGATTTGCCGCATCGGTATATATGCGCGGAATAGATTTTATTCAGATTCCGACGACTTTGCTTGCCGCTGTGGATGCGTCGGTCGGAGGTAAAACTGCGGTTGATCTGAGCGCTGGGAAAAATCTTGCCGGTACGTTCTGGCAACCCCGAATCGTAATCTGTGACAGTGCAATAATACATAGTCTTCCATTCGACATATTTGGAAATGGAATGGCTGAGGTCATAAAACATGGTGTTATCAACGGAACCGATATTTTACATAGTATTGAAAACGATGGCGTTATGGATAACCTTGAATGGGTCCTGAAACGCAATGTGGAAATCAAACGTGATGTAGTAGAAAATGACGAACGCGAAAATGGGATAAGGCGGTTTCTTAACTTTGGCCATACAATCGCTCACGCAATTGAGAAAGCAAGCGATTACTCTATACCGCACGGTATAGCTGTCGGAACAGGAATGGTTTATGAAGCGAAAATTGCATATTCACTTGGTATGTGTGGAAGCGAATTAGTTGAAAGAATCAAATCTTGCTGTCAAAAATATCAATTACATCATGAGATAAAAGTTAACAAAGAACTCGTTTCTCTCATGAAACATGATAAAAAAAACAAGGATGACAACATTGTTTTTGCATTACCTGAGAGTATCGGGAAAATGAAAATTATAAAACTGAGTCAAGAGGATATCTTACAACTGATGAACGTCTAATCAAAATTACTTTATGGGATGGTTTGTATGAAAAATACTGTAACAATCGGAATGCTCGGAGCTGGGCGTGCAACAGAATTACATATGGGCGCTTATGATAAGGTTTATGGCATTACTGTAAGAAGAAAATGGATATTTGCAAGACGAGAAGAGCAACTTCTTGCTGCTCAGAAAAGGTACGGATTCGAAAATATTACAATAAACTATGACGACATATTAAAAGATCCCGAGGTAGATGTCATAGATATATGTACTCCGCCGTATTTGCACAAGGAACAAATTATTCGAGCGCTCAATGCTGGAAAGCATGTAATATGTGAAAAACCGCTTATAGGCTACTTCGGGCGACCTGAAGATAAAAAACCAATAGGAAATGTATCTAAGAAAAAAATGTATGAAGCTTGTCTAGAAGATCTTGAAGAAATTGAGCAAGCTTTAAAACGCTCTGGAAAACAGTTTATGTATGCTGAAAATTTTGTATATGCTCCCGCTATTTTTAAAGCGGCAGAAATTATCAAAGCAAAAAAAAGCAAGATTTTATTCGCAAAAGGTGAAGAAAGCTTAAAGGGCTCAAGCTCACCCGTTGCGGGTGAATGGGAAAAGACCGGTGGCGGAACTTTTATTCGTACCGGGACACACCCGCTTTCAGCAATACTGTGGTTGAAACAGCAAGAAGCGGAAGCGCGTGGAGAAGAAATAAAAGTTGTAAATGTAATTGCCGATATGGCAAGAGTAACATCCACTCTGACCGAATATGAACATCGCCATATAGCAGCTAGACCGTACGATGTAGAAGATACTGGAGTAGCAATCTTAGAGTTTTCCGATCGAAGCCGTGCGGTGGTTATTGCGACAGATACGCTTCTCGGCGGCAGTAAAAATTACGTTGAATTATATTGTAACGACGCTGTAATACACTGCACGTTAACATTGAACAACCTTATGAGCACATACTTGCTTGACGAAGATGGAATGGAGAACGTGCCGTTATCTGAAATGCTACCGAGCAAGCTTGGTTGGAACAATCCTTTTATTGAGGATGAAACAATCCGTGGATATATAAACGAAATACAGGATTTCATGGAAGTGGTAACTAACAACCGTCAGCCAAGGTCTGGATTTGAACTAGCAGCAGAGACGGTAAAAGTAATATATGCTGCGTATAAAAACATTGTAGAATAAAATGAGGCAAACTATTATTTAACATCAATGAATTTTATTTCGCTGTATTGTTTTTTTGATTTTAGCGTGTGCTGTTACAGCAAAGCAATGATAAACTAGAGTTGAAATATTGATGTAAACAAAAAAGTGTATTATTTGGAGGAGAGAGTAATCAATGAGTTTGGAAGAAAACCACGAAGGTAAGAGAAGTAAGATTATTGCCCTGCTTTTATCTTTGTTGCCTGTTTTAATGATGTATAAAACTCCTCTAATTGGACTGGGGCTTTCAACAACATTAGTAATTATCGGTTCTTTATTTTCTTTTTTGATTTTTATAACTCGTTGTAATAAAGTCTATTGGAAGTTTATAATACCTATATCCGTTTATTTAATATACACAATTGTCAAAAGTGTTGGCAGTTGGACAAATTTTATATTGTACATAGCGGTTTTATTAAATATAATTACATTTTCAACTGATATAGTAGACAGCGAAGCATTGAAAAAATACATAAAAATAGTATCAACGATTGCCGCAATGGCTGTTATCATTCAAACACTACTATATTATGTATTTAGTTTTCATATTCCATTAATTGTCAGTGATTTTTGCATGGATTCAATGAAGCCATATATATCTTTAATAAAAAAAGGTTTTGGTGAAGGCAGTAGCTTTTACAGACCGTCAGCTTTTTTTCTTGAACCTGCCCACTTTGCTCAATATACTTGCATAGGTTTATCATTCTGTTTAATAAATGACAAACCGGATTATAAAAATGCATTAATCATTTCTGTAGGTGTTCTTTTAACTACATCCGGAATTGGTGTGGCTATAGTATTGTTCATTTGGGCATGGCTGTTATTGACACTTATGAAGTCAAGCGGATTAAGACGAAGAATCAGGATATTGTTCTCCGCTTTTATTATTGGCTTCATTGGTATTCTTTTTGCGTTACAACTTAGTTCTGTGAAAATCGCTGTTGCTAGATTTCTTGGGAGTAATTACGGCGGATTTACAGCGAACCAGTCATCTCTTTTAGGCAGGACATTGTATTGGGATAAGTATATCTCGTCGCTCAGTGGGAATGTACTAATATTTGGGAAAGGTGTTTTGGCATTACCTGATGTATATTTTACAGGCTTGATGACGATTATATATAGTTGTGGAATAGTCGGAGTTGTGTTGTTCTATTTCGCTATTATTCGATTTGTGAGATATCCGTCAGATATTTTAAGGTGCGTTGCTTTGTTATACGGTGGATTAATGATTGTCGCGAACATAAATGGGTCCATTTCAATATTGTTTTATTTGGGTATGATGTTGGTACTTGTAGCACCATTACAGCACAAGTCAAAGTACGATGAGATCCGAAGCGCGGAAACACAGAATACTGAGGAAACCAAACGACTGTTATAAACAAACGGGGGACCTACTTTCAAATATATTGCAGCCTTTTGGAGAGAAAGGGATGAAAAGTCGAAAAAGTTGAATATAAAAGCAATATCGAAAGGAAATTAACCATGAAAGTGTTGTATGTGACTGCTATTTCCGGAACAATGAATTTCTTTGTGGAACATATAAGAGCGTTAATCGCGAAAGGCTTTAATGTGGAGCTTGCCTGCAATGACAGCGAAAAGTCAGTGAACCGTGCATACGCGGAAATGCAATGTCCAGTACATTATATCGGTTTTTCACGAAGTATAAAAAGCAAGGATAACATCACAGCATATATGGAAATAAAGAAGCTCATTTCTAACGGCAATTATGATGTTGTCCATGTGCATACTCCGATAGCATCAGTAATTACGAGAATAGCATGCAAATCGCTAAAAAAGAAGAGCATTAAGGTTATTTATACTGCGCACGGATTCCATTTTTTCAAGGGCGCGACCATCATAAATTGGTTGGTGTATTATCCGATCGAAAAATATCTTTCAAAATATACAGATTTGATAATTACAATCAATCAAGAAGATTACTCGATTGCAACTAAGCATTTTAAGACAGATGTCGTTCTTGTTCCGGGAATGGGTGTAAATATTGCACAGTATACAGCTCAAAAATACGATAAGGCAAGCTTAAAAGCAGAACTGAACATCGCCCAGGATATGCCTGTTCTTCTTACAATAGGTGAACTGGTACCGAGAAAAAATCAGATAACAGCTATCAGAGCAGTAAAGAAAATGAAAAATGACAGCATTTTGATGATAGCGGGAGAAGGATTTCTTAAAGATACGCTCAATAATGAAATAGCCAAACTTAACCTGCAAAACAGGGTGTTTCTTTTGGGTTACAGAAATGATGTAGATAAACTTTATCAAGCATGTGACATTTTTGTTTTACCCTCCGTCAGAGAAGGACTCGGTCTAGTCGGAATAGAAGCTATGGCAAGCGGAAAACCAATAGTGGCAACATCTATAAATGGAATATTGGATTATGTGGAGGAGAATGTTTCGGGATTTTTGTGCAAGCCGCGAGATTCCGATGAATTTGCCAAAAAGCTTGATTATCTTATCGATAACCCGCAGATAGCCAGTAAAATCGGAGCATTCAATGTTGAACATTCAAAAAAATACGATATTGCGAACAGTGTTAAGGCAAATAACGATATATACATAAGATTAGCAAAGGAAAATAGTTAATATGAAGTATTCTTTAAAAACAGTTAAGGATTCATTACCTGAGAACAAACGGAAGACTGATTCTTTGTGGACAAAGTTATGGGCAAGGAAAGCAGGCATAGGCTTGGCTTACCTGCTCTTGAATATGGGAGTAATGCCGAATACAGTTTCAAAATTTGTAGTGGTTCTGTCAATTGCCGGCAGTGTACTGCTGTGTATAAACAACAGTGTTGTTATGTTGATCGGAGCTATCGTTTTGAATTTGTTTATCATGTTTGATTGTGTAGACGGCACGATGGCAAGAACACTAAAGCGAAATTCATACATGGGCGAATTTTTCGATGCAATTGGCGGCTATACCATGACGGCGTTTTCCATGGTAGGAGCTGGAGTTGCCGCATATTATACGTCGGTACATATACCGACGGATGACCGCTTCCTTTTAGTATTGATAGGAGCACTTGGTGGAGTTACCGATATATTTGCACGCCTGATTTACCAAAAGTACACCTGCAATGAGATATTTGCAAACCGAAAAATAGGGGTCACGGAGATATCACGCGAAAATGATACAGTTGACAGAAAAAACTGGGAAAGCAATATTTTTCTTTTTCTGAGACTTTTGATAGACCGTGAGCTCGGTATTGCCGGATTCTATCCGCCGCTGCTACTGATAGGTGTTATTTTCAACGTGCTGGACATTATTGTGGCTTTATATGCACTGTATCATATAATGGCCTTCTTGTTGATTTTAATAGTTTTTATGAGGAAAGCAGATGCATTAGCTATAAAAGAATTAATTCATAATTAATGTAAGGCAATACTTACTTTAATATGAATAATTATAGAGGAAGAAAATGCGAGTTTTAGTATATGGTTTTGGCGGAGGATTTGTTGGAGGAATAAAGACATTCTTGCTTGATATGAATGACAATATGAGTGGTGATTGCTTTTTTGATTATGTGGTTGATGATAAAAGATGTGAAAGAGAGTCAGATATAAATGCTCGCGGTGGTAAATTGTTCTTAATATCTGAACGCAAACACATATTCAAAAATATGGGGGATTGGTGGAAATTGCTACGAAAACATAAAAGTACAAGCAACATTATTTATTTCAATTTATCATCAATGAATTATCCTGTACCGGTATTGCTCGCTAAAATGAATGGATATAAAATTATCCTTCACGCACATTGTAATGGCTATTTACATAATAGAATAATTCATAAAGTTGCTCATTGTATAGGAAGAATAATTCTCAGTATATTTAAGTTTACTTTGCTGACAAATTCCGTGGCTTCTGCACAATTTATGTTTGGAAATAAAAAAGCCAAAAGTGCCATATTAATCAATAATGCAATTGATGCTAATAAATTCAAGTTTGATTTGGATACAAAGCTGAAAATGAAGAATCTCCTGGGTATTCAGAATAAAAATGTCGTTGGGTTTGTGAGTCGAATATCCGAAAAGAAAAATCCCATGTTCCTTATAGATATTTTTAACGCTATGGAAAAGATAGACCCAAATATTATTTTGCTTGTAGTCGGAGATGGAGATCTTTTACAAAAAGTAAAGGATTATTCGAATGAATTAGGGCTAAAAGAAAAAGTTATATATACCGGTGCTTGCTTGAATGTTGTTGATTATTATCAAACAATGGATGTATTTTTATTACCTTCATCGGTGGAAGGATTTGGTACTGTCCTTGTCGAAGCACAGGCACTTGGGATACCCTGTTTAGCCACTGAGGGGGTCGTACCAAAAGAAGTGGATATTACTGGATTGTTGCAGTATGTACCACTTGATAATAATCCTGATAAATGGGCAGTTATTGCACTTGAAGCCATAAAAAGAGACAAAAAGTATTATCAAAACAAATCATTAATTGAGGGAACTGCATTTGACATAAAGAAAGAAGCATTAGTATTGGAAAAAGCACTATTTGATTGCGCTAATGCATAGAAAGCACTGTAATCGCGAGGTCACAGGATTATAGAAAGATAAGGAAGCGTATTGCGGAGATATAATGCGATATGACAAACATAAAAGATATATAACATTAGACTAACGAAGATGAAAAAATGGCGACTATGAAAAAATCTGAGAAACTACTACCTAATATGCTGTGGTCTTTCGGTGAAAGAATATCAGCTCAGATTGTTACACTTATCGTTACGATTGTTTTAGCACGAATCCTTGATCCAGAGCATTACTCTGTTGTTGCGATTATTACTTTAATAATCACACTTGCAAACTCATTTGTCACAGGGGGGTTCGGTAATTCATTAATTCAAAAAAAAGATGCTGACGATCTTGATTTTTCCACAACCTTGATTTTCTCCACTGTAATATCGGTCGTTTTTTATATAATCATGTATCTGGCAGCTCCGTTGATTGCGAACTACTATGAAATGCCAGAAATAACCATATTCACGCGAGTAATGTCGCTTAGATTGATATTAGCGGCATTTAACTCCATTCAACAGGCATATATTTCGAAGAAAAAAGAGTTCAAAAAGTTTTTTTACTCCACTCTTTTCGGCACTTTAATTTCTGGGGTGGTTGGTGTATTGATGGCATATCTCGGATACGGCACATGGGCACTGGTGGCACAATATTTGTTGAACACAACAATATCCACAATTATTTTATCATTTACCTGCGGTTGGAAACCAAAACTTCAGTTTTCTTTTCAAAGAATGAAGGGACTGTTTAGTTACGGATGGAAGCTGCTTGTGGCAGCCGTTGCCGAATCATTTTACAATGAAGCGCAAGGTTTGGTTTTGAGTAAAAGCTATTCGCCTGTAGAACTATCGTACTACAGCCAGGGTTCCAAATATCCGGCACTGTTTTCGAATAATATTGAAGTATCAATGCAAAAAGTATTATTTCAAGAGTTGTCAGATCAACAGAACAACATAGAAAATGTAAAGAAAATCACACGAAGGACAATAACCATTTTATCATTTATTCTTGTGCCGATTTATTATGGAATAGCAGCTTGTGGCGATTCGCTTGTTAAAGTGTTATTAGCAGATAAATGGATTGAATGTGTTAAATATATGCAGGTTATCAGCTTTGTTTTTATGTTTCAACCGATTGCGGCCGCACATAACAGAGCTTTAAAAGCTATCGGTAAGAGTGGTATATTTCTCATTTTAACGATTATACGATACAGTATTGGAGTATTGCTCATTGCTGTAACAATCGTATTTATAAAACAACCGATATTTGTAGTAATTAGCGGCCTTTTCGCAATGCTTGTTTTATGTATAACGAGCGGAATCGTTAATATAAAACATATTAATTACTCTATTAACGAGCAGTTAAACGACACGTTAAGAACCTTCATTTCGGGGGCAGTAATGTTTGTCGCGGTTTACAGCTTCGGTATGTTAAATCTGAATACATTAATAAAACTAATAATTCAAGTTATCATTGGAGTAGTTGTTTATCTGGCAGTATCACTGCTGATTAATAAAAATACAGTACAAGGTATGTTATCTACTGCAAAAAAATTCTGTTCAAGAGGTAGCAATTAATGAAAAATATAACTATCGGAATAATTACGATGTACCGAAAAAACTATGGCGCGTTTTATCAGGCACTGGCACTTGAAAAAATGCTTCTTTCACTCGGATATTCACCGGAATTGATAAGATATGATTATCATAATGATAATTCTTTCAGGGATATTCCGCTGTCCGTGCTACGCCGTAACCCGGTAGGCTTTTTTAAGAAGGTGGCTGTTTCATTTATCCGAAATAAAGACAGAAAGAACAGAAGCCAAATATTTGATAACAGTATCGAGCGATGCTTATTAGAGTCGGACAATATTTATAAGCATTATAAATTTTTAAAGGATAATCCACCTTTCTACGATATATATCTCACTGGAAGCGATCAAGTATTTAATCCGTATTTTACCCCTCATGCAAACTCCAGCCGACTTCTTGAATTCGCTAGTGGAATCAAGGTGTCATATGCAGCGAGTGCCGGAACAATAAGCTTTTCTAATAGTTATAAACAAAGCTTGATAGAAAACTTGAAAAAATTCTCAACGATTTCGGTTCGTGAGGAAGAGCTTAAGACCTTTCTTGAGCCGAATTTGCTGGGTAAAAGCATTGTGCGTAATGTTGACCCTACTCTGCTTTTAAGCTGTGAGCAGTGGTCCGAATTCGCTATAAAGCCTGAAGGTCTGACCGACAAGTATATTTTTTATTATCAGGTATCGACAGACAACGGTCTTTTTGAAGCTACTTCAAAAATGTCTGAAGTTCTTCAACTTCCTGTTTACACAGGTGACGGGTATAAAAAATTCAAAAATCAAATTCAGTTAAAAAGCCCATATCAAATATAATTATACAAACTTATGACGGTTCCGGTCAGGCATGCCACCCAGCTGTACGTAATTATAAAGGAATCAGATACCTTTGTTGTACTCCGTATCCGTATGCTAAAGAGTTTTACGAAAACCCTAGTCTTTATCGGTATGATGGTGATCGGTATGAGGCTATACAAAGTGCTTCCCCTATAATAAAAGCTGAAAAATATAGTGGCTCGGTTGTCAAGACAAAATTTCAGGGGTAAGATAATGAACCATAAATAACCAATAAATATAACCCTGTTCGCCATTGAGCTGCGCGATCAAAACTGCACTCAGCAGCCGCCTGCGGC
>Ga0265294_10004345_pt1 | contig 17773 bp, 21 predicted proteins | sample MunlanPumphouse3_FD_192504 | JGI IMG/M metagenome (GOLD analysis project Ga0265294, IMG submission 192504) | Groundwater microbial communities from a municipal landfill in Southern Ontario, Canada - Pumphouse #3 | ecosystem: Environmental > Aquatic > Deep subsurface > Groundwater | place...
ATTCAAAAGCAAGGCTAGTTCATCCCGGCGACAAAGTGTCGATTAACTGTAAAAAGTTATTAATTTGAAAAAGTTAAAAGATCGACACTTTGATCACGCGGGTTTTCCTAGCCGAAGCTATTATAAAGACAAAACTTTTTCAAATCTCGAACTAGGTTATATTGATCAATATAATCCAAACATTATACTCACTCAACCAAAATGAATTAAAAAAAGGGAGTTCTAGAAATAGAACTCCTATATATTTTTATTTATCTAAAAAAGAAAAATTGCTTGGATCTAATAGATAAAAACTATTAGATCCAAGCAAATCTTATACTTTCAATCGCCACCTCATGCGAGGTGGGTTGAAAGGTTTACTATATTTTGACGAGTTCGGGACATGAACTCGCGTCGAAGGTCGACACTCCAGAGTATTCGGAGTGTCAACCGAAGGGATAAAATACTTCTGGTCAATTTTCTCGACCAGTTTCTCTTCGTATTTGACGGTTCTGAAAAAATAAATCTGACCACACTCATTTCTACTCATCCTTCCTCCTCTCAAAAAAGTTAAAAGTTAACTTCCTCATTAATATAATTTCTATATTAAATTAACAAATATTGAAATGACATTAATTTTGTTTTTATTAATTTCATATAGAAATTATATTATTGTTTTTATTCTTAATCTTAAAAAAGAAAAGGAACTGAAATGGAAAAAGAATGGAAAAAAATATTTATTTCACCAGTAAAATTTCATAATGATATTATTAAATTGGCTAAAATGATTAATAATGAAAAATTCAATGGTGTATGTGGAATACCTAGAGGAGGATCTGTAGTAGAAACTTATATTAGTCATTTATGTAATTTACCAGTAATTAATTTAATTACAATTCACTGTTATTTTAAAAAATATAGTGATAACGTTTTAATTGTTGATGATATTATTGATACCGGCAAAACTCTAAAAGATTTTTCCGATTACGGTTACAAAATTGCATCTGTATATTACAAACCGAGATCTATTATTAAACCAGAATACTTTACAAAACAAGTAAAAAATTCAGATTGGATAATATTCCCATGGGAAAGTAGAAATGAATTACCAAACAGAAACGTTTAAAAAGGAAAATAAAATATGATTGTTTCTGCTAATCTTAGTAGTATTCCATTTCTATCTTCAACAGATAGTACTCGTGCTAGTATGAGTTCTAAACAAATTCAACAAGCATTAACAAGTATGAATACTGAGATTCCTTATGTAATTGGATCAGATTATCATACATTAGTTGAATCATCAAAATTAGGAATACATTTAGCTGAAGCAGATGGTGAAGTATTATATAAAAATTCAGATATTATGATTATACAATATAAAAATTATTCTAAATCTATTCAAGATTTATATATTCCGCCGATAAAAAAGGTAAGTGCAACATATGGAACTAAATTAAGATTTGCTTTAGACGTTGGTAAAAAATTTAAGAAAAATGATGTTTTGGCTTGTTATGATTGCTTTATAAATAATGTTCCAGCTTACGGATATAATACATTTACGGCGTTTTTCCCCTTTTTCGGCTTTAACCACGAGGATGCTATTACAGTTTCTGAAAGTTTTGCCGATAAAGCTAGATATACATTAGTTGAAAAAGTATATATCCCAATTTATGAATATACATTAATGCAAGAATTTTATAAAGATGAAAATAATTCTTATATTTATTTTCCTGGAGTTGGTCAAAAAATTTTAGATGATATTGTTTGTTGTTTAATAGCACCAAGAGATAGTGCTACTGCAAATTATGATACATTAAAAAATAAAGTTCAATTATCTTTGAAAAATATGTCATTATCAGATCTTTTAACGATGGGATTTTCTGGAGATAGTAAATTCGCTATTGATAGAATTAAGACCAAAGTAGAAAATGGAATTGTTTCTGGTATTAAAATTCATAGATTTAAAAAACCATCAACACAAGTTATGATAGATCATAAACTAGAAACTATTTTAGATAAAATATATAGTACTTATGGTGATTTTATTACTGGTGTATATAATGAATTACAAAATTCTTTTAATTATCAATATGTAGAATATATTCTTAAAAAATATTACATTTATATTGATAAGAATACCGGCACAAGAGGTAATATTTCGCTAAATAATCTATGTTATTTAGTTGAACTTGAAATCTCTAAAGATTGTAAAACTGTAATTGGTGACAAATTGGCGAACCGATCAATAGGTCGCTTTCTAGATTAATCTAGATCGAAAAATTCAGTGAATTCGGTGAAACTCCTATTTATAGGACAATACCGAGCCAAGCTCTCAGAAGCCACTAACTTCTGATTGAAGGTGTAACGACTATCTCGAAAGAGAGTACACTGCAAGCGATTGGCAGTGGAAGCGCTGAACAACCGAAAAAAATTAATAATAAGGAAACTGAATTATTAATTATGAAAAACGAGTAGAAAAATTAATAGGACAACTTTTTGGAAATTTAGAAGTTGTGGGAGTTTCTAAAATACGTAAAAACACACAAATTCAACTTGGAGTAAAATATAAAGTACATAAACAAATAATTTGGGAGATAGTTAATTTTAAAACTTGGAAAAATATAATCTAAATCTTAGTGGGATTCATAACATTTACTTCGGTTGATGATATAGTCTACTCTCATAGGTAACTATGAGCAGGAAGTTTCCTGGATAAGAACTAGCGATTCTTATCAAATATAAAGGATGCGAATAAAGGTGTGATTAGTTTAATTATTCCAGATGAGTTGAGACCAATTGCTTTATCAACAAACAAACCAATTGATCTTATATTTAATCCTTTCGGTATCTTTTCAAGGATGAATCTTGGTCAATTACTTGAAGCAGTTGTATCTAAAACTGTAATGTATTGTGATAATTATATTAAATCAAACCCAACTGATGTTAAACAAACAATAACTTGGTTAAATGAATCATTAATAAAAAACATTGATAATGAATATTATTTAAAAGTTCAAAAACAAATTATTGAAAATTTAGACGATCCTAATTTTAAAAATCAATTTATAAATAATATTCAAACTTCTAATTTATATATAGAAGCTCCTTCATTTGCTGAAATTGATATAAAAACTCTTATATCAAATTCAATAGAATATAAAGAATCTATTTTAATTAAAAAAGAATTGTTAAAATTTATTAAACAAAAATTAAAACACACTACTCCATTTCCAGATGAAGATATTTATTTGAAAAACATTTTGTGTGCTCCTATTTATATTCAAAAACTTTCAAAATTAGTAAATAAAATTATAAATGCTCGTGATTTTGGTTCTGTTAAAAGTATAACAAGACAACCAACTAAAGGACGAGCACGTGGCGGTGGTTCCAGAGTGGGTTATTTAATAAATTGGCCCCTTCTAAAAGTAATTTTAGTCGAAAAATTTCTTTAATTCAGGAAATCTCTAACCGTTAAGTCGAAGATAATCCTGAGCCAAGCTTTAATTAGAGTTTTGCTAACTCTAATTAAAGAAGGTGCAACGACTATCCCGAAAGGGAGTACACTCAAGCGAGTGGAAAAAAGAAACATCCAAAACATATAGGATGAAGAGATAGTCTGATCTATATAGAAATATATAGCTGCGAGAAATTCGCGGGTGAAGAACTAGCGAGCTTCACTGAACATTATGCAGATGGAATTAGAGTCTATGTTAAGTGCTGGTTGTGATAACGCCGTAAAAGAAATTCTTTCTGTTAAAAGTGATTGGACTGCTGGTAAAAAAGATTTAATTCGTCAATTAGTAACAACTGGAGAATATAATCTTCCGGAAAATCGAACTATAAAAAGTAGAACTAAAGAAGTAGTTGATGTTCAAATATCATTTTTAAAAGAGTAATCAAATATTAGAACCGCTAATAAATATTAGCGGTTCTAATAAGGAGAAACCTTTTGAATCTTCTTACAAAAAAAATTAAAGAACCTAAAGAAAATATATTTACCGTAAGTACATTTAGAAAAGCCCAATATAAATTATTAGAATATTTTATAACCCTTGGAATTGAATATATTTCTAAACAAAATAAGAATTATTTAAATATTAAAAAAATAACAATTCAAGATATTTTAACATATAATAGTATTCATAATAGTTCATTAACACAAGTAGATTGTTATGTTTCTTTTGGTAATGTTAATAATGTTGAAACAAAATTATTTGTTAAATTTTTATTACCTACATTAGTTGAAGATTGCTTTTTTGTATTAAATGGTAATTTATTTGTTCCAACTTTATATATTTTAGACCGGCCAATAATCATAAAAGAAAACTCAATTAAATTATCAAGTACATTCAATTCAATAACAATTTATGATAAACTGATAACATTTATGGGTAATAATATACCGGCAATGTACTTTTTAGATTTATTATTATCTGATCATAATCAAGATCAAGCCGAATTGAAAAAAGATTTAATCAATCATTTTAATTTTAAAAAAGGTGTAAATACATTAACAGAAAAAGATTTATTAAGCTATTTTGCAAATTTATTTAAATGTGATGAAAATAAACAAACAATTCAAGATAGATTTAATAATATATTTTTTGACGATTATACTAAATTATTATATCAACAGTGTTATAATTTAACAGAAAAACAATTTACAATTGCCCATTTATTAAAATTGTCATTAAATATAGCTAATACTTCTCAAGAAAGTGATTTTATTAATTTAGATCAAAAACGATTAATATTCATTGAAATATTATTATTACCATTATTTAAAAGAATAGCGGTAATAGCTTCTCAAGCATCACGAGGATTTTCTGTTAATTCTATTACAATGGATCAAATGGAGTTAATTAAAAATTTTCATATTAATTTACATAATAAATTTATTTATGATAATGTTAATCCATTTGATAATATGTTAAAATTTAAAGCATGTATGTTAAATCCAAATGTTGAACAAGCTCCTGGAATTATAGCACATTTACATGAAACTCATTATAAAAAATTGTGCCCAATAAGTGTAAGCTCTCAAAAACCTGGTGAAACATTATATATCGTTCCAGATACTGAAATTGATATTTTTGGTAGATTTTTATAACCTCAAAAAGGAAATTTAAAAATAGATAGTTTTATCACCGAACTCGAAAAGCTTATTAATAAATATTCTATAGAAAATACATCTAATGCTCCTGATTTTATATTAGCAAATTATCTTACAAGTTGTCTCAAAACATATGTTGAAACTGTTCAAGCAAGAGATAATTGGTATGAAAAACAATTGGTGTAAAAGAATATGTAAAACTGTTTCAATAGAAAACCAACCAAATAATTCACAGGAACTATAATATGGAAAAATATACTTTTGAAGACCTAAATGAACTAGAAAAACAATTAGAAGTTTGTTTAGAAAAATATGAATTGGGTGAACCAATAATTTCAGATAATGATTATGATCATTATAAAAGAATTCTTCAAAAATTTCGTCCAAATAGTTATTTTCTTCAAAAAATTGGAAATAAACCGAAAAAGAATAAAGAAGAATTACCATATATTTTAGGAAGCTTAACAAACAAATTTAAAGATACAATCAATTCATGGTTAACTAAATATGATAATTCAAAAGGATATATACTGTCTCATAAATTGGATGGTGTAGCTATTGAATGTGAATATACGTCTGGTATACTTACAAATGCATGGTTAAGGGGTGATCATTATATTGGTGAAAATATTACTGAAAAAGTTAAAAGATTTGCACCAGTATTTAAAACTAATGCCTTTTGTTCTGATAAATGTTATTTTAAAGCAGAAGCTTTATTAAATTGTGATCCTGCAACACTTGGGTATAAAACTAAACGAAATGGTATTGCTGGAATATTAAATAGAGACGATTTTGATAAATTGAAATATCTTTATTTGGTGTTTCATACAATTGTTCCAAATCAATATCTTATTGATATAAATATTTTATATGAAAGTGAACGATTAGCATTTATTTCATTATTATTTGATAAAGAAAACATTGTTCGATTTGAATTTGCTAAAAATCCAAAAGAAGTAATTGAAATTGCTGAAAAGATGATTAATGAAGAAACATTTTATGATAAAGATGGTATTGTAATTACATATGAAGAATCAGATGTTGAAAATGTTAAATTGCCGGAAAAAAAGGTCGCCTTTAAATTTAATAAATTATCGGCAAGAGCTGAAGTTGAAAATGTTGAATGGAATACTTCTCGAACTGGAAAAATAATTCCAGTAGTTAAAATTAAACCAGTTGATTTAGGTGGAGCCACAATTCAAAGAGCTAGTGGATTCCATGCTAAATATATTTATGATAATGAAATTTGGCCAGGAGCAATTATTGAAATCGTAAGATCTGGAGATGTTATTCCATATATTGAAAATATTATTACTCCTGGAAAATCAGAACATAATGAATTAATTAGTTGTCCATCATGTGGAAATACAGATTTAGTAAGTGATGAAATCAATGTATATTGCAATAATTTGAATTGCCCAGCTCAAGTTCAAAAAAAAATTACTTATTTCTTAGAAAAATTAGGACTTGAAAATTTTAGCGAAAAAATGATTTCCTCATTAAATTGTAAATCAATTATTGATATTTATAATCTCAAAAAAGAAGATATTTTAAAAATTGATGGGTGGGCAGAAAAATCAGCAACAGATTTCTTATATAGAATTAATCAAACTAAAAAAGCTAGACCTGAAAAGATTCTTGCCGCTTTAGGAATTGATAATTTAGGAACAACTACTTCTAAACTAATTTTAGAACATTTTAAATTAAATAATTTAATTTCATCTTTAGATGATAAAAATTTATTAAATGAAATTATTTTTAAATTAGCTCAAATAAAAGGATTGGGAAAAAAGAAAATAATTTCAATTATAAAAGGATTAAAATCAAATAAAGATTTATTATTAGAATTCGAAAAATTAGGATTTTCATTTGAAATAAAAACGAATGGGATTTTAAGCGGCAAAAGCTTTTGTATAACTGGAAGTTTAAGTAAACCCAGAAAAGATTTTGAACAAATTATTGAAAAATATGGTGGAACAAATACTAGTATTTCATCATGTAATTATTTAATTTGTAATAATCCAAGTGATTCAAATAAATTCAAAAAAGCTCAAGAAAAAGGTATTAAAATAATTAATGAACAAGAACTTGTAAAGTTAATTAAAGGAGAAATAACTTGAACTTTGAAGAACTTCTTAGTGAAATAAAAGAATTAATTATAAAAAACAAAGATGAATTACCAATTGAAAATGCAGGAATAATGAATATCACTTTTTCTACTTTTACAACATTAGAAGGTGAAACTAATGAAATAACAAAATTTATTATAAATTTTTGTCAATATCAAGATGAATCTTTTCATATTGAAGGTGGAAATTTAATAACTTCTGTAATTGCAGAAAATGGTAATATTATACGATCTGAAATAGAAGATATTAAAATGGATTAATTAATTTTTTAATCCGGCAAGATCTTTAACTAGATCTTGCCGGATTAAATTGGAGATAATATATGCCAACTGAAGAAAAAACAGCTGCAAATGTTTATTCTTTTATTTTAACGCGACCAAATGATTATGATGGAAAAATACCACACATTACAGATTTTCATTATGTTGCATTTATTCGCAATCCAATATTAAAACAATCTACATATATTGATATTCAAGCAGTAGTACCAATGGCTACAATTATTATTATAGAAAATGAAATCAATAATGGTAAATTTCCATTATATGAATTATCATGTTATGAATTAAAAAATATTGATAAAATAAATGAAAGTGATAAAAATATTCAAAAATTAATATATACTACATTTGTTAATATTGTCAATATAACCAAATTAATAGATAATAACTCTCCAGATAGAATATTAACAGAAGGATCTATTCCAACTAGAATGTTAGTTGTTGATCCAGTTTCATACCAAATGTCTCAAAATACTGGTTTTAATTATATTTTTGGACCAAAAGTTAAAGAACATGAAAACGATACTGAAATAAATCCACATTTAATTGCATTAGAAACTATTATAAATAATAGTTTTAACCCTCAAATTCAAGAATCAAAATTAATGTCTTTTATGGATTATGTAATAAAAAAATATTCTGCACAATTTCAAAATATTAAACAACACGTATTAGCAGATAAAAATTGTATAAATTTTACAAAATATGATCAAATAATGGTACCACCAACACTTCCAGAAATAAACGTTCCAGAATATATAATCAATACATATAAACCATTTAATTCTCCAACATTTTGGTTTTTTGATATTTTTAATTTTGCAAATTATGATAACGCTTCAACACCATCAAATGGAAAAATACCAATTTGGAGTTTATTAATCAATTTTTTCAATTGTTTTAATATATTTAAAAAAATAGATATATCTACAAATGTTAGCATAACTATGAATACAAAATTATTAAAAACTGAACAATTTATTGATAATTTTGGAATTTTTAACAGACCAAATGCTATTGTAAATTTTATTAGTCCAAATATGACGCACACACAAGTAAGTTTAGGCGAAACTCCAAATGTTTTAAGAACGGACAATTCATATAAAAAACAAACATCCAGAATTACTTCAATGAAAGTATATTATCCAGATTCTTTACAATATGCTAAAAAAAGAATTGAAGAATGTCGAAAAATTTTTATAGAACAAATAGATAGAATTGAACATTATGAGACAACATTAACAACTCCAGATTGGTTACAATTTGGACAATTATACAATTTAGAATTTGATACAGCTACTGGTATTAACACTTTTAAATATATACACACCCCAATTGCAATTATTAATATTTTTAAACGGCGAGAGATGAAAGATGATACATTAGAATGTATTAATAAATATACAATGATACGTTTGGTTAATAAATCATAATAAAAAATCAAAAAACTATAAATTATATTTTTTCAATTTTTATATAGAAATAATATTCTTACAATTTGATTTTCAATTGTAAGGAGGCTCATGAAATACTACATAAAATATGCAATAAAATATTCTTTAATTTATGATATTTTACAAAAATTAAATAAAAAGAAAATTAATTTCTTTATTGATTTACAAAGTATTGCAAAGGGATTTTACAACAAAGATGTAGTTCTCGTAGAATTAGGAAGATACGCAACAGAAAATAAAGTAAGTGACATATTAATTGATGAATTGAAAAATTTTTTAAATGATTTATTTGTTCACTTTAAGAAGTATGATCCATTTTTTACAATATTCTATGATGATGGTTTTTGTCAACAACAAAAAGCGATTGATGGAGCGTATAAAGCGGGCAGATCTTTTCAAAATATAATTGTAGATAATCATGATATAGAATTGTTTCGACAAATTAAAAAATATTATTATTTAAAAATTGAGAAACAATTTACAATAAAAGATTTATCACAAGTTTATTATTTAAGAGAATATGAAGCAGATTTTATTCCACATTATTGTATCAGATCTGGACTATATGATAGTGATGATATAGATGTTTTGAATATTATTCTTTCTGTAGATAAAGATTTATTACAAACTTGTCAATTTAAAAATACTATACAGTGTATCACTTCATTTAAACAAAATCTAAATAAAAGAGGATTTCAAATTCAATTTGATGCGTATGATGATGATAACGCAATTAGTTACATAAATAAAAAATTTAAAAGAGGAATTTTAACATCAAAATATATTCCCATGATCTTAGCAATTGGTGGTGATAAAGCTGATGAAATTCCTGGAATACCAAAAATTGGTCCAACAAGAGCAATCGATTTAATTATTAATCATAATATTCCAATAACAATTAATGAATTAAAAGCAAAACTTAATTTAATGCCAGATATTATAAAATCTAATTTCGAATTAATTTCAAAAAATTATAAAATGATTTCATTTGATGAACAACTTAAAAGAGTCTCAAAAAATATTATGCACCGTTCTTTTATTCTCTCACAACCGGAGGCAAAATGAAAGTTGAAAATGTGAATATGATTATTCGAGACATGTTTACAAATTTAGTAAATGATGGGTATAAAAAAGGTCATATTTGTGGATTAACATTAGGATCACAAAGTGCACCTCAATTAGAAAGTTTCTTAAAAGGAAATGATTTTGGAATTAAACCACTACAAAGATTAATAAATAATTTAGGATATGAAGTAAATTTAGTAATTGTACCATCAAGCGATACAGAAATTACTAAATTTGTAAATGAAGTAAATACTGAATTTATAACAAATGTTTCGAAATCTTTAATTGAAAATTTAAATAATGAAAATATTGTCAAATCGGCAACAACTGTTAAATCCGGAATTATTGTAGACGCAGCTAATGATTTATTTGATGAAATTTTTGGAGAATAATTTTTAATTCGGCAAGATTATATTTAAGATCTTGCCGAATTAAATTACTTTTATGAGGTAATTATGGATGCCCAACATTGGAATGATATTTTAGATTATGTTAAACTTAATTTGGGAGTTCCTATAAATCTTTTAGAAATTAACGATACGGATTTAATTACACATTTACGAAAACATGTTTTAACATTATTTTCTCAAACTGCTCCCGCTAAAAAGTTTGCTATGATAACAAGTTCAAATATTATCAATAGTGGAAGTGGTGGACCAAGATACATGTATAAAATTCCAGTACCAGAAGGTACATATATTGTAGATATTTTAGAAGCAATGCCAACTAAAGAAGTTTCTATTGTAGATATGTATGGTGGAGCATTAATAAGTGCTCAAGCCGCGATGGATCTAGTAATATCAAATTCATATATTGATGCTGTTCGTTCATTACAAGTCAGACAAACTTGGGAATTTTTACCACCAGATGTTATGATTTTTGATCAAGAAATTACAGCATGTGCCGTTATTTATAATACCCAACATGAAGTATTAAATACAATTAGACCCGATTTATATCATAGATGTTTTAAACCGATGTGTTTAGGTTATACAAAATTGTGGATAGCGGCAATGCGATCAAAATTCGAAGGATTAGCTACTCCATTTGGTGCATTAAATTTAAATTTTAATGAATTAAAAACAGAAGGACAACAAGCAATTGATTCAGCACAAGCAATTTTAGATACTATTCCACCTGACATTTTAATCGAAATCTGTTAAAAACTTTTTAGGAGGCGAAATGGCTCAACAAGGAAAATTAGAAAATATTTTTTCGTATAGCTTCCCCGCAAATCATCTTCTTCAAATCTCAATTGTAAAACAAGCAGTAGAACAAACTTATAAAAAAGAATTTTTCTGCTTTATTACATTAGCTCCTGGAGTTCAAGGACAACAAGGAAGAACTTTTGATTTTACTAATCGTATTACTATGAAAGTTGAAGGTCACCAAGTAACAGCTCTTGCACATGCTATTCGAGCAGTCATTCGTGGACAAGATGCAATGATTGGACAATTTTCAATTTATGTAGATTCTAGTAAATCACAATTTAATCAAGGTGGTGGTGGAAAATCTTTAATAGTTCAGCGTACTCAAAATCAAAAAGCAAATAATGCACCAATGTTAACTTTCTTCTTTAAAGCTGGCCAAAGTCCTGCTTTAGGAATTTCAATGAATCCTCCTATGGGTCTTGCTGCTGCAGACATTTTTGAATTTATTGGAAAGAAATGTTTAGAACTTGAATTTGCACGAGGTCCAATTGGAGCTCAAACTGGTGCATATGAAAATCCAAATATTTCAACTCCTCAACAAGTGCCATCTAGACCTTCACAAGAAACTCAAAATGTAACAAATAATTTTTCTGGGGCGTTTGATGCGTTTAATGGTGGAGACAATCCTTTCGGTTGATTTTTCTAACGCAGACCAGTACGAATATGTACTGGTCTGCTTATATAAGGAGTTTTATGTTAATCAATGAAGAACAACTTTATGATAATGATGATGTTGATAATGTTTTAACTGAAGCTATCAAAACTTTAATTCCAACATCTTTAAAAAAGAAATTGGCTAGCAAAAAAAATCGGCAATTAATGTTAGAAAAATATGGAGATAATGCATTCTTACTTCCAAAACAACTTAAATTTCCAGTATTAGATCCGACTACAGGAAAACCAAATTGCGCATTAATTTATGCAGCTAGAATAAGAGCTAAACAATATTCTGGTATTAAACCAGGATATAGAGAACTTGCTAGTAAAGCAGAAGAAATGTATAAAGAAAATCATTGCTCTGTTAAATTAAACATTCAAATAAATACTGAAGATGTAACTATAGATACTGATCTTATGAACATTGTAAATATTTTATATTAGAGAATAATATGATTAATTATCTATCAAATTACGAAACAATATTTACTAATTTTCCATGGTATAATACAGATGTGAATAATGAAGGACTAAATAGTCCTAATTGTGAACCACCCGGCGACAGAGAAGCGATAACTAGAAATAGTTAATTCTAATTAAATTTAGAAATGCTTCTCTGATCACACGGGCTTCAATTAGCAATAGTTGAAGCCCAAAGTTCACCAGACTCAGTTAGAAGAAATTCTAGCTACGTTATCTGAGATGTAGACACCTAGGAATGCCGCCCCAGTTCCTTGCTCTGTCGTGGCTCTGTAAACATCGCTGAAGGGTAGGCGAAGTCAACCACATTGCGAAGCTCAGATAACATTGTCGAGGGGAAGATGGATTCCTTATCTGGTAACAGGATAAGGATATACACTACTCTCATGTACGAGAGGTAAACCTTTTAGTAGTTTACACCAACGTTTTGCTAAGAGATAGGCACATCTATATCTTACATTCAAAAGCAAGGCTAGTTCATCCCGGCGACAAAATGTCGATTAATAGTAAAAAATTATTAATTTAAAAAAGTAAAAGATCGACACTTTGATCACGCGGGTTTTCCTAGCCGAAGCTATTATAAAGTGAATATAGATTGGATTAAACAATTTGTAAAACCTAAAAAGAAAATCTAAAAAATGAAATTACAAATAGTTGATAATAATAGAGAAGTTAAAGAAGATACTATTGAATATGATGTAGATGATATATTATTAATAGAATTTCAAAAATCCTTTTAAATCTATTGGAAACTTAGCTGTAGAAAATTTAATAAAACATTTAAAATATTCACTTTCAAACCAATTACTTATTTATGACAAAGATCTTATAAAAGTTAAAATTTTAAAAAGAAAGAAAGAAGATGAGTAACACAACTGCTCAATATGTTCATACAACTGGAGATATTATAGCGCCGAATCAATTAAAGCTAATAGATTCTTATGTAAATAATTATCTATTTAGTTTAATTAAAGGTCTTAGACAAGGAAATTTTGGATTTAATACATTACATTCAGTTAGCCAAGAAATTAAAAAATACCGGCAAGTTCTGGGTAGTAAGCGTAAATTTTTTATAGATTCTGGTGGATATAGTATTATTGTAGGAGAAGTATCTCCAAGAGATACATTTAAATTTATTGAATGTTATAATATGTTTTTAGAAAAAGACGCATTAGAAAATTGTGATTATATCTTTAGTTTAGATATTCCAATTTTTCTAAAATATCCAGAACATAATAATATTAAAACTATTTATGAAGCAAATTCTAGATCAATTTCTGAATCTGTTAAAGTTTTAAATAAAATTCCAGAGTTATATAATAAATATGTATTCGTTTGGCAATTCAAATTATTAAAACAATACAATATTTGGAAAAGAGTTTTTAGAGAGAATCTTGAGAACAATTCATATATAAAAAATTTTGCAATTGGAGGATTAGTTTCTTTAAGAGGAGTAACTGGAATTAAGTTTAGTCCATTTATTGCGATGGTATATAAAATTTTAAAATTGATTCATGATAAAAATTTAAATTATACAAGTCTAATACACATTCTTGGTGTATATCATTTACATGATAGAGTTATTATGCCATTTTTACATAAACTATTTAATGAGTATTATTTAAAAGATAAAAATTGCAAAACTCAAATAACCTATGATACAGTTAATTATGCATTATCTGGATTATATAAATTAAAAGAACAAATTATATTTATTCCAGAAAATGATGAATATATAAGTGGATATGCTCATGAATTAATTGATAAGATTCATTTAGTAATTCCAGATGAAGATGTTTTAAAAGTTATTAAAACTGATTTAAATTGTGTTATTAACGGCAAAAATGTCAAAAATACAACTGTTACAAGTTTACTGAATGTAATCGCTCAAACAACAATTGATAAAATCATAGTTGAAGAAATTGATAAAAACAATATTGTTGAATTATTTGTTAATTCCAGTAATTTTAATAAATTCAAAAATCAGATCTTGCCGATATTAATGAATTTAGAAAAGAAATATCCTTTAATTTTCGGCAATAGAACAAAAAAGAACTTATTAAATTTTCAATACTGTTATGCTTTTAATGATTGGTGGATAAATGATAGATCTGAAGAAAAATTAGAAAAACTAATTGAAAAGTTTATCCAGCTCATTGATTTTCCATTTGATATAAACCAATGACTCAAGTAAAAAAAGGATCATTAAAAAATGTCTCAACCTAAAAGATCTCAAAAGAAAAATGACCTACCTCATAAAAGTAAATCCGCTATTAAATTCAAAAAAACAAATAAATTAATTTATGCAAAAATACCTAAACATAAATATACCTTAGAGCAATTAGATAAGGCAATTGAATTACTAAAACAAAATGAAAATGATATTGAAAACATTTCTAATCTAACTGAGATGAGTAATCGAAGAGTTAAAACAATTAGATGGATCTTAAAGAAAGGATCTGAATCAGATATTGAACTTCTTCGAACTACAAAATATATCATTTCCAGTATTAAAAATCAAATTAACTTAAATAAAAAACTATTAAAAAAGGTTAAAAATGGACGCCCTCTCGATTCTGACAAAAACCTTTAAATTTGAAAAATTTAGAGATGATCAAGAAGAAATCATTGAATCTATATTTGATTCAGATAATAAAGGAATTTTAACAGTTATGCCAACAGGGGCTGGAAAAAGTATCTTATATCAACTTCCAGCCCTTTTAATGGATGGTTTAACTATAGTTATTAGTCCATTAGTTAGTTTAATGAAAGATCAAGTCGATTTTCTTAAATCAAAAGGAATCATGGCGGAATTTTATAATTCGAGTTTATCTACTCTCGAAAAAAGAAACATTGAATTTGCTTTATGTAAACAACAATTAAAATTATTATATATTGCTCCGGAAAGATTTTCAGATTCGAATTTCTTTAATGCATTAAAATTAACAAACAAAATTGGATTATTTGCTGTTGATGAATCGCATTGTATTAGTAGTTTTGGTCATGATTTTCGACCAGCATATAGAGAATTATCTAAAATCATTGAATTTTTAGAACCGAAACAAATAATTGCTTTAACGGCTACAGCTACAAAAAGAGTTCAAAAAGATATTTGTAATCAATTAAATATTCCAAATGCTAAAAAATACATTAAAGGATTTTATCGGCCAGATCTTAAACTTGTTATCGAATCTTGTTCTAATGCAAATAAAATTGATAGAATTATTGATAAAATTGTATTTCATATTAAAAATAAAGAAATGACTGGAATTGTTTATACTCCTACTCGAAAGAAAGCAGAAGAATTAGTAGATGAACTTAAAAAAGAAAACATCCCTACAATTTTATACCATGCTGGATTATCAGATAAATTAAGAGAAAAAACTCAATCTGATTGGTTTGCAAATGGTGGCATTGTAATTGCTACTGTAGCCTTTGGAATGGGTATAAACAAGTCAGATGTAAGATTTGTTATTCATGCAGGAATGCCATCAAGCATTGAAAACTACTATCAAGAAATTGGCAGAGCTTCCAGAGATGGAAAAGGTGCAACATGTACCATTTTCTTTAACGAAAGAAATGATATAAACTTACAAAAATTCTTTATTGATATGTCGTATCCTTCAAGATACAACATATCAAATTTCTGGGAATGGTGTTGTAAAGCTGCCGATAAAACTAATATGATTTATAAAACTCAAAAAGAAATGGGAAAACTGTGCTCATCTTTTATGAAAGAGCATGTTATTTCTGGATGTATTTCCAAATTAAAAGAAAACAAATTCATTGAAACTCTTGGAACTGGCAAATATAAAATTGAAGTTTTAAAAAATATTAATGAATTTAATTTTCAACAATTAGAAGAAAAAAGAAGAGCAAAAATGGATACGATGTTTGAAATGTCAAATTTCCTAACAAATACAAGTGAATGTAGAATGTTACAAATCCTTCATTATTTTGATGATTACTCTCATGAAAAAGAGTGTTTAAATTGTGATATTTGTAGTAGGAAACTTCGTAAATCTAAACCAATATATTAAAAAGGAATCTAAAGGAATAAATAAATGAAACATCCTCAACTTCAAAAGTTATTTAATTCAATTGAAAATCTTAACAATACTAATGCAAATAAAATTCTTGATATTTTAAAATTGATTGGTTTTACACCATCTTTGATTGGTTTTACACCATCTATTCGCCCCTCGAATGTTGAATTGAGAAAAGTTGAAAGATGAAAATAATTAAAGAGGGAAAAATTCCATCTGAAAGACTTTACAGAACAACATGTAGACATTGTAAAACAGTTTTTGAATTTTTAGAAAGTGAAGGAAATGTAAGATATTATCGAGATGGTAATTATGTTGAAATTATATGTCCAATATGTAACATAATTTGCAACGTAACTAGAAAATAATCAGGAGGCACTTTAAGTGAATAAAACAATAGTAACTCAAGTTATTCCTACCATTCAAGGCGAAGGAATTTCAGTAGGTACACCAGTATTGTTGATTCGATTAGGAAATTGTAATCTAAATTGTGATTTTTGTGATTCTAAATGGGCGAATAATTTGAAAATTACAGAGGTTCCTCAATTTGATATTAATAATGTTTCTTTGCCGTTTATATTAGAAGAAATAGATTTTGAAAATTTTATTAAATATCTTAAAGATAATTTCTTAAATAAATTTGAAATTAGAACAATTCTTTTAACCGGCGGAGAACCATTTTTATATAAAGATTTTATTAGTAAGTTAGTAAACTATACTGATCTTAAACAAATTACAAATATTGAAATTGAAACTAATGGAACATTATTAAATAATAATGATGATTATAAAATGTTCAATTATTGTTGGGGTAAAATAATTCAGTTAAATATCTCGCCGAAATTAAATCCTACTTATTATAAAAATGAAAAGATTAAAGACATTAAAGACATTATTGAAGTATTTGTATCTAATGAGGTAAAATCATTAAAGACAATTATTGAAAAAACACCAACAGAAATTATATGGAAATTTGTTCATTCTAAAGAAATGGAAAAAGATATTATAAATTTTATTAGAAGTTTTAATACTATGAATCATATATATATTATGCCGTTAACACCAGCAAGAGCTAATTATACTTTCGAAGGAAATTTTATTTCTGCATTCAAAACAAGTTGCTTAGAAACCATAGATTTCTGTATTAAAAATGGATTTACTTTTTCTCCAAGAGAACATATTTGGTTATTTAATCAAACTAAAAGAGATGAATATATTATGGGTGGCTAATGTGAACCACCCGGCGACAGAGAAGCGATAACTAGAAATAGTTAATTCTAATTAAATTTAGAAACGCTTCTCTGATCACACGGGCTTCAATTAGCAATAGTTGAAGCCCAAAGTTCACCAGACTCAGT
>Ga0265294_10004346_pt1 | contig 17768 bp, 13 predicted proteins | sample MunlanPumphouse3_FD_192504 | JGI IMG/M metagenome (GOLD analysis project Ga0265294, IMG submission 192504) | Groundwater microbial communities from a municipal landfill in Southern Ontario, Canada - Pumphouse #3 | ecosystem: Environmental > Aquatic > Deep subsurface > Groundwater | place...
ATCAATTTTAACGGTATCGGCCATATCTACAAGATTAACTTGATATGGATTAATCTTGGTATCGCTCCAGATATCGTACTCTTCGGGTAGGTCGGAATATTCAATAGTCCTAAGATAGTCCGATATTGGTACTATGTTTGTGGTTCCGGTAAATTTGGCTAACGACCCATATATATATGGATCGAAGGGAATAGGAGATGGTAAAGTAATAGTTTTAACTGGAATATACTTTACCTCATTTGCTCTTTTTTCTTTGGAAAATGCATGTGCATTTACAGATAATAAAACAGTAATAATTAAGAGAGCAACTCCACTCTTATAATATTTAGCTATCAATATTGGCGTATTTTGCGTGTGTTTCAATAAATTCGCGTCTAGGTGGGACCTCGTCTCCCATGAGCATAGAGAAAATTCTATCTGCTTCGGCAGCATTGTCTATATGTATTTGACGGAGTAATCTAGAATCGGGATTCATAGTTGTATCCCAAAGTTGAATAGCATTCATCTCTCCAAGACCTTTGTATCTTTGAATATGAACACCGGTCTCTTTCCCTTTCCCAATTTTTAGAATAGCCTCTACTCTTTCATCTTCACTCCAGCAATACTGTTCCTGTTTTCCTTTTCTTACTAAGTAGAGTGGTGGGGTACCAATGTACACGTGGCCATTTTTGATAAGATCTTGCATATGACGGAAGAAGAATGTAAGAATGAGCGTTGCAATGTGGCTACCATCTACATCGGCATCGGTCATTATTATTACTTTATGATACCTTAATTTACTGAGGTTTAGAGCCTTACTATCTTCTTCGGTACCTATAGTAACGCCAAGTGCTGTATATATATTTCTTATCTCTTCACTTTCAAATACTCTATGATCCATAGCCTTTTCTACATTTAGGATCTTACCTCTTAATGGAAGAATAGCTTGGAAGTTTCTGTCTCTTCCACTCTTTGCTGTACCTCCCGCAGAGTCACCCTCTACAAGGAATATCTCTGAAACAGTAGCATCTCTATTAGAGCAGTCTGCAAGTTTTCCTGGTAGCCCAGATCCAGACATAACTGTTTTGCGTAGAACCATTTCACGGGCTTTACGAGCAGCGTGCCGTGCAGTTGCCGCAAGAATTACTTTGTCTATAATGGTTTTAGCATCTCGTGGATTTTCTTCTAGGTAATTGTCTAAAGCAGTTGTGGTAGCTTGGGAAACTGCTGCCGATACTTCTGAGTTACCTAGTTTAGTTTTAGTTTGACCTTCGAATTGAGGCTCTTGAACTTTTACAGAGATAATTGCTGTGAGACCTTCACGAAAGTCAGATGCATCTATATCAAATTTTAGCTTTGAAAGCATGCCGTTTTTATCGGCAAAATTTTTGAGTGTTGTGGTAAGACCTCTACGGAAACCTGTAAGGTGTGTACCACCCTCAATTGTGTTTATGTTATTTACATAAGAGTGAATATTCTCTGCAAATCCTGAGTTATACTGCATTGCTATTTCAATGGGTATACCAGTTTTATCTGTTTCTAAATAGATAGGATTTTCTGTAAGTTTATCGCGGGTGCCGTCTAAGAATTTTACGAATTCAAGAAGGCCGAGTTCGGAATAGAATACATCGTTTTTATGTAGACTTTTGGTTTCGGTTCCATTGTTGTCTTCATTTAGCTCTTCGGGATCTATGTTTTCTCTTAAATCTGTAATAGTGAGTTTAATTCCTTTGTTTAGATATGCTAATTCTCTTAACCTTGTAGCTAGGATGTCGTAATTATAAGAAATTCCTAAAACGAAAATCTCTGGATCGGGTTTAAAGGTTATGGTTGTACCTCTCTTTTGTGATTCTTCCATTACTTTAACCGGATATTGTGGAATTCCTCTACTGAATTCTTGACGAAAATGTTTGCCTTCTCGGTAGATATCGGCGATAAGCTGAACTGAGAGTGCATTTACGCAAGACACCCCAACTCCGTGTAATCCCCCGGATACTTTGTATGAGTCTTTAGAAAATTTACCCCCTGCGTGTAAAACGGTTAATACAACTTCAAGAGCACTACGGCCCTCTTTTTCATGCATATCTGTTGGAATACCGCGCCCATTGTCCGATACTGTGATTGAGTTATCGGGATTAATTACAACTTCTATATGTGAGCAATAACCAGCTAATGCTTCATCTATTGAATTATCTACTACTTCGGATACTAAATGGTGAAGACCTCTTGATCCTATGTCTCCAATATACATTGACGGCCTTTTCCTTACCGCTTCTAAACCCTCAAGAACCTGAATATTCTCTGCTGAATATTGGCCATCGGCCAATTTGGACCCGTTTTCATTCATCTTATTATACTCTTATTTTAAAGAAACAAAGATAATACAAAACAAGAAAAAAACCTAATAATTTTTTGCTTGTTATTAGGTTTTTTATATTATTTAATACTTTGTATATCAGAGTTTAAAAGAGATTCCTGCGCCTCCGTTAAACCCAGGCATAGCGTAGGTGGTATATTCAAAGACCTTTGAGTCTAAGATGTTGTTGAATTGAATAAAAAATGTTATGTTTTTGTTGTATACATATGAGAGATCAAGATCTAATCGAACATATGAAGGCATATTTATATTTGGATGAATACTTGAGTCCATAAGATTTTGATCTATTAGACCAGGTGTCTTTTGTTTATATTTTAAAGTACCATTAACTATTACTCTTTCCCTCCAGTTATAGCGTCCCATAATTGTTAGTTCAAAAGGAGAGTAGTTGTAGTGAGTATTAGTCATATTGTTATTATCTCTAAAGCTATAAATATTGGTAGTTACTGCTCCTTCAAAGCTTTTGCTATAAAAAGAGATCTCGGCACCAATAGCTGTTCTTTTTTCATCTTTGTAGATTGCATCATAGCTGTTTATAGGCAATTCGCTGGAATAGTAATTCTCGGTTAGAGAATAGAAATAGAGTTGGTTGCGATATTCGTAATATCCTCCGTATATATTATATGAGAGTTTATTTTTAATGTTCCCTTTGATACCTACTCTTGCTATTACTGGCTGTTCTATGTTGCGAATTTGTGTAGCTGGGCTTATCCAGGGGTTCATCTCAATCATCTTGTGATAATTCATGAAGTTGTTTTTACCATCGATAAAGCCATATATCCACAGTTTGTTGTTTACTATTTCTAATTGAGCACTAGAGCTAAAATAGATATTATATTCTGTAGAACTTTGTTCCCACCACATATTGTATTTAAGGCCTAAATCAAAACTCCATTTACCTTTTTTGAAAATATATCTTGGATGTAGCTCTAGATTGCTTCTGTCAAGTGAATCGCTAAAGCGTGAGTCAGAAGTTTCATATTTTACTCCAGCAAGTATTTTATTGAAGACAGCAAATCCTGTACCTGCTGTGAGTGATAGATTAAGGTATTGTTCGTTCAATTTATTGTTAGCCAGTAGATCGCTTTCCAAGAAGTTGTTTGGCGTTATTTCAATCACATGATATGGGTGAAATTCATTCTCAGTTAGTTTTGAATAGGAGACTTGTACATCATAATAAAAACTATTGGGATTTGTATTTAAAGATTTTGCAAAGAAGCCAACTCCAGTAATTTGAGTGGTGTGGTTTAGTGAATCTCTCATAAAAGAATGAGTGTTATAACGTCTAAAAATAGGTTCATATTCTATAGAGTTAATAGCCTGTTGATTAAATCCATAATAACTGTTCAGTTTATTGTTGTACCCAGCTTTCAATCCTATCTCTCCTTTGTCCCAGTGATATTTAAAATGTATACCTACATCAGTTTTTGAAGAGGGGGCTGCTATTTTTGTGTTACCCTTTTGCACACCATTATTAACGAATGAGTATGCAGGTAATTTACTTAAGAATGAGTTGTGAGATCCATTTAATACTAACGAAAAGTTTTCTCCCAGTCTAGGTTGTATATAAATGCTTCCGTAGGGATTTAAAGGTATGTTTGTCCCGGCTTTAAGAAAAAGAGATGGTTCAGATGTTCCTCTGCTTTTCTCTATCTGAGCCGAGGGAAGAGGAGAAAATTCATATAAATTCTGAATGGGTTTATCAAAAATAGTGTATTTGAAGGAGAGATTGAATTTTCCTAAAGAGTCGTCGAAATTTGTATATAGTTTTCCCTTTGATATTTCCAATAATTTCGCATCAAATTTTCTATTTACTTCTAGAGTTGGATCTATTGTTTGTTGAGCGATACTTACTTTAGTAGTTAATAGTAATACTGCTAAAATTATATAGTGTTTATAGAGTTTCATTTTGTTTGCTTTTTTTCTCTTTAATTTTTGACAATCTCATTTTAATTTGCTCTTTGATATCATCTTTACTCTTTGAGGGGTAAGAATCTAAAATGCTTTTGTATGTTGCCTCTGCTTGAGTCCAGTTTTCTCTTTCTGCAAAAGTATCGCCAAGAAGGATATAACTTTTTGCAAGCCAGTAGCTTTGGGGAGTTTTAGAATCGGAGAAGTTATAAACTTCGGCTTCTACTCTGTCAAAGTCTCCTTTATCGAAAGCATCTGAAATAATAAGGTATGCGCTCTCGGCACCTTCGGGAGTTATTTTGTTTTTGGCTAATTCTGTTAAATATTTCATTGCTGTAGTTCTGTTACCCAAAAAGTAATAGGACTTAGCAATAATATACTTAGATAGTATCTGTTCTTGTTGGGATATATTTAAAAGCATAGTTTTATTGGCTTGGTCTATTGCGTTTGCATACTGTTTATCCATAAAATATGAATGCATAAGACCGGTGTTTGCTTCAATTATATTGTTGTCTAATTTTGCAATTAAACTAAGTGACGAGTAGGCTTTTAATGCTTGTCTAAAGTTTTCTAAGTTGTAAGAGATTCTTGCATAATTTAGAGTTGCCAGTTCGGTGAATGAACCCTCTCCAATTTCCATAACTTTCATGTACGCATCTAAAGCATGATCGGGCTTGCCTGTTTCTTGATAGCATTCTCCCAGATAAAACCACGCGTGTGCAGCTTTTGTTCCACTAGGGTATTTTTTTATATATCCAGTAAGTGACGAGAGGGCTGCGGAATAGTTGCCCGATATAAATTGCTTTTCGGCAGAGTTAAATATAATAAGTTCTCTTTCAGTAGGAGTTCTTGTTTGTGATAGCCCAAGCTCATCTAAGTAGCGAAGAAATTCTTGAGCATTACCCATATTTTGGTATATGTTTTCAAGCCCAGCTATTGCACTTTGTGCTTCAGGGGATTGTGGGCTCTCTTCTAAGATTTTCTTATAGTAATAAATGGCTTTGTCATTATCTTTTGAGTTTAAATTAATTAGTCCAAGTTCTAAGAGAGCTTTGGGATAATAGGGGCTATTATTAAATTTCTGGCTCAAATCTGTAAGGTATTGTGTTGCTGATTTGTCATCTCCTATTTGAATAAGTGTCCTGCTTAGCTCGTATAGAGCTTCGGGATAGAGAGTATTGTTTACTCCATTGGAAATTAATTCTTTAAGAAGTGAGGCTTTAGTATCATCTTCTCCTAAAAGACCTTTCGCGATTGATATTTGGTAAAGAGAATATTGCTCTAGTTGTTTATTGCCTGCACAAACTCCCGAGAAAGCATTTATTGCCTCTTCATATTTTCTTTGCATAAAGTAACAGTCGCCCAATCTAGCCATAGCTTCATCTGAGTATAAAATCTCTCCATGAGGGAGATTGAGATATTGTTTGAACCAATGTTCGGCTTGCGCAAAATCTCCCATTTTAAAGTATCCGTAGGCAAGATTGTAATATGAAGATGGATACTCTTTGTTGCCTCTAAAGTTACTATTTTTAGTGGCGAGTTCAATATTAATATCTACCGATCTTTTGAGTTGATTATTTCTGAAATAGGCCTCTGCTAGCCAAAAATTGGTCACATTGTATAGATTGTTGTTATAAGAGCCGTTGCTTAGAGATAGCTCAAAAACAGGAATAGCATTGCGATATGCACCTAAGTTAATGAGTTGCATTCCTCTTAAAAAAGTCGCTTTTTGAAGATTAATTATATCTTTTGCACTGGGCTTTTTTATGGTACTAAGTATATTTATGGCAGATTTGTAGTCTTGGTTCACTAAGTATGATGTGGCAATATAGTTTTGTATCTCATTAAACTTATTTTCTGGTGGAGAGTAAGTGTCTAAATAGTTTTTAAACTTTGAAATATCGGCATTTAGATCGAATGAGAGTTTTGCATAGTTAAACATTGCATCTTCTTTTATGGTAAGATCGAAATTGTCGTGAGAAGCTATAGCAAAGCTATTTAGGGCTTCAATCTTATTTTTGATCTCAATATAACAACGCCCAAGATGGTATGAGGCATTTTGAGTTAGACTGTCATTCTTAGATACTACCTGTTTAAAAAGCTCAATAGCATCTTTATACTTAGATTGAGTATAGGCTAGTAGCCCTGCATAATAGAGGTCTTTTCTAGAAAGAGCGGCATTTGATTGAGTATATTTATCTAGGTAAAATTTTGCTTTGTCTGTATTGTTTAATGCAAAAAAAGCTTCGGAAATTACTCTTGCACTTTTTGTTTTGAGTTCTCCCGAAAGTTGGTTGTAAAGACTTTCACCATTTTTGATTACATAAGTATACTCTTTTAGCATAAATTTGCTTTCTAGAGTGTAGTATTTGCTTAAAAGAGAAAATCTGGGATCGTGACTAATCTTTTCAAAAAAAGCGATTGCTTTATCAAACTCTTTACGAACATAATAGATATAGGCTGAGTAATAATAAGAAGGATTTGTGTAACTATCAAAAGGTGTATTAATTGTGTTTTGCATTAATGAAAGTGCTGTTTGAGCATTGCCGGTAAGAAAAAAAGAGTACCCTTTTTTGAAGTAATATTCGTTATGGTAAGACTTGGTTAAGTTTTTGATATTTATTTTGTCATAGACTTTAATTGCTTCTTCATATTTTTCTTTGTCAAAAAGTTGAGCGGCAAAGCGTAGGTGAATCATAGATATTAGAGAGCTATTACTCCAAAGTTTTTCCATTTGAGCATATTTTGCCTCCATATTAGGGCTATTGCTTTCTATTGAAATAAGTGTCAAATATCCTTGAATATCACATATTAAACTCGCGTTGCTTAACTCTTTATTTGCTATGAGTGTTTCAAACTCTTTTTCTGCTGCTTGCAGCATTCCTTTGTAATATAGTTGAACACCAATTTTATATTTTTCGGGAAAATCATTCTGAGCTATTTGTGCAAAAAGAGTACTGCTAAACACAAGAGTATATGCTATAAGCAATAAAACAATTTTGTGGTTTAATGTTGCTCTCATTATATAATGTTTTTGATTTTATGTGGGTTTAAGTGTCAAATTTAGTAAATTTGCCTCTAATAACAGTGATATTTATTATGTCGGAAGAGAGAAAGCCACTTATTGTGTTAACTAAGGCGCATATAGCTAAAGATGAAAACCTTATTTTAACTGATGTAAATCTAACCATAGAGAGGGGCGATTTTGTTTATGTTATTGGAAGAGTGGGAAGTGGTAAAACTTCTATTGTTAAAACACTTATAGGAGAGTTTCCATTGAAAAGTGGTTCGGGTAGTGTAGCCGGTTTTGCTCTAGAGAAGCTAAAACAAAAAGATATTCCACATCTTAGAAGAAGAATAGGTGTTGTTTTTCAAGATTTTCAACTTCTTTCTGATAGATCGGTTTATGATAATCTGTTGTTTGTTCTTTTGGCAACTGGGTGGAAAAACCGTAAAGAGATAGATAGTATAATTAAGGAGAGGCTAGAGAGCGTAGATATGATTCTAAAAAGTCATAAGATGCCTCACCAGTTATCTGGGGGAGAACAACAACGAGTTGCAATTGCCAGAGCTTTGCTTAATAATCCTGAGATAATCTTGGCCGACGAACCTACTGGAAATTTAGATTTCGAAACTGCAAATGAGATAATGGAGTTGTTTATGACCATCCATAGGTTGTATGAACCTGCAATAGTTTTTGTAACTCATAATAGATCTCTCTATAAAAAATATCCTGGTAGAGTGCTTCTCTGTAAAAATATGACTTGTGAAGAGTTAGTCATGACCCAAGAGATAGATATGTCACAAATCCTTGATATGTAAGATGCTATTATCTTTTGAATAGAAAATAGATGACAAGGAAAGAGCGTTATATAAAAGTAATTGAATGGTTTCAAAGGAACATGCCTATTGCAGAAAGTGAGCTGTTTTATAGTACTCCTTATGAACTTGTGGTAGCGGTTATATTATCGGCTCAATGTACCGATAAAAGAGTGAATTTGGTTACTCCTTCTCTATTTAGGATGTATCCCGATGCTCAATCTCTCTCTAATTCCACTCCAGAACAAGTTTTTGAATTCATAAAATCTGTTACTTATCCCAATAATAAGAGCAAACATCTTGTTAAAATGGCTCAGATGCTCAATAATGAATTTGGAAATATTGTTCCCGATTCTCCCGAACTGTTACAAAAATTACCTGGAGTTGGGCGAAAAACTGCCAATGTGATAGCTTCCGTTATTTATGATAAACCCGTTATAGCTGTTGATACTCACGTTTTTAGAGTGTCGCATAGAATTGGCCTTTCATATGGTAAAACTCCTCTTGCTGTAGAGAATGATTTAACCAAACATATCCCAGAAGAAAAGCGGGCAATAGCTCACCATTGGCTTATCCTTCATGGAAGATATGTATGTATAGCTAGAAAGCCTAAATGTGATAGCTGTGGGTTAGCGGATTTCTGTAGGTATTATCATAAGTCCCGCAGGGCAGATCTCCATGAAAGTAGCTCCGGCTGATGGTCCAAAACTGCCACCAACAATTCCAATCATATCTTCTTCTTTAAAGCGTTTGTCACTTAGAAGTTTATTAATAGAGCTACGAATAAATTCATCTTTGGTTTGAGTTGGGTCCATTGAGTATGCATAAACTCCAAAAGAGAGAGCAAGTTCTCTCATAACATGAGGTGCGTAACACATTGCATAAATTGGAGTTCTAGGACGGAAGGCCGAGAGATATCTGCCAGTACGTCCTGTTTTGGTGTCGAATACCATAGCTTTGATTGGAAGTTTACGTGTTGCACTTACTAGCTGGCAGCTTAGAACTGCGGCCACAGGGTGGGTCACATCTTTAAGTTCAATATTGAAATTGGGTTTAAGCTCTTTTTCTGTCTCTTTGGCTATGTTTGACATTGTTCTTACTGCCTCTTGAGCATATTTGCCGTTAGCAGTTTCTCCACTTAGCATAATAGCATCAGTCCCTTGGTAAATAGCATTTGCAATATCGGTAACTTCTGCACGTGTGGGCCTTGGATTTTCTATCATGGAGTGGAGCATTTGAGTTGCAATTATAACCGGTTTTTTCCGTTCTTGACATTTTTTGGTGATTTGTCTTTGAATGATAGGGATTTTCTGATATTCAATCTCTACACCCAAATCGCCTCTTGCTACCATAACACCATAGCAATTAGAAAGTATCTCATCAATATTATCTACTCCTTCTTGATTTTCAATTTTGGCAATAATTTTTAAATGGCTATTGTTTTCATCTAATATTTTCTGAATCTCTACAAGGTCTTTTTTATTTCTTACAAATGAGTGAGCAATAAAATCAAGGTTGTTTTTTATAGCCCATAGAATATATTCCTTGTCACGGTCAGATACTGAAGGTAAATTTACAGATACATGAGGAATATTTATACTTTTGCGACCCTTTATTATACCATCGTTATCGGCTTTGCAATAGAGCCGGCTACTGGTTTGTTTAATGACAGAAAGTGAAATTTCGCCATCGTCTATTAGTATTTTTGCACCAACTGGAATTTCTGCTACAAAATTATTGTAGTTAGTATATAAAAGGCCATTGCCAGAAACTCCTAGTGGGTTGTTTTCGAAAATGACCTCGTCACCCTCTTTTACAGCAAACCCGCTCTCTGTTCCCATATGGGTAATTCTTATTTCTGGACCTTTGGTATCTATTAAAATAGCAATTTTATTCGAGACTTTTCTTGTGTTTTCTACTATTGGAAGAGAAGATTCTAGTGTAGTGTGCGCCGAGTTTATTCTAACAACATTCATTCCTTCATTATATAAACTTTTTATAAATTCCACGCTGCAGTTTCTATCCGAAACAGTACAAATAATTTTTGTTTTCTTTTCCTTCATAATTCTTCTAATTTTGTACAAAAGTAATTCATTTTAATTGAAAAAAAGATTTAGCAATAATTTAATAGATGACTATTCGGTTTATTTAAAATTGGAGCGGTCGTTATCGGAAAATAGCATAAAAGCATATTGCTCCGATATAGAAAAACTTTGTAATTTTCTTGAATCAAATAGTAATAGATCAGGCATATCTGATTTGAGTAAAGTAAATATTGACTTACTGAATGCTTTTATATTAAAGGAGAATAGCAAAAATCTGTCCAAACGTTCTCAGTCAAGAATGATTAGTGCTCTCAAATCTTTTTATAATTTTTTGGAGATGGAGGGTGTAATAAAGCAAAGCCAGGCTCATTTGCTAGATTCGCCTCGAATAAATTCATATATACCTATTATTTTATCGGTATCTGAGGTGGTAAAAATTTTGGAAAGTGTAGATCTTTCTTTGCCGGAAGGTCATAGAAACAGGGCAATGATAGAGATTTTATATTCTTGTGGTTTGCGGGCTTCTGAGTTGATTTCGCTTAAAATATCGGATCTTTTTTTTGAAGATGGGTTTATTCGGGTAACTGGGAAAGGGAGTAAGCAGAGGTTGGTCCCTATTGGGGGGCCTGCGGTAGATTCTGTTAAAATATATATGGATATAAGAAAAGCTGGGCCTATTCAGAAAAAAGAAGAGGATACTCTGTTTCTTAACAGAAGGGGGAGGCATCTTACTAGAGAGATGCTTTTTATAATAGTAAAGAACCAATCTATTATTGCAGGAATAGATAAAAATATTTCTCCTCACACATTTAGACACTCTTTTGCTACTCATCTTGTAGAAAATGGGGCCGATTTGCGTGCTGTTCAGCAGATGTTAGGACATGAGAGTATTCTTACTACCGAAATATATACTCATGTTAATAGTGAAAAATGGAGAGAGAGCATTCTTAAATGCCATCCTAGAGTAAAATAAGATATTATCTTTGTCTCTACTTTTTACAATGAATATTTACAATGAGTATTATAATAATTAAAATAATGAAGATAAAAAACAGACTTTTAATCTATCTATTTCTCTTTTGTGCTATTGCCTTTCCTTCTGTTATACAGGCTTCTAGTCCAACCTCGGCATTTAATATACTTTGTGAAATCGATACTTTAAAGTCGGTCGATCTTAATAATGTTGTTGTTACAGCAAATAAGATTAATATAAATAGGAATAGTGTTCCTTTGACTATATCGGTTATAAATATGGCAGAGATTGAGGCTTTGGGTAGTTCTTCTGTTTTGCCAGTTTTATCTCAGTTGGTGCCTGGGTTATTTGTGACTCAAAAGGGTATGCTTGGATTTGGAGTGGGCGATGGGTCGGCCGGTGTTATTAATATAAGAGGTGTTGGGCAGGGGAATAAGGTTCTTATGCTTTTTGATGGACAGCCTCAATGGGCTGGCGTCTTTGGGCACTCTATTCCCGATCTTTATCTCTCTTCCGATGTAGAGAGGGTAGAGGTGATAAGAGGGCCTGGATCTCTTATGTATGGCTCAAATGCAATGGGTGGGGTGGTTAATATAATTACTCGGGCTAATTTGCAAGATGGAATGAAAAGTAGAGTAAGGGTCTCATATGGTTCTTATAATACAGCTGAGGTTATGATTAATAATAGTTATAATTCCGGTAAATTTTCAAGTTTTGTTAGTGTTAATCACGATAGAACAGATGGTTATAGAAAAAATTCTAAATTCAATATAACTAATGGATTGGCTAAAGTAGGATATAAATTGAATGACAATTTTAATTTGAATGCCCATTTCTCTTTGTCTAAGATTTATAATGAAAATCCTGGTAAAGTTGGAGAGCTGCTTTTTGATAATAATATGGATATATTAAGAAGTTCAGCTTCTTTGGCTATAGAGAATAAGCACAAATATGGTTCTGGTGCTATAAAAGGGTTTTTAAATAGCGGAGACCATCTTATTAATGATGGCCATTTTCTTAGTGAACTTCCTAAAAAATATATGTTTAACTCTATTGATCACAATTATGGGCTAATGGTTTATGAGAGCTTTAATTTATTTTCGGGAAGCTCTTTTACATTAGGGTTCGATTATAAAAACTGGGGAGGTAAAGCGTGGAATGAAGATATTGAGACTGCCACAAAGACTTATCTTACAAATAGAAGTATCTATGAAACTGCAGGATATTTTATAATTCAGCATGATTTTTTTGATATTCTAACTTTAAATGGTGGTTTTAGGTTTGAGTATAACTCCTCTTTTGGAGAGGCTTTTATCCCTCAGTTTGGAATCTCTTTAAGGCCAGTGCAGGGCAATGTAATTAAAGCTTCAATATCTAAAGGGTATAAAAGTCCTACAATTAGAGAGATGTATATGTTTTCTGCTCAGAATCCATATCTTTTGCCTGAAAATATGATAAATTATGAATTGTCTGTTGGGCAATCATTTTTAGATTCAAAGATAACTACCGAATTTAATCTTTTTTATATTGATGGGTGGAATATGATTGAAATTGTAAGGATTAACGGAATACCTAAAAATTTAAATACGGGCTATTTCAATAATAGCGGAGTTGAATTGCAGGCAAGTTATAGAATAAAACCTGAGTTGAGACTTGATTTTAATTACAGCTTTTTAAAAATGAGCAAAACTCTGCTTGCTGCTCCTGCTCATAAGTTATTTCTTGGGGGTAACTATTCACATGATAAATTGTTAGTAAATGCTGATATACAGTATATTGGAAATATGTATATAAATACTGCCACAAAAGAGATGGAGAGTTATGTTTTATTGAATATTTATGCTGCATATAAACTTGAAATAATGGGTCTTGAGACTAAGGCCTTTCTTAATGGCGATAATATTACAGGCACAGCATATTCTATTAATGAAGGGTTTCCTATGCCTGGTGCTACGGTAACTGCTGGGATTGATATAACTTTTTAACTAAATATTCATATTTATTCATAAAAAATGTATCTTTGCATTTAAATCAATTAACCTCATAACACACATTTTAAGATGAAAAAACTTTTCTTATTATTCGCAGTAGCCGGATTCGTACTTACATCATGCGGGAGCAATGCTCAAAAACAAGAAGAAGAAGCAGTAGTAGTAGAACAAGCAGACAGTACAGCAGTTGGTGCAACTGAAGCTGCCGATTCAACAGAGTGCTGTGGCAATGATAGCACTAAAGTAGAAGGCGCAGTTCAAGAATAAGCTTTTTAAAGTTTAGAAAAAAAAAGAGGTAATCAAATAGTTGATTACCTTTTTTTTTGAATTTATTTTACTCCCACTCTATTGTAGCAGGTGGTTTTGACGAGATGTCATAAACTACTCTGTTTACTCCGTCAACTTTATTGATAATGTCATTGGATACTTTTGCGAGAAATTCATATGGTAAATGAACCCAATCGGCAGTCATCCCATCTGTAGAAGTTACTGCTCTTAGGGCAATAGTGTATTCGTAAGTTCTTTCGTCTCCCATTACTCCTACACTTTTTATAGGTAATAAAATTGTGGCAGCTTGCCATACGCTATTGTAAAGATTGTGTTCTATTAGTGAGTTTATAAAAATATAATCGGCCTCTTTTAAAATATCTAGTTTCTCTTTACTTACCTCCCCGAGTACACGAATTCCAAGGCCGGGACCAGGGAAAGGATGTCTAGAGATAAGTTCTGTTTTAATCCCAAGTGAATTGCCTACTCGGCGTACCTCATCTTTAAAGAGAGATCTTAGTGGTTCTATGATTTTGAGTTTCATGTAGTCTGGTAAACCACCTACATTGTGATGCGATTTTATGGTTGCCGAAGGGCCATTTACCGACATAGATTCAATGACATCTGGATATATAGTCCCTTGCGCAAGCCAGCAAGCATTTTGTACTTTGTGGGACTCGGTATCGAAAACATCAATAAATACTCGTCCTATAGCTTTTCTTTTCTTTTCGGGATCGGTAATTCCTTTTAATGCATCCATAAAGAGAGAAGAGGCATTTACTCCGGTAACATTTAGTCCCATATTTTTATAGGAGTGAAGTACTGTTTCGAATTCGCCTTTTCTTAAGAGTCCGTTGTCTACGAAAATACAATGTAGGTTTGCACCTATAGCTTTATGTAGAAGCACTGCTGCAACGGTAGAATCTACTCCTCCAGAGAGTCCAAGGATTACTTTCTCTTCTTTAACACTGCTTTTTATGTGTGCTATGGTGCTTTCTATAAACGAAGTAGGTGTCCAATTACCTGTGCATCCGCAAATATTTTTGGCGAAATTATTGAGTATTTCAGCTCCTTGTTCGCTATGAAAAACTTCGGGGTGAAATTGTAGAGCAAAAGTTTTTTCGCCTTCTATTCTGTAAGCGGCATTTTCGATATCTTCTGTAGAGGCTACTGGGATGGCTCCGTTGGGAAGGGCTGCAATAGTATCTCCATGAGACATCCATACTTGTGATTTTTGGGGAATATTCTGGAATAATGGGCAGTTTCTGTCATTTACATTTAGTATTGCTCTTCCATATTCTCTAGCCAAAGATGGATTTACTTTGCCACCGTAATGTTGAGCTAAATATTGGGCTCCATAGCAAATTGCGAGCAGAGGAATTTTTCCTTTAATTTCATCTAAATTTACTCTGGGTGCTTGAGGGTCTCGGACCGAAAAAGGACTTCCAGAGAGAATAATTCCTTTTATTGTGGAATCGATTAGGGGAATTTTATTAAATGGTGCAATTTCGCAATAAACATTTATTTCTCTTAATCTTCTGGCAATTAGTTGCGTAAACTGAGAACCGAAGTCTAATATAAGAATTTTTTCTGTCATGGAGAGATTATTTTAATAAATATAAAAGGCAAAAGTAATATTTTTTCTAATTTTGCAGTTCAATTATGCAGAAAATACGGAATATTGCCATTATTGCACACGTAGATCATGGCAAGACCACTTTAGTGGACAAAATGATTCTCCAGGCTATGCTTTTTAGAGGAGCAGAGAAGCTAGGAGCTTTGATATTAGATAGTAACGATCTTGAAAGAGAAAGGGGAATAACAATTTTATCAAAAAATGTTTCGGTACCCTATAAAGATTACAAGATTAATATTATTGATACTCCTGGACACGCCGATTTCGGTGGGGAAGTTGAGCGAGTTTTAAATATGGCAGATGGAGTACTTCTGCTGGTAGACGCTTTTGAAGGAACCATGCCTCAGACACGGTTTGTACTATCTAAAGCAATTGCTATGGGTAAAAAACCTATAGTTGTAATAAATAAGGTCGATAAGGAAAACTGCCGTCCCGACGAGGTAAACGAGCAGGTTTTTGATTTGATGTTTTCTCTTAATGCAACAGAAGAGCAACTAGATTTTAAAACAGTTTATGGGAGTGCCAAACAAGGATGGATGTCTTTGGATTGGAGAAAGCCTACTACTGATATTGTTGCTCTGTTGGATACAATTATTGAGGCTATACCAGAGCCTGAGTGTCTAGAGGGTACACCGCAGATGCTTATCTCTTCTTTGGAGTATTCTCCTTATGTTGGAAGAATTGCAATAGGTAGGGTGCATAGGGGGGCTTTAAAGTCTGGTATGCAAGTTTCTCTTTGCAAAAGAGATGGTACTATTGAAAAAAGTAAGGTTAAGGATCTTATGGTTTTTGAAGGGCTGGAAAAAGTTAAAATACAAGAGGTTAAAAGTGGAGATTTGTGTGCTGTAGTGGGTATAGAAGGTTTTGAAATTGGCGATACTATTGCCGATGTTGAAAATCCTGAACCACTTCCTCCAATAGTTGTTGATGAGCCTACTATGAGTATGCTGTTTACTATTAATGATTCTCCTTTTTTTGGGAGGGAAGGTACTCTTGTTACTTCAAGGCATATTAGAGAGAGGCTAGATAAGGAGTTGGAGAAAAATCTTGCTCTTAAGGTTAAGGCTGGTCTTACAGCAGACTCTTTTCTAGTTTATGGTAGGGGTGTTCTTCATATTTCTATTCTTATTGAAACAATGAGAAGGGAGGGCTTTGAATTACAAATAGGGCAACCTAAGGTATTAGACAAAAACCTTAACGGTATAAGGTGTGAGCCTATTGAACATCTTACAATTGATTTACCTAGTGAAATGGTTGGAAAAGCAATTGAGATGGTTACTAGAAGGAAAGGTGCTCTTTTACACATGGATCATCGTGGAGATAGAGTTCATTTAGATTTTGATATACCAGCTAGAGGTCTTATTGGATTAAGAAGCAATCTTATGACTGCTACGCAAGGTGAGGCTGTGGTTGCCCATCGTTTTAAAGCATATGAACCGTATAAAGGAGAGATAGAAAAAAGATCTAATGGATCTTTGATCTCTATTGATACAGGTACTGCTATTGCATATTCAATGGATAAATTGAAAGATAGAGGTGAGTTTTTCATACATCCAGGAGATGAGATTTATGAAGGTCAGGTTGTTGGAGAAAATTCTAGAGGAGACGATATTGTAATCAATCTTTGTAAGACTAAAAAGCTTACTAATGTGAGAGCTTCAGGTACCGACGATAAAGCAGCTTTGGCTCCTCCTATTGTTTTTACTCTTGAAGAAGCTCTTGAGTATATACAGGAAGATGAGTTGGTAGAAGTGACTCCTAAATCTATACGGTTAAGGAAGATCTATTTAAACGAAAATGATAGAAAAAGAAGAAAGGGTTAACGGGGTTGTTATTTTAAAAAAATAGATTAACTTTGTGCGCTAAATTCCTTTATGAATAAAGTAAGTAATAGAGATTATGTAATTCCCATCAAAGGGTTGTCAATTGGTAAACACAATTATAATTTTACCATAGGAAATGACTTTTTTGAAGAGTATGAAAATAGAGAAATATTTGGGGCACAACTGGAAGTGTTGCTTACTTTAGATAAACATACCACGTTTATAGATATTCAAGGGAATTTTAAGGGAACTGTAAAAACTGAGTGTGATAGATGTCTTGGTGAGTTGGAGTTAGAGATGGATTTTATGGCATCGTTGTTGGTGAAGTTTGTAAAAGTTGCCCAGGAAGAAGATAGTGAAGAAACCTTAACATTAGACCCTTCCGAGAGTGAGCTGGATTTAAAGCAATTTTTTTACGACTATATTTATTTGGCTTTACCAATCCAGAGAGTTCATAAAGAAGATGAGTGTGATCCTGTGATGTTGGAAAAGTTAAAAAATTATTCAGCAGTTATTGTAGAAGAAAAAAAAGAATCACCTTTTGATAAGTTAAAAAGATTAATGAATTAATATTGTAAATATATAGAAGATGGCACATCCGAAACACAAAATTTCCAAACAACGTAGAAATAAACGTAGAACTCACTATAAAGCAGAATTACCAACATTGGGAACATGTTCTAACTGTGGCGTAGCAGTCCTTTACCACAGAGTTTGCCCTGAGTGTGGTTTTTACAGAGGTAAATTAGTTATCGATAAAACAACTGCTTAATTTCGATGAGAATCGGAATCGATGTTATGAGAGGAGATTATGCTCCAAAGAATATTATTCTGGGAGTTAGAGAATTATATTGGGCCGAAGCCTAAGATTTTAGAAAATTTAAGGAAATTGAGGTTTGATTCTTCGGCCTTAGTTTCCTTATAGTTTAATTAGACCTCGTTGATAA
>Ga0265294_10004347_pt1 | contig 17767 bp, 10 predicted proteins | sample MunlanPumphouse3_FD_192504 | JGI IMG/M metagenome (GOLD analysis project Ga0265294, IMG submission 192504) | Groundwater microbial communities from a municipal landfill in Southern Ontario, Canada - Pumphouse #3 | ecosystem: Environmental > Aquatic > Deep subsurface > Groundwater | place...
AGTTATCAGTCCGCCAAACTCAGTGTCGATGAGGTCGCTGTTCATCCAGAAGGGCATCACATCTTCGAGTAAGTGATCCCTGTAAAACGATGCTGATACTCTGGCTTTTTCTTTGATTTTTCTGTCCATTGCCCTACCTCATTTTTCGGTCTGTACACCTAAAGTTTAGCACCTTAGAAAATCATTACAATACATTTTTTTTGATTCTTAGTTATCCGAATTTTGGATTATAATAAAATACAGATGTTTTAAGGGCTTTTTCGTTCGTTTTTCGCACATTATTCCACTGTCATATAATAATTCGTTTGTGATATTAATAACAACATTTATCGTGTATAATGTTTTCAGGAGCGACAAATGCAAGATACCAGAATTTACGACTACATGATACGTTCGGGCATTGTTGAGTGCAGCTATGCCGGCTCAGAAATCAGCGTGCCTGTCAGCATCGGGATAACACCAAGGCTGAAGCACGGAGAATTAGCAGCGCATTGCGTACTTTCCGCTGAAAACGGTGGTCTTCGTGTAAGACTCCTGCTCGACAATGACACAGGTCTTCCTGTGACCATAACAAGCATCTCACTCGAAACTACGATCCACCTTCCTTCCGGTTCATCTTTTTTCTGCAACGGTTATCAGTCCTGGAGTTCTTCAGGCATGGTCACGCTGGATAAAGGACTGAGATCGCCCGGCATCCTTTGTCCGCGGATATTCAGGAATTCCGGAGACTATTCTTTTGTGAAATACTCGAAGAAAGCTGCACATAGCTGGACATATTCATACTTTGATTCTCCGATAGGGTATACCCTGATCTCATCTCTGGATGAATCACTCACTTTCACGAAGATAGATTTCTCCCCGGGAGTACATCAGGACGGTGTTAAGGTAAACATATCCAAGGATTGCGAAGGATTGATACTCGGACCTGTTTCAAGAATATCGGGAATTCACCAGGAGCCGATAAAGGTTTTGGATGTCTTTATGACTACCGGAAATGAGAATGACTGCTGGGATCGTTTCTTCAGCCTCTTCTATTCTTTGAAGAAAGACGAAGGTATATATAACCGCAGCAAGCCTGCTCTGGTTTGGGACAGCAGTTATGCCATGCTGGATCGTATGGACGAAATGAATCTCACGGCAATCGCAAGAGAATATGCAAGATCTTCCATCCCTCTAGATTATTTTATTATCGGGAACGGATACGAGAAAGCTTTTGGAGACTGGACAGAAACAGTTGAAGAATTCACCCCCGGAATGAAGAGGATCGCAGATAATATCAAGGCAACCGGATCCAAACCGGGCATCACTTTTTCTCCGTTTATCTGCTCGTCATCTTCTCATCTCTACAATGAGAGAAGAGAGATCCTTTTAAAGGATGCGCGCGGAAAACCTGTGAGTGCAGGGTATGACCGCAGGCTTGGCGGACAGTTGTATGTCATCGATATCTATAATCCTGAAGGCGAAAGATATATCAAGAGGTGTATCAAGACCTTCATCGACGATTGGGGCATGCAGATCATCAGAGCAGATATGCTTTACGCCGCCGCGATGAGCGGAGGACGATCGCACGGTCGGACAAGAGCACAAGCGATGGCTCACGGGCTTGAGATCCTTCGCCGAAGCGCAGGAAATGTTCCTGTTATTGCATGCGCAGTACCTCTGGGAAGTGCTTTCGGGATCGTTGAGCATTGTTCAGTTGCACCGGATCTTTCACCAAATTGGAATGGTTCTACTGACCTGCGTTGCAGAGAATCACTTAGAGAAAGAGAAAGCACCAGAAATGCTGTTATTTCTGCCATCAGCCGCAGGCATCTTGATCTGCGGGCTTTTTCATCCGATATCGGCAGTTTCACACTTCGCCGGTACAGGGGAAGGCTTGATGTGAAGGAGCAGATCTCTCTTTTTAAAACATGCAACATATTCAGCAGTTTCTTCACCGGATCGGATAGTTTAGGAGCTTATAACGCTTCTATGCTCGAGTTGTACCTGTCTGCAGTTTCCTCCCGCCCGATAAGAAGAAGCGACAGATCATCTGTTGAGATATCAAATCACGACGAGGGGTTAAAGGTGCGCTATAACCTGCACGGAACGCAATTAGAAGAAACTCTGGAGATTGTTAAGAATCTTGATATTTTCTGAGCTTATCTCACCTGATTTTACGATCATCTTACTTTTAACGGATAAGCAGGATCATAAACAGACCCCAATTTAACAGCGAATGATGTTCTCTCCTCAATATCTTTATCTGTTATATAGTGAACATCCAGTAATCCGCCGGTCTTATATCCTGTTTTCAGGTAATTCATTTCAGCTAATGCGCTACTCCAGCCCTTCAGCCACAAATCAAGCTCTTTCTTGCGATCACAGGGTGTGTCCAAATGTATCAGCAGATCGATATCGCTGCTAACTTTAGCTGAGCAGCTGTTGGTGCTTCCGATAAGGTATATTCCCTTAACACCAAAAGCCTCCATATCGATCTCTTCAGCTATTTTTTCTGCCATATAGTGCCGCCACCGCCAGCTCTCTTCGCTATTTTCCGGTTCATGGTCGATATCCGGGGCATGTTCCGATCCGCTGACTCCGTCAGTCTCATGAGTCAGGAAAGCTACAGCTTTCTGTACATCAGCATTCATAAGCACAGCCAGTTCTTTCCCGTAGAACTCATCACTTATCTGTATCACTTTAATAACATTCCCGAGATCAGCATGATCTTTTAAAATATCGCCCAAAGCATTACGGGTGCTGTTAAAGAAAGCTTTGTTGAAAATCACATCCCCATCATCCGGATACAATGGCAGATACTTTATGTTTTCCTCCACCAGATCCTGAAAGAAATGAGTGCCAAATGATAATTCCGGCTGATATTTGGATCCTTTAGTAGCTATCTCTATCAACATTGCCGTGTTGTTTATATCAGAATATGTGACCGGCACACCAAGCTTGATATCTCCGCGGCTTCCCCATCTTCCAGGGCCCATAAGTATAAAACTGCGTCTTGGAAGTATTCGGTTAAGCTCACTTACAGCGCTTCCGATACGAAGAAAATCCTCTCGTTTCTCCATACCGGAATACTTTACAGGGTCAACATAAACAACTGTTCTGATGCCTGTGACTTTACCATTGGATATATGTTTTCCTGCAGTAAAAACGATATCGGTCCGTGAGATATCCGGCGGAATGGCTGTAGGTGAGTTGTCTGAGTTCCTGCTTTGAGGCCTGCACTGGAGGAGATACAGATCTTCCCCGTCACCGGCAAATTCGATATCCACAGGATATCCCAGGTTCTTCTGAAGTAAAGCCAGAATATTTCTTATCTTGGCAAGCATTGAAGTCTTCCGGAAAAGCCCTTCAAAAGTAACAACGAAATCATCTTTCTCAAAATCAGCCGTGAACAGATTCATATCCGTTATTAGATCGTCTTTATAAACCGAAACGATTTGACCTATATCGGAGATATCGGCACCATGTTTTCTGATCAGACCCTCTATAGGTATCGTTACGAAGCAGCTGTTTTCAAGATCGATCACATCTATCATCTGAGGAGAGTATTTTCTTATCTCCTCAGGTGCTTGGTTAACACGCAATCCGGGCTGTCCGGGTGAAACAAGGACCGGAAAATCATCGCCAACTCTGTCAACTGCTCTAGTTCCCAGCCCCATTACTATCCGCAGCAGCCCGTCTTCACGCTTAATCCGCGGCGACCACTGCAGTTCATTGAAGCTAAACGCAAGCCCTGCATAAAGGGGGAAAAAGTAGGGGCCGACTCTTTTCCCCACTACTTCCTGTATCAATATTCCCATCTGTTCAAAGTAGTCGAGTAAATTCCTTTTCTTCCTGTATTGGACTGAATCCGGGTTATACACTGAGGCCAAAACCTCCAGTATACCTTCGGACAGCTGTTTATACCGCTGCACCTTTGTTCCTGTATTAGGGATAAAAAGGCTTTTATATTTGCCTGAAAAAGCTGTTCCGACCTGATCCTCCAGCAAACTTGATGAGCGTACAATTAGTGGTTTATCCGCGCAAGCATCAAGGATCTCACTCAAAGCGTCACTGATATGCGAAGAAAGCCTGAGATTTTTCACCTTCTGGACTATTCTTGGATATGTAGCTCTTATTTCAACGATATCCTTATATTTATGTTCATGAAGCTCATCCAGTCCGTTATCTTCAATCAATTTATTCAGTTCTTCAGAAGATATATACCATGTACGAGGCGTCCGTACATTATTCAACTCGGGAAGAGACTCCAAATTTGCTTTGATGATCTCGTTAGCTATAAAAAGACCTGTACCCTTTCCGCCTATCTTACCTATTCCGTCTGAAGATACGATAAAAGACTCAAGTAGTTCGCAGAATGATTCGATCCTTATATGCTTCTGGGCATTTGTTATCGAGTCAGGATTTTCTGTCAGAAATCGTCTTATAAGTTCCACTTTAAGCCAGCGGTCAGTCGTCGAGTTCAAGCCCTGATTGTTCCTGATATTCTTGATATATTTTCTAAGAGCTTTGATTATGCTGTGAATATCTGCATCTCTTCTGTTAACTATCCGAGCTATCTCGTAGGTCTTGCCCTGATAGATCCAAATATTTATGTTCTCATATATCCTTTCATCACTGAGACATCCGGATGCTTTACTGAACAAAATATTGCTCAGGCGGACCACATCTATATCCGGAAGCATTTCTAAAGGAGCATTTATTTCACCTCGGTATACCTGCTCCTCCCAGCCCATTTCTTCATAGACAGCAACAAGGATCTCCGGTTTCTTGCAAGAGATCAAAGATATCATCCGGCTGCAAACATATAAGAGCGTCTCATTATCTGTTTTCTGGAGCAAATCAAGAATGGTTTTCCACTTGTCCCCAGACCCTCCGTTTTCATCAGCTTTCTCTCTGATGAGCCGCTCCGAGACCCTGCCGGCGATCGTTCTGATAAGCTTCCGTTCCTGATCAAGAAATATCTGATCACCGTCCGGAAACGTTCCTTTGGGATATGCCGCACTTATATACCCTCTCTCAGCTCCGTTGACTGTTATCGGCGTGGCAATATCATCTGCCGCACCGGTATAAGGCTTGGATTCATAGGTGACTTTGTCAAATGAGATAGTAACGATACAAGATGCCATATTCCTGAAGCCTACAGGGATTATCTTAGCGATATTCTGCAAAAACTCAGGGAAAGCAGTGTTTTCCAAAACTTCATCGATAAGATAAAGGCACTCAAGTTCCTTTGCCCGTTCCACAAGGATGTCTTTATCTACATTCTTGTAACGCTCCATATTCGCATTACACCTTTCGGATCACACCCAACCACGCATTTTAACTGCCTCTGCAACACGGTTGATAGCAATTATATACGCTGCATCTCTCATATAAAGCGATTTCTGCTGTGCAAGTTTATGCACTGCATGGAAAGCTGATGTCATCCTGAATTCAAGCTTTTCCAAAACCTCTTCCAAAGACCAGAAATAATTCATATTGCACTGTACCTGTTCAAAATAGCTGCAGGTCACTCCCCCGGCATTACACAGAAAATCAGGGATAAGGTAGATCCCCTTCTCTCTTATCATCTGATCAGCATCAGGGGTCGTAGGGCCGTTAGCTGCTTCGCATATGACCTTCACTCTGTCACTTATTTTAGCAAAAGCCTGAGGTGTTATCTGATTCTCCAAGGCAGCCGGTATAAGAATATCCACAACCTGTTCTATCCAGGCATCTCCTTCCAGAACCTGACATCCAAGTCGGACCGCTTCGTTCTTGTCGATCGTTCCGAACGGATCCTTGATTTCTGACATCTTGTCTATATCGAGTCCTTCCGCTTTGCGGAATGTATATGCCTTCTTATCATGCTGATCCCATGAACTTACAGCAACGACTTTTCCGCCAAGTTTGGTATAGAGCTTGGCAGCATACTCTCCGACATTACCAAATCCCTGCATGCTGGCGCTTGTCTTCGTTATGTCTATATCCAACTCTTTAAGAGCTTCAGCTAAAGTGTAAATAACACCATATCCGGTTGCTTCTTTCCGGCCAAGCGACCCACCCATTCCAACAGGTTTCCCGGTAATGACACCGGAATTGTGCCCGCCTGTGATGGCTTCATATTCATCCATCATCCAGAGCATATGCTGACCGTTCGTCATAACATCGGGAGCAGGGACATCGACATTAGGTCCGAGATTCTTTACTATCTGTCTTACAAATCCCCGGCACAACCTTTCCTGCTCACTTGCTGAAAGATTATGAGGATCACATATCACACCGCCTTTTCCACCACCCAAAGGTATATCTACAACAGCACACTTCCACGTCATCCATAATGACAGCGCTCTTATCGTGTCTACCGTTTCCTGAGGATGAAAACGGATGCCGCCTTTGACAGGTCCTCTGGCTGAGTTATGCTGGATCCTGTAAGCGTTGAATATTTTAGTGCTTCCGTCGTCCATCTTAACTGGTATCGTAAAATGAAACTCATGACTTGGTTGTCGTAGCAATTCCCTTGAAGCCATGTCCAGTCCGATTTTTTCTGCTACATTGTCAAACTGCAATTGCGCTGTCTGATAAGGATTATATGATCCTTGTTCCATTGCATTTTCTCCTTGTCTTCTAAATTGATATTTCGCTCTGAAAAAACAGTCGCGCACATAAAAGCTATGTGTGAACTTAACTAGAAATTATATCACAGCATATTTGTTTTCTCAAACCAAATTTACCACTTTCAGCACTTCCGGCACCGGATTTCAGTACCTGTCGCTAAGCTCTTCAAGATCGAAAGGAGTATCCTGGTAAACATAATAATTGAGCCAGTTTGAGAAAAGGAGATAAGCCGTGCTTCTCCAACTGACCATAGGTCGTTCAGATGGATCATCGCCCGGGAAATAGTTCCTCGGCATCCCTATATGAAGACCCTTGCTAACATCCCTGCAGTATTCACCGCGAAGAGTATCCGGATCATACTCGGGGTGGCCGGTAATGAAGATCTTTCGGCCTTTCATGTCCGATACGGCGAAAACCCCCGATTCCAATGACTCAGATAACAACCTGAGGGTAGAAACTTTCAGAATGTCTTCTCTCCTTACCTCAGTATGCCTCGAATGCGGAACATAGAAAACATCGTCAAACCCTCTGAAAAGTTTGACCGGCTTGTTCCATTTATGTGAATGAGGAAAGATCCCGAACATCTTCTCAGGAAGATCATATTTAGGGATGCCGTAATGATGGTAAAGACCTGCCTGAGCACCCCAACAAATGTGCAGTGTCGAGTACACATTCGATTTGCTCCAGTTCATGATTTCCTTAAGTTCATCCCAATATGCAACTTCTTCAAAAGCCATCTGCTCTACCGGTGCACCCGTGATTATCATTCCGTCATACTTATTCTTCTTAAGTTCATCGAATGTCTGATAGAAGCTTACCAGATGCTCTTCTGATACATTCTTAGGGCGATAAGACGACGTCATCATGAGATCCACTTCGATCTGGAGCGGAGTATTACTCAGAAGTCTTAAAAGTTGTGTTTCTGTAACTATCTTAGTTGGCATCAGATTAAGGATAACTATCTTAAGAGGACGAATATCCTGCCGGAACGCCCTGGTATGTGACATGACAAATACGAGCTCCTTTTCAAGCGTATCATAAGCAGGAAGATTGTCAGGTATTCGTATTGGCATGTTATAAATTCTATAATCCGTTTCCGTTTAATGCAAGTGTTTCCGTATAAATTCATTCAGCAGTGAGTCTTCCGGAACTAGATCAGCGCTTATCCCGGGTATTTTGGATGTGACGGCGTGAAGTCTGTATGCTGTTTCCAATGCCAGATCGACCTGGGCGAATCTGTTGAATTTGTTTAATCTGGAGTTCGCTATTTTATTATGTCTGTAATCGAGCAAAGCATCTTCGATCATTCTCCTGGCAAGCGGAGCAATGCAATAAAATTCATAGGGCATAGCAGAGTTGATATATATATCCGCGTTGGCAAGATATTCAGGAAAACTGTCCGCTTCAGCCCTGTCAAGCATCGGCCAGTAATCTATAGTTGAAAGAGCGTTTGCGCCTCTGTTCAATGCATCTCTGACCGTTCTTCTAAGGATCCGCATATCTCGGTGATCAAGAAGCGTATAGTCATCAGTGAGTGTTGCGTAGGGCATGATGAATATACCCAGCCACTGTTGTGCAGGTATCGTTCCTGCAATTCGAGCCGCCAGTCCGTGCAGTCCTTCAACAAGAAGTATTCCGTCCTCGTGAAGGACAGTCTCCTTCGCTTTGCTCTCAACTCTGGATTTTGTCAGAAAATCAAACCTTGGTATCATAACTGTTCTGCCGGAGATCAGACCTCTTATGTGTTCAGCGATAAGTGCTGTGTCAAGCGTTGTTATGCTTTCATAGTCAAAGCGTCCATACTCATCAGTGTCAAATTCATGTGAAAAATAGTAATCATCCAACGAAAGATTAACTGCTTTGATCCCATGCTTGTCCAACGCCTTAACTAATTTGTCATTCAGAGTTGTTTTCCCTGACCCACTCGGTCCGGATATAAATATTGCCCTTATACCGCGGTCTTCAGCAGCCCGCAGAGCTATCGCTTCAACCTTCTCATCAAATCCGGCTTCGCTTTCACGAATATGATCCTCAAGTTTGAACATGCTTAAGTTTTCTTCAAGATCATTCAGGGTAACATGCAAATGATCAGTTAGTATTGCCATAACTACTCCTCAGGTGATATCTCTGCCATGCTTTGCTTTGATGTATTCCGCAATATTCTGCGCTTTGGCATTAAAGATCAGTTCAGGCGGGAAACCGTGTTCTTCGAGCAGTGCCAAAGATCTGGAGACATTACCGACATCCCACGGACAGTGCGCGTCTGAATTCACGACCACCTGTACTTCATACTTCATACATGCTTTGATTATATCACTTCTCATAACGTCCCCGCCTTTACGGACAGTGAAAGAGCTGTTGTTGATCTCTATCAGTTTATTCTTCGCCTTACATGCTTTTATCACAGTTTCTACGTCAAAAGGATAGACCGGTGCGTCCGGATGTCCTATCACATCAACTAAATCGTTGTCAAGCGTATTGAGCAAAGCCTCGGTGTGTTCATTAATGCCTGCCCTGATAAAAGTCTGCTTATGAAAAGATGCTATAACCCAGTCCAGATCACGAAAATACACATCCTCAAGATCAAGTTCACCTTCAGTATTCATTATATTGGCTTCAATACCTCTCAATATGGTGACTCCGAATATTTTCCGGGGCAGTACTCTGCTGTTATAAAAATGCCAGCTATGTGCTCCATCAGGAAGAGACGGACCATGGTCTGTCATAGCGATCATCAATAATCCCTTTTCTTTAGCGACCGCGGCATTCTCGCCTATTGTCCCGTAGGCATGAGTACTTGCTACAGTGTGACAGTGAGTATCCGCTTCGATCATGTATTTGGCTTTCGGCATATCGTCTCCAACCTTCCTGCTCATATATATTTAGTATATAATTATAGCATGAGATTGGACAGACTTCTTGCGAATTCGGGTTACGGCTCCAGGACTACGGTTAAAGAACTTATCCGGTCCGGTAGTGTGACAGTTGACGGCACTGTGATCAAAGACAGTGCTTTTCACGTTGATCCCTCGCAAAGTCCGAACATATGTATAAACGATACCAAGGCGAAAACTACACTGTTTCTGCACTATATCATGAACAAGCCCGCGGGGTGCATTACGGCACTTGATGATATTAAACACAAGACCATAGCTGACTATATACCGGGCAACCTTCTTACCGCGGGCATTTTCCCTGTTGGAAGACTCGATATTGACACTACCGGACTCCTGATACTTACCAATAACGGAACATTATGTCACAGACTGACCGGACCCTCATGGGGTATCAGGAAGACATATTACCTGGAAGCACAGGACAAATTTTTCGACGAGAGAGACATCGAAATCCTTGCTCACGGACTTCCGCTCGGAAGCGATATCGTCTGTAAACCGGCCAAACTGGAGATACTGTCATCATCTTGTGCGCTGCTTACGATATCCGAAGGAAAATATCACCAGGTCAAACGTATGATCAAGGCTCTGGGCGGAACCGTAAACCGTCTCGAGCGACTGTCTATGGGGCCTGTTATTCTTCCGAAAGATCTTTCACCGGGTGAAATAAGAGAACTTACAGATAAACAGATAGCAGATCTGTACGACTCAGTCGGATTGAGCAGGTGACGGCGACGGAGTAGGTGAAGGTGTCGGTGCCGCGGTAACGATCGGTGTGACCTGCGGCAGAACATTTTCTGAATCCCTGATAAGTTTTCTTATAAACTCTTTCGCTGTATCAGGACGTTCCGACTTAATGCTTATGGTCAGTATCTGTTCTCTGCCATATACCCCGATCCCATTCAACAGCTGACTCTCACCAAGACTTATCCCGTACACATGCTCAGGTCCGGATACACCCTCTTCTTCAATAGCTGCCTTTACTGCTTCGAGCCCTATTCCTGCGGCTTCAGGATGATCTGACACCTCATCGAAAAGATCATCAAGCGCGACATATGCTCCCATTCCGGCGTATCTGTCGAAAACATTCCTGTCAACCACTATGATATCTTCGCCTGAAACAGTCAGGAGTATCATTGCTTTCTGCTCTCCGGCAGCATCAATACCTGTCTGCCCTTCGCGCGATGAAACTTGAGCATAGGTAACATCCACTCTCTCGAATTCATCAAAGAGGCCTAATACATAATCTGACACAGGCTCAGAATCAGGGATATAAAAGTCTCCTACAGCTGCGAGTTTAAAATCGCCCGGCTTGTTGGTAATTATCGTTACGATCATATATATCAGGAAGGCAGATCCCACAACGATCGCAAGATACTTGTATTTATTGTAAAGCCAGATATTGCTCCATTCCTTGCGGGTCTTTCCAAATGTGACTTTCTTCATCTCGGGCGTATCTTCTACAGGTTCGACATATCTGCCTGTTATTATATTATATGCCAGAGATATCTCTTCAAGCTTTTCATTGTTCTGTTCGGACCGGTAACGCTTAACAAGTGTTGCATAACGTGTTTCTACATCGGTACGCAGCGAATGTTCGTTAACTCCCAGAGTTTCCAGTGCTTCTTGTCTTGTCATGTGTTCTTTCGACATATCTTATTACCCATTTTTCTAACTATTATAGCACAGAACGATATCAGACATGCCGAACAAATCATCAGAATTACTACCATTGCAGGGACCCTGTCCCCCGTCTGAGGTGATCCGCCAACCAAAGGCTCACCCTGCATGCGTATGACCGATATCGCATAGCTTCTCGTGCTACCGTTCTCAGCGGTTACAACTATAAAAGCCATGTTGGCACCCACTGCAAGTGCTATGCTTCTGTCCGTTATTTCATCGGTCAAAGTCATATCTCGATATAACTTCCAGCTCGCTCCCCCGCTTACCGCTAATCCTACAGGAAGAACGGAAACATCGTTTTCGACTATGACAAAAATATTCGTTCCCGATATGCTTACCATCCCGGGCATATCGGTTCCCGTCACCAGATTCTCAGACCTGCCGGTGACAACAAGTGAGACCTCAAAACTTTCAGTTGATATTTTCTCTCCACCGGCAATGATCAAAGCCCTGTATTCACCCGGAAGAAGCCCATCCCGAGGCTTCACTCCAAAGCTGACTTCATCAGTAAGTCCGATCTCAAAGGGCCCTTCGTCAGACACAGTGAAGGCATCCGCGGCATCACCGCCTACAGAAACCGTAAACGACCCGGAAGGCATGTTTCCGGTATTGGTAATGGTTATTATCTCTTCAGGGAAAGAATCGTAGCCTGCAACTTTCGAAGGAAAAACAAGTTCCGTATCCTGACTGAGAGAAACTGCGTGGACTGCTGCTGCGATCTCGATCCAGAATATTTCCGATGTTGCCCCGTCGATCGTCAGACTCAGCGGATGACTGCCTGACGGTGTATGCTCAGTCGTTCCTATAGTGATGATCGTAAGATCACCTGTTGTTTTAACATCATCCATTATTATTCCTTCTGTAGAATAAATGTTGTTAAGGATGATCTGTGAATCAGTATCGATACTGATCGTTGTAACAATGAAATCTGATGTCCCGGGTATCGTACTCATGAGATTTCCTGTCTGATCTCCGACAAGAACTGTCTTCGGATGAAATACTGTTGTAAACACAAGTTGATTGGTCAACATATCAATTCCGGTCATATCTGTAAATCCGCTGAATTCGAAAGTATTATCGGCGCTATATTGCAGGTTCGAATATTGGAAAGAATAAACTGTACCACCGTACGACCACTGTCCTTCCGGTATTTCGACAGGTTCAGAACCGTCTGCAGAAACAGTTACAACACCTTCCGTAATATCCATCACTTTACTGAAAGTTATCGAAATGCTTCCGTCAGGCTGTATCTCTCCTGATCCTTCTGCAGGCGAAGAGGATGAGATCACAGGAGCCTGCGTGTCATATGCGGACATATTAAGAGTTCCGCTACTCCCCGCAGTGACGGATCCGGAATAATATTTTCCTCCGGCAAAAACCTCGCTTACTGCCGTTCCGGAAGGCAGCCATAAATACAGCACACCTCCGGCGTCTGTCTTCATGTCCCTTGTTCCGTAAATACTTGAAAGTGTTGTTACTATTCCTCTGACATCAGCACCTGTCGCAGCATCTGACAGAGTAACAGTGGTCCTGCTGAGACTCTTATTACCGTTAACTGAACCATTCTTCGGTGCAGGTTGCATTGACGACACTTTAACCGAACCGCCTGTGATCGTACATGTTCCCGCTCCCCCGGGTTGTGCAGGAAGATGCAGACCGGGACCGACCCCGCTGCCTGCTGCTCCGCCGCCGACCTTACCGGAAACCAAAACAGTTCCTCCTGTAACGGTAACGCTGCTCCCGTCTCCTCCGTTTCCGCCTACCACAAGTCCACTTACGCCATCTCCACCGTCACCGCCACCTATTCGGACTGAGACACTGACAGTTCCGCCACCTATTAAAACAGTCCCGCCTTGACCACCTCTTCCGGCTGCCATTCCGACCCGATCATCTCCATCGCCGCCTCCGATACGATCTGCCGAAACTTTACCGCCCCACACTCTTAAAATACCGCAGCTTTCACCATTTCCATAACTGGTATTCCACTGATCTCCTTTTCCGCCTTTGCCACCTATACCCGCACCAAGCCCTGAAGCGTCAGCATTAAGCGTACCGGTTCCGAGAGCTTGCCCATAAATAGTTAGAGTATTTCCGGAACTGATTCTTACGGCCGCGTTATTAGCAGTACCGGTAACATTGACCATGCATCCGTCCGTAAGTATAAGACGGACATCTCCGTTTATTACCATGTTAGTAAGAGAATATGACCCTTCTGCCACATACCATCCGGTAGAAAGAGACTGAGCCGTGCTGCTGAGTTTATATGCACTTGCGGTTTCCGCTTTACCTGCTTCATTAATATAGGAGTGCTCGTACATCGGTATCGGTTGAATTGTCTGAAATGTGTAATATCTGTTCTCATCAAGGATATTCCCGGCAAAGTCAAGAAATTCCGACAGCACTATCGTATATGTAGTTCCTTTGACTAAATTGGTGTGACCGACCGAGTATTTGGTGTTATTTACAGACCATGTCCCTGCTGATAATAAAACCGGATCCGCACCTTCTGCAGTAAGCTCTATCCTTCCCGCATCAGATCGCATCACTTCATTGAACGTGACCGTGATACTCCCGTTAACAGAAATATTTACTGAACCTTTAGCCGGAGAAACCGATGTTACTGCAGGTTTATCGGTGTCCGCAGAAACTTGTTCGAGCACGCCTGACGAACCTGAAGTTACCGAACCGGAATAGATGATATCCGCTGTATATACTCTATTTACTACAGCACCCGAAGGCAGCCAGAGATAGAGTTTCCCTGATTCGTCTGTCTGTAGATCTCTGATTCCGTATGTGTAAGATATCCCACCTAAAACATACAATACCTGATCGATCGCATCTAAGTTTTCAAGTGCTAATTCTGTTTTATAAATAGTTTTACTGCCGTTTTCTGTTCCGTTAGTGGGCGTCGGTAAAACAAGTTGTGCTGATAGTGATCCCCCTGTCATTACGATCGATCCGCTGCTTCCGCGCTGACTGCTGACCAACGGACTGCCGGTTCCTCCGCCTATTATCCCGGTAGCGACGGTCGTTCCGCCTCTAATTGTGATGGTGCTTCCGTTTCCTCCTATGCCGGGAGTAAGGCTGTAAGAACTTGTCCTTCCGGCTGTTCCTCCTCCGATGTCACCCAGTTTTTCCAGGGATTTCCCATTGACGAGTATATTACCTCCGTTTATATTGATAGTCCCGCCGTTTCCTCCGTTACCCGCTAATCCCGTTACCAGAAAAGTCCCACCGGATATTGGTATGAAACCAAATGAACCATTGCCGCCGAAACCTCCGCAAATAGTTCCTGCCTCGAGATTTCCGCCGTTAACAGTAAGACTTATGATATCCCCGCCGTTTCCCCCATCAAAATGCGCACTGTTTCCGCCGTTCCCTCCGCCAAGGTTGCCGTTAACATTGATCGTCCCTCTGTTTAGGACTATAACACCACCGTTGCCTCCTCTTTCACCGGACGCGTAATCGATGTTGGAAGATATGCCCTGTCCGCCGTCTCCGCCGCCGATGCGGTCAGCTGTCACATTTCCTCCGTTGATCGTAAGATTCCCGCAATGCCCACCCGGTCCTGCTTCACTGCTGTCAGTGCCGTCAGCTCCTCCGCTCCCGCCGATACCGGAACCTTTGCCGTTGCCTGTTGCAGTGAGTATCCCTGTATTGTGCGATTGTCCGTAGATCGTAAGAGAATACATATGGTGCATTTCTATACCGGCCTTATCGGCCGTTGCATTTGCGGTCATCTCACAGTCATCTGCAAGAATAAGATTGACTGATCCTTCTATTCTCAGGTTCGTCGTGCTGACTTTACCACGGACGATATACCATCCGGATGTCAGGTATTGTGTTCCGCTAAGCAGATCATTTGCCTGAACAGTTTTCAATGTCCCGTCAGCGTCGATATAATAGCTTAATTCAGCGGCGCTTATAACGAGACCGGTAGGATAAGATGAGAGAATAAATATCAGTGTGACAAGAAATGATACGATAGAGAAAAACCTTCTGCTGATATAGTAACGCATATAAACTCCAATCGCCCGCAGATGCCGGAATGTCATGTAAGTGAGTTTGCTTCAGATTGATTTTACTTCATTGAGATGGGGATTACAAGATATGTCGGGTTACCCCCGTCCCTATCAGTCCTCATCCGCTTATTCGATATTTACCACTTCAGGGACATCGATGTACTCACCAATAGAATAAACATAAAATTTCACGGGCTGTTCCGGAAGACCGGCAAACTCATCCATACTCTTAAAGACTAAAGCCTGCGAGTTAGGATAAAGATAAGTAGAATAATCACCAAGATTGTGGAGAAGGATCTGATTTGTGATCAATACTACAGAAAACACATCCTCCTTTCCGACCCCATCAGATAGTGTTCTCTTCTGAAGATCCTCCAACAGAATTTTCATCTTCCCAACATGGTTGAAATAAACAAATGACTGATTTGGTTTGTTGAACCAATACAAAGATGAAAATATCAATAAGAAAGTCAAAGACATGGCTGCGATCTTCGAGGCATAAGGTTTAACCTTTTCAGGAAAGGCAGAATCTCTTACAGAAACGGTACTTCTGCGGGACCGGTTCTTTCGAAGGCACATACACAAACGAACGATCCCAAATGACTCTCTCTTCTCACTAAAGTCGATAATGCACATTACCAGCCCGGCTATGAGAACAGGAACAACCAGCAATCCTCTTTGCATCAACCACATCGTCTGATAACTTGTGTATCCTTTTAGGGCAAACGATGCCCCGAACACCGCAAGACTCCATCCCGAAATCACAAAATCCCGGAACCTGAGAACTCCTGTCAGACTCAGAATCATATAAGGGATCAGAGGGAGAGCAAGAATACCCCAGAAATTATCTTTAGTCTTATAGAAATTAACAGCGCTTCCCCAAAAGCCCGATATTCCATTACGAGCATTCTCCCAAAACATTGCAAGGTCCGTTTCCGCCAGCCTGTTTCCTGCTCCCGAATGTGTGCCCGATAATGATTTCAAGCTAAGGTAAGCGAAGATGAACATACTCAGAACCATAGTAATATATATAACCATGTTCGCATTCACTTCAGTTTTGCCGTAATGGTTAGTACTGCGATGTTTCGCGATACTCTCTGCAGCTTTCGCGCAAAGAAAAAACATCAGCAGACCAAGTCCTGCCAATCCCGGTGTGTATGATGTTCCAAGCATGCACCCGGTCCAAAACAGCGAAATATAAGCAGAAACTTTTATCAAATGCGGTTTCTCGTCTCCATAGAAAAGCATAAGGATGAGACCTGTTGCCTGTAATGTAAACGCAACAGGAAAGATCGCCTGTTCAAAGTTCAGATAATACTCAACGAAAAAAGGAGATGCGGTCACACCTGCCACAGCAATAACAGCCCAGTGTCCCGGTACATGATTCCTGCGCCGAATGAAAGCCTTCATTCCGGCATAAAATGCTGCCATCCCGAATATCACAGGAAGCCCGAATCCTGAATGCAAAGCGCCAAAACTTCGTCCTGCGACTAGAGAAGGAAGAGCAGAAAGCAGATATTGCCTTGCCGGATATCCCAGAAATGCACTCCCTGTATAACGGAATCCTTTCTCTCCCCACGCTTTCAGTCCGGCTGTGGTCTGTTGCACCGCGTCAGGATTTATATCACTGTAAATCATGTTCCCATAAACTGATACAAGAATCACAATTATAGCAGCCATAAACATAGGACCGAAATATGTTCTGCCTTTGATATCTCTGACCACATCATCAAGAAATATATACACAATAAACAGATATGTCAGCACCCCTGTAAACATCCACAGCAGAGCAGCCGAGATCTCAAAGCCTCCTCCTCTCTGATATGCGAGAACTTCAAGGAGTGCCAATGCAAGGAAGAGAAAAGCAGACAAGGTACCGAGATTTATAATCGATCTCTCGGATTTCATCATACATGTATTCCTCTCGTGTCCACTCTACTATAATCTATACTCATCTTACAGTCTGTGAGCCAAATGTATGTGTCGTTATAACCGTTATGCTTTGCGGTCGAAGAAATATCACGGTTCCGTCAGAAATTTGCATTTCACCTCCGGGATATATTCTGTCAGTTTTCCCCGAACACACATAATGCATCCGATATGGTTTTGATCCATCCGCACCTCTTATCCTCATTCTTGCCGGCTCGTCACTGTCGTTTACAAGAAGGATGGTGCTTTCATCATCCATACAGCCGACAGTTGCGAAAACCCTTTGCTGACCATTGATAGTAAATCCCGATACTGAACTCTCGACTATATCGGTTCCGGATAGGAAATATTTTATGATCAATGATGAAGGATAGAAATTGACATCATCAGGTATTAGAACACTAAGATCATCAATTTTAGGTTTCAACATCGAAAAATGCTCATGTAGATGACAATTATAATTCCAAAGACCATAGCCTTTAACACCTGCATTAAGTATGGCTGTAACTGCTTCAGCATTGAACAATGGAAGTTTTATCGTTTTAGCGCTCCTCTCTATATCATTAGGATCAGCGTACGCAAAGGTACCAAGTTCACCAAGTATTAGGGGCTTTTGCCCTGCAAGTTCAATTATCGGCT
>Ga0265294_10004350_pt1 | contig 17763 bp, 11 predicted proteins | sample MunlanPumphouse3_FD_192504 | JGI IMG/M metagenome (GOLD analysis project Ga0265294, IMG submission 192504) | Groundwater microbial communities from a municipal landfill in Southern Ontario, Canada - Pumphouse #3 | ecosystem: Environmental > Aquatic > Deep subsurface > Groundwater | place...
TTTCTAATGATTTAAATGTTTTTTTTCAGAAAAATTCTTTTCTCTGCTTTTGTTATGAAGCAGCTCTAAGCTTCTTTTCTCTACTCTTGCTATGAAGCAGGAGTAATATTTCCATATATTTAGGTACTTAAATATTTATACTAAAAATAATAAATATGTACAAGGCAATGAACCCAGCAAAAATGCTTATACTTAAAGTCTGCTGAGAGGGGTTGATCCAATGTCTTAGAATAGTCGCCTTCTTGAGCTTCAGGCAATTAATGATTTTTTTATCAGGAGTTCGAAAACAAAAGATCCGGAGAGGATCTGCAACTTAGCAGCTAAACTTATCCACGAACTTAACCGAGACTTACAGGTTTTAGTTTTACTTCATGATAATAAAAAAGCTGCTCTAAAGCTACAAACCCTTGCAAGTGACGATCTTCTTAAAAAAATTAAGGATTGCGGCTTATTTGTTTCTGAATAGCTTTCTCTTAAATCTATGGAGCTACTCTTTTCCGAGATTGCGATTCAGCCGGAGGCTCTTGGAGCAGCAGAATCGTTATTTAAAAGCGGGAGGCTTGAACGTTTCTCCTCCGGGCTTTATGAGTTGCTTGGAAAAAAACTCCCTGCCAGGTTTTGCAAGCAAATTGAAAAAATTCTGGCCACGGAATCTATCTGGGTTCTCGGGTTTTCAGAGGCAGATATAATTTTTGGAGGAATCTGTATTCTCTGTCCCTCAGGCACTGAAATTCAAAAACTTTTTGCACTAGAAAATATTTCTGGCTATGTTTCAGGGCGTTTAGCTGAATTTTATACAAAAAAAGGTCCGCTTGAATCCGAAGCCTTCGAAACTTTAAGCAAGAAGCCTTCTGATTTTAAAGCTATAAAGCTTCGAAAAAAACCTAAATGCGAGGTTTTGGGCTGCTCAATTTACGACTTTTTCCCAAAAGCTTCTGTTTCAAATCGAAAAAAGCAAGCTGAGCTTGTTTTAGCCCCAGGCAAGCCCTTAAGTAATGAATACAATAGTTCAGAAAATAAATTAAGAAGAGAACTTTTGCTTAACCAAGCGCTTGCAAAACTTTCGGATGCGTTGCTTGATTCGGATAAATCTCTTGAAATGATTTCTCAGCTTGTCCTTTCAACTTCAAAAAAACTAACGGGGAGTAAGCAAGGCTATGTTGCTTCAATTGATCCTGAAACCGGGGACAATGTAATCCATGTCCAAGCCGAAAATCTGAAAGGCTGCGCTATTTCTAAAATGTATAAAACGCTTATTTTTCAAAAAGGAGCTGATGGGCTTTATCCCAAACTCCTGGGTCACTCCTTAAATCTGAGAAAAGGGTTTTTTACCAACTTTCCTAAGGCCCATCCGGCTTCGGAAGGACTTCCTGAGGGACATATTTGTATTAATAATTATTTGAGTGTACCCGCGATTTTAGGGGAAGAACTCGTAGGGCAAATAGGGCTTGCTAACTCTAAAAATGGGTATTCGAAGGTTGAGCTTGAAGCAATCAAAAAAGTTGCAGCCCTTTATGCACTGGCCCTTCAACAAAAACGGGCTTCAGATGAGCTAAAGTATCGGGATTGCATTTTGAAATCTACCTTCAATTCAAGTATTGACGGCCTTGTTGTTGTTGATATAAACGGAAAAATCCTTTTTTCAAATTCTAAGTTTCTCCAGATCTGGGGGCTTTCAGAAGCTTTCTTTTTAGAAAAAAAATGGAAAAAACTGCTGGATTTTATTTCGGAACAATTGCTTACCCCTGAAGCTTTTTTATCAAATATGCAAAAATGCACCCCTTCTCCTGAAGCTCAGGTAGATTATCTTTATCTTAAAGATGGCCGAATTTTTGAATGGCATTCTACCCCTCTTATGACTGACTTGAATCTTAAAGGCAGAGTCTGGAGTTTCAGAGACGTAACTAGCCAGCGAACAGCGGAAAAAACCATTCTTGATGCTAAACTCCGGGCTGAAGAAGCAAATCGGAGCAAAACCGAATTTTTAGCCACCATGAGCCATGAACTCCGAACTCCATTGAATTCTATAATCGGTTTTTCGGATATTTTGCTTGCTCAAATGTATGGAGCCCTTAATGAAAAACAACTTAAGTACCTTGGTAATATTTCAAAAAGTGGAAAACATCTTCTTACCATAATCAACGATATTCTGGACATTTCCAAAGTGGAATCCGGAAACGAGTCTCTGTTTTTTGAGCCTGTGGAAATTGCGGCCGTTTTTGAAGATGTAAAAAACCTTTCCTTTCCTTTTGCAGCTTCAAAAAATATTTCTCTTTCTTTTGCCGTAGAACCCCCCAATCTTTATATAAGGGTTGATAAAATCAAGTTTAAGCAAATTCTTCATAACCTTGTAAGCAATGCCTTAAAATTCACTCCTAGAGCAGGAAAAGTATGGGTCAGGGCGGAAAAAATCCAAAATACCCTTGAAATCTCAGTTCAGGATTCCGGAATCGGGATTCCAAAAGAAAAACAAGAACTTATCTTCGAACCTTTTAAACAGGTCGACTCTTCCCTTTCCAGAGAGTATGCCGGTGCAGGGCTTGGCTTATCCCTTGTCAAAAAATTTGTTAAAATGCACGGCGGAGAAATAAGTGTGCAAAGCGAGATAAATAAAGGGACTCTGTTTAGAGTTTCTTTGCCTTTCCTGCCTCTTCATAAAGCTCTTTTTCAAGTTGAGAAGGAAATAATCAAGGAATAAGGAGGCTGAAGGCTTTAAAGCCTTCGGCTTTTCTTTTTCCTTATTTTTTCCCTTTTGTTTCAGTTTTTCTCTTCTGCTCTTGATTTTGATTTTATTTCGATTCCGCTTCCTCTTCCGCTTCAGAGGTCTTTTTTTCCGCTTCCTGAGCCGTCTGGGCTTTTTTAAGCCTTTTAATTTCCCTTATACGCCTTAACATAACTTCTCCAAGGAATAGCAAGAGAGCTAGCAGGACAATATAGGGCTTCAGGCTCCGAGGCTCTTCTATATCCCTTTCGGCATTTTGTCTGGCATCTTTTAAGAGCTGAGCTCTGGCTTCATTTTCTCCTTTATAGATATTTCCACCTGTAGCCCGAACCAGAGGAGGAAGGTTTTCATTAAGGCCTACCTCCTTAAACTCCAGCGGGTAATTTATGGCAAGAGGATAGCCCGAAACATTATGAATTCCTATCGTATCGGGGCTTACGCTGCTTTCATAGACATTTTTACCTATTAAGGAAAGCTCAAGCGCGTTTTTTCCGTCAAGTTTCAGTTTCGGCTTTGTATCATCGTATATTATAAGGCTCAGCTTTGCAGGAGTTCCAAGCCAGCTGTCTGGAGCTTCAAGCACAGCTCCTTCCTCAGCTTGCGGATTTCCTATAGCCCAATTTGCCATACTTGAGATGAGGTTGGCGTTTTCCTCAGAATAGAGCCTAGAACTCCAGCGAGCTCCTTCTCCTTTCCCATTATCCGTAGAAAAGGCGGCAACTCTTCCAAGTCCATAACGCCAGGTCGTAAGCACTGGTTTTCCAGTAACGGTTATAAGCAGGCGTTCGGCTCCGGCTTTTGGGGTAACATCATTATAACCTAGGATGTTACCCGTTATATTGATGTTGCGAGTGATGAAATGGTCCGGAGAATATTCCAATAGGGGATAGGAATCAAGTTCAAGAGGTTCTTCTTCCTCTTCTTCAGAAGGTTTTTCTATTCTGTCAAACCTGATATTTGCGCGTTCTCCTTTATCAATATGGAAATAATTGTCTTCTAGCCCCAGCTCTTGCATAAAAGTCTCTGCATAAAGAGTTCTTTTTCTCTCATCAACCTGGGATGGTGCAGAGGAACGAATGTGTATAAAGAAGATTTCGGCTCCTATTTTTTGAAGGTCTTTTACAACCGGAAGGCTTGCTTCATAAGATTGTTCGATCCCTCCGTCTGAAATGATTATTACGTCGAGTTCGCCTTCTTCTTCCTCAAGCATTTCCTTTGCAGTTTTAAGGCCTTGGTCAAGAGATGTCCTATCGGCTCCATCAATTATGTCAGGGGTTAACTGGAAAATTTTTTCCTCAAGAACCTTGAGGTTATAAGGCAGCCCTAGGTAAACAAAGCCTCCTGATATATCTTTGCCCGTACTCCCAAACCCAACAACTCCTACATTTGCATCTTTGAGATTTTCATTTCGAAGAAGAAAGATTGCATTTCCAAGGATATCTCCAAGTGTCTGGTGATGTTCGGTACTCGGGGAAACATCAAGAAGAATCATCATGTGTCTTCCGCCTTTAAACTCCGAGGGTTTCGAGACCACGGGCAAAAAGGTTTCAAAGGAAGAATTCAGATAGTTTCCCAGATCATAGGCCTTTTCTCCGCCCACAACTATCAGGCCGTTTCCCTCACTTACGTATTTCTTTATGTCTTTTACCTGAGCTTCCGTAAGGGAATCTATAAATTGATTATCAAGCACAAGCACTTTGCTATCTTTGATTTTTTCAATTCCGGGAAATTTATTTTCTATCGTAACAGCATAAAGTTCGGAGAGGATTTCAGCTAGAGGGGAATCAGGCTCATCTGTAATAAGCCAGAGTTTTGGTTTCGGAACAACATAGAGAGCTTTATAATATTTGTTGTTTTCAGGGTTCCAGTCTTCTCCTGAGGGAGTGATTTCTACCCGGATATTGTGGGCTCCAAGAGTGGAAAATGGATCGGGCCTATAAGTAATTGTTTTTTCTCGCTCTCCTGCAGCAAGGCTGTAAGATCTTCTAAGGTTAAGTTCTTCATCCAGATAGACCTCAAGGCTAAATTTAACACTGTCTGTGCCAGCCTGAGAAACCCCTATCTCAAAATTATTTTCATTATCTACTACAAGTGTTTTATCGCCTCGGACTTCGACTGCAAGATCGTTTTTCACAAGGTTTGGCTCCACTGAATAAACCGTTGTACCGGTTTCTTTTGCAAACTCTATTGCTTCAACAAGGTTTTTTCCGTGGTTATTATTTCCGTCTGAGACAAGCACGATCTGCTGGCCGGTGCCCGCATACTGGAGCACGGTTTCTCCAAGGCTGGTTTTATCTCCTTCAAGCCGGACAAAGCTTGTGGGAGTATTATCCACCAAGCCTTCATAGAGGCCCTGACCTCCTCCTTCTTCAAAAATTTCCATGCTGTCAGTCTCATCTGAGACTATCACAAGGTTTGGGTTTTCCTCACTTACTGTCTTTGTAACAACTGTAAAAGGGGAAGCAAGAGCGATTATCAACAGGAGCGCAATAAACATTCTCCATTCCACAAGCTTTGTCCTGGTATTTTTCAGAAAATAAAAGCCTCCAATGAGGAGCGGGACTAGGAGAAGGAGGTACTCGGGGTGTTCGAGCGAGAAAGTCATAGTTCTCCCCTCCCGCGTAATATCAGGATTTCAAGCAGCATTAGCAGGAACACAACTCCGATAAGATAATTACTTATGTCTTTTTTGGCGGGATACGAATCCGCTCGTATGGTTTTTAGTTCTTCTTCCTCTAAAGAGCGTTTAATAAGCTCTGTGGCATCTACGTTCATATCCGATTCCCGGTCATCGTAGAGATTAACCGCGATTTTCTTGCCTGATACTTCGTAGATCCCAACCTCATCATAGAGCATGCGATCTGTAGTCACAATCTTTGTAGGGGTTTTTATTTCCTCAGTTTTTGAAAGAGAAGTAAAAGTCCCGGTTTTAAGATTGTAATCCGAAATATCACCAATTCCTCCAATCCACTCAATCAGCCTAATCCAGAATACTGGATACTCGGGAAGGTTATGAAAGTTATTCCAGGCTCCGCCTTCGAGTTCGTCATTGAGCCCTAAGTAAAGAATTGTACCCTCTCCAAGTTGCCAGTAGCTTAGTATAGGCACTCCGTTTTTAAGGCTTGCAAGAGTTGTTGCTCCTGTCCTTTCCGTAGCGTTTAAATATTTTCGGACCGAAACCTCCTCACTTTTTATGTCCTGAGTAATTCGGCTGGCTCGAATTTCTTCAACCCCTATTCCGGCTTCGGCTTCGCTAACTATGCTGGGTTTTACAGGGAGAAGTTTTACAAGTTCCACATCTGTTTTTTCAGGAAGAAGTGCTTCACTGCCTATAAATACCACATCTCCTCCTGCCTCTACAAAAGCTTTAAGCCTCTCTGTGGCTCCGGCTGTAAGCGGGGTTTTTTTCTGAGCCATAACAATCAGGTTATAGTCTGTCAGGTCTGCAGGCAAAGTTTTCCAGACCTTTAGCTCACTTTGTGGGAGCAGAGCAAGCGCGGTTTTTGAAGGAAGTTTTCCATCATCCGTAATAAATAGGATTTGTTGTTCAAGGGTTTCGGGAATTGAAATATAAGCGTGGTTATCTACTGGAAACTTATCTTCTTTGGCAAGCCTTATTTCCGTAACTCCCGGGTTCAGGGGTTCGAGTGTAAACTGGTTAGTCTCCCCTGCTGGCACTTTTAGGGAAAAGGTTTTTGAGATACTTTCTCCTCTCAAAGTCTCGATTTTCACATTTTCTTCCCGATCTCGGTAATTTTTAACTACACAGGTATAGCTGTAAGTTCCTTCCGAAGCTTCGATCCAGCCGTTGATTATTCCTACATTGTCCGTGGGTTTTCCTACTTTTACGAAATTGAGCTTTATCCCATAGGATTCAGCCAGTTTTTTGGAGGCTACAGGATCGTCTCCTTTCCAATTTGTAAAATCGGAAAGAACAATTATTCGGCCTCCTTCTCTGGATAGAAGCCGCATTCCGCTCGAAATTGCAGCGGAAAGATCTGCGACTCCAGCTCCGGCTTCAAGCTCTTTAAGAACGTTTTTCGCAGCCGAAGCTCCGTCTGCTTCCAGGGCCAAAAGGGGCACGTTTGAGGCAAGAATGATACTGTTTTTTTTGCTTACATAATCCTCTGCAATGTCTACAGCGGTTTTGAAACGGCCTTCAGTTTGCATACTGGCCGATGAGTCAAGGACTAGCACGATATGCTCTCCGCTAAGTGGCTCTTCCGTTGTATAAAAGTAGCCTGCGGCGGCGATTGAGAGTAGAATTAGGATCAGAAGCTGAACTAGGAAAAGAGGATCTTTTATAAGTCTTGTAAGCGCTGTAAAGAGCTTTTTCTTTTCCTGTTCGAGCTTGGAGACAAACATAAGGGAAGGAATTGAAAAGACTAGAGGTTTTGGTCGAAGCAGATAGAGCAGGATAAGCGGGATTACGCTTAAAAGCCCCAGCAAAGCAAGCGGGGTTTCAAAAGGCATGTTTTAGCGCCTCCTTCTCCTGATCGTATTGTAAAAAGCCTCAAAAATGGGAGTCTCGCTTGTAAAGCTATAAAACTCAGCCCCAACTCTAAGGCAAACTTTTCGGATCCTGGCTGTGTGCTCATCCAGTTTTTCCTCGTAGCGTTCTTTGAATTTGTTGCTGACATAGGTTCGGATTTCCTCTCCTGATTCAAGGTCTACAAGTTTGCTGTGGCCTTTGAGAGGAAGTACTTTTTCGCTAGGGTCAAGGACCTGAATCAGGATTAGATCATGATCGGAAAGCCTGTATACGGCTGACTCTATAGCCTCAGGCTTATCTAAAAAGTCTGATATCAGAATTACAAGGGAGCGAGACTTGATTTCCCGGTTGTATCTTGAGACACAGCTCTCAATTGAAGTTCCTCCGGAAAGTTCAAGTTCGCTCAGGCGGTCCAGAGTCTGGAGGAGATTTTTTCTCCCTCTTTTGGGTCTGTGAACCTCTAAGTTTTCCCCAAAAGTCGAGATTGCAAACCTGTCATTGTATTTGCTGACCATATAGGCAAAACCCGCAGCAAGCATCGCAGCATACTCAAATTTAGAAGTCCCAACTTCAGGATAGTCCATGCTTTTGCTCGAATCGAGGAGGATGTGCGTAGTCAGAGTCTTTTCTTCCTCAAACTGCCGGACATAAAGTTTTTCGCTTCGGGCATAGGCTTTCCAATCGATATCCTTAATTGCATCGCTTTTGTTATACTCCCGAAACCCTATGGTATCAATTCCGTGGCCTGCCCGGGTGGAAGGGCGGTTTCCAGCGTAGACTGTAGATACCCGTTTTCGGACTGCAAAGGTAAAGCGATCAAGCTGCCTGAAAAAATCCGTTTCAATTCGTTGTTTTTTGCGGGTCATTGCTGCTCCTCCCCCAAAAAACCCGGAAGTTTTGTCCTTAAGGGCCGAAGTTTCGGATTTCCGAGCTTTTTTTTCTTAGGGTTTTTTTCAGTTTACTTTCTAAATCCCGGCAGTTTGAGTTTCTTTTTTGCAGGTTCTTTCTGGTTTTCCGGAGCGGTTTCGTTCTTTTCCTCTTTATATCCGGGATTTACCTGCTTGAGCAGCTCTGTTATAGCTTCGTCGGGAGTAATCCCGCTCCTTTCAGCCTCAAAGGTCAAAATAATCCTGTGTCTAAGGACAGGGTAGGCCATCACATCAAGATCCTCCTGACTTACAAAATTTCGGCCCTTGATAAGCGCTCTTGCCTTTGCAGCAAGGATCAGCCCTATTGAAGCTCTTGGGGATGCCCCGTATTCGATGTTTTGTTTGTCTTTTCGGGTCAGAGCAACGATTTTTAGCGCTCTTTCCTTAAGTTCTTCTGAAATCGGAACCTGCCGAGTCAGGGCTTGTAACTCGAGGAGAGTGGATTTATCAATTCCCCTTCTGATCTTGGGAGCTTCAGCTTTTGTATAACGATTTATTATTTCCTTTTCTTCCTCAAAGTTTGGGTAATCAATTAGGATTTTCAGAAGAAAACGATCAAGCTGAGCTTCTGGAAGAGGATAGGTTCCTTCCATTTCAATGGGATTTTGGGTTGCAAGGATAAAGAAGGGTTTGTCTAAGAGATAGGTATCGTTTCCAACGGTTACCTGCTTTTCCTGCATGGCTTCCAAAAGTGCGGACTGGGTCTTAGGAGAAGCCCGATTAATTTCATCCGCAAGTACGATATTTGAAAACACAGGGCCTGCTTCGAAACGAAACTCCTTTTTTCCACTTTCTCTCTCCTCAATTATGTTGGTTCCGGTAATGTCTGCAGGCATAAGGTCTGGAGTGCACTGAATCCTGCTAAACTTAAGGTTAAGGGCTTTTGAGATAGTGGAGATCATAAGGGTTTTTCCAAGCCCTGGGTTGCTCTCTACAAGAACGTGGCCTCCGCAGAGAATTGAAATTACGATGTGTTCCACAGCTTTTCTCTGCCCGACGACAACTCGCCCGATTTCCTCAAAAAAACTGTTGAAAATCCGGCCCGCGTTCTCATAGGTTATTGAGATCTGCCCGGCTTCTGAATCTTTTTCATACATTCCTGCTTCTCCCTCTTCTTTGTTTTTCTTCCTTCTTTTTTCCTATTTTTTATTTCTACTCTTCCATTCGATTTTTTATTCTGCCTCTGCCATTTCCTCAAAATAACTCTGAATGATATTCTGATACCCTTCAGGCAAATTTTCGTAATAAGCTTGGGAAGCTATGGCCTCAGGGTCATAGGCTGCGGACTGGCCAAATGCGTCTTTTCGCTCTTCTCCTTCTTCTCCTATCGTAAGCCCCGGAGATGTTCCGGGCGGAATTTTTAGATCAATCTCTGTTCCTTCCACAACAATGACTGCAGGTTCGGAAAAGAGATCTTCAGAAGTGTCTTTTCCTTTGTTACCGGCTTCATTTCCTTCCAGGCTAAACAGATCCTTATCTTTGTTTGATGAAATAAAGGGGATGTTTTCCATGGCGTCTGGTAAATTTTTGGGAGTCATTTCCGTATGATAGTCTGTAAGCGTAATATAAGTGGAAGTCGAAGCCGTAAGGAAAAGGGCTCCTATCCCGATAAGGAGTAATCTTCTGTCAAGCAGAGCCGAGGATGTTAGGGGTTTTATCTCAAGTTTTACCGTGCCCAACAGATCTTTTACGATGAGATTGTCTACGTTTCTATTATCATAAGCTGTACTGAGCCTTTCTTTAAGAGTCGGATATTTTTCTTCGAGTAGTTTTATAGCATCCTTTTTTTCCTTGCGAAGTTGTCTGACTACCGTAATTATTGCCGCAAGCCCAAGTTCTGCTAGGAGAATTCCCAAGGTTTCAAAGAGAAGCTCGCTTCCCAAAAAGTTATATTTTGTTCCAGTGTAGGGTTCAAAAAAGGGAATAATTGTAAAAATATCTTGCATGTTAAAAAGCGTGAAAAGGAGGTACAAGGTAAAAAAGGTTGTAGTAAATTCCAGAAACGTATAGATGGCTCTATAGGTTCTGAGTGCGGATTCATATTTATTTACTGCTGCTTCAAGCTCCAAACCATCACATCACGCATTTTTTAACATATAATTCAGCTTTTAAGTAACTTTTGAATAACTATTTAGCCTTTTATCTTAGTTCTGGGCCTTATTCACAAAATTTAAAAGTGGGATAAGAGCCCAATACTTTCAAAATATCGGCCTTTTCCTTTATATCTTCAAGGGCATCTTTTATAAGCGCATCGCCAATTTGGCCTTCAAAATCAATATAAAAATAGTAATCCCCAAGTTTTTGCCTGGATGGACTTGACTCGATTTTTGTAAGGTTAATTCTCCGCTTTGCAAAAGCTTCGAGCAATTCGTAAAGAGCGCCTGGGCTGTCTTTTGCAAGGTAGACTAGAATGGAAGTTTTAAAGCTGGAGTTAATTTGAGGTTCAGCGCTTTTAAAGCTTGTTTTTTTCAGGCTCCTCTTTTCCAAAACCGGAGGCTTTTTGCAAAACTCCAGCTGCTTTTTAGCTCTTATGACTAAAAAACGCGTTTGATTTTCCTTTTCGTCTTGGATATTTGCAAGCAAAACCTGCAGCCCGTATTTTTTCGCAGCTTCTGGGGAAGCTATCGCTGCAATTTCTTTGATTTCTCCTGCAAGCCGGGCTGCATGGGAGGTGCTTTCGGTATTCCGAATTTCCACCCCTGGAAAGTTTTTCTTGAGAAAATGTCTGCACTGAGCCAGAGCCTGGGGGTGGGAGAGGATTCCTTTAAGGTTTTTTAAATTGCCTTTTGAGAGTAAACAGTGCTCGATTCGAACTACAATTTCTCCGCAAATTACAATATCAAGCTTCCGAAGAAGGGCAAGGGATACTCCTACCGAGCCTTCAATTGAATTTTCGATAGGTACAACTGAAAAATCGGTTTTTCTGTCCGCTGCAGCTTTAAATGCGGCTTCGATATCCCCAAAATAGCGGAGAATTACGCCCTCAAAAGCTTTTTTTCGAATCCAGATTTTTGCAGCTTTTTCCGAATAAGAGCCTTCAGGCCCCAGTACGCCTATTTTCATCCGGCTGCTTTATGAGAGCTCTTTGTATATAGGTTTTGATCTCTTCCGTTTTTGCTCCCTGATTTTACATTGGGTTTTCGGATTCTTTAAAAAAAGAGGGAGATTTTAAGGGTTTAAATTCTAAATTTTAAGAGTATAAAAGCTTGGATTTAAAACTAAAGAACCTAAATCTCTAAAGGAGAAGTGGTCTCTAAGAGTACTCGGGCGGTAAATTAGAAAGGATCTCCAAGCGTCTTTCGGATGAAAGATCTAAATGTAGAAAAGGAATTGAACATAACAGAGCCTGTTAATCATAAATTTATGATTAACTGGTTTTCCTCACTGTACTTGAGAAAGAGTTCCGCTATGTCTTTTGAATTGATAAACCCAATTCCTGGGATTAGTTCTTCTTTTTTTAGCCCCATCAGGTCTGAGGCCAGTTGGCAGCATTTAAACTCCACTCCCATATCAAGGCATTCTTGCACCATTGGATCATACTTTGGGGAGCCTCTGCATTTGTCCTTTTTTGCCAGTAATACCCCCATAGGTCCCCAGAGAATGACAAGTACGTCAAGCCCTTTTCCCCTATAATACTTTGCAAATTTAAGAGTTTCCTGCGGACTGGTGCTTTCATACACCATATTCTTGAGCAGTAATAATACTTTTTTGACTTTTGTCATAAAAACCCCATAGTCTAATAGTACTTTTCTGAAACAGATTACCTTGATATATATAAAGCTTCACATCTCAAAACCCCCAGTTTTTTCAAAAATTCATATTCTTAAATTCGTATGCGAAAGGCGTAATTATCTTCAATTTTTCTTATCCATATAATATTATTTCTAATGTATATAATTATCCTTCGGAGCTCTCAAAAAATCTAGAATCTCTTCTGGAAAAAATAAATAAATTTCAAAAAATAAGGGTCGAAATCCCGGGAAAATTTTAATTTTTATGAAAAATTCTTCAGTCTGAAATTTCCTTTTTTTTCCCGCCCCTTTTTGCAATCTGAATTTTTAAAGGGGCGGTTTTTTCTTGTTTAGTCCAGATTTATCTGACAATTACAACGACTGCGCCTCGTATGTCCAACACATCAACTTCCCGGCCTTCTGATATTACTTCTTTTTTGATTTCAACAGCCTCGGGGTCGAGCTCAAGGCTTTTTCCAGCCACACTTATTGAAATCTTGCCTGAAACTGCTTGCGCCTCGATTTTTGCAGGAGCTTGGGCTTTTAGAGCTTTTACCACGGCTCCTGCCTCTTTTCTGAACCTGGGCCCAAGGATTCCCATATTGGGCTTAACCTCTACAGGCAGGTATTCAAAAGAGGGAGCTCCTTTCATTAGTTCAACTTCGGTATTTGTAGCCCCTGCGATATCTCTTGTATCAACTTGCACCTTGTATATCTCAATCTTTTTCAAAGGAGCATTAAGCGCCAGACCGTTTTCGGATTTATAGCGCCGGATTTGACTCGTAATGTCTTTGATAAGCTCTCCTTCGGCTTCAGCCTCTTGACTGATCAGGCTTTCTTCAGGTTCAGGCCAGGCTTGATTGTGTACGCTTCCTGCTCCTAGTCTGGAGTACATTTCTTCGGAGAAGAAAGGAAGGAAAGGGGCAAGCAGGCGCGCTAGGGTATCAACTGTTTGGTAGAGGACGTAGCGGGCAGCAAGCTGACCCTCGAGTTCGTCTCCGTAGAGCCTATTTTTCACAAGTTCTAGGTAGTTATCCGCAAGAACCTCCCAGGCAAAGCCGCGGATGGCTTTGAAGGTGGAATCAAACTGGCAAGCGTCCATCTCTTCGGTTGCAGCCAAGACTAACCTGTTTAATTTGCTTAAGAGCCATCTATCAATTGGAAGCAGCAGCTCCTTTGAGAAATTTTGAGCCTCTTTGGCTCCGAAAGCTTTGAGGTGGGACATGGAAAAGCGGTAAATACTCCACATTTTTTGAAGGAACCTAGAAGCTGCAACCACTTCTTTCCATCTGAACATAACGTCTGAGCCAGTAGAGCCTCCAACTGCCCCCCACTGTCTGAAAGCATCTGCACTGTACTTTGTGATCACTTCCTCGGGAGAAATTACGTTTCCAAGGGATTTGCTCATCTTATGGCCGTCAGGGCCAAGGACCATCCCGTTAATCATGATGGTCTCCCAGGGTTTCTTTCCTTCAAGTGCAAGGGTTCGAAGAAGTGTATAAAAGGCCCATGTCCGGATGATATCGTGGCCTTGAGGTCTGAGTTGGGCGGGCAGCCGAAGCTCATGCGCGCTTTCCCAGCCTGTAACATGCAGCGCGGTTAGAGAAGAGTCCATCCAGGTGTCAAGTACGTCCGTTTCAGGCTCAAATTCGGTTGAGCCACAGCTGCAGGCTTTTTTGGGGGAGGTTTCGTTTGGATCAAGGGGCAGCCAAGCTTCTTCTGCAACCATTACTTTTCCACAGTGTTTGCAGTACCAGATCGGAATTGGGGTTGCAAAGATTCGCTGCCTTGAGATACACCAATCCCATTCCATAGTCTCGGTCCAGTTCTCAAGCCTGACTTTCATATAGTCGGGTAACCACCTGATTTCATCGGCTTTTTTCAGAATCCCTTCCGGATCAATCTTGACAAACCATTGAGGATCGGACAGAATTTCAATTGGGGTGTTACAGCGCCAGCAGAGCCCCACATTCTGATCAAGGGGTTTTTGAGCGTAGAGGAAACCTTCGGCTTCAAGGTCGGATATGACCGCTTTTTGGCATTCTTTGAGACTCATTCCTTCGTAGCTGCCAGCTGCTTTTGTCATTTTTCCTTTCTTGTCAATGGCTTTTATGAGGGGGAGTTTGAATTTGGTCCACCAACGCACGTCCTGCTTGTCTCCGAAAGTACAGATCATAACAGCTCCAGTTCCAAAGCCTGCTTCGACGGCTTCGTCTGCGATTAAGGGGACTTTCTGCCCAAAGAGGGGCACTGTGATGGTTTGACCTATATATTCCTTATAGCGCTCATCTTTTGGATTTACGGCAACGGCTACGCAAGCTGCCATGAGTTCGGGTCTGGTGGTTGCAATATTTACCTTGTCAAAGTGGATAAAGTTTAATTTCGTTTTTCGGGCTTCGTATTCGACTTCTGCAAAAGCAATTGCGGTTTCGCAGCGAGGACACCAGTTTACAGGGTGTTCTTCGTGATAGATCCGGTCATCTTCGTACATTTTTACAAAGGATTTCTGGGTCTTGACGAAATATTCCGGCTCCATGGTCACAAATTCATTGCTCCAGTCCACAGAAAAACCAAGACGCAGCATAGTCTTGCGCATCTTTTCGATGTTTCCTGTGGTCATTTCCCGGCACATCCTCCGGAACTCAGCTCTTGGAACCTGGTTTTTGGTTATTCCTTGGGTTTCTTCCACTTTGACTTCCGTGGGCAGCCCGTGGCAGTCCCAACCCTGAGGAAACATCACGTTATATCCGCGCATTCTCCGATATCGGGCTACAAAATCTATGTAACACCAGTTCAGGGCGTTTCCGATGTGGAAGTTTCCTGTAGGGTATGGAGGGGGGGTATCTATTATGTATTGGGGGCGGGGGTCTTCTTCCCAGTTGAAGTGGTACATGGAAAGGTCCCAGGAGGACATCCATTTTTCCTCAACTTCAGTTGCATTATATTCCTTTGGAATTTCCATTTCGGTCATGAAAAAACACTCCGATGATAGGGAAATAGTATCAGAATTTCGTGGGGTTTTAGAGTGCTTGCGATTATTTAAATATATCTGGTTTGGAGCTGAAAGGAGTTTTCCCTCTGCTCTTTCCAAAAAGAAAATCAAGCTGAAATGGCTGCAAGGAAAGCTATGCGGTAGGAAAAAAGGAAAGGAATTCTTTTTTCTGGGTGCTTTTTTATAACCATTTTTTTATAACCATTTTCCATTTTTAGTTTTAGGAGATGTTTATGCAAACTTCCAGGCTTTATGAATGTGCATAGCCTTCATGCCAAGCTTTTAAGGAAGATAAATATCCTTTTCCGGGGTGTCTCCAATTGAAAGCACTTCGTGAGGTTTGAGCTTGAGGTTCTCAAGAGCCATTTTAAAGAGCTTGGAATCGGGTTTTTTAAAGCCGTAATCCGAAGAGAGAATTATGAATTTGAAGTGCTGATATAAACCTAAAAATATTAGTTCCTCTTCCGTAAAAACTCTCTGGGCTTTAGAGCCCAAACATTTGGAAACAGCTCTGTATTTTTCAAGTAGCTGCAGGCTCAGAGAATAGGCTTTCAGTTTTCGTAATGAGGCCGTTTGAAAGACTTTTGCAGCCTCGCTTCCAAGCTCTAGAGGCTCGATTTTTCTATAAGCATTTTCGGCACAGATCTCCGAAAAGATTGTTTCAATACGGATCTCGGGATACGACTGCCCGGAATTTTCCAGCTTGGCTCTTCCTTTCCATTTATAGAACTCAGCGTAAAACCCCTGAGTCTTCAGCTCAGGGGTAGTTCACAACAGTCAATTTCAAAAAAAATGCTCCAGTTTTTTTACTTCAGCCCAACTCTTTCCCAGGCTTCCTCAATATGCATGGCGCACATCCCTATTTTTTTTGCTGGGTTGATTTCGTTTTCATAGGAATCTCCGATTGAAAGGACGGATTTGGGTTCATATTCTAGCCCCAGACGTTCAAGAGCAAGCATAAAGAGTCTGAGATCGGGTTTTTTATAACCCCTATCAGATGAAAAAATTACAAAATCAAAATAATCATGCAGCCCCAGAAAGCGTAGTTCAAGTTCGGAAAAAACCCGCTGTCCGTTTGAGATTATGCATTTTGGGATATTGATGCAATGTTCAATTAATTTTATACTCTGCGGAAAAGGTCTGAGTTTACGCAAGGAAGCGGCCCTAAAGACTCTGGCAGTCTCGCTTCCAAGTATTGTGTCATTAATTCTCCAGATTGCATTTTCCCGGCAGATTTCAGAAAAAATTTCTTCCACCCTGACTTCTGGATATCTTTCCAAAGATTCGTCCATTTTTTCTCTGACCTTGAGCATGTAAGCCTCCCGCAGCTTTTCCGGATCAATTTTTACTCCCTGATATGAAAGCCAGTTGCTTATTATCTCATAAGTTTCGTAGCTGTGTTCATCCGTATGAATATCTATAAGAGTCATATAGCAATCAAAAATGACTCCTTTGACCTGACAGGTCTCAAAATTAAGTTCTTCCTCCCCTTTTTTTCTTTCTAGAGGAAAAGCTCCAAGCTCCCTTTTGCTTGCATGGCTATTTTCTTCTTCCCCTCTTCCTTCTCTTAAATAGTTGCTGTACATAATTTTCCCCCTTATTTTCTGATCCCTTTCCTTCTTTGGATTCAGAAAAGCTAATTGTTTTTATCTTTCGGATTCGTGGTTTTTTGAATCCTTTATTTTTATAAGATTGCTTTCAGGCATGCAATTGCTTCCTGGATTAGGTACTTTCGATATTCGCTTCTGTGCAATCTGGCTGATCGAAGGAGGCCTACGCTCATATAAAATGGCAGAATTTCCGTAATCTGTCTGAATTCGGCTTCGTTTTCAGAATACTCCCAAAGAAAATGCCCAATATAGGGTTCAGCCTTAAAATCTCCCCCTTTCTGCCGCTCAAAATAAGTCTTAAGTTCTGCAGATAGAATCCCCAAGTCTCGGATTGGGTTTCCGTGCTGCCAGGAACTTTCAAAGTCAAGCGCATAAGGTTTTCCTTTGCGGAAAATATAGTTTGCAGGATGCACATCCCTATGGAGCATACATCCCCAGTCTCTGTCTAAAAGAGGGCTGTACCACCATTTTCCAAGCAGCTGATTAAAGTCTTCTCGGGTTTTTTGCTCAAGCCTGAGCTGATCAAGAATTTCATGAAAATTTGAAAATTCTTTTTTTTTATCATATGAAGAAATAGTACGGGTATGGAGCTTGCGAAGAAGACCTGCAACTCCATTCAGTCTCTCATAAAGTCGGGTTTCGTGTTTTAAATACCAAGAAAGGGCTTTTCCCGGAATATATTCGGTAACAAGGACGCAGTGAAAATCTTTGTTTATAGCAATAGGCCTTGCAACATCGATTACAGATGCGGCCTTTTCCAGGTTTTGGTATTCGTTTAACATTCCTTTATATGGATTATACTTTCTGAGACTGCCTGTAGGTTCGGCAAAAAATTTTGCTATAACACTTAAGTCTTCCCCTTTAAAGGCATATCTACAAACCGTATGGGAAGCTGAGCTGTATTTGAAGACGGAAACCTTGCAGGCTTTGTTCTGAATTCTGTTCCTGAGGATTTTGACTAGCCAGTCTCTAAAAGGATCCCCTGGCGTTAGAGTATTTACGTGGTATTGTGCCAGCTATATTTCCCTCCCCTGCAAGCGGGTTTGAGCCCCTTTTCCCTTAAAATAGGCTTTTTGACCCCGTGGATTCCCATAAAGCCTAAAAGAAATTTTGCTGAAATATATATTGGGTTGACTCTTATAGAACGCAGCGTTAAAACCCCTGAGGCTTTAGCTCAGGGGATATAAGCGTCAACTTACCCCTGATTCCGTATGTAATATACTGCTGCCTTTTTGATAACATTTCCTATAGAAGAAACGAAATATCCCTCACTCCATAACGTCTTTT
>Ga0265294_10004351_pt1 | contig 17760 bp, 21 predicted proteins | sample MunlanPumphouse3_FD_192504 | JGI IMG/M metagenome (GOLD analysis project Ga0265294, IMG submission 192504) | Groundwater microbial communities from a municipal landfill in Southern Ontario, Canada - Pumphouse #3 | ecosystem: Environmental > Aquatic > Deep subsurface > Groundwater | place...
TCCTGCACCTCGCCGACGACGGCGGGCGTTACCTCCCGCTTGGCCTGAATGAGACCTGGCGGGTCGACGGCATGGACGTGACGTTCGTTGCCGAGGTGCAGGAGGATGTCGCGACCCTCCAGCAGTGGGGAACTCCGGTTGAGGTCCTTGCCATCGATACGGCGGGGAACGCGACCTATGTCGCAACAACCGGGACGGTCACCTATGTCGACCTTGAGGGCGGGTTCTTCGGGATCGCCGCCGATGACGGCTCGCACTACCTCCCGTTCGGGCTTGAAGAGCGCTACCGCGTCGACGGGATGCGCCTTACCTTCGTCGGTGAGGTGAAGGAGGGCGTCATGACCATCCAGCAGTGGGGAACCCCGATCGAGATCATCGCCGTCCCGTGGGCCTGCTCCTCGTGCGGCGGAACCGTCGGCATGGCGGACCCGGCCGCGGTCTGGTGCATAGAGCAGGGCCACGCCTACGAGACCCGGCAGAACCCCGACGGCAGCGAGTACGGCGTCTGCATCTTTGCCAACGGCACCACGGTCGATGCGTGGGACTACTACCAGCAGACCCACTAACCCCATTTTGCGAACCCTTTCGCAGATCCTCCTGCAATTTCACTGTTTACAAGACGTGTACCACCCGCGTTGTTAACAGCTCCTTGCCGGAAGCACGGGGAGATGCTAGAAAAACGATACATGCCCCCGGGGCACGGATTTCCCGGGTATCGCCACGCACTGCCCCGCCCCCTGGGCGGGGGAGGAGCGCGAAGGCCGGGCGGGGTGGGGGCTTACGAGGAGAGAACTTTACGCGACGGAGGCGAGGGGCGAGCCTCTCCCCGTCAGCCCCCCCCAATGGCGATATCCCACGGTCCACTGCAGGGGGACATGCCCGATTCTATTGAACCAAAATTTCCCCCCTCGCGGCGAGGCAACCTCTGGTGCAGATCAGGATATGGTCTCACGTAAGGCCGTGAAGGGTGCGAAGGCCGCGACATACAATGGATGACAGAACAACGAATCCTAACCTTTTTCGACGGGTGCAGGCCCGGTGCAAAACGAACTGCTTTTTCCCTCACACGCCGAGAGAAGGGCCATGGATGTGACGGTCAGCGGGCGGGACGATACAGCGATCGTACCAGCGGATGGCAGAATCGATACAAAACGGGCAGAACGCCTGGACGAGCCCCTCGTCGGGAGCAGGCAGGAGGACGGATCGCCGTGACGGAGAGCCTGATCCGGGTCCTCCGCGACGGTGCAACCGCCGATCGGATGGAGGCGGCAAGGGCCCTCGCCGCCCTCGGGCCGGCCGCCCTTCCGGGACTCCTTGCCGCGCTCGAAGACCCCGACCCCCGTCTCCGGATGTGGGCGGCCTACACCCTCGGGATGATCGGGGATCAAGGAGCGGTCCCGGCGCTCATATCGGCGCTTGAAGATCCCGACCCGGGTGTCGGAAGGTGGGCGGCCGCCGCCCTCCGCCGGATCCGGGATGCGGCCGGTGGTTGCGGCTGCCGGTTCTGCTGACCCTTACTGGCGCCTGCCGATGAGGGCGATGGCGAGACCGAGCGCTGTCACGGCCACTGCGACCGGGAGCGGCGCCGCGGTCGGCGTGGGGGTTGCCGGCACCGTCGTCGCGGTCCCGACCGGTGCCGTTGTCGCCGTCTCGGTCACGGTCGGTACGGTTGTGGGCAGGGTCGTCGGCACCGTTGTTGCCGTCGGTGTGGGCGTGGTGGTCGCGGTGGGCGTCGGCGTCCCGGTATCGATCCCGACGCGGTTGCCGACGGTGAACGTCACGGGTTCGGAATCGGGGGCGAAGGCCTCGAAGCCCGCCGGTGTTCTCCATACCGCCCGGGCGGTGTAGGTCCCCTGTTCACGGAGGCCGGAGAGCGGGATCGGCCCGGGCTTGCCGGGGTCGTCGGTGTAGAACCGGGTCGAGGTGATGTTCAACCCCGCAAGGTTGATCCCGCTGATGACGGTGGTCTCCGCACCGCCTGGATGGGTGAGGACGATGTCGACCGTCGCTGGATAGACGCCGTTTACCTCATAGAACGAACCGACATCGGGAGCGGTTACCCGGAACGCTATCCTGGTGTTCGACGAGACGGTGAGTCCGGTCAGGGGCTCGTTGTGGTGGGGGTTTGCAAGCACCACGTCGAGGAAGACCTGCGGTTCGCGGATGAAGACGAGGGCCGTCGCCCCGTCGGTGGGGTTGAAGGCGTGATAAACCCCGTACTCCCCGCCGACGAGGATCTCCTGCACCTCGAAGTCGGTGTCGTCAGCGACCGGGATGCTCTTTATGACTCCCCGGTCGGGGTTGCCGTCCTGGTACCTCTGGAGCGCCGTGATCGGGTTGTTCGTGGTCGCGTTCCGGAGCTGCGTGAGATTGAGCCCCTCTTCGTAGACGAAGATCGTGTCGTAGGGCTGGACATCGTTGATCCCCGGCCCGCGGGCCCCGGCCTCCCCGGCACAGAGGGCAAGAAGGCAGACGGCGAGGAGGATAGCGAAGCCTCGCCTGCAGATCCACTCTGGTGTCATGCTATCCCGTGTGCTGATTTTGCTGATATAGGTTGGTGCTGCGGTGTCCCGGCTACGCTGCCCGGTAGAAGATCGCCAGCAGGGGTAAGGCCGGTCCAGGTCGGCTTTTTTTCGCACTTTGCGCTTCAAATGGGCTGAAATTTCATTTCCGCACGCTTAAATAATTCTTTCTCCCATCTCTGGTGATGAAAAAGGTCGCCTTCATTATCGCATCGCTCCTCATCTTCCTCGCGATCCTGGCGATTCCCGTGGATCCCGCCATCCTTTCGCCCGAAGCGAAATCTGTTGCGGCCGTTACTGTCCTTATGATCCTCTTCTGGGTCACGGGGGTCATTCCTCTCGAGGCGACGGCCCTCCTGCCGCTGGTCCTCTTCCCGGCGCTCGGCATCCTCTCTCCGGTGGAGGTGGCGGTATCCTACGGCAACGAGGTGATCTTCCTCTTCCTCGGCGGGTTCATCATCGCGATGTCGATGCAGCGATGGGGTCTGCACCGTCGGATCGCGCTGCACATCATACGTCTCGTCGGGACAAGTCCGCGCCGCCTGGTGCTCGGATTCATGATCGCCACCGCGTTCCTCTCGATGTGGATCTCGAACACCGCGACGACGATGATGATGATCCCGATCGCGGTCGCGATCATCCTGACGATCCTGCCGGGGACCGATCATGCGCTTGAGAACCTTGAAGCGAAGGAGGCGGTACTTGCAAAATGCCTGATCATATCCATCCCCTACGCCGCGAGCATCGGGGGGATTGCGACGATCATCGGCACGCCCCCGAACGGGATCTTCATATCCCAGCTCGCGACGATCTTTCCCGCCGCGCCCACCATCGACTTCTTCACCTGGATGAAGTTCGGCGTCCCGTTTGCCGCCATATTCCTCATCCTCGCATGGCTCTGGCTCACCCAGGTCTCCTACCGCCGGATGGTGACGACCCTCCCGAGCGCAAAGGGGCTCATTCGCGAGGAACTTGAGAAACTCGGTTCGCTCTCGATGGGAGAGCGGTGGACGCTGATCGTCTTCACCCTGACCGCCCTCGCCTGGGTATTTGCCCAGACGAAGGATATTGGCGGGTTCATCATCCCGGGCCTCGATATGATCTTCCCGGGGATCAAGGACTCCACCATCGCGATATTCGGCGCGCTCCTCCTCTTTCTCCTCCCGGTCGACTGGAAGGAGGGCATCTTCACGATGGACTGGGAGTGGGCGGTGAAGATCCCCTGGGGCATCCTCCTCCTCTTCGGCGGCGGTATCGCCCTCTCGAGCGGGTTCCTCGAGAGCGGTCTTGCTGCGGCGATCGTCGAGTCGCTGACGCTTATCCATGGGCTCCCGATCGTCCTCCTGATCTCCATCGTGGCGCTGGGAATCTCGCTTGTCACAGAGATCACCTCGAACACCGCTATAGCGGCCATCATGATGCCGATCATGGCGGTCACGGCCATCAGCGTGGGGATCAGCCCGGTCATCCTGATGCTGACCGCCGCGGTCTGCGCCTCGATAGCGTTCATGCTCCCGGTCGCCACCCCGCCGAACGCCGTCGCCTACGGGAGCGGCTACATCGACGCGAAAGACCTTCTCCGGTCCGGCTGGGCGCTCGACCTCGTCGGCGTCGGGCTCTGGATGATCTGCCTCTACACGGTCGTCCTCTGGGCGCTCGGTATCCCCTTCGATATTCCTGCCTGGGCGCTCTGATCCCCGGCACCTATTTTATCCCGGACGTCCATGCCGGCCCGATGGCAGACACTCGATACTATAATCCGGCGGTGGAGACGCTCGCGCGAGCGGACCTTGACTCGCTCGTTGATGAGCGGATCCGCGCCACCGTCCGGTATGCGGAGGAGCACTCCCCCTTCTACCGCCGGTGGTTTGCGCGACACAACATCCGCCCGGGGAGGATCCGGGAGCACGAGGACCTCCGCGACCTTCCCATCATCTCCGGGGCGACGATCCGGCGCTACCAGCCCCCACAGGCAGAAGAGTTCTGTTTCAAGAGCGTTCCCTGGGGGGCGGTCTTCACGGTCAACGAGACCTCCGGGACGAGCGGGGTCCCGAAGGCCTTCTTCCTCACCGGGGAGGACTGGGAGCGGTATGCCGGGAAGTACGCCCGGCTCTTCGTCTCGCAGGGCTTTCTCCCCGGCGATCGGATGGTGGTCTGCGCCTCCTACGGGATGAATGTCGGGGCAAACACCATGACGCTCGCCGCCCGGGACCTCGGGGTGACGGTCATCCCCGAGGGGAAGTGCACCTTCCCGGTCAGGGTGATGGTGCACTACCGCCCGACGGCGGTGATCGGGAGCGTCTTCAAGCTCCTCCGGCTCGCCCGCCGGATGGAGGCGGAGGGTATCCCGCCCGCGGAGGCGGGTGTCACACGGCTCGTCATCGGCGGCGAGAGTTTTGCCCCGGAATCGAGACGCTACCTGGAGGAGGTCTGGGGCTGCCCGGTCTACAACATCTACGGGAGCACCGAGGGGACGATCTGTGGCGAGTGTACCCGCCAGGCAGGGCTTCACGTCCCCGAGGATCTGGTCCACTTCGATCTCTACGACCCCCGGATGGACCGGTTCGTCCAGGACGGCGAGACCGGCCGGCTGGTCTATACAACCCTCCTTGAACCCGGGAAGAGGGTGGGGATGCTTCTGATCAATTACGACACCGAGGATACCTGCCCGGTCATCTCACGGGAACGGTGCGGGTGCGGGCGGACGCATATGCGGATCGGGTATCCCCGGCGCGAAGCCGAGACGTTCCTGGTTGCAGGGGTCCCGCTCAACCGGGTGGACGTGGAGGCGGCGGTCTTTGCGCCGGGGAATATGGCTGTCCTGAACGGAGAGTATGAGGCGTTCATCTATGGCGGCGACGAGGCGGGGGAGACCGTTCTGCGGGTGAGCATGGAGTCCCTCGACCCAACCGGCGCCGATCCGGGCGAGGTCGAGAAGACGTTTCTCTCCGCTCTCTTCCGGCTGGTCCCGGCCCTTGCCGCAGCCTACGAGGATGGGACCCTCCAGTTCGTCTGCAACGTCACGCCGCCGGGCGGGCTCGAACTCCACCGGGTGCCCGGCCGGCCGAAGCGGATCGTGGACCGGCGGTGACGGCCCCTACCGCCGCCGCACCAGGACTCCGGCCGCTGCCGCCGCGATGGCTGCCGTCACCGGGAGAGCGGATCCCGCCGCGGTCGGTGTGGGGCTTGGCTCCGGCGCCTCAGTCGCCGGGGGCGTGATCTGGACCGTCACCGTCGCTGTGGGGGCGACCGTTCCCGCCTCCACGACGGTGAAGGTGGTGCTCGCCGTGGCGTCGCCCTCGACCCAGTCAACGGTCACGGTGTACTCGCCGGGCTCGAACCCGGTCGTGTCCATCGCAAACGACCAGGTGTTCGCGGTTTCGTTCCCTGCCTCGACGACGGCCGTCCCCGACGTCCCTCCCTGCACCGAGGCGTTCCCCGGCCCGAACGCGACCGGTGTCACCTCCACAAGCAGGCGGTTGCCGGGGGCGAGGTTCGTCGTCCCGCCGATGGTGACCGTCTCCCCGGCGGCGATGCTCTCCACCTCATCGATGGTCATCTCCTGCGCCGCGGCGGTGCTGCAGATCCACCCTGCAAGCACGAGCACGGCCAGAATTCTGGCAAGTCCTCTGACGTTCATACCCTGTCTTCACCATTCCCCCCCCCTCCCCGCACGACGTGATAAGCGTATCCCGTCACCGCGAGCGGTATCCTCCTGCTCTCTCCGGAGGCCGGTCCCCATCTGCCAGGTGAAGGGGCATGCTCGAAGACCGGTGATGGCGGCCGGTGCCGGTCCCTCCCGGACCTCACCGTTGCCCTCGAGGGGGGAGCCCGGGCGCTGCGGCCCATGGCACCGATCTCCTCTCTGAGACTGGGTAGTCCCCGCGGGGGACAACTTACTTACCTTCGGCATCCCAACGTCCCGTTTACCATGACTGAGATGCAGCATGTGCCCGGAGTTGACCGCGGCAAGGTGATCCTCTACGCCCTGAGCACCTGTGGCTGGTGCGCCGACACGAAGAAGTTCCTCACCGACCTCGGTATCGAGTTCTCGTACATCTACGTAGACCTGCTCACGGGGGAGGAGCGGGACCGGGTGGTCCGTGAGATCGAACGCTGGAACCCGCGGCTCTCATTCCCGACCCTGGTCGTCAACGATGCGAAGGCGATCGTGGGGTTCCAGGAGCAGGAGATCCGGGAGGCGGTCGGTGCCTGACATGGCGAGCGACGAGGAGGTCGACCGGTTCATGCAGGATCTCATAGAGGAGGCGGGGGCCGGCGGCTACCATATCAACCCTGATAAGGAGTTCACCCGGGGCCTTGTCCGGGGCCTGCTTGCCAACCGGGAGCGCTACGGCTACATATCCTGCCCCTGCCGGCTCGCCTCCGGGGACCGCGAGGACGACCTCGACATCATCTGCCCCTGCGACTACCGGGACCCCGACGTCGCCGATTACGGCGCCTGCTACTGTGCCCTCTACGTCAACGCCGAGATTGAGGCCGGGAAGCGTGCCGCCGCCTCCGTCCCCGAGCGGCGTCCGGGGCCGGCGGAGCGGCGGCGAGCAAAAGAGGAGCCTGCCATACTGCCGGGCGGCCTGAAGTATCCGGTCTGGCGGTGTCGGGTCTGCGGCTACCTCTGCGCAAGGAACAAGCCGCCCGAGATCTGCCCGATCTGCCGGGTGCCCCGCGATCGGTTCGAGCAGTTTATGTGAGCCGGACGGAAACTTCCGTCCGGGAGTGGGCATGGTTTCCGGGTTTCCGGTCATTTCGAGGCTGGCTCCAGATCCAAGGTGTCATATACCGGCCCGGACCATTCTCCTCTATGCCGAGCGTGCGGATCAACGACGGAGACCTCCCCTCCGGGGCCGGTGTGGAGGGGGGCAGGAAGAGGGGGCCTGACGAGACCCCGGCGCCCGCCCGAGAGAAGCCTTCAACGGTCGAAAAAGACGAACAGGATTCCCGAAAGTCCCGTCATGCGCGGCCCAAAATCGGGAAAGATGACGAGAGTGCTGATATCTTCTATACCGGGAAGAAGTGAACTGTCGGGGTGCTCAACCGGGGAGAGAGCTCACGTTCTTCGTCACGTGAGCACCCGGACGTCCGTTGCGGAGGAGACCACAACCTCCCTCTTCCCACGGTAGGTCTGGGCGATCCCATAGAGCGTCACGTTCTCGCCCTCACTGATATCGAGCGTTGCGGCTACGTCCTGTGGCAGAAAGACGGAGGTGCCGTTGACGGTGAGGACCAGGTGCCCACCGGTTGAGGTCTTCCTGACCTCCTCGACCCTCCCCTCGAGGAGGGTCAGCGCCCCGTCCGGGACCTCCCCGGAGTAAGGGGCCGCAACCATCGTCCGGCCGACGGCGTCGAAGAGGAGGTGTGCCGCAAGCACGATCCCGACGACGCATACGAGCACGACAAGGGCTGTTTTCTCCGGCCGTTCGAGCATAGTTACTACATGGTCTTTTTGGGTTATAACATCCGTCAGTTTGATATGTTAACAGCGTTAACTGATCTCCATGGATGATGTGAACCTCCCCCCGTCCTCTAGAAAGATCCTCCTGCTGCTCGAGGATGGGGGTTCCCTGACCCACAAGGAGCTCGTCCGCCTCAGCAGCCTGGCCCCCCGCACCGTCCGTTATGCTTTAAAGCGACTCAAAGACAACGATATGATCGTGGAGAAGTTCAACTTCCGCGATGCCCGGCAGATCCTCTACGAGTATAAAGAGTCCCAGGCGGTGTCCGCGCAATGACCGAGCCCCCCTCCTGCGACATCATGCGCTGCGACACCCTCGCCCGGGAACTCCTCCCGCAGATGCGTGCCGAGATGGTCTACCGCCTGGTGAACGAGCACGGGCTGAGCCAGAGCGAGGCCTCCAAGCGTCTCGGCGTCAGCAGGGCCGCGATATCCCAGTACATGAGCCGGAAACGCGGCCTCTCCAGGAACGACTTCCCCGGTGCCCTCGAGACGGTCATCGAACGGTGGGTCTCCGCTGTCGCCTCGGGCGAAGGGGCGATCACCATCTGCGATGTCTGCCGTTCCACCGACCTCCCCGGCAGACGGTGAGACCTCAGGTGCGCCGCCGCCGGTAGAGGTAGAGCGCCGCGAGCCAGGCGACGATGCACGCCGCCACCGCGATCTTGAGCACGTCCGGGCCGGGCGCGGCCCCCGGCAGAGCGGCGTTCCAATCGTCGTCGAAGACCCGGGTGTAGTAGGCGGCAACTCCCGGGTGCTCGATGATCACGCCCGCTTCCCGGTTGAACGCCGGCGAGTTGGCGTTCCAGTTGATGCTGCTGACGAGAACCGTCCGACCATCGACGACGACCCCTTTGTTGTGAATCTTCTCGAGATTGTTCGCCTCGAGATCCGCGAGCCGGGCCTCGAGCGGCAGCCCCTCGGCCGCGGCGATCCGGTTGATGACCTCGACCATCTCGTCGTTGTCCGCACGGTCGGCGGTGTTGAACCAGGCGGAGTCGAGGAGCACCCGGACGGCAACCCCCCGCCGGGAGGCCTCGATCGCGGCTGCGAGGTAGGGGTTGAACTCAAGCGGGGTCTCGTTCGTGATGTAGGCCTGCTCGATCGCGATGCTCTCCCCCGCCCCTTCGATCAGTTCGAGGACGAGCGCGCTCGTGTCGGGGGAGAGGACCGGGGTCACCCGCGCCCCCTCCACACGGATAGGGCGGAACTCCACCGTGTAGTCGGGCGCCCAGGGCGTGCGCAGGTCGGCCGTCGTCCCCTCGAGCGGGACGATGTCTCCGCCCGCCGCGTCGAGGAGGAAGACCTCCCGGAAGTAGGCCGCGGTCTCAGGGTCCTCGAGAACGACCCCCCACCCCCGGTTGCCCTGCAGCCCCTCCGCCGGGTAGCCACCGGGCTTGAAGTTCTCGCTCCCGATGAGGACCAGTCCACCGTCGACGACGAGATACTTCGCGTGATCGTAGCGGTACTTCGCATGGGCCGCGTCTGTCGTCGTCATCCCAAGGACCGGGATGCCGCTCCGGTTGAGGGCGCCTGCGACCGCGCGCCCTTCGGAGGAGACGCCGCCCACCGGCCCGCCCTCCAGGAGGACGGTCACGGCCACGCCCCGTTCCCGGGCGCGGATGAGGTCGCCAGCCATCTTTTCGTCGGTGAACTCGTAGACGTTCACCAGGATCTCGCGCCGTGCGCACTCCACGGCCGCCGTGAAGACCTCATACGAGCAGTCCGGTCCGACGAACGCGGTCACCGCGACGTCCTCGAATGTCCGGGGCGCGAGGCGGGACTGGCCGATGGAGAGCGGGCGCGGGTCCCAGACCTCCTCCTCGAGGTAGTGGATCTGGCCCTGCCGGGGGAGGACGTCAGCGGGCCAGGCGACCTCCTGGACAAGGGTGGTCCCGTGGTAGAGGAGGAGTTCGTCGGCCGCGTTCGCCATCAGGAGGTTCCCGTTCGGGATCACGTCCGGCACAGCCGCCGTCCGCCCCTCGATCTCAAAGTCGGGAAGGTAGCCATGGACCTGCGCAAAGGCCGGACCGCTCCTCGCGACCACCAGCCGCCCGTCGATCCGGGTCCCCGCAGGGAACCGGAACCCTCCTTCGCCGTCGGAGAGGACGTAGCCGTCGAGGAGTCCCTCCCCCCTGATCACCAGATACTCGTCGAGATCGCCGGGAAGATAGGGGTCCGGGCAGAACTCGACGATCTGGATCCCACCGGCCGTCCCGGCAAGGAGGCAGAGGAGCAGGACGGTGAGGACGATCCGGCGCATACGCAGGGTTATGTCTCTTCGGGTTTAATACCAGAGCGATTATGACCGCACTCGCACCCCCCCTGGTCGTCAAGATGGGCGGAAGCCTCTTCGACCGGACCCCCTCCCTGATCGAGGTCATCCGTGAGGTCGGGCGCCCGGTGCTGATCGTCCCCGGCGGCGGAAAGTTCACCGACCTCGTCCGGCGCCTCGCCGTCTCGGATACCGCCGGCCACTGGATGGCGATCGCCGGTATGGAGCAGTTCGGGTGGTACATCGCCTCGCACGGCGTCCCGGCGACACCGGTCCTCGCGCTTCCGGAGGAGATGACGGTCCTCCTCCCCTACTGTGCTCTTCGCGAGGCCGACCCCCTCCCTCACTCCTGGAGCATCACCTCGGACACCATCGCCGCCTGGATCGCGCACGAACTCTCGGCCGACCTCCTCCTCCTCAAGTCGGTCGACGGCATCCACCACCGCCGGAGACTCCTTGCACGGATCGAGGATCCGGGCATCACCCCCGACGAGGTCGATCCCGGGTTCGTCAGGTTCGTCTTCGAGCACGGCCTCACGGCGCGGGTGGTCAACGGCAGGCACCCCGACCGTGTTTTCCAGGCTCTTCGTGACGAGCCCGTCATAGGGACTCTCGTCGATCCGAGATTTTAACTGCTCCGGGAGAGATATGATAAGTTGACTTTCGAGGAAATGATGATGATAGCAAGTGAGCGATGTACCTCCTGCAATGCCACGCTGGCTGAAGAAGGCTCTACCGAATTCCCGTGCCCGGTCTGCGCCCAGAGGATCAACCGGTGCTACCGGTGCAGGGAGCAGAGCATAGCCTATACGTGTTCAAAGTGCGGGTTCCAGGGGCCATAACCATGGGAAATGTAGCCCTGATCGTGAAGATCATGCCCGAATCCCCCGACGTCGACCGTGAAGCCCTCAAGGCAGCGGTCAGGGCGGCCGTCCCGGTCGATGATATCCAGGAAGACCCGATCGGCTTTGGGCTCGTTGCGTTGAAAGCCGCCATCGTCGTCCCCGACAAAGCCGGGGCTCCCGATGAGGTTGAAGCAGCGCTCCGAAAGATTGAAGGCGTCGAAAGCGCCGATATCATCGAATCCACACTCGTATGAGTGGATTCCTATACCTATTTTCCCCGCTTAACGGGCCTCTTCGAGCCGTTCCATCACGTCAGCCGTGACCTTACGGATCTTCTTGACCGACTCCGCAAACCCGGCGACCTCGTCCACTTCGAGACTGAGCGGAACCGGAAAGACGCCGTCTCGATTGATCCGGGCGGGCACGCCGATGCAGACGTCGCCGATCCCGTGGACTTCACCTGCGATGTGGCTTGAGACGGTGAGGATACGGTTTTCATTCCCGAGGATCGTCCTGACGAGGGTTCCAATCGCTTCCCCCGGCCCGTAGACGGTAGAGCCTTTATCCCTGATGATCGCTTCACCGCTGGTCCGAACCGTATCGATGAACTCCTGTACGGGCAGCCCTGAGAACGTGGGCAGGTTGCTGATCCGGATGCCGCCGATCGTCGTCGCCGACCAGAGCGGGACCATGCTCTCGCCGTGCTCGCCGATGATACGGGTATGCACCTCGCTGACGTGGACCCGGAAATACCGGGCGATCAGGGATTTCAAGCGCATCGAGTCGAGATGTGTCCCAAGGCCGAAGACCTGCTGCGGCTTGAATCCCGAGTACTTCAGGGCGACAGCTGTCATGACGTCGACGGGGTTGGTGACGAGAAAGAGGAGCGCGTCGGGCGAAGACTGGCCGACAGTCTCGGCGGTCTCGGCGATGATCTTTGCGTTCTCGAAGGCGAGGTCATTTCGGTCCTGTCCCGGCCGGCGGGGTACGCCTGCGGTGCAGATGACGATGTCTGAGCCTTCTGTATCCTCGAGCGTGGTGCTGCAGGTGAGTCGCACATCGGTGCCTCGTGCAGCAAACGAATCGGATAGGTCGCGGCAGCAGCCCGCGAGAAAATCTTCGCGTCCGGGTCTCCCGACGAGCAGCATATCGCTGACGTAGGGTATCTCGGATATGGTGTGGGCCGCAAACATGCCGACGTTCCCTGTAGCCCCAAGAATCGTTACTTTTGCCATGGAGATCGCCGTTGGGGACACGTCCTCGGTCGACCGTACGCACAAGCATTCACCACTGCATCCCTCCTCCACCCCGCGACCCCATGGGCGCCGAACGTCCACGGTAAGTCTGCTCCCTTCCGGGCCTGAACCGGTACCCGCGGCAAAAGGTCGCCGCCCCCTCCGGGGCTTTGATACCTCTCCGCCGACCTCATGGGACGAGGCTTCTCCGTCGGGACGCAAAGGATTCTGCAAGCCGCTGCGGCCTTCTCCGGACTTCGCCTCCCGCGTAACGACGGTTTCGGGTGACAGGTGACGCCGAGCCACCCAGGCTAGTCCCCGTATATACTGGTGTCTATGGGATAAAAATAGCTCCGCCCACCCGGGTCTGCCATGCCCGGGTCATCGCCTGGATCTTCCCGGTGTCCGCCTTCTCGAAGAGGTCGAGGGCGGTGAGGTCGATTCCGGGCGGAAGGACGGCGGCGAGGTCCCGGAGGTCGCCCTGGTAGACCTCGATCTCCCCTCGCCCGGCGGCGGTGGCGATCCGGACCGGGTCCCGCGCAACCGGCCGGCGCCGGAGGTCGCCGTAGGGCCGGTGCATCGTCACTTCCTCTATCTTGAGGGCTTCCCGGTTCACCTGGAGGTTGCAGGCGGTCCAGAAGGCGGCCGCGTACCAGGCGTCGTTCGCGATCACCCGGGGAACGCCCGCCCGGACGGCGGCAAGCGCGAGGGTGCCGGCGCCGGAGCAGGCGTCGACGAAGGTCCCGGGGTGGTGCCGCCCGATCTCCCGTTCGAGGGAGAGGATCTTCTCGTTCTGGCCCCGGGAGAACTCGATGTGCAGGACCGATTGCTGCTTGTAGACGACGATGGGCCCTCTTGCGGTCGGGAAGATGTCGGCCCGGACGTCGCAGCCGGCAAGCAGGGTGTAGGCCTGCGGTGCTGCGTCGGTGTCCGTGATCCCGGGCGTCCCGCCCTCTGTCCGGACGACCCCCCGGACCTCCGGGACTTCGGCAACCAGGCGGGCGGCCGCCCGCTCTCCGACCGACCGGGAGAGGAGGAGGAGCGACCGCGGTGGGAGGTAGGGAGGACGCCGCATCGGGGCGGCGGGGTGGATGAGCGGTGTCCCGACGGCGGCGAGCGGTTCGGTCCCGGCAAGGTCGCCCTCCTCGACCATCACCCCGTAGATGTCGGCAAAGACCTCGTCGATGAAACGTTTCCCGCAGGAGGGGCAGGGTTCTACCGCATCGATACCGGGCGGTGGGCTCTGTTTGTCGTAAACGAGCCCCATGCAGTCGGGACAGGGGGCGAAGCGGCCCGGTAGTTCCGCGAAGATGGTCCGGGCGTCCGTGACGCAGTCGTGCCCGCAGACGGGACAGTGCATGTCACTTGCGTTCGCCGTCGGTGCATAAATATGCGAGCGCCGCCCGGCCCCGGTATGCCTCAGGTCCGCTCCATCAGTGTCGCCAGCCACCGCGTCTCAACAGAGCCCGAGAGCGCCGCCTTGATGAGCAGCGTCAGGGGCGCTGCCAGAAACAGCCCCGGGACACCGAGCACCAGCGTCCAGGCGAGGACCGAGAGGATGATCACCGGCGGGGAGATATGGAGCGCCTGCTCGGGAGGATAGGGCAGGAGGAGGCGGCGGGCGAGGACGTCGATGATGAAGATGCCGGCCGCAACCGCAAGTGCCCCCAGAAGACCACCCTCGAGCCAGGCAAGCCCGATAGGAGGCACCGATGCGGTAGGCATCCCGAAGTAGGGGATGTAGCCGAGGACGACGATCAGGATCGCCCAGAGCACCGGTCCGTCGACGCCGAGGATCAGCAGGAGGACCGCGACGGCGATACCGGTTGCAAGACCGTTCCTGGTGCGCAAGGACACGTATGCGACCAGACTGCTCGCGGCGCGGCTGAGTTCCGCCATGGCGCCGGGCCCCAGGCTCTGCACGAGTCTCTCTCGGAACGAGTCCGCCTCGAGGAGCATGAGGGTGGTTACTACCAGGATGACCAGGAAATCGATGACCAGGAGAGAGAGCCCGGCAAGGATCTCCCAGAGCGGTGGGATGAGCCCGGAGCCGTTCGGTGATTCGGGCGGTTGTGCCGATACCGGGACTCCCCGGTCTGCAAACCACGACTGCAGCCCCACAAGTTGTGTCTGCAACAGATTCTGGTAAGCAGGCAGCGCGTTGTCGAGCTCGATGAGCGAGAGACTCAGGAGTGCGACGAGCAGCAGGGCAACCCCGGCGATCGCCCCGACCATCGCCAGCACCCCTGCCACCCGGAGCAACCCACGCCCCTGTAGGCGATGCACGGTTGGTGTGACGATGACCGCCAGGATGAACCCGACGAGTACCGGGTTCACGATCGCGGCGCCGAAGTACATGCCGGTGACGACGACGGCAGCGACGATGACGACCCGGGTGAGGGCTGCGAGGCGGGACGGAGCGGGCAAGGTCACTTCCCTCGCAGAGGGACGACCGTCGTCGGGAGGTCGCTCATTCCTCACGATTCCGGGAGATGTCTCTTCCCGGCCGGAGCAGTCATTCCGGAACCATCAGGACCGCGAGCCCCTCGCGGAGCCAGCCCCAGGCGTCCCGGAGACGGCTCTCGGGGAAGTAACGGACGTCGATCCCGGCAAAGCCGACGAAGAGCCCCGGCAGGTGGTTCATCCACTCCCGCCACTGCTCCCCGCCGACGACCGCGATCCGGTCGACCTTCTCCAGTCCCGACCACCGGCCGAAGGCGTCCCACCCCTCTCCCGGTCTCCAGCTCCGGAAGCCCTCGATCTTGAAGAGGACCCGAACATTCTGGTCATCATCCATAGCCCGTTCGAGTTCCGGGACCAGAACGGTGGCGAACTCGTTCTCGCTCAGTTTCCCGTCGAACCGGAACCCGACCACACGCCCTGAGCTCTCCTTCATCCGGTCAAGCATGGGTGCCCCTTAGGCCGCTGAAGAGAAAAAAGCTGCGGCCGTCCGGAGCCGTACAGATACACGGATATACCCCTGTGCAAAGAAGGAGGGTATGCCCGGTTCCGGTGAGGAGGCGGCGGTATGGATCTCCCGGTAGTCTTCTCCATCATTATACTCATCAACATCATCTCGGGCGCCATCATCGTCTTCTTCGAGCGGAGGAACCCGGCAGCGACGGCGGCCTGGCTGATGGTTCTCTTCTTCCTGCCCCTGGCCGGGTTTGTCCTCTACCTCTTCTTCGGGCAGAACTACACCCGGCAGCGGATGTTCGTCGTCAAGGAGCGGGCGGACCGGTGCTACCTCGAGGACCTCTTCGAGGAGCAGCGCCGTGCACTTGCCGCTCGCCTCCACCGGTTCGCCACCCCGGTGGCGGAGGAGTTCCGCGACACGATCTTCCTCCTCCTCCAGAACAACAGGGCCTACCTGACCGAGAAGAACCGGGTCGATATCTACACCCGGGGAGAGGAGAAGTTCGACGCGCTCTTTGATGCGATCCGGGGGGCCCGCCGCCACATCCACCTGGAGTACTTCATCGTCAACAACGACGACCTCGGGCAGGCGGTCGTCCACGCCCTCGCAGAGAAGGCGCGGGAGGGTCTCGAGGTCCGCTTTCTCTTCGACGCGATAGGGACCCTCTCCGGGGGCGGGTCGCGGGCGGCGTTCTCGGAACTGGAGGATGCCGGCGGGAAGATCGGGGTCTTCTTCCCCTCGTTCTACCGGGTCAACTACCGCAACCACCGGAAGATTGCCGTCATCGACGGGGTCGTGGGATTCATCGGCGGGTTCAACATCGGGGACAGTTACCTGGGGGACGGACCGCTCGGCCCCTGGCGGGACACTGCCGTCCGGATCACGGGAGATGCCGTCAAGCAGCTCCAGTTCCGGTTCTTCCTCGACTGGAACTACACGACCGGCGAGCACCTGTCTCTCGAGGCCCCCTACTTCCCCGACACAGGCAACCCCGGGACGACGCCGGTCCAGATCGTCTCCGGCGGTCCGGATACCCGGTGGAACCCGATCAAGGAGGGCTACATCAAGCTGATCACCTCCGCCCGGGAGTCGGTCTACATCCAGACGCCCTACTTCATTCCCGACGAGAGCGTCACGGACGCCCTCCGGATCGCGGCGCTCTCCGGGGTCGACGTCAGGATCATGATCCCCTGCAAGCCCGACCACCCGTTCGTCTACTGGGCGACCTTCTCGTTCATCGGCGACCTGCTCGATGCCGGGGTGCGAGCCTACACCTACGATGCCGGGTTTCTCCATGCAAAGACGATCGTCATCGACAGAAAAGTGGGGTCGGTCGGGAGCGCGAACTGGGACGTCCGGAGTTTCCGGCTGAACTTCGAGGCGAACGCCTTCTTCTACGACGCGACCGTCGGGGGGGAGCTCGCACGGACGTTCGAGGAGGACCTTGCCGTCTCCACCGAGATCACGCTCGAAGGATACCGGGCGCGACCTTTGCGAGTCCGGGTGAAGGAGTCGGTCTCCCGGCTCTTCGCGCCGCTCGGGTGAGGGACCTCATCAGTTCAGCCGGCCTTCGATGAATCTCCTGATCCGGGGGAGGCTCTGCTCCCAGCGGGCCTGGAGGATGGGAACCGTGTAGGGGATGTGGTGCGGGAGGACCGCGGTTCCCATCACCGCCTTCTCGACGAGCGGCCGCTCGCGGCCGATGACGACCGTCTCCCTTGCCCGAACGGCATCCAGGAACCCTTCGACGGTATCGGCCTCGGCGCAGGTGACGACCCCGCCGAGTTCGTGGAGGAGGTGACCGTCCGTCCCCCCGGTCCGTCCCAGATCGTGCGTGACGGCGAGCCCGGCCGCCTTCAGGTTGTGGGAATGGGCCATGCCGCCGCAGATCACCTCGAGGGCGTCGAGGCGGGAGAAGACCTCTTCGCCGATACACGCGCCTGCCACACACCGCTGGACCCCCCGGTTCAGGAAGGCGTAGCCGCAGGGGTGGGCCTCGACGGCGATGCAGGCGTAGTCCTCCCGGCGGTCGAGGATCTCCGGGGTGTCGAGGCGTATCGCGGTGAACGGCCCATCTCTCCGGTTCTTCTCGATGTGGCGCTGGTAGAAGTCGAGGAGGTCGGAGACCGAGTAGAAGTAGAGGAGGATGTGCGGGCCGTCGTTCGCGCTGACCTCGATTCCGGGGATGAGGGGGACGCGGACCTTCTGCCCCGCGGCCTCGGTTACGCCGCTCACCTGGTTGTGGTCGGTGATCGCAAGCCCGATTCCCTGTCGCGCGGCGAGCTTCAGCGCGTCACGCACCCGGGTGGCCGAGTCGGAGTGCCGGGTATGAAAGTGGAGGTCTGCCGGGAGCAGCCCGCAACGCCGGATCTCTGCTGGCAGGGGTCTTTCGAATATGATATCTTTATAATAGTGCATGTGCGGTATGTCTGATCACCTTTGGATCGCCCGGGATGAAAAAGGGTTGCCCACCCCATCATCCCGGTGCAATCT
>Ga0265294_10004352_pt1 | contig 17752 bp, 13 predicted proteins | sample MunlanPumphouse3_FD_192504 | JGI IMG/M metagenome (GOLD analysis project Ga0265294, IMG submission 192504) | Groundwater microbial communities from a municipal landfill in Southern Ontario, Canada - Pumphouse #3 | ecosystem: Environmental > Aquatic > Deep subsurface > Groundwater | place...
GAAATTGACTCCTTAGTTTTTATTTCAACTACGCTCTTTGCTTTAGGCCCTTATTCGGAAATCATTCCTCTTTCTTCTTCTCTTTACAAAGAAATGGATGATTTGTATGCAATTCAAGATTTAGGTACACCCTCTACTGCACGACCGTGGTCAAAAGGTGAGGCTCAATTGATCCTCTCCCGTGTACAAGGAGAAAATCTGAAAGGGTCTGCCAAATCGTTATATGATTCAGTATCAAAAATGACTCAGACTGGATTACGTTGGCAATTCGGTGATGGATTTGGATTTGAATTCAGAGCGAATATTGATGGGGAAATTTACACCCATATCAACGATATTGATTTCACGACAGATAAGGATTGGCTGTATGGATATGAAGAGCGCAATCCATTTTTGAAAGGTCATTTTGCCTTTGGAGTGAAGGATTTCTTTTACGCATTCGTTGATTATCAGTATGGATATGGAAGAACAAATGCGAAGGACACAACGACAGACCTCGCAACGCTAACGAATAATCTAGGTGTTGGTTCTCTGGTGCCTGCTGGATTATCTCTTTCTAAAACGACATATGCGACAAGTCACTATCTGTATACGACAAAATTTCTTTTTAATCTTCCTGTCTCCTTTGATGCTGATTTTGAGATGCCGAAGCGATCAATTCTCTCCTTCGGGGGACTCAACTGGAATTTCTCTCTTTCTAGAGACCGCATCAGTTGGGGAGCTTCTCACATTGGTAATCTGATTATAGATGATCATGTGGACTTCCAAAATTTTGCAAGGTTGTCTGCATACACAGATAAGTTCAAGTTTGATATCGTCTACATTTTTCTCAATACTGATCCGACCTCTGGGGAGAATGCTGATGACTGGGCAAATACTACGGAAAAATTTGAGAGAATTTTTATGACCCACAGAGTTGAATTTCGTTTCTCAAAATGGGCTACACTTTCTCTTTCCGAGAATGGCATGTATCAGGCATGGAACGGGCATCAATTTTTCTATATGAATCCGATTTACATATTCCACAGTTTGAATGACCGTTGCATGTTTAATTCCATCATCAGTGCGGAACTGGATGTAATGCCCTTTACGGGTTTGCATCTGTACGGGCAGTTTGCCCTTGATCAGGCAAGGGCAGTAAATGAACAAGCAGACCAATCCAATGCCTGGGGTGCTCTTGGTGGTGCAGAATATACCCATTGCCTAAGGAAAGGAATTGTTTCCAGTAGCCTTGAATTTGCCTATACCACTCCTGTTCTGTACCGACGGGACGGTGTTGATTTTCTCATGCTATTTAAGGATTATGCAATCGGCAAAAGCCATGTGGTTAGTTTCGATTACATTGGATTTCCCTATGGCGGAGATGCAGAAGTTTTGCGCTGGGATGTCGATTACCGAATCCCTCAGGTCTTTCAACTGCGCTTTGCTATTGAAGGAATGTTGCATGGGGAAATGAACTTGTTCATGTCACATGCAACTTCAGGTGACAATACGGACAGACCAAATTATGCAGGAATAACTCCTTCAGGGGACAATATCACTCAATCGTTGAAGGCGTCCCTGTATGGTAAATATGAGATTCCAAACTTTGTTTCTTGGATAAAGATGTCCACTTGGGGGGAGATTGATTGGATTGGAACACGCGTCTACACAAGATCCACCAAAGCTTATAGTGAGGAAGCCTCTGATGTTCAGCTTTCCATGGGGGTTGGCCTGGAATTTTAGAATCAATTTCAAGTCTCATGAGAACCACCCCGACTTGAAAACAGTCTGGGTGGTTGTAAGTAAAAAGAGATATTCATTATTTTCGAGGATGTCCTTATCCGAGAAAAAACGACAGTGGATATTTTCAACTATTTCGAATTCAAGAAAACCACTACCATGAGAGTAAGAACATGGTAAAAATAGGATTTCATCTTAACTTTTTTGCATTTTCTAATGCATTTTCGTTGGAAACATCCTTCTCGACAGGACATTTATCAACATGCCAAATCTCTTGAGCATATTCTGTTACTGACCTGTCGCTGGAGAATTTTCCACTATGAGCAATATTAAGTACAGCCTTACGATTCCATTCCAGTGGATTGTTTTTATATAATGAGCACGCAGTATGATGTGCATCTTTATACATGGCTAAATCAGCAAAATTGAAATACCTGTCACCTTGGTCAAAAAGGGATTTTCTTAATGGTTCAAAGATGTTTGGCTCATTAATATTAAAGAAACCAGAAAGTAAAAGATTGATTCCTTCTTTAATAACAGGATCCTTTGAAACCCACTGGTAGGGGCTATAGGAATCCTTCATTGAAGCAAGTTGTTCTTCAGTATGCCCAAATATGAACATGTTTTCTTTGCCAACTTCTTGAGCTATTTCGACATTCGCTCCATCCATTGTTCCTATGGTTAATGCTCCATTGACCATAAATTTCATATTGCCAGTACCAGAGGCTTCTGTCCCTGCAGTTGAAATTTGCTCAGAAAGATTAGTTGCAGGAATAATTTTTTCTGCCATGGAAACACGATAATTTGGCAAGAAATAGACATGCATCAGTTTGTTGACTTGCGGATCGTTATTAATGGTTTTTGCAATATTATTAATTAATTTGATAATTAACTTTGCATTGACATATCCAGGGGCAGCCTTGCCCCCAAAGAAAAACGTAATTGGTTCTAGGTCTTTTGTAAGAGGCCCGTGATTTTTTAGGTCACTATAAAGAAGAGTGATATTCAATGCATTAAGTAGTTGTCTTTTGTATTCATGGATGCGCTTGACTTGGGTATCGAACATGGTATTGGGGTCAATGATATAGCCACAGTCCTTTTTTATGAATTGCATTGCTTCTTTCTTGGCCGTAAGCTTAATCTGGGCAAAATCCTGAAGGAAGGCCTTGTCATCTGCGAAAGCTTTCAACTTTGAAATCTGCGAGAAATCAGTAATCCATCCATCTCCTATAGCCTCGGTTATTTTTGCGGCTAAGGCTGGATTTGAATCCAGCAACCATCTTCTTTGAGTAATACCATTTGTTTTATTGTTGAAGCGATCCGGAAAGATAAGATTGAACTCGGGGAACATTTTTGTACGGAGTAATACAGAGTGCAAAGCTGCGACTCCATTGGTACTATGGCTTCCGACAATTGCTAAATTTGCCATTCGGATTTGTTTTGGATTAGTTTCCTCAATGATGCTTACTTTTGCTAATTGGTCGGCTCTCATAGGAAAATAAGAAACAGCCTGTTGCAAGAACCTGTGATTGATCTCATATACAATTTGCATATGCCTTGGTAACAGAGCCTGAAACATTGGAAGTTGCCATTTTTCCAATGCTTCAGGCATCAGAGTATGATTTGTATACCCCATGGTACGTATGGTGATATTCCACGCCGTATCCCATTCCAAGTTTTCTATATCAAGTAGAATCCTCATCATTTCTGGGATTGCCAAAGAAGGATGGGTGTCATTAAGTTGTATGGCGGCGAAGTCGGGAAACTGATCCCATGCTACATTCTGTCTCTTGAAACGGCGAACAATATCCTGAAGGGAACAGGATACAAAGAAATACTGTTGCTTTAACCTTAGTTCTTTACCCATATACAAGGTATCATTAGGATAAAGTACCTGAGAAAGATTCTCAGCCTGGTTTTTTTGGCGTACAGCTTCTGTATAGTCCCCCTCATTGAACTCTTGGAAACTAAACTCTTGAGGAGCCTTTGCTGACCACAAGCGCATTGTGTTTACCGTTTTACAACCATACCCGATGACCGGGGTATCATATGCCATACCTAATACCGTCTCAGCTCCAATCCATTTAAAGCAATCCCTGTTGTTCTCTCTAATTATTTGAACTATTCCACCAAATTGAACAGTATAAACAGTATTAGGCCTCTGAATTTCCCAAGGGTTGCCATCGCGAAGCCAATTATCTGGTTGCTCCAACTGCCAACCATTGTTTATTTGCTGGCGAAATATTCCGTAATTATACCTGATGCCATAACCATAAGCCGGGTACTCCAAGGTTGCCAAGGAATCAAGAAAGCAAGCTGCTAGTCTCCCAAGTCCTCCGTTGCCTAAACCAGCATCAGGTTCTACATCTGCAAGTTCCTCATAACTGTATCCAAGAGAAGATAATGCGCTTTTTACTTCTTTTTCCAAGCCGAGATTAATTATGTTGTTTGTGAGTGCTCTGCCCATGAGAAATTCCAGAGAAAGGTAATAGACTCTTTTTGCATTGGAGGCCCGCTGTGTTGCACGCGTTTTGTCCCATTGTTGGATGATTCTGTCCCTGATTGTCAGAGCTAAAGCTGCATAACGGCCTTCTGGCGTGGTATGATAGACATCAGCATCCTCGCTATATTTTAAGTGCTCAGCAAAGTCCTGTGCTATATCATCACGAGTGTGTCCAAAACGGGTATTGCATTTATTTTTTTCCACTTGGTCCTCCTGAAATCAATTAAAGTATAAAGGGAAAAGTATATTTTGCTCAACATGTTCAAGACCGAGCATATTTAGGGCAAAGTGTATTGACAAAAATGAAACCGTCTGCTAAGTTTCGTACTGCACATTTAAGAAAATGCACTACCAGTATGTCCTTTGATGCCCTTGTAGCTCAGTTGGTAGAGCACCACCATGGTAAGGTGGGGGTCAACGGTTCAAATCCGTTCGAGGGCTCTTTTTTTTCAAACGGTGACGAATACACCGAGGAGCATGAATTATGGGTGAAGCAAAGAAAAAAGGTCCTGTAGAGAAAATTGCTCTACAGTGTACTGAATGCAAACGGAAGAATTACACAACTGAAAAGAACAAACGTAACAGTCAGGAAAAACTTGAACTGAAAAAATATTGTCCGTTTGAAAAGAAGCATACCCTACACAGGGAAGCTAAGATTAAATAGTAACGTTTCGAGAAGCAAATAGGCCAGTAGCTCCAATGGTAGAGCGCTGGTCTCCAAAACCGGATGTTGAGGGTTCGAGTCCTTCCTGGCCTGTCTGCTTCTTGAATTACAAAGGAGACTTTGATGAAGAAAATGATTAAGTATTTCAAAGAGTGCCATCTTGAACTAAAAAAAGTGGTATGGCCGACTCGTGAAGTAGTTGTCTCTTCAACTAAGGTCGTTTTGGTTTCCACCATTTTGGTGGCCATCTTCCTTGGGCTTATAGATTTTATTTTGCTCAAGGGATTGTATTTAGTATTCTAGGATGGAATCATGGCAAAGGGCTGGTACGTTGTACATACTTATTCTGGTTACGAACAGAAAATTGAGCGCATAATTAACAAGATGCGTGAAGCTGATGTGAACTTTGCAACAGTTTGCACTGACGTAAAAGTCCCGTTTGAGACCGTTATTGAGGTAAAAGATGGAGCAAAACGCGAAGTAAAGCGTAAAATTCTTCCCGGTTATATTCTTGTGGAAATGGATTTACCTCAGGATGCATGGAAAGGATGGTGCTTTCAAATTAAGAGAATTCAGGGTGTGACTGGATTTCTTTCCTCGGACGATGACAAAATGAAACCTCCTCTTCCTTTGTCTGTGAATGAAGTAAAGGGTATTTTTCAGAAAACAGGAGACCTTCCCACAGAAAAAGTGTTTAAGCCTAAGCAGACATTTAGTGTGGGTGATCATATAAAAATCATTGAAGGGCCGTTTGAGTCTTTCACCGGTGTCGTCGATGATGTAAATAGCGAGAAAGCACGATTGCGTGTGAGTGTTGGTATTTTTGGTCGTTCTACACCAGTAGATGTTGACTTTTTGCAAGTGGAAAAAGTGGTTCTTTAAGCGTTGAACGAGCGTCGCTTTGTGGTTTTTTTACATTCGTTCGCTTTTGATTTTGTACACTCCCTCAGCTAGTCTGAGGTGTGGGAGCCTGTCGTATGATAGGCGTTATAACCAGCGTGCAGACCGGATTAATCAGCCAACTCAGGCAGGTCAAAGCGCGTAAGGAGAAGAAATATGGCAAAGAAAAAGGTAACTGCGATTATTAAGTTGCAGTGTCCTGCCCAAAAAGCCACTCCGGCACCACCAATTGGACCGGCGCTTGGGCCTCATGGAGTAAGTGCTCCAAAATTTGTTCAGGAATTCAATGATCGTTCCAAGGGGTACGATGCTGGACTGATTATTCCTGTAATCATCACAGTCTATGCTGACAAGAGTTTCACTTTTATTCTTAAGACACCTCCAGCTTCTATTCTTATCAAGAAGGCTTTAGGTCTTAAAACCGCAAGTGGTACTCCAAACAAGACTAAGGTTGGTAAGTTGTCCAAAGCTCAAGTTGAGGACATTGCCAAGGCTAAGTTGAATGACCTGAACTGCAGAAGCATGGAATCAGCAATGAAAATTATTGCCGGCACAGCTCGTAGTATGGGCGTAGAGGTGGAGAAATAATATGGCACACGGGAAAAAATATCGCGAAAGCATAAAAAAACTCGACCGCGAAAAGAACTATACATTTGATGAAGCAGCAAAACTGGTGAAGGAAATGGCTTATGCCAAATTTGATGAAACTGTTGAGCTGTCTGTGAAACTAGTCCTGAAAAAAAGCCAGAGTGTTCGTGACACTGTCGTGTTACCAAACCAGTTTTCCGCTCAAAAGCGTGTATTGGTTTTTGCAAAGGGTGCTAAGGCTGAGGAAGCCAGGGCCGCAGGTGCTACTTTCGTTGGCGATGATGATTTGATTGAGAAGATTAAGGGCGGTTGGCTGGATTTCGATATCGCTGTTGCAACGCCTGATATGATGAAGGACGTAGGTCGTCTTGGACCTATTCTTGGACGTAAAGGTTTAATGCCAAACCCCAAGACCCAGACCGTTACTTTTGAGGTAAAGGAAGCAATTGCTGAATTATCCAAAGGGCGTACTGAGTTTCGTTCGGATAAGACCAATGTAGTTCATATTTCAATTGGCAAAGTCTCCATGGATGCTGCGAAGGTGTCTGAGAACGCACAAGCCGTTGTTCAGGAGATTATCCGTAAGAAGCCAAGTGATGCTAAAGGCGATTATATTGGTACAATAGCAATCGCTTCAACGATGGGTCCTGGCGTGCATATTAATACTACTGGTTTGCTCAGCGCAGCAACAGTATAACAGGAGAATATAGAAATGGAACATAAAACTCGTATTACTCCCGCCAAGGAAGCTGCAGTTAAGGCGTTGAAAGATGAGTTCGGGCAATATACTGGATATATCTTTACCGATTACCGTGGCATGACTGTTTCTCAGATTAATGGTATTCGTAAGAATCTCATTAACAAAGAAGGTAATTATCGTGTGGTAAAGAACAGGTTTGCCAGGATTGCTTTGAACCAGTTGAATCAAAAGGGTTGTGATGAACAGCTTACCGGTCCAACAGCGATTGCCCTTGTGAGGGGTGATTCTGTCAATTTGATGGCTAAGGATCTGTTTAATGCTAAGAATGAGGGTGCAACTATTTCAATTAAGGGTGGGCTGATTGATGGGCAGTTTTTTGATGCTGCACAACTTGAGGCTTATAGCAATTTGCCTTCAAAAAACGAATTGATTTCAATTTTGATGGGCACTATGCTTGCCCCGGTTCAAAAGTTAGCTGCTACCTTGCTGGCTTATGTGAAAAAGAATAGCGGAGATGGCGAGGCAAAAGAAGAAGTCGTCCCTGTTGTTTCATCGGAAAACTAACACAGTCTTAGTCTTCGTCGTAACCTGCTACGACTGTGTAGAACAATATTTTTGTTAAGGAGAAGATAATATGGCTACTAAAGAAGAAATTTTGGAGTCTATTGCCAAGATGACGGTTCTTGAGGTTTCTGACCTCATCAAGATGATGGAAGAGAAGTTTGGAGTACAGGCTGCTGCTGCCGCCGCTGCTCCTGCTGCTGCTGGTGCTGCTGCTCCTGTTGCAGAAGAGCCCACCGAGTTCAACGTAATCCTGAAGAGTTCCGATCCTACTAAGAAGATTGCCGCAATTAAGGAAGTCCGTAACATCACGGGTATTGGGCTAGGTGATGCGAAGGCCTTGGTTGAGGCTGGTAATAAGGCTGTCAAGGAAGGCGTTTCTAAGGCAGATGCTGCTGCTCTCAAGGAAAAGCTTGAAGCTGCTGGTTGTGTAGTCGAGGTTAAGCCCGTCGAGTAATCGACGAGTCTTGCTGTTCAATGAGAGCCACCGGCGAGTAATTTTCTCCGGTGGCCTACTGTGTCTTTCTTTACTCCGTAAGGAGTTTTGTCTTTTTGTTTTATCTCTGGAGGGTACATGATGGTTGCCAAAGGCAAAGCCGTAACACGCACGTACATCGGTTCTGATTTCCAAGAGGTCTGTGAACTTCCTAATCTTATTGGGGTGCAACTTGACAGCTATGAACGCTTTCTTCAAGTTAACCGCTATAATAAAGGAGAGGACCCTGATCCTGCCTGTGGGCTGGAGAAGGTGTTCCAATCAGCATTCCCGATTGAAGCTCCCAATGGCGAGATGCGTCTCGTTTATAAGGGCTACAAGATTGATTTTGACAACATCAAGTTTTCTGAGACAGAGTGCAAGAAGAAAGGTCGCTCTTATAGCGTGCCTCTCAAAGCCACAATCAGCCTGGAGTTTTCTAATGGTGAAATGAGAGAAAAGGAAATTTTCTTTGGAGATATTCCTTTGATGACCAATCGTGGTACTTTCATCATTAATGGTGCTGAACGTGTTGTTGTTAGCCAAATTCACAGAAGTCCAGGGGTGATTTTCTCCAACGAGAAAGGTGTTTATTCTTCTCGTATTATTCCTTATCGTGGTTCCTGGCTTGAATTTGAGATTGATGAACGTAAGCATTTGATTTATACAAAGATAGATCGAAAAAAACGTATTTTGGGGACCCTGTTTCTTAGAGCCATTGGCTATGATACCCGAGAAAAAATTGTAGAGCAATTTTATAAAGGCGAGGTGGTTGAGCTTTCCAATAATTCAAAAGATTCATTGGAAAATCGTTATCTCTACAAAGATATCTATAATGTAGTTGATGGCGAGAAAAAACGTATCCTACGTGCGGGTGATATGATACATGCTCATGAGATTGATGAATTGATTCAGCGCAAAATTACCAGCATTGAGTTAGTTAATCTGAATGATGAGAAAAGTCTTCACAGCGAAATGGTCCTTCATTGTTTTGAAGAGGAAGATGCAAAGTATACTTCAGAAGGTCTTGATGAACCTTCCAAGGAAGATGTGCTCACCCCTATCTTCTCTGTGCTCATGCCTGGTGAGATGGTAGCCGTTGAGCGTGCAGAGAGAGACCTGCCTGATATGTTCTTCTCTTCCCGAAAATATGACCTCGGTGCTGTGGGGCGTTATAAGTTCAATAAGAAATTTGGCAGTGTTGATAATTCTACTGAGTGTACGGTACTTCAGCCGAATGACATCATCAATACAATGGCCTATTTGATTAAGGTCTACATTCGTGAAAAGAATGTTGATGATATTGATCATTTGGGGAATCGCCGTGTTCGTTCTGTAGGGGAGCTTCTTCAGAATTCACTTAAAGGTGCATTTAATCGGATGGAGAGGATTGCCAAAGAGAGAATGAATCTGGAAACAACTGATTCTGTCAAACCACAAGATTTGGTTTCCATTAAACCAATTGTGGCAGCTGTTAAGGAATTTTTTGGTTCTTCTCAGCTTTCCCAGTTTATGGATCAGGTCAATCCTCTTTCAGAGTTGACCCATAAGAGACGTTTGAATGCTCTTGGGCCTGGTGGCTTGTCGCGTGATAGAGCGGGTTTCGAGGTTCGTGATGTTCATTATACTCATTATGGAAGGATTTGTCCTATTGAAACTCCTGAAGGTCCAAACATTGGTTTGATTGTCAGTTTGGCAAACTATACGAGGGTCAATGAATATGGATTCTTGGAGACTCCATATCGTACTGTTGTGAATGGAGTTACCACCAAAGAGTATAAATATCTAGATTCGAACGATGAAGAGAATTATTACATTGCAATGGCAAACGCTAGGCTTGATAAGGATGGTCGCTTTACTGATAAGGAAGTTCCTGTTCGTCATAGTGGTGATTACACCACTCGTCCAGCCAAGGATGTCAGCTACATGGATGTTTCTCCCAAACAAGTAATCTCTGTTGCCGCAAGTTTGATTCCGTTTTTGGAACATGATGATGCCAACCGTGCTTTGATGGGTTCCAATATGCAACGGCAAGCTGTTCCTCTGGTATTTCCTGAGGCGCCTCGCGTGGGTACTGGTATGGAAGCGAAGACTGCCTATGATAGCGGTGTCTTGGTGAAGGCGAAAAGAGCCGGTAGTGTGCAGTATGTCTCGTCAGATAAGGTGATTATCAAGCCTGATGTAAGCGAAATTGATGGTGAAGTCGATTATTACGAAATCCAGAAATTCCAGAGGACTAACCAGGATACCTGTTTCAACCAGAAACCTATCGTAAATGCTGGACTGCATGTTGATGAAGGCGCAGTGTTGGCTGATGGACCGGCTACCCAGAACGGGGAGTTGGCTTTAGGTCGTAATATTCTGGTAGGGTTTGTGCCTTGGAATGGGTACAACTACGAGGATGCTGTCTTAATTAGTGAGCGTGTGGTCAAGGATGATATCTTCACTTCTATCCATATCAAGGAGTTTACCACTGATATTAGGGAGACTAAGCTCGGGCCTGAGAAGTTGACTCGTGATATTCCCAATACCAGCGAGAAAATGCTGGAAGCCTTGGATGAAGATGGTATCGTACGTGTTGGTACGATGGTCCGTCCTGGTTCCATTTTGGTTGGAAAAGTTACTCCCAAGAGTGAAGGTGATACTACTCCGGAATTTAAATTACTCAATTCCATCTTTGGTGAGAAAGCAAAGGAAGTTCGTGATACATCTCTCAAGGTTCCTCATGGTACCGAGGGCACTGTCATTGACATTCAAAGATTGAGACGGAGTGAGAATGATGAGCTTCCAGCTGGTGTGGACGAGACTGTCAAAGTTTTGATTGCTACGAAGAGAAAACTTCGTCAGGGAGATAAGATGGCCGGCCGTCATGGTAACAAGGGTGTCGTTTCAAGAATCCTTCCTGAGGAGGACATGCCTTATATGGCCGATGGTACACCGCTTGATGTGTGTCTCAACCCCCTTGGCGTTCCAAGCCGAATGAATATCGGTCAGTTGATGGAGACCCAACTTGGTTGGGCTGCGGTCAACCTTGAACAATGGTATTCTTCTCCCGTGTTTCAAAGCGCCACAATGGATCAGATTGAGGCGAAAATGAGAGAAGCTCAGCTTCCTGAGGATTCTAAAACTGTTTTGTACGATGGTCGTACGGGTGTTCCTTTCGTCAACCCTGTGTTTTGTGGATATATCTATTACTTGAAGCTACACCATCTTGTTGATGATAAGATGCATGCTCGTTCCACTGGTCCTTATTCGTTGGTCACTCAGCAACCTCTTGGTGGCAAGGCCCAATTTGGAGGTCAGAGACTTGGCGAGATGGAAGTATGGGCTCTTGAAGCCTATGGAGCGGCGAATACCTTGCAGGAATTGCTTACAATCAAGAGCGATGATATGAATGGTCGTGTCAAGATTTATGAAAGCATTGTGAAAGGTGAACCGGCAACAAGTGCTGGCATGCCTGAGGCATTTAACGTTTTGGTGCAGGAAATCAGAGGGTTGGCTTTGGATATGTCCGTGTACGATTCCAAGGGGAAACAGGTTCCGCTTACAGAGCGTGATGAAGAGCTTATCAACAAGCAACAGAAAGGCTCCCTCAATAACTAGGAGAAGAGACGGATGAAGGATATTCAGGATTTCGATAGCATTATGATAAGGCTTGCTTCGCCGGAACAGATCAAGGCTTGGTCTTACGGCGAGGTCAAGAAACCCGAAACAATCAACTACCGTACGCTCCGACCAGAGCGGGACGGTCTGTTCTGTGAGAAGATTTTTGGAACTACCAAGGAATGGGAATGTTATTGCGGTAAGTTCAAGTCGATTCGTTACAAGGGAGTTATTTGTGACCGTTGTGGTGTTGAGGTAACTAATACCAAGGTTCGTCGTGAACGTATGGGGCATATTACCTTGGCGGCTCCTGTGTCGCATATCTGGTATTATCGTAGTGTTCCCTCTCGTATGAGCATGTTGCTGGATATTAGCCGTAGTTCCTTACAAAGTGTTCTCTATTATGAGAAGTATGTTGTAATTAACAAAGGTGATACCACCTTGAAGGATAAGCAGATTCTCTCTGAGGAAGATTACCAAAAGTATATTGACCAGTTTGGAGAGGATAGTTTTGAGGCTGAGATGGGAGCGGAAGCTATTCGTAAGCTTCTTTCTCAGTTGGATTTGGAAGAATTGTCACGTAAATTACGCAAACAGATGCGTGAGAAGGAAGACAAGATTGACAAACGTCTGCTTAAGAGAATAGAAGTGGTGGAGAATTTCCGTGACAGCGGAAATAAGCCCGAATGGATGATTCTTTCCGTTATTCCTGTCATCCCTCCGGATCTTAGGCCTATGGTCCAACTGGATGGAGGTCGTTTTGCCACCAGTGATTTAAATGATCTGTACCGCAGAGTCATCAACCGTAATAATCGTCTGGACCGTTTGGTAAAGCTTAATGCACCTGATATCATCATTCGTAACGAGAAACGAATGTTGCAGGAAGCTGTTGACGCCCTTTTTGATAATTCAAAAAGAAAGAAAGTGGTGAAGGGAGCTTCTTCTAGACCTTTGAAGAGCCTTTCCGACATGCTCAAAGGTAAGCAGGGTCGCTTCAGGCAGAACTTACTGGGTAAGCGTGTTGACTATAGTGGCCGTTCTGTAATTGTTGTCGGGCCGGAACTACGCATGCACCAATGCGGTCTTCCTTCGAAGATGGCTCTGGAACTCTACAAGCCTTTCTTGATGAAGAAACTTGTGCAAGATGGCGTGGTCTATAATATTAAGAAGGCCAAGAGCTTGGTTGAAGAAGAGACCGAGGCTGTATGGTCGATCCTTGATGATGTTGTCAAGGAACATCCCGTCATGCTTAACCGCGCCCCTACTTTGCACCGTTTGGGTATCCAGGCCTTTGAACCCGTCTTGGTTGATGGCAAGGCTATCAAACTGCATCCTCTTGTATGTCATGCGTTCAACGCCGATTTCGATGGTGATCAGATGGCTATCCATGTGCCACTTACTCATGCGGCTCAGTTGGAGTGCCTGACGCTGATGCTTTCTGTTACCAATTTGCTTGATCCCGCAAACGGCAAGCCTATTGTATATCCCTCCCAGGATATGGTCTTGGGTATCTTTTATCTCACTCGTGAGATGAAGGATGCTAAAGGCACAGGGAAGTTTTTTGATAACATCGGTGAGCTTGAAATGGCCATAGAGGTCGGTTCTCTTTCTTATAATGCTGCGATTACCTATCGCTTCCCGGATGGAAAAAAGCTCAAGACCACCGCTGGCCGTGTCATTTTTAATTCTGTCCTTCCTGAGGGTATTCCTTTTCAGAACCAGTGTCTGGGTGATAAGGACTTGAAGAAATTAATTGGAGCGACACTGAAAACCAGAGAAAATTCTGTGACAGTGCAGATGCTTGATTCTATCAAGGATATTGGATACAAATATGCAACCTTGTTTGGTGCGACCATTGGTTTGTCCGATATGATAGTGCCAGAGGAGAAGAAGGCATTGGTTTCCAGTGCCGAAGGTGAGCAACAAAAGATTCTTGATCAGTATCGTCAAGGCCATATCACACAAGAAGAACGGTATAACAGGGTTATTGATGTTTGGACTCAGACCAATAACAAGTTGTCCAATGTGCTGATGCAGGAATTGGAAAAGAGCCAGAATGGCTTTAACCCGTTGTTCTTGATGGCCGATTCCGGAGCTCGTGGTTCGAAGACCCAAATTAGCCAGCTTGGTGGTATGCGTGGTTTGATGGCTAAGCCAAATGGGGATGTCATTGAGTTCCCCATCAAGTCGAACTTCAAGGAAGGCCTTTCGATTATTGAATTCTTTATCTCCACCAACGGTGCTCGTAAAGGCTTGTCCGATACCGCATTGAAGACTTCTGAGGCAGGTTACCTCACCCGTCGTTTGGTTGATATCAGCCAGGATCTTGTGGTTACCATGGACGATTGCCATACTATCAATGGTATAGAACGTTCTGCAATCAAGGATGATACCGGTGAGATTATCGAGTCTTTGGCTGATCGTATTGTTGGCCGTTGTCCTGTTGAAGATGTACATCATCCGTTTACTCACAAAGTCATTGCTCCTGCGAATGTCGAGATTTCCGATGCCAAGGCTAAGGAAATTCAAGAAGCTGGAGTTGAGATGGTGCTGTTACGCACTGTACTTACCTGTGAGGCAAAGCATGGTGTTTGCCGTAAGTGTTATGGTCGTAATCTTGCAACCAACCGTTCTGTGGACATCGGAGAGGCGGTAGGTATTGTTGCTGCACAGTCCATTGGACAACCTGGTACGCAACTTACGCTTCGCACCTTCCATTCAGGTGGTTCTGCTTCCACGAGCGCTGAGGAGAACAAGTTGTTCTTCAAGTTCCCTGTGGTTATCGGAAGCATCTCTGGTAGCCGTGTTGAAAGACAATCGGATAAGGTGAATGTGTTTACCCGTAAAGGACATATCGAATGTTTCCGGGTGAATTTTGAATTGACCAAGGGTAGCTTTGAAAAATTGCTTGTCGCTGATGGCACCGCTGTTGGTAAGGGCAGCCCTCTGTATGTAAAGGATGGCAAGGAATTTGAATCTCCTGCGAATGGTTCTATCAAGTGCCAAAGTAACAGGGTTCTCCTGCTGGATCATCCCACACAGCAGGTCGTCAAGGCTGGTAGTGAGCTCCTAGTCAGTGAGGGACAGTATGTGAATAGTGGTTCTCCGATTGTCGCTTATGATCCGTTTAGCGAGCCTATCATCACAGAAGAGGGTGGTTTCACCCATTTTGTGGATATCAAGCTTGGTACTACGTTGATTGAAGAAGTCAACCCTGAAACAGGCAATGTTGAGAACCGTATTACCGAACATGCTTTGGAAAGGTTGTCTCCAACTATTCAGATTACTTCTGAGAAGGGAGGCAAGGGAGATGTCCTTGCTTCTTATCAGTTGCCAGGAAATTCTTACCTGCAACTTGGAGATAATATCCAGGTTAGCAAAGGTGAAGTGCTTGCCAAGATGCTTAAGGAAGGTGTTAAGACCAGTGATATTACTGGTGGACTTCCAAGGATTGGAGAACTATTCGAGGCCCGTAGACCCAAAAATATTGCAGTTCTGGCTCAGGTCAGTGGCAATGTTTCTATCGGAGCAACAGTCAAAGGGAAGCGTTGCATTATTGTTACTGATTCCTTTGGACATGAATATAAACATCTTGTTCCGATGGGAAAGAACCTGTTGGTGAGAGATGGTGATAGCGTTGAGGCCGCCGATTTGCTTTGTGATGGTTCAGTTGACCCCCATGATATTCTTGATATTCTTGGAGAGAATGCTCTTCAGGCATTTCTTGTGGATGAGGTCCAGCAGGTTTATCGTATGCAAGGTGTAGACATCAACGACAAGCATTTGGGTGTTATTGTTCGCCAGATGCTTCGTAAGGTTGAGGTTTTTCATGTTGGCGATACCAATTTGATTCAAGGCCAGAGAGTAGATAAGTATAAGTTCTTTGATGAGAACCAGAGGGTAATCAGTGAAGGTGGAGAACCGGCGGTAGCCCGTCCTTTGCTTTTGGGTATTACCAACGCTTCACTTGCTATTGACTCGTTTATCAGTGCAGCCTCTTTCCAGGAGACTACCCGGGTATTGACAAGTGCGGCAATTGCTGGTAGTAAAGATGACTTACGAGGGTTGAAGGAAAACGTCATTATTGGACATTTGATTCCAGCGGGTACCGGTATGAAAATATATCGGGATATCAAGCTGAAAGATGAAGAGCTACTGACTCAGAGGAAAAAGCCCGAAGAGGTAAAACATGAGCGCAAAGAAGAGCCCGAGGATGACGACTTTGACGTCGAGGATATTGCGGATATGAAAGCCGTAAGTGATGTGGTGGATGTGGACGATTCCGTTGATGAGGAATAGTATTTCGCCTGTTGGCGAAACACGGCTTTGTCAGGGATTCGTTGTGAACACAGCACCGTGTCCATGCTGAGTACGGTTTTTACAATAGAAGTACTGCCAGTTGGTGGTGCAGGTCCCTGTATGGTGAGATATGGTGGATCAAAAAATTGAAGGGAGTGTATCGAAAGATGCCTACTATTAATCAGCTAATCAGAAAGGGCAGGAAGTCCGCCACTAGTAAGACGAAGTCCCCAGCTCTTGAAGGTTGCCCTCAGAAGCGGGGTGTTTGTACCCGTGTTATGACGGTTACTCCGAAGAAGCCTAACTCAGCATTGCGTAAGGTCGCCCGTGTGCGCCTTTCCAATGGAATTGAAGTTACCGCTTACATCCCTGGTATCGGCCATAATTTGCAGGAGCACTCTGTTGTGCTTATGCGTGGTGGGAGAGTCAAGGACCTTCCTGGTGTTCGTTACCATATTATTCGTGGTGCAAAGGATACTCAGGGAGTCGCTGATCGTAAGCGTAGTCGTAGTAAGTACGGCGCCAAGAAGCCAAAGGCTTGATAGGGGAGGAGTAAAAAAATGTCAAGAAGAACTACTGCTCCCGTAAGGGAAGTGCTACCTGACCCCGTTTACAAAAGCGTGGTCGTTGAGAAGTTTATCTGCCGTATGATGGTTGATGGGAAGAAGTCAACCAGCACCTCTATCATCTATAAGGCGATGCAGGCGATGGGGGAGAAGACAGGGGAGAAGCCTTTGGATGTTTTCATCAAGGCTGTCGACAATGTGAAGCCGTTAGTGGAAGTTAAGAGCCGCCGTGTTGGTGGTGCTACCTATCAGGTTCCTGTCGAGATTCGTGATGCAAGACGAGAGGCGCTCTCAATGCGTTGGATTATCAATGCTGCTCGTGCCAGAAATGGCCACAGTATGAGTGAGAAGCTGGCCGCCGAGTTATTGGATGCATATGCCAATACCGGTGCAGCTTTCAAGAAGAAGGAAGATACGCATCGTATGGCAGAGGCCAACAAGGCTTTCAGTCATTATCGTTGGTAATTTTCCTCACAAGAAGAATGCAGATCACCAGAGATTTCGATTTCTGGTGATTTTTTTGATTTAGAAAAAGTAATATTTGAAAATAATAGATAAAATAACTAATTTTGATACATAATGTTATTTTACACAGAGTTAAATTTATTCTGTATTAAGATTTCTGCGGTATTCAAGACAAGCAGAAAGGATTCTCTTCTTAACTTTGTGCCCGTCTTTGATTCTGTTGGTTGCTAATATTGCTTTGCTGTAGCGAACCGCTTGAAGAGAAGACTACTTAACATAAAGAGAAACCGTATGCAGAGAGCATGAATCTGGTACTAGTGGTATTAAAAATTGGGGCAGAAATTTAAGCAAAATCTTTATATTATCAGTTTTTAAATAATGTGCTTGACATAAACTTGCGTTTCGCCGTATATTAGTCGACGTGCGCCCAAAAGGACGTAGGTCTGTGTGCGCAAAGGGCCAAACCGATTATTGTACTGCAATGATAAGGTGGTTCCAGAAATGAAAAGTTTTTTTAAACTTTACTATGTCGGTTGGATTGCTTCTGCAGTGCTTATCGACCTCTGGATCCGCTTAGTAGTTGTCTCTCATAAATAATCAGTTTGTCCATTGAATAAGGTAAAGGCTTGGCCTTTATGAATCTTTATTTTTTAATTTGTGGCAATCGAAAAATGCCACAAGGAGGAAATGATGGCAAAAGAGAAAT
>Ga0265294_10004353_pt1 | contig 17745 bp, 33 predicted proteins | sample MunlanPumphouse3_FD_192504 | JGI IMG/M metagenome (GOLD analysis project Ga0265294, IMG submission 192504) | Groundwater microbial communities from a municipal landfill in Southern Ontario, Canada - Pumphouse #3 | ecosystem: Environmental > Aquatic > Deep subsurface > Groundwater | place...
AAGCCGTTCTTGTCATAGAGGCCAGTAAATTGCATAAGCTGAAACTGATCGTCGTTAAAAATACTATCGTCAATTTCTGAATCCATGATCTTATTAGGCCCGTATCCTATAGCCAGAAGATTTTTCCAATCACGAATCCTTTCTTCTTCTTTGTCCCATGCTCTGAATTTAATTTCTCGCATTATTACCTCCGTTGAATTATAGGAGCGCATAACAAAAGCGCTGCACCTGATCACTCGCTCCGCTCGCTCCCGGTGAGCTAGTCGTTATATTATTGAATATGCGACTCCTTGACTCTGCGCACCATTTCTTTATGTCCTGCCTCTGCTTCATGGAATGTTGAGTATCTATCCATTTCTCCATCGAGCGGACCACCAAAAACGAGCGTCTCAAATAAAATAGGCGCACCATCTCCAAAATTATGATTCAACCCAAGAAACACGGTACTTACTCTTACGTCGCCAATTTTTTCATCCGCAACGTGTATTTCTGTTTTTTCATACCATTCTGCCCATGTAATTAAATCAACCTCTTTTACTTCCTTGCCATCTAAAATATAATAATCTCCCATGTTACAATCCTTTCTAAAACGTCGTCGTCTTCGATCATGCTGACCTCCAAATTCCACTTATTGCGCTGTTGTGCGTCTAATTCAGCGACACTCCATAGGCCTTTTTATCATCACACAAAATAATAACTTCTTGCCCCTTTTTACCGCCCGTAACCTCTGAATATTTACCGCTCGTTGTTACAGTGTCCGTAAAATACTGTTCCGCGCGGGGAAGTCCTTGTTTTTTTAATTTCTTTGTGCATCGTGGGCAATACGGGTGAATATTTTCTCGTGGTGTGCAATAATCAGCAATATGAATAGAAATATCACAGCCACATCCTTCACATTTATGAACATAACAGTCACACATATTTTTCTCCTTTCTGTTATAAAATCGCACAACAAACCGCTACAGCCGACTCGCTTCGCTCACGCTGAGCTAGCCGTTATCTGTGAACAAACGTCCATTTGTGCTGGCCTTCACCGTTACATTTTTTATATGGTTCCCAGTTATGGAAACAATAACATTCATGACTGTTGTAATAACGGCAGTTTCCGCAACATCGCAACAATTCCACTTCTTTTTTAAAATTGTCTAATTTTTCTTTTAACTGTTCATAATAAGTATTCATTCAAAAACCTCCAAATGCAGCCGATTCCGGCTGATGGCGGGTGTTAGCCCCACAAATGTTGAAAGCTGGCGTCAAAACATGGGCTGTCTGTTGGCATCAATGATCCAATCTCAACGTGTCCAACATGCACATAGCCACTCATACCATCGACAAAAACAACCGGGGTGCCGGAACTGGATATAAATGCCTTGCTCCGGGTTCTGGTGCGTTTTCCCGCCCTGTGCAAGGTGGGCCAGTACACAACCTCTGTCCCAATTGGATTACTGTTCATTGCAGCAACTTGCTGTTCGGATGTCATATTTCCTCTTTCCTCCAAATTAAAAATCGCATAACCATGCGTTCAACCGGACAAGCCGGTTAACGCACCGTTATAGGGTTAATACTTGTTGTCTCTTGCGACGGTTAATACTTTCTGAATAATAAACAATCTGTTTCTCAAACTCTTTTGGCGAAAAAATAACAATAGCCGAAGCAAAGGGAGCTGTGCTTTTTGCTTCCCCAAATGTCAATCGCCCCCTGACAAACCGTATCTGTTTTGCGTAGGGAAAAATATAATCGTGCCAATAACTACGATCTGTTGATGATACAATTAGGCATACAACCGTTGCCCCTTTCCGCATTTCTTCAACTGCCTTTTTTATCCAATCCCCTGTGTGTCCACCATAAGGCGGATTCATAAAAACAATATCCTTGCTCCAATCTTGCTTTAATCCATCTTCTTGCATAGTAAAAAACTTATCCACTTTATGGTTTCCGTTTGAGCAAGGGTCTAGCGTAAAACCAAACTCTCTATTAAGTTCATCGAAAAACCACTGTGGCGTTTCCCATTCATTTGATTTACTTGAAATCATTGATTTTATAATTGCCATATTTTAAAAATTCCTATAACAAATCCATGCAGCCGACTCGCTCGCGTTCCTCGCTCACGCTGATGTCGGCGTTGTGTAGAGCCAGTGTTCCGGGCGTCCTGTAGTTTTCTGGTCAATGCGCTCTTTCTCTTTCATCTTTCCTCCTTGTTCGGGCGTGGTAGATTTGACTTCTACGAATTTATTTTACAGACAGGTGGCACTCCAGCACTATTGTTCCCCAACATATAGCGTTATCTGAAGTTTCCACCACCTGTCCTTTTTTCCTGTATTTATCAAACAGCGTTCTCCTTACCCATCTCAATCTTTGCTTGTATTCCAAGCTGTCAGTTTCCCACGCCGGGCAAACAGATCTTGGAGTAATCCTAATGTCGCTGATCTGGTCGTCGGCGCATCTTATTCCCCCTGACTCAGAAATTGACATTTTACAATTTCCGCAGCAAGCCGTATCTTGTGGCTGATCAGATTTTGTCTTCGTCATTTTCTTCCTCCAGAATATCTAGAAGTTCTTTTTTCATTTCTAGTAAATATTCAGTCCTAGAGATGTTGTTGTCTACAAAGTATTGCTTACAGCTCCCGCTCCTGGACATCAAGTAATCCATATGATCTTTCCCAATAAGATAATCGTTTATCAACTTCTTACCGGCCGGTGTTTCAGCGTATGCGTGACAGGACATCTTGTATTTTTCATTACTCTTGTTCGGAAACTTACAGAGGAGGACTCCATCGCGGTAAGAAAACTTAGTCAAAAAGTTCTTACGCTTTATTATATGGTGGCACTCCAGAGGAACGCTGTTGATGTGGGCTCCGCAGAAAAAACACCTATACCCAAATATGTACCGAACAGCTCGTCTCCAGAGTTCATCCATCCATTTCAGCCCAGTTCCGTTAGCCGTTATTTTCCTCTTTTTCTTCTCCATTCGTTTCCTCTTTCTTTTTGTTTTTGTAATATTCGCACCACTGAGAAACGTTACAGTATGTATCGCAACGGACATCTTCTCCAGGCCTTACCTCAACGAAGAAAGACGCACCCTTCGGGTTTGCGGCAATCCACTTTTCCGCTTCTTCCATCGTCGCGCAAACTTTCTTTGCCGTTTTCACGTTAGGCGCCTTTACAGCAAAAGTCGTCGGACGCGCCCATCGGTCTTCCGGAGTACAAGGCAAATTGTTTTTGTGAGCGTTGATCCTCCCCCGGACAAATTCTTCGGTCTTCTCGATTGACCAGATAGGAACATCGACAGCGATCAATGGCTTCTGGGGATAGTTTTTGTCGAGCTTCGCTTTACGTGGCATGAAGTCTCTGAGTATTGCGATGATCTGGAGAGTCTTAATGTCGATGTCTTTTACTTTTTTCAGCATCCAGGCATAGATATTCAGTTGCTGGATCCACTCCGCTTTCTCTCCCAATAGAAACGAGTAAACACTTGTCACCTTAAAATCCTGGAGAACATCGCCTTTATACGTATCGATGACGGCGACGATATCGAAACCTTCAAAAGAGAAAACTATCTTTTGTTCCGCGACAACATCTTTGGGAGAGTTCTCTTCGAGAAGAGAGTGTACAGACCTCCCCATGATGAGCCACGTCATATCTTCGACTTCGACTTCGATTTCGCCATCGTGTTCTCTCTGAAGACTCCGTACATGCGGGGGAGCGATTAGGGAAGTCACCCCGATTCTGTTCGGATTGGGAACATAGCCTTCTTTGGGTTGGACTGCCAGGACAAAGGCTTCCGGTAAAGATCGTGGATTTAATATTTTCATAAGTCACCCCTAAAAAGGACAATCTTGCGGCGGAGGTTCTTCTCCCCCATCGACTACATGCCCTTCTTTTTGTTTTTCATCCGATTTCAAGATTAGAGATTTTATCCAGTTTGGAATGTTCTCCGGGATCTCATCGTCGGCCACGGAGTACATGATTGGATTCATCGCCGGTTCGACTTCCGGGACGCCTTGGTACAGCGGGAGGACGTTTGCAACTTTAGCGTATGTCTTCCCGTCTTTGGTATTGTTCATAACCTGGATCATGCAATTTACTCCGATCAGGTTATTAACCTCAAACCCGCCGAGCTCCTCATCGGTAAAATTTCTACCTCTCCAAGATTGGAGATCTTTCAATAGGGTAGCTTTCTCAGCGAACGACTGAGTATACTGCTTAGAAATAACCCGGGGCATCGTGACATCCGCCCCGTCTTTCTGGAATGTTATCGGAAGCGTCGGCAACTCCCACATGATTAACATCTTTTTTTCTTTTTTATTAAAATGAGTATTTAATTGAGTCCCGAGATCTATAACCGCGACACAAACCCCCTGGTACACCCCGTTCTCAATTCCTTCCATCGTTTCTTTTTTGATAATCATAATATCCTCCTAAAGTCTATTTTAATATATCCATATAAATCTTATTTGTCAATACCTATTCTTCTAAAAAGAACTTCCGGCACTTCTTGCATTTTTTGTAAATCTCCCACCCATCTTGGTGCATACATACATCGGTGGCCAGCTCGCCTCTTCCCTGGAGATCAAGGATGTTGTTTTTCACAGCCTCTAGGGGGATGTCTTTGTTCATCTCAATCAGGGATAGTTTTTCTTCGTCTGTTTTGTCCTTCAGGTATGGCAAAAGAAGGGTCAAGGCCGACACTCCTATCCTCACGTTGTTTTTTTCCAACACAGAGCCAGCAAGACGGTAAATCTGGGCTAATCTGTGAGCCTCTGCGACTGAGATTTTCAACTCGTGGGTGACATAGTACCTGAAGCTTGGGATCCCAGCGGCGTCCATTATGTATAACTTTCCTTTTTTGAGCATGTCGATCGCTTTCCCCCGGAGAAGGTATCCGAAAAGCTCGTGCTTTGTCCCCTCGTTCCAAATTTTTTGTACTTCAGCTAAGCGCTGACCTATTACGATGTCTGACATTTTACCTCCAATCCAATAAGATTTTTTATTGTTTCCGCTGCCTTATCTTCATTTTCACAAACAGCAATTGAATTTACCTCGATCTGGTCAACAATATCTTTCCCGGAAACCAATCTTATCATGGTTGTCCCGACCTCTGTTTTTGATATAACTGCTATTCCTGCCATATTAATCTCCATCTCTCTCTATTTTTATTTCAAAACTATTCGGATGGTCTTTTAACCATCCTAAAACTACAATCGGAAGGACACCTTGTTTTTTAGCAATCCTCCGGCCCATTACAATTTTAGCTTGCTCTTTAGTGTAAGCGTACGCGTATTCTCTTTTTATTTCATTATGAAAATTAAAAATACCATAAAATAAAGGCTTACGTTTTTTAATATTTACTGTGTTTTTCATAATTTTTTACCTTGCCATGCTAAAATTTCCAATATCCCCAGTCGTTTAGAATATGAAATTTGCTTCCATGTTGTTGAATCTCAAATCTTAATTTTTTCCCATCTATTTTACCTAGTTTCGGCATTTTACATTTCAATATTTCACAAGATCCCTGTGGATATTCATTGCCCATTATCGATTTTGAAAAAGAAATTGCAAGCCTGGGCTTTTCAACTATCATATCTCCAGACCTGGGCATCCTTTGGCCTTCTTTTTTCTGTACCGCCACAATAGCGATTCCTGTTGTCAATTTATCATGTATTTGTGTTAAGTATTCCGCCCCTTTTGTATAATCGGAATCACGAAACTCCATATAATCTATAATATTTAAAGCCTCTGGTTTAATAACTGTATGAAAATCAGAGCTTTTTTTAATGTAATCCGTCATAGAGTCTTGCTTCCAAAAATTCAAAGGAATAGCAAAGGAGGCAAATCTTTTTTTAAACTCAGACTTGCTCATTTCTGAGGTTATATACCTAATAGGTAATTTACCCTTATTGTCTTTTAATACATTTAAAAGAAAAGAAGTGTTGTGTGTGATAATGAAATCTTGTGCGACATATAATCCTGTTGGATTAGATACCTTTATGCAGGTTGTGTTTTTTTCGCCAACATAATCTATCCTACGAATAATTTTTACATCTCTTTTTAAACCAACACGATACTCATGAATTTTTCTAGGTAATCTAAATGGGCATAAATTATTTATTTTAATTGATACTCTATATGCTTTTTGCCCATATCGTTTCCCCCCCTTATAGGTAAAATTCGTTTCTTTTTCCGATAAAACTGCACGACCGCCAAGCGACCTAACCAAAAAAACTACTCCATTAGCCAACTCTCTCGATATAGACGTAAATTCAATAGCCGCCCTATGTCTTGAAACATATCCATCTGTATCAAGTAATCCAGACAACAATGCCACTCTATTTTTTACAGAATTTAGTAAATATTCATTTGGAATAAATTTATTATTAGATTTTAACCCTTTTAATCCCAAATCATTAATAATTGATGCCATACCAATTATGCGGTAATCATATTTAGACGAATAATTTAAAGTAAATCCTAATTTTTTAAACTCATTTAAAATTTCACTATCAGCACTAGAAATTATTGTGCTTGCGCTTGATAATCCACCATCCCCAAGAAGAACTCCCAATAAATATGGGTCTAATTTTAACTCTTTTTCTGGATATTCTATTGGAGACAACTGTGGAAGAGCAAATCTTTTATTGGAAGCAATCTCTCCCAAACCACACATACTTATTAATTCATTTGTTGTTCTATTTGTATATTTTCCAAAATTTATATTCTTATTATTATGGCCTGTTCTTTTGTGTGTTTTGTTATATTGCGTCATAATAGTCCAAATATGTTCTGTATCTGTTTCAATATTTGAACCATCATTAAACGTAAATTTATAACAACTCTGCACTCCTCGCTTATAAATACCATCAACACTTATTGGCTTTCCGTTTTCTGAATATAAAATGTCACCAATGTTAAAATCTTCTATCTTTTTCCACCCATTTGGAGTCATTAATAAAGTGCCATCTGGATGCCCCTTCCCAGCATTAAACTCACCAGCTACTAAAATTATATTCCCCTGGCTAACCTCAGCAATGTCATTTAGTCCCAATGGCAACTTAACCGGATATTCAACCTCTGGAACCTCATTTTCATCAAAATTAATAAAATCAAAATCTGTTTCAATCCTCTTATAAACTCCATCTTTTTGACCGTGTTTTTCAATAACCTTGTCTTTTAGCCTACTTAGAGCAACCCTGACCGCCGTCTTGTCTTCTTTTGTAACAACTTGTAACGCCATGTAACAGTCTGTAACAGAGAAGTAACCGTTTGTAACAGCAATGTAGCCATCCAGCTCCTTAGAGATGTTTCTTTCTTTACGCTCTGCCCTATCAACTGCGCTGTTACATTTTGTTACAATTTCACTTTCAGGGAAAGGCGGATTGCATTGTTTTGCTAATAATTTCAATATAAATAGTGTTTCTTCTTTTTTAGCTCCACCCTTAATAAGTAGGTTTGCAACATGGAAAAGTGTTTGATCTCTCGATCCTTGATTAAGATTTATGTAACAATTTGTAACAGCAGTTTCTTTTTTTGTTACATTCCCATATATAATATTATTTTTTATATATAATAAGTATGCGTCCGGAACTTGAGCAAGTGGTTTCCCGTTTGGTGGAATAATCCAAGAAGATGCTTTTCCTTCAATAATAGAAGGAGGAGCCAGTATATAACCGTTCTCTCCCCTATAATCAACAGCCGGAAGAATATCTGCGTGGATTGTAAGATCACAGTCTTTTGGATATTGGAAATATAAATGCTCTCCGCCCCTCGGAGATTTATCTATCGCTGTTTCGATATTATCGGGAATATACTTTAAAACTGTTTCTTCTGAATATTCAGGTTTGTATTTATCAAGGTCAACAACAAACAGATTGCTTAGTTTTCCCGTGACAATACCAACATTATACTTTGGATTTTCTTTCCACCATCCCTCAATTTCTTCTTTAGTTGACAAACGCTCTCTATATTGCATTACCTTAAAATCTTTTGGTGGTATTTTTGAGTTTGGAGAAAGCGGAATTACTGACCACCCTAGATCGTGATAAATTAAAGCTGCGTTTAAAAGGTTATTTACCATTGCCGCCTCGATGAATTATATTTCCATTAACAGTCTATTGTATAGATATTTTTAATATCCATTGATTAAGAACCAAAAAGAGAACTCCCGCCCAGCCAGAGGCACCCATTGCGGGTGTTTTCTACAGGAGCTCCCTTTTTGGCATAAATTTTTTAAAGTTAGATTTCATAAAATCCTCTTGGCCAGATAATTTCCTTGTCGCGGGGCTCGCGCCCCGCATGCGACAAAGGAACCATGAAATATAAGTTAATCTAAAACAGAGTTGTCTGTTTGTCAAGAGCTTCTTTTTCTTTTATCCATTTGCACCTCACATATTGTCGAACGGTTATTTATTAACTAATAATTCAACTGCTTGCCTTACCGCTGGTATCCAGTGGGGATAAGCAAGTAAAATGTCCTTGATAGACTTGGCAACTTCAATAATATTATCCCAACATTCTTTTTTGATTGCTTCTTGTAGCTTTTCTGTCCCCGCTATTGGAGATAGTTGAGTTATCCAGAAATTTCTTTCGTGGTAATATGTTGCTGTAAAGGTGATTCGGGAAGTTTTTATTTTCGTCAGGTCAATCAGTATCATTGATTGATTCCGATACTCGCCGACTTCCTGATACTCGCCGACTTTCTGAGACCCGCCGACTTTCTGAGACCCGCCGACTTTCTGAGACCAGCCGACTTTCTGATACTCGCCGACTTCCTGATACTCGCCGACTTTCTGAGACCAGCCGACTTTCTGATACCAGCCGACTTTCTGATACCCGCCGACGTCCTGATACCCGCCGACGTCCTGAGACCAGCCGACTTCCTGAGACCAGCCGACTTTCTGATACCCGCCGACGTCCTGATACCCGCCGACTTTCTGATACCCGCCGACTTCCTGAGACTCGCCGACGTCCTGAGACCAGCCGACGTCCTGAGACTCGCCGACTTTATCGGTTTTTTTAACGATATATGCTAGGTGTACGTGGATTGACTTTTTTGCCTCAACCTCTTCCACGTCCAATTTTCCAGTTATTTCAATGTCATTTTCAAAAATGACTTTACCATCAAAAACCAAATCTCCTTCAATTTTTGTGTCTGTTATAATTTTTATCATCTGATTGTTTGTGTTTTTTGCTATCATGTTATTAACCCCCCTTTTTAGTTTATTTAATGTTAATAATTTAAAGATAAATTGCTGTTAAAATAATCAATCCTATTGCCAAAGCCGCAATATCGGCAAGTAACCCATCTCGGTTCTATTGGCCGACCGGTTCCTGGTGGCCGACCTCTTTTTCTTTTTCTTCAGTCAGAAAAAAATTTGTATCACTTTTACAGTAGCAATCTATGCAAACGTTAAACGTGACAACACTCTTCGAGACAACAATCTGATCCGCTTTGGAAGCCTCTTTCCCAGTGCCGAAAAATCGCCTGACTTCCTATAAGATACAAAATCAAGTTCATTTGCTTCATTTACTTCATCTATACGGGGATATCTTTGTGTAGATAATGTAGTCGATGTATCAAATGTAGATGATTTTATATTCTCAGGGAGATGCTTCTTTTCAAAAGTTATAGGTATTCCCTGTGACGTTCTAATTCCGATGGAAAAATAAATTCCCTGTTGCATTAAAGTTGTCTTTGCTAGTTCTAGGTGTTTCCGTATCTCAATTTTTTCTTTTTTGCTTAATCGCATTTACCCCCTCCAATAGTTTCTGAAAGCAGTTGTCTTCTTGTTCGATAAATCGTTTTGCCTCGTCGAGTCGTCCCTCGGAGAGGAGCTTGATTAGCTCCCCTCTCTCCAGCCAGCTCTCTTTGAGGGCTTCAAATAACTTTTCCATATTAGCCTCTTTTCATAAGATAAATAACTATGAAAAACAATAAAATTATAAATTCTCCTCCGGTCATCGCAGCACCTCCGCAACCTTGTTTAACCGTTCGAGTTTTTCATCTTCCGGCAACGAGTCAAAGTCGTCCGGGAACTCGATCCCTGCGAGCGAACCGATTGCCCTTTTCTTCATGTCAATCTTATGCTCTTTTGAGTCTCCCAGAAGATCCGCGAAAGCGCAGAGCATTTTTACCGGAGAAAAGCTTTTTTCTTCTTCTTCCCTTACTTTAAATTCTTTCATGGTTTCCTCCTAATCCACAATAACCTTCTTCATATTTAACGCCATTAGCGTCAGCCGTATTTATATTCCAACGCCACATCATACAGTTAGAGGCAATGCACATTACAAATTCCGGTGATCTCATCTCCTTGCCTCGATTAGTTAAAGCAATCCCCTGCCAAACGTTGTCATTGTTACCTATTTGGAACCTTACCATTGGACACCACTTTGTTTTTGCTTCTTGTTCATTCATGGCTTTCCTCCTTTGATATTTTCTTTTTTTTGATCGGCTATAAGCTCCGCCGCTTCTCTCATAACTTCCCGCCCGGTCTCGCATTCATAAGGATCGAACGGACAATACCTGATATTGCATTCTTCTTTTGGTAATTTGCATGTGCTTTCCATAGCCGCCTCTAAAAGTAAATTGTTGCCGCGATCATCAAGCCGATTGCCAGAGCAATCAACCCCCACCCAAAAACAACATCTAACAATTCTTCTGGTTTCATTTTAGCGCATCCTTTAAAGTTTTGTTGATCTCCGCAATCTCGCGGACGATCTGATCAAGCTGAGACATAACTTTATTCTCCCAGAATTTCGCTTCATCTCTGGCCTGTTCCTGGTTCCGGCAGGTCTCGCACATCCCGGTTGACGCCCAGAGTTTGTCAGTCTCCGGCACCGGGTTCCCGCATTTAAAACAATTCATGGCTTTACCTCCTCTTTTTTCTTCATTTATATATTCTTCAAGCATTTTTTCTCTCGCATATGTTGAAGAAAAATTTCCAGTATATAGGTATGATAAATTGCCCACTTTTACGCCTCCCCTTTAATCATTCTTTTTGCTGCTAAATCAATATAGAGTTTGTATTCTTTTATTTCTTCATCAGTATATCCGTGTTGTTTACCTATTTCTTTGTAGTTCTTTTTCCATTCTTCAATCATATGGATTTCACAGCCAATACCTAATTGATTATAATCGTATTGATATAAAAGATGTTTTGTTCCTTGTATTTGTATTGGAGATTTACCGAGTCTCACGTCATTACCGAGGCTCACGTCATCACCGAGTCTCACGCCCTTACCGAGTCTCACGTCATCACCGAGTCTCACGCCCTCACCGAGTCTCACGTCATTACCGAGGCACACGTCATTACCGAGTCTCACGTCATCACCGAGTCTCACGCCCTCACCGAGGCACACGTCATTACCGAGGCACACGTCATTACCGAGTCTCACGTAATTACCGAGGCTCACGCCCTCACCGAGTCTCACGTCATTACCGAGGCTCACGTAATTACCGAGCAAGATTTTTCTTTTCGCCAATTCTTTTGAGTCTTTTTCAACATCAAATAGTTTCCATTCGCCGTTTTCTTTAAGATAAATTTTCATATATCCTCCTTTTTGTTCATAAACCCTGAACAGTTGATATTTATGAACTGTCCATTATTGGACACTTTTATTTCATTAAAAACTCTTTTTCTCTTTTGTTTATTTCCCGGTTGACCATTTCCAACACTTCCGAGACTGACCAAAGCATTTCCTCTTTTTGCTTGTCGGTAAGGTCATCGACTGTCGGCATAAAGCAATCATCGGGAACTAAGCCACTTAACATTGACTTTATTTCCTGTAGTAAGTCCATTTTATTTTCCCCCATTCGCTTTTTGAATTGCACTATCCAGCATTAATTTTGTTTCGCTTAATTGAACATGGAACCACTTTGGAGCCGTGATTAGGTTATCCCTTGACGCTGCCGCAAGGTTATCAAGGGCATATTGGCAAGCCTCCAACAGTTCGGGAGCGGAGGATATTAAAGCGGCGTTTTCTTTTTTAGTATTTCTATTTTCATTGTAAATCATTTTACAACTTAGCCCAGGAAAACGTTCCCAAAATCCACCTTGTAACATTTCGTTATCTATTATAATCCACTTTTTCATTGTGTTACCTCTTTTATTTGTTATTATTCATTAATAATAGCCCTTACATCATAAAAGAATTTAATTAATACTTGATATGGTAAATGTGCGTCCTTCTGTTCCTTTTCTTCTTTTTCAAGCTCGGTTATGCGAAACTTAATAAGTTCGACTGACATTTCATTCCCATCATGGTAAATGTTCCCTTTCATTTTCCCCTCCTATAAACTGATAATGATTAATATTAAAACAAAGATAACATAAAACGCCGTCGCATTTGCCATTATTCGGGAGTTCATTATTGCCTCCCGTCAAATTCGGGAGCTAAAATCCCATAACCGCCCCAGTCTGTATAAATTCTTTTTTCTGCCTTACTATTGTATCCGGCAGTCCAGTTGTCATCAATTTTTAAAGCGTAGCCTCTGGCATCACCATTGACAAAAATCGGGATGCCTTTTCTTGTGTAGTTCAAAATCTTATCTACGGCTTTTAATATCGGCTCGCATTTTTCGTCCCAATTGTCGGTATTAACACCATTTACACCATTGCAATAATCTTCGGCGAGCTTATGCGCCTTGACTTCAAGGCTATACAGTTTTTTAGCGAGTTTAATGTTATCAAGTCCCGTGTGAAAAATTGCGTTTAAATTTGAGCCGTGATTCTCTATCTGCTGATATATTCTTTCATGTTTAGTCATTTTTTATTTCCTCCCTGTTAATTAAATTATTCCAATTATTAAATAAACTCTTCCTGCTGCGTACACCATTTCATTTCCCGGATATTGCCAAACTCTTCCGCCGCCGCTTCCTGTGTATATTCCCGGCCAAAAATATCCTGGAAATGTTCTTGCCTGTTAGAAAAATAAGTCTTAAATCCTGCCTTACTGCCCCTGTTCATAAACTCCATTTTGTGTGCTGTTGGTTCTTTTTCCATGATTAGCCCCCCTTTTTTTGGTTTATTATTAGTTAAAAGTTAATAACTTTTCTTGTTTTCGTTTCTGTATATTCTTCATTCTCAACGTTCGCATTCTTCGCCATATATTCAACGTGTTTGACAATCCTGACGGCCAATTTCCTGAATGCCTTCAACACAGTTCCCGGCACGTCATTGTCTTCAATATTTTTGCCCGGCTGCGTAAATATTCCCGTGATAATTTCCCGGTCAACCAGGTTCAGCTTTTTAGCCTCTTCGTAATTTTTCCAACCATAACGATCTGATATATATACCCGGCCATTATAACCATTATCGGATTTAAAATTTTCTTTTGTGAGATGTTTTGTATGTTTCCCGCCACGGTATAAAACCAGATATCCGCCAGAACGCCCATTAAAGCCAGCTTGCCATGCATAATCATTTTCACGATCAAAGTCGGCAATCATGCCATTAATTTCATCATAAAAGCCTTCACAATCCATAAGCTCAAAAACTTTGTCTTGTAATTTACTGTCAACAACATTATGCACTTTCAGGTTATACGCCGGGGCTTGTGATTGATTCCAACTATTCATTGTATCATATCTTATTCTTTTCAAATTCTTCATATTCATTCCCTCCATTAAATTTTATTATTATAAATAAATTGCCGTTAAAATAATCAATCCGATTGCCAAAGCCGCCAATCACTACGATCAGCGCAATTCTTACAATATGTGTTTTTTGTGCAGTACATTAGCGTGCCTCCTATGCCCTTATAAAATAAGATACGCCATCAAAATCAACTTCGGTATAATCGGCCTTTAATTCATCCGCTATGCCATCCCAATCAATATGATTTGCAATATACCACGGCAGTTCTTTCGGAATTTCTCCAATTTCTTTGCATAGTTCTTCTGCGTATTCCGTAAAATAGCTTTCCCTGATAAGCGTTTCTCCATATGTCCAATCCGGCGATCCGCTTGCGCCTTGGCTATTGCTAATTTCAGTCGTTTTCATTTTATATTTCCTCCTTCGATTTTATCCCTGCCGGAAACAGGGGTTTTAATTATTCTTCAAACCACCGGCAAACTTCCTCACCTGCGAACCATGCTAAGGCATTAGCGACAACATCATCATATTTGTTGCCGTAAAATGTTTCTCCGATTACATCTTGACCTTCAAGGTCAGTCCACTTGTGATTTTTATAATCAAAGTATTTAAGGCAATTAAAGCCGCCGATCATCTCAATAATATTTTCTCCCATGTCTTGAGCCATTTCTTGAGCCAGTTTTTTGATGTCGTCCTTGTGCTTTTTGTAAAATGTTACCGTGTCTCTGTAATAAACAAACTTTCCATAACCTCCGTCAATACCGTGATTATTGATATTTTCAATATCATCCTCATCTATACTGTTTAAAACGGCATTAATTAACTTCTTATAGTCCGGCCTTTCTTCAATAACTTGTTTTTTGCTTTTCATGGTGTAACCTCCTTTTTGTTCATTTTATTTTATTATTCATAAACCCAGAACAATTGCACCTCCTTGGCGTGTAATAAACAAGTCTTCCTGTTCTTTTATTAAAGTTTATTTGTTGAGTCATAACACCCCTTTAGTTATATTTTAAAGTAAAATAAAGCTTTCTAATCTCAAATCTAATCTTTCTATAAATCCTTTTCATTGTAATCATCTCCTTTATTTTTTAGTCCCTTCTATTGCGCCCCCCAATTTGAGAGGCGCTGACAAGGGATTAAGATTTAGAGAAACAACACTTGACCTGGTCTTTATCAAGATAATTGTATTTTCTTAAAAAACTCTCTTTTGCCGCCTTACAGGTCTTACTCCACGTTGTAGAGCACTCATAAACATAACTCCCCTTTAATGTCCTTAAGTATATATCTATTTTCCTATTCATTGTTTTTTGCCCTCCATTGTTTATTTGCCTTATTATAGAGCAATCATCATGCCAGCTATCTAGAAAATAGTCTAGAATAATATAATCATGAACAGAAACAGACACTTAGATAATCAATTATTTTATTAAACAGTCTATACAATAGACCAGACGCCCGGCCATCCGACAAGAATGTCGAGCAATCCAAGGCCTCCGCAGCCATTAACTCTCTAAGTGCTCAAAATATAATACAAATCATTAGCCCCGCCACAAATGTCGAATTCGACAAGTTTGACGGTCTATATTATAGAGTTCGCCGGAACATCTGAGGATTTCGCCGACACCAGGCGCCGGATCGCCAGACCGCCACAGAAAAAACGAGCGCCGCCGCCATTCCTGTTTTACCTTTTTCTTTAATAATAATATATCTCGTGTATCTGTTACATCATGAGACTGCCATCCTTTGATTAGCAGAGACCGTCCCCTTGCCCAATCACACAACAGAGTGTGTCAATTTTACCACAGTCACTAATGTTTCACGTGGAACAATCGTTAGAAGGTCAACGAGATCAAGGACATAAGACTGTGTCAAAAATACCACACCATCAGTCTGTGACCGGCTACCACCCGGGGTAGTCGTCCTGAGGGGTGGAAAATCAGGGGGCTGTCTGCGGTGTCTCTGCTCCGGAATCTACCTTAGTTTTTGACTGGTCTAAGGCAATAGTCTACAGCATATAGACGAATAATGACGAGATAACGGATCAGATACGGTTTTTGGGGGGAAAGGGGGCTTTTTTGAAAAAGAGGGTTTTTTGCAGGTACTTGAAAATATGGGAGAAATAGAAATTATAACTTGACAATGATAACAAAAAGGCGCATTATGTGTATCATGATAAAGATAAAGCATAAAGAGCTAGCGTCTATCCTGGGAGTGAGCACAGGCTATTCAAAACAATTACTCCACCGGAAGAAAATTAGACTTTCCAATGAATTTTTAAACGAGATTATAAATTTAATTATGGAGAAGAGAAATGAAAAGCATAACTGAATTTTCCACAGAACTAGACATTACTCCAAAGGTATTGAATTGTATTTTATATAATCAGGATATCTCTATTGTAGAAAAAGAGAATGATGGATTCTTTTCGATGGATATATATGATAATTTTGTTTCTATCTATAATAAATATTTAGATATATGCAACTTTGTGTAGATATATCTTGACAAGTAGGAGATGTATGGATATATTAGCTTGAAAAGGAGGCGTGGTGGTGACAGCCGCCAAGCGAGGGTATATCGAGAAGGTCGGTTATATTCAGGTCGAGAACCCAAAGGCTCACAGGGCGAACGCTGCCTTGTGGAAGAGCAAAATTTTTAAGGAGGGACTATGACTAAAAAAGAAGCTATTTTAAAATCTATCAAGCATTGGGAGAAGAATGTAAGGAAGTTGCAAAAAGGAGAAAAGCTCTTATTCGATGATCTTTGTGCAGAAGCGTGTCCGCTTTGTCTTAAATATGCTAGTTTAAAAGGGCTTTCTATGGAGTGTGGCAAATGCCCTCTGGCTAAGATTGACTGCTGTAACAGACCTGATTCTACGTGGAAAGAAGTAAACGAAAAAAGAAATATAACGAGTTCAAGAAAAATGATAAAAGTTCTTAAATCACTTTTGAAGGAGAAAAAGAAATGAAGATATTCACGTTTAGAGGTAAAAAGATTTTTGGTATCGTGTGGGACTTTTCCAAGTACCATATCCAGAGAAACAAAAAAAAGAAAGAAGTAAAGACGACAGCAGATGAAACAAAACTTTCATAAAGACGGTACCTGTACGGCAGATAGACAACAGGATTGTAAATTTTTTAAACCTATCTCAGATAAGGTTGCCTGGTGCAAGTTCTGCCTGCTTGGAAAAAACTGCGATTCAAAGAAAGCCGCCGAGGGGTATTTACATGACATTTCAGCATCGTCCGCGCAAACTATTTACCGGGAAATCCAAGACGTTTAAGAAAAACAAACGCAGAGGTCTATGAAGGCAAAAGAAGACTACCCGGCAAAGTATATACATCAACGTAAGATGTATTTTAAACATAGGATTAATCAATTAAAGGAAGATTACGAAGAGTATTTTTACATCGCTTTCGCTGGTCTATGCCTTGATAATCCTGAAGATATTGATTTAATCAAAGAAGCAGAAAAAGAATTAAAGGAGGAAGAAGATGCTTTGCATACACCACAACGATCTCGACGGGCTGTGCTCGGCGGCAATCGTCGCCCTGGCAAACGATAGAGATCAAATTAATTTTCATCAAATGGATTATAGGGACACTCTCCCGATGACCATATTTAAGGAGGGAGAAAAAGTTTACGTTGTAGACTTCTCCCTCCCTCCGAAGGCCATGGAAGAACTTGTAAAGAAATCGGGAGACGTTGTTTGGATAGACCACCACGCGACGGCAGCAAGATATCCTTATCAGGATTTACCGGGATTGAGAAATTTCGATAATAAAGCTTTCGCGGCCTGTGAACTTGTCTGGAAATATTTCTATGCTGACGCCAGGCTCCCTGACTCAATAAGGTACATCGGTGATTACGACAAATGGGCTCTCCGCTATCAACCGAAGTGTTTTGAGTATTACGAGGGGGCAAAGACTCTTAGTGGAATAGATGTCCCAAATAGCCTCGTGTGGAGAGGGCTCCTGGAGAACAACGAACGGACAAAGGAAATTCTCGAAGCCGGGAGAAGCTGTATCAAATACAGAAACGCCTATGCTCTACTCATGAGAACTTCTCACGGGTATAAGACATCGATAGACGGAGAAGAGGCCATCGCGCTCAATGTTTATGGATTCGGATCAATGATATTCGGAGAGGCCTTTAA
>Ga0265294_10004355_pt1 | contig 17743 bp, 15 predicted proteins | sample MunlanPumphouse3_FD_192504 | JGI IMG/M metagenome (GOLD analysis project Ga0265294, IMG submission 192504) | Groundwater microbial communities from a municipal landfill in Southern Ontario, Canada - Pumphouse #3 | ecosystem: Environmental > Aquatic > Deep subsurface > Groundwater | place...
TCAACACTTTCGTCTTGAATAACTGGTATTAATCTTTTAGTAATTGGTTCTATTACCTTTTTGTTAACCCACGATTTATATCTTTTATCTTTAGGATTAACAGCTATAGCTAAATCGCCTGGAATAGTTTCTGGTCTAGTAGTCGCAATAGTTAAAAATTCATCGCTTTCGGAGTCTTGATATTTAATATAATAAAGAAAACTATCTTGTTCTATATATTGTGTTTCTAGATCAGATAAAGCCGTTCTATGCTTAGGACAATAGTTAATAATACGATTGCTGCGATAAATTAAACCATCTTTATACATTTGATTAAATGTATCATAAACAATGTCAATAACTTTTGGATCTAATGTAAATGTTTCTCGGCTTCAATCACAAGAACCACCGAGTCTTTTGACTTGCTCTATCATATGCTCTTTGTTCTTTTGAGTAAAATCTCAGACTTCTTTGTAAAATTCTTCTCTTTCCATTTGAAAACGAGATCTTCCTTCTTTTTCTAATTTCTTCTCATAAACAACTTGGGTTTCAAAACCAGCATGATCAGCTCCTGGTAATCATAATGTTTTCTTGCCTTGCATACGTTGGTATCTAATAATAGCATCTTCAATACTTATAACTAAACCATGGCCTAAATGCAAACTACCGTTAGCATTAGTTGGTGGCATAATAATACAAAAAGGTTCTTTATTCCTCTCAGGTAAATTATCAGGATTAAAAAAACCTGACTTTTCTCAAATTTCATAAATTTTGCTTTCTACCTCTTTAGATTGATAGGCTTTAGGTAAATTTTCCATATAAAAAATTATCAATAATTTAATATTGATAATTTAGCAAATTTTTTTATCATTAGCAAGCTATATATTAATTGTTTCAATTTTATCAATTAATTTAACTTCAAATTCTTCAATATTAATTTCGTTTTCAATTTTTTTAATATCCCTTAAACAAGTACTAGCATTTGGGTGTTTAGGTGTAAAAAGAGTGCAAGTATCTTCTTGCGGCTCATTAGATATATCTAAAGTACCAATTTGTTTAGCTAAATTAATAATTTCGTTTTTATTAAAACCAACTAATGGCCTTAATGTTAATATAGATAAGGCATCGTCAATAACACTCATATTGTCCAATGTTTGAGATGACACTTGAGCTAAAGCTTCCCCCGTAGTTACCGCTTTGCATTTCAATTCTTTAGCCAAGATTGAAGCAATACGCATCATTGATCTTCGATATAATACAATGCGATACTTGGCTTCAGTATTAGCTTTGATATATTTTTGTATTTCAGCAAAAGGAAATAAATAAAGCTTAATGTCATTTTGATATTTTTTAATAATTTGTAAAATTTCTTTTACTTTATTAATACTTGCCTTACTAACATAAGGAAAACTATGGAAATGCAAATAAATATTATAGCAGCCTCGTTTTAATGTTAAAAAACTCGCAAGTGGAGAATCAATACCACCAGAAATTAAAACTAAATTTTTGCCAGCACTTCCCACTGGTAAACCAGAAAGACCGGAAATAATTTCAGTAAAAACAAAAGTAGTTTTGTTTCTAGCTTCTATATATATTGTTTTTTCTGGATTAGTTAAATCAACTTTAGCATCAAATATATCCGCTAATTTAATTTCAATGTCTTTAGTATGATATGGTGTATTAATGCACTTGGCTTTAATCTTAAAGGTGTTACTTGATAAAATATATTTTGAATAGTTTTGTTTAACAAAATCAAATATTTTTTCTTGATCTATGGTTTCTAACTGATAAGCCAAAGAAAAAGATTCAATACCAAAGATATTTTTTAAAACATCTTGTATTTTAGACACATCTTGAATATCAAATTTAGATAAATAAATACGACTGTTGGTCGTATTAATATGGCCTTTAATATTATTGGCTTTTAAACCATAATATATATTTGTTTTCAATATTTTTAAAAAGTTTTTGGCAACACCGCTTGATTTTAAAAATATTTCGTTAAAACGAATGAGAAAAATTTGTTGCATAATTTTTGATTATCTGTTTGTAGCCCTAAGGAGAATCGAACTCCTATTACCAGATTGAAAATCTGATGTCCTAACCATTAGACGATAGGGCCATGTTTTTGGCGCAAAAAACAACTAATCTTTTCCTTAAGCAAAGAAAAGTTAAAAAATTTAAGTTTAAAGTGTAAAGACAATACATTGCTTTTGACCATTAATATATTAGCATATTTTTTAAAAAAATCAATATATTGTTTTTTAATATTTTTTAATGTATAATGAAATTAATAAATTAAATCATACTATGAAAATATTAGCCATTGAAACTTCTTGTGATGATACATCAATAGCCATTGTTGACTGTAAAAATGATATAAACAATATTGAAACAAAATTATTGGCAAGCGTAGTATCAAGCCAAACAAAACTGCATGCTAGATCTGGCGGTATTATTCCTAATTTAGCGGCTAGAGAACATGAAAAAAACCTATTACCTGTTTTTAAACAAGCTTTAAAAACAGCAAAAATAAAAGATTTTAATAAAGAAATAGATTTAATAACAGTTACCAGAGGTCCCGGTTTGCAACCAGCATTATTAATGGGTTTGAATTTTGCAAAGGCATTAGCCTATACTACTAAAAAACCAATTATTGGAACTAACCATCTGTTAGGCCATATATTTTCTAATTTTATACAACATGAAGGCATATTTAAAAATAATATAAAGTTACCAGTTGTATGTCTGTTAGTATCAGGCGGACACACTCAACTGTATAAAATATCAAATTGAGACAATATTAAAATGGTAGGTGAAACTTTAGATGACGCTAGTGGTGAATGCTTTGATAAAATAGCTAAGATGCTAAATCTAGGCTATCCAGGCGGAGTATATATATCTAAAACAGCAGAAAAATTTAGATCAAAAAATCCAGGGTATAAATCAGAATTTAAATTACCAAAACCATTAATGTATTCAAAAGATTTTAATTTTAGTTTTTCGGGATTAAAAACATCAGTATTGTATTTAATTCAAAGATTAAAAAAATCAAAAAAATTTAATAAAAAGGTTGTTGAAAAATTATGTACGGAAACAGAGGATGTAATTACTGATGTTTTGGTAAGTAAAACAATAAAATTAGCTAAATCAATAGACGCAAAAACAATAATGATATCTGGCGGAGTATCAGCTAATCAAAGATTAAGAGATAAATTTGAAAAAACTATTAGCAATGAATTTGATTTTATTTGCCCAGCTAAATCCATGTCTACCGATAATGCGGCTATGATTGCTGTTGCTGGATATTACGAACATTTTCGGCGTAAAAATGATGATTGCTTAACATTAGAAATAAATTCAAATTTACAAATTTAAAAATATAAATATGGAAACAATAAATATAGATGATTTCTTAAAAATAGAAATAAAGATTGGTAAAATCTTAGAAGCAGAACATTTAGAACAAAGCAACAAGTTGTTAAAATTAAAAGTTGATTTTGGTAATGAAGATATACGTACTGTTTTATCAGGTATATCAAAATGATATGATCCAGAAGAATTAATAAATAATAATTTTGCTTTTGTAATTAATTTAGCACCAAGGAAAATTCTTGATTACGAAAGTCAAGCCATGATACTGGCAGCCTATGATGAAGAGAAAGATATGGTTAGCATATTAAAACCAGATAAAGAAATAAATCACGGAACAAATGTTAATTAAAAAAATCGCTATACAGCGATTTTTTTAATTAACTCTCAAATCAATAATTTTTTTAATATCTTCGAAAATATCTTCGATTGATTTTAGCGATTCAATTTTAACAGTTATGTCACTGTATTTATTAGATAAATAGTCATAACCTTTGTAAACTTTAGAGAAATATTCCATGTCCTTTTCTTCAAAGCTGCTTAGCTTTTCCCCTCTTTGTTTAGACCTCTCTTTAAACGTTTCAGAATATTTATCGAAAGGAATGTGCATGTAAAAAACAAGGTCAGGCATAATATTATTAATTGCAAAATTAACCACTTCTTGAGTTTTTTCAAAATCTAATCCTCCACCAAAAACTTGATAACCAATAGTAGACCATCAACATCTATCTTGGATAATATATGTACCTAGTTCTAATTCTGGTTTTACAACATTCTTATATATATCAGATCGACAAGCATTAAATAAAAGCATTTGAGTTACCGGATCTAACTCATAATCAGTTTGAATAAGTATTTCTCTTATTTGTTGGCCAGCAATTGTTTGCCCTGGTTCTCTAACAACAATTACTTTTTTATTTTTTGACTCTAAATATTCTTTTAATTTTTTGATTTGAGTTGTTTTGCTACAACATTCTAAACCTTCAAAGACGATTAATTTTCCTTTTTCCATTTTAATTTTTTAAATTTATTTATTATTAGCTTTTAAATCAGCTACCAGCTTATCAAAAGCAACATTAATTTCAAAATCTTCAGCAAGTGTTTTGCTTTTATCAAAATATACAATAATAGATGTATCCGCTAAAGCAAAGGATAGAAAATTTTCTCTTTTAGGCTCAAACCCACTTAAAACTAATTCTTCGTCTGGGTTTTGATCTTTGTATTCTTCAATTGCATATTGTGATAGCAATTTTAAAACATCAAAATTAGTAAGCATATCTTTAAAAGCAATTTCTTCTTGTAAAGAGATAACAAAGTTTTTTGTTCATATGATATGACTAGAATCTTTTTCACCCATATACTGGTCATTAACAAATTTAAAGCTTAACAAATTGTCATCATTATAAATAGTTGAATACGATATATTTAATGTTTTTTTAGCGCTACTTGGTGAAGGAACTCTAACAGCTTGCTTAAAATTATTTACATAAGTAAAGACTTGAAATAAAATATTTTCATCAATTTCTTTTAAGCCTGTTTGAGGATAATTTATATCTAGTGCGTAGTTATATATTTCTTCTTTAACATTTCTGTTAGTTATGTGCACTTTTGTAGTAACAGTGGCTTTAGTTGTAGTGGTTGTAATATCTTGTTTTAAACTATTTTGACTGGCAACAATAGCAAAGCCAAGAATAATTATAAAGATTAAAAATATAAAAAGGAGAGTTTTTTTCATAGCGGATTGTTTAAGTATTAATTAAAAAAATAATAACAAATTTTTAAAAACTTTACAACAAAAAAACAACCAGTAAGTCTGGTTGTTTAACTGGGGTGACTGATGGGACTCGAACCCACAACATCTTGTGCCACAGACAAGTGCTCTACCATTGAGCTACAGCCACCATGACAGATACAATATTATCAAAGTTTTGGATAAAAATCAATTCCCAGTAATTTGAGTTACTGGGAATTGATAATTATACCTTAATTTTTCAAATCATTAATTCTTTTTTGAATTCTTTTTTCTTCCAAGTTCTTTAATAATTGTTTTCCTTTCTCTGTTCTAGTTGTATAAACTCAAGCAGAAGTTGTGATTAAAACACTTAAGCCACCAACTAACATACCTGTTTCCATTGGGCCAGTAGCAATAGTAGAGGCACCTAAAACAGCAGTATATGTTATAGTTGCTGTATCACTAACAGTACTAATATTATCGCCTTCAGCTTCAGCTGTATTGGTTATAGTATAATATGTACCGGCTTGGTTAGCAATAGCTTGAAAGGTAATAACTCTTTTCTCACTTGGTCTTAAAGTTCCAAGATTAAGTCCAGTAGTAGCAATACCATCAACATTGCTGATATTATCAATTTTTGTTGTACCAGCATAATAACTTAATGGGGCTGGTAATCTATCAATAACAGCAGTATTGTTGGAATATTTAGTACTATGAATATTTGAAATTAATAAATAGAATTCTATAACATCACCTTTTTTCGCATTAATAACCTTATTGTATGTTCTATCACCATTAGATAAATTTCTAGCTAACTTAGTAATAGTTAATACTTTATCTGTTTGTTGGCTTAAAACATTTAACACGACTGTATCGGAAACAGTAGATCCATTTGTACCTGTACAAGTAATAGTGTATGTTGTTGTAACACTTGGAGATACACTTTCATTGCCGTAGGTTGATTTAGAACCACTTCATCCATTACTAGCGTAACAGGAATGAACATTATTTGCGTTTCAAGAAAGCATAGCTGTTTGTCCTATATATATAGTAGATGGGTAAACATATAAATCAACTGAAGGATTTACATCATTAACTGTTACTGTTACTGTATCGGAAGCAGAGTTGCTGCCATTATAACAAGTAATAGTATATGTAGTTGTAATAGATGGTGTTACTGTTTCACTACCATGGGTTGATTTGTTTCCAGATCAACCATTAGATGCTACACAGTAAGTTGCGTTATTTGATGTTCAAGACAACAAGGATGATTGACCTCTGTTAATATTTGTTGGATTAGCAGTAAGATCAACTGAAATTTCTTCTACATTACAATTGTTTTTACAGGTATTAATGTTTGTATATGTTCCATTAGCATCAACATAACATTGACCTGTTGATTCATTACATGAATATTTTTCGGCTGGTGCTTGGCAGTTATGATAACATTCAGTATATGAAGTATATCCACCATTAGCAGCAACTTCACATGTATATGTTTCTAAATTACAAACATATCTTGGAGTTGTATCAACACATTCAGAAGCACAAGCTTGATATGAATTGTATTCACCGCCATTTGACACAGAACAACTATATGTTGATCTATTACAAGTATAACGTGTTTGTTCAAATGGTTGTCTACAAATTGAAGTACAAGCAGCCATTGAATCAAATTCACCTAAACTAGAAGGTAAACATTGATATGTTGCTCAATTGCAATCATAACGATCATTGCTTACTGGTCGTTGACATGTAGCATAACAGTCGGAATAACTAGCAAATTGACCTGAATTGGCTCGATTACATTGATATGTTGCTCAGTTGCAATCATAACGAGTATTGTCTACTGGTCGTTGACATGTAGCATAACAATCAGCATAGTTAGCAAATTGACCTAAAGAAGATGGATTACATTGATATGTTGATCAATTACAATCGTAACGATCATTGTTAGCCTCTTCCTCTTCAATAAAGACAGAACATTCAGCTGTTTTGGTTTGATTTTTACTATCAGTAACTCTAACTTGGAATCTTTTTGTACCAGAAGTAGAGAATGTCTTGTAAATTGTTTTTGAAGAACCATAAGCATCACCAGATCAAGAATAACTATATGATGGTGTACCACCAGATACTTCAGCGTAAATTCTAACTTCTTCATTAACATCAGCTCTTGATGGACTTACATAACAAGCAACTGATATTGGATCAGCTTCTTCCTCGATTTCAAAAGCACGAGTATTACTAACACCTAATGTAGGATTATTGGTTGTGTTACCATTTTTTTCTTCAGCATATACTCAAACTTTACAATACTTATAATTAGTTACTCAAGTTGGTACACTTCAGTTAATACTAGTACTTGTTGTTCAGCCAATAGTATAACTGTCGTTAGCAAAATCAATACTATCACCACAGCCAAATCTAACTAAATAAGCACCAGGAGTATCTCCTGTTTTTTGTCAGCTTACTTTAATAGTTTTTCCAGGAATAATATATTCTCCCTCAACCGGTGTTCTTCTAGCGCTATAGCTTGTGTCGGTATCATTAAAACCATTAACATTTATAGCTTTAATAAATATTGAACAAGAGCCAGTGTTGTATGGGTATTTATCTGGACAAGAACTAGCATTTCCATCTTGGTCAGAAACAGTTAAGGCATTAGCTTGGTTCACAAAAATAAAGCCAGTTATTACAACGACCAAAAGAATAAATATTTTTTTAAATATATTAAATTTTTTCATGATTTATATTTTATTTAATTATTAATTAAATTATATCATTTTTATATTACTTTGTCAATCAGATAAAACAGATAGAAAAGTTGTTTTAAAATAAAACAACTTTTTTTACCAATTAATTATCTTTATTTTTTATACCTATATTATATCATATTTTATTTATTTTGTCAATAGGCTTTGATATACATTCTTTATTTGTTCATACGAGCTGTTAATATCATGGATTTGTATAAGATTGAGGCTCTCTTCTATATATTGGTTAAGTATATCTTTATTTAAAAATATTTTATTAATAGAATTAACAAAATCATCAGGAGTGTTGTTATAAACCAATATTCCATTTTGGTTGTTTTTAACTAGCTCTGGTAATGCTCCTCCGTTATAAGCAACAATAGGTAATCCACATGCCATGGCTTCCATGGTTACCAAACTTTGAGCTTCAATTGTTGATGTCATTAATAAAACATCGCTATAATTATAAAATAAGTTTAGATCAGAAGAGTTAGGCTGAATACGTGGATATATTTTCACATATTCGTTGCTTTCAAATTCAGTTTCGAAAAGATCGTATTTTTCCCCATTGCCAATAATAATAATATTAATATTTTTTTGTTGAGCAATTTTTTTAACAACAGCAAAAAGAATATCAATATTTTTGTCTTTATCTAAACGCGTAACACATAACAATGTAGGTAGTTTGTTTTTTCAAAGATTATATTTTTCAACAAAATCGTTTTCTATTTTAGTAGGCTTAAAAATATTAAAATCAACACCATTAGATATTATTTGTATGTCTGCCTTTACACCAATGTTTAAAAGATCTTGTTTAATATATTTGCTTGGGGAAATAATAATATCACAATTTTCATTCATAAATTTTGAAATAAATTTTTGATATATACTAGCCATTAAATCTTTAAAAATATCTGGCATAAAATTAGACGGAAAACTTGAGTTAGCATGCTGAGTATATACAACGGGTATATTACTTTGTTTTGCAAACTTAGATCCAAAAAAAGATATGAATGCTGGATCGTGAACATGAATAATATCAGGTTTAAAATTTTGAATAATTTTATTAATTTTCAAAGCGGCAAGATAACTCAAATTTGTATTAACATTAAATGGATTGGCCAATGAAAATAGTCTTACAATTTTATAATTTCCTACTGTTTCGTTTTTGGGCAAAAATTTATCAGAGCTAGTTGCAACTAAGACTTTGTCTGTTTTAGAAAAATGTTTAGCTATTCTATCCACATGAATTGTATACCCTGAAATATGTGGCAAAAATATTTCTGTTAAATATAATATCTTCATATTGTTTTTTATTATTAATAATGTGGAGGTACGGAAAATCGAATTCCGGACTGATCGTTGCGAACGATCTATTATACCACTTAACTATACCCCCTTATAATATAACAGAAACATTATATCAAACAAAGTAAAAAATATAAACCCTCCTTGAAATTAATATAAATATATAAAGTTTATATTTGTGAATTTTAAAAATATCTGTATATACTATATATAGTATATATTTTAAAAATTATAAATTTTTACTTCAAGCTACAATTATAAAATAATTGTAGCCTACCAGAGATAAAATTAAAAATTTTATCTCTGGATAATAAACATGTCGCAAAATATTCAGAAACAAAAGTGCGTGACACTTTATAATGCATGTCGCAAAATAATGCGTGACAAGTGCTAATGTCACGCGCGTGACACTTTATCTACGTTTTTGGACTTTTTAATAAGAAATTTAATCACAATGTCACGCGCGTGACATTGTGAATTACAAAAACATATAAAAAATTAAAAATATTAATGTGAATTGTCACGCGCGTGACATTGTGAATTACAAAATTTAGCTTAAAATTATAAAATAGGATCAAATTGTCACGCGCGTGACATTGTGAATTACAAAATTTAGCTTAAAATTATAAAATAGGATCAAATTGTCACGCGCGTGACATTGTGAATTAAAACAACATATAAAAAATTAAAAATATTAATGTGAATTGTCACGCGCGTGACATTATGTTTAACATTTTTGCCAAAATTTATATAATAAGCGAATTGTCACGCGCGTGACATTAAAATACCCATGTCGCAAAATATTCAGAAACAAAAGTGCGTGACACTTTATATATCTATAAAAAACTTATCAATAATTGAATTTATTAATATTATATATTATTTTAATTTTATATATGTTTGCTACAAAATATAAATTGACAAATATATTATAATGGTTTGTAATTATATTATAATTGGCTATCTTGTTATTTCGCTGTATTCCATATTTTATATATTTTTGATATACTATATATAATATTAATATATAAATTTATAAAAATATTATGAAAACAAAAAATCCAAAGGTAATAGTAATGGGTGGTGGTACCGGTGTGTTTAATACATTAATGTCATTAAAAAATTATCCAATCGACTTAACTGCTGTTGTGTCAATAGCAGACGACGGTGGATCATCCGGTGTCTTGCGTGAAGAGTTTGGTATTTTACCTCCAGGAGATATAAGAAGAGCTTTAATCGCATTGGCCCCTGAGTCAGCAAAATCATTAACAAAACTTTTTACTTATAGGTTTGAAAATGGATCTGGATTAAAGGGGCATAGTTTTGGGAATTTATTTATAACAGCACTAACTGATATAACAAAAAATTTTAACACAGCAGTTCATGCTGCCGGAAGAATATTAAATATAAAAGGGAATGTTGTTCCCGTCTCATTAGAAGAATGTAGATTAATTGCAAAATTAAAATCTGGCGTATTTATTTTTGGAGAAACTAACATTGATATTCCAGACAATAAAAAAGAGAAAATATTAATAGACAAAGTTTTTTTAAATAAGAAAGTAAAAGCGAATCCTGAAGCAATAAAAGAAATTAAAAAAGCAGACTATATTATTGTTGGACCTGGAGATCTATACACAAGCATCATTCCCAATTTTTTAGTAAATGGTATTAAAGATGCTTTTGAAAAGTCAAAAGCTAAAAAGATATACATTTGTAATATCGTAACAAAGTTTTCTGAAACAAATGATTTCAAAGCTATAGATTTCTTAAAAACATTAGAAAAATATATTTGTAAAAACTGTTTTGATTATTTAATATTAAATGACTATAACCAAATACCGCAAAGATTAATAAATATATATAGAAGAGAGAAGAAGCAGGTAGTAAAATTTAAAATTAAAGATTTTGAAAAATATAAAAAATTAAATATAGTTATCGGCGATATTGTAAACAAAAATAAATTGTTAAGACATAACAACAAAAGACTAGGAAAAGCATTGTGAGATATAATTGAAAAATAACTTGACATTTTAAGATTTTAGATGTATAATATAACTATATAAATAAAAAACCTAATATGATTAAGTTTTTAAAAAAATATTTTACTTTTAATTCTAAGAATGGGTACAAACCAATCCAGGTAAGAAATTGCGTGATTGGTATTTTTATCTTGATGCTGTTTTTTAATACTGGATTCCAAATGCTAAATTGTTATCTTTTAAAACAAAATAGTTTAACTGCTAATTTGAATACTTTTAATATAATTACCGAAATAAACAAAATTAGAGAATATCATGGGCTTGATCCATTAACAGAAAACCCTAAGTTAGATGTTGCAGCTTTATTAAAAGCGCAGGATATGATCGAAAATGAATATTTTAATCATTATAGTCCTGATGGTAAAGCTCCTTGAGATTGAATTTCTGCTGCAAAATATAATTATAAATACGCTGGTGAGAATTTGGCTTTGAATTTTTATAGCGATCAAGAAGCTGTAGAGGCATGACTAAATTCACCTAGCCATAAAGAAAATATTTTAAATCCTAACTATAAAGATACTGGGGTAGCAATATTTAGTGGAATCACTCCAACTACAAAAGAAAATCGAACTATTGTTGTTCAAATGTTTGGAACGGAAAACATTAACAATGCAATAAGTACGATAAAAACTTCTCCGGTATTACCGACAACAACATCTACTATTGTAAGTACAACAACAATACCAACAACAACTTCAACGATTATAGCGACTACAACAACAAACTTTATAAATAATACCGAGAAAGAATCCATTGAGATAAAGGAAAATAAAATAACATTGCTTAAAAGTATTGCACCAATAATTAAAGAGCAGTCAAATAACAAAGATCAAAACGCAGCTTTAAGTCTAGAATTAGTTAAAAATGTAATTAGTCCAGAATCAATTAAAAAGGTTAACAACTCCTTTGGATTAGGTCTTTTATTTTTGGGAATATTTGGTATAATAAATATAGGAAATCAGAATAATATAGCTACTGCTTTTAAGAGAAAATTGTTTTTGAAAAATGCTTTTGTTTTAATAATCGGATTAGGCTTTCTATTGAATAATATTACAAATATTATTTATAAGATAAAGATACCTACTATATAATAGTATTCATGAAAAAACTACTAGTTAATTTAAAAAGATTGTTTATTATCTTTTCAGTATGTTTTACTGTTTTGTTTTTGCTTTTTTCAATAAACGCTATTTATTCTATTACAGCTTATAAAATTAAAAACTGAAAAGATAACTTCTTGTTTAATTTAAAACGACCTATAACTTTTACTCCAAAGATAGAGACTCCTGCCATCAATAACTCTAATCCTATGATTTTTAGAGAAGCATTACCTGAGATTCCGGAAACTGCTTTTACTCAAGATCTATTAGTATTACCAAAATTTGATATTCAAGCTCCTATTTGAACTGTTGATTCAGAAAGTAAAACAAAAATTTATGACAGTTTAAAAAAGGGAGTTGTTATTTATCCTACAACCAGCTACCCAGGAGGTGAATACTCTATTATATTAGGCCATAGCTCCAGATATCCTTGGGAGCCAGGTAAGTATAAAGCGGTATTTTCTTTATTAAATGAATTAGTATCTGGAGATAGGATCTATGTTTTCTGAAAGCAAAAACCTTTGGTTTACGAAGTTGTTGATAAAGAAATATTTTTACCTTATCCGAAAGGAGAATGATATACCGAGAATGTCTTTCCTCCAAATAGCAGTGAAAAAACATTAATCCTTCAAAGCTGTTGGCCAGTCGGAGTCGATTATAAAAGAATCGCTATTAAAGCAAAATTAATAAATTGATAATTATGATTGATCCAAATTGCATATTTTGTAAAATATCACAAAATGAAATTCCCTCAAAAAAATATTTTGAAGATGATAATTTTTTAGCTTTTTTTGATATTGATCCTATTGTTGAAAACCACCTTGTTTTTATATCTAAAAACCATTATGAAAATATATCTGAAATGCCTGACTTAGAATGAAAAGAATTTATGTTAAAAGCAAGAGAGATAGCTGAAAAACTAATAAAAGAAATAAATGCTGATGGATATAATTTACTATTGAATCAAGGAGAGGCAGCTCAATCTTTAGTTAAGCATAGACCTCATTGTCATATTATTCCAAGGTATATAAATGATAAAATTAAGATAGATCCGAGAAATTAAAAAACAGTCAATTTAAATTGACTGTTTTTTAATTGGTGGACGTGGGAGGGATCGAACCTCCGACCTCTGTCTTATCAGGACAGCGTTCTACCACTGAACTACACGTCCAATCGATAAAATACTATCATATTTTTTTCTGAATGTCCAGACTTAATCTAGCGGCATTTTTGTTTTTAACTCATTAAATTTTGTAATATTAAATTTCTTTTGATTTTGAGTTGATGTTTCTGGGTCTTTTAAAACTTTTTCAACATTGTTAATAATAAAAACTAATCTATTGCTTACAAAAAATATTAAAAGAATTAATAAGGCAAGGGAAATAAGAATTGAACCATTAATTTTTATTTTTTTATTGTTTTGTTTCATTTTCTTGATTCTTTATATTTTCTTTAAGATATATTTTACCTATAACGCTAACTTTAAATATATCGCCGGATTGGCTAGTTGATGAATATCGAGTTATTGGTTTGGTTGTTGGAATAACTTCTCCATCAGCTGTTATTTGTTCTAACTCTTTTTCAACATTTTTAGGTAAGTTTTTTTCAAAAGTAATTTGATCAAATGTAATTAAAATATCTAAAGCATTGATATCTTTGAATGTCTTAATAATATTATCAAATCTACCGGCAAGAGAAAGGACAAAACCATAGCTTGTACTTTCATTTTCTTTAGCTGGGTTAAGGGTAAGAATGTTTAGAAGTGGGTCAACCCTGTTTTTAGCACCTATATTGGTAATTTGTTTTTTAATTGTAGGTATATCCTCTATATCAGACAATAATCCTTGATACTTACTAAAATCTTCTTTTACTGCTTTGCTGTCTCTTTCAAGCTTGGCAATATATTCCATTAATACATTTACTCCAACTTGATTTTTTTTAAAATCCGATATCATTCCAGTTGTTATTTGAATTTCTTTTGCAAATTGGGAAATAAATGTTAATCCAATAATTAACACTATTAAATTAACAACAATATAAATTGACAACTTTTTTTGAAAAGGCGTGAAAGGTTTAATGCCAAATGGTAATTTTTTGTTGTTAGCTTGTGTTAATTGTTCCTCTTCCATGATATTTATTGAAAAAAATGATATAATTAATTAAGACAATTGTAACAAACTTTTTAAAAAATTACAATGACTGATTTAAAATATTTTAATGTTTTGAGAATTGGTTTAAAAGATAATTTCAAAAAATTATCATTGGTTTTTAATAAATACAAGAAATTTGAACATATATATAGTAGGCTGCCTGAAGTATTAAAAGAGTTGGATATTAAAAATGATAATATTTGAGATAAATTAGACCCAGATAAAGAATACGAAAAAATAATTAACTCAAATACAAAAATTATATTACTTGAAAACAAGAATTATCCTAAGCTGTTAAAAGAAATATATAACCCGCCTTTAGGATTGTATATAAGAGGAGATGAGTCATGTTTTAATGCTAATTCTAATTTGGCTGTAATTGGATCAAGAAAATCAACCGATTATGGCAAAAAATCAACCGAAAAAATAATAAAAGAATTAAAAGATAGTAAAATTACAATTGTTAGTGGATTGGCTTTAGGTATTGATTCATATGCGCATAAATGCGCCTTAGCAAACAACTTAAAAACAATCGGTATTATTGGATCTGGTTTTAATTATTTTTTTCCAAGCGAAAATATTAATTTAGCAAAATCCATTGTAAAAAATGGTGGCTTAGTAGTAAGTGAATATCCGCTTGATTTTAAACCAGAAAAATATTATTTCCCAGCAAGAAATAGAATTATTAGCGGCATATCAAAAGGAGTATTAATTATTGAAGCTCAAGAAAGAAGCGGGACACTAATTACAGCAAAATTCGCTGAAGAACAGAATCGAGATATTTATGCTATTCCTAATAATATATTTGAAAAGAGTAGCTGCGGCACAAACGGGCTAATAAAAGAAGGGGCTAAATTAATTGATTCGGGGGAAGATATTATTTTAGACATGAGCTTGAAATTTTAAAATAATTGACTATTTTAATATTAAGCGTTATAATAGAAAAAATAATATATAATAAAACTTTTTTATGAAAACTTTAGTTATCGTCGAGAGCCCAGCAAAAGCAAAAACAATTGGATCTTTTTTAGATTCAAAAAAATACAAGGTTATTGCTTCAATGGGACATATTCGCAATTTACCAAAATCAACTTTAGGCGTTGATGTTGAAAATAATTTTGAACCAAAATATATTGTTCCAAAAGTAAAAATAAAATTTGTAAATTCTTTGAAAAAAGAAGTTGCGGGTTATGATAATGTTATTTTAGCGTCTGATGAGGATAGAGAAGGTGAAGCTATTTCTTGACATCTAAAAGAAGCATTAAATATTAAAAACTATCAAAGAATTGCTTTTCACGAAATTACGCCTCAAGCAATTGAAGAAGCTATTAAAAACCCTAGACAAATAGATATGGATATGGTTTTAAGCCAACAAGCAAGAAGAATACTCGACAGACTGGTTGGTTATAAATTGTCGCCTTTTCTTTGGAAAAAACTCTTCAAAGGTTTATCAGCTGGAAGAGTGCAAACACCAGCACTACGCCTAATTGTTGAAAGAGAAAAAGAAATAGGTAAATTTAAAAGTGAAGAGTATTGAAGTGCTGAAGGAAACTTTTCAAAAGATAAAAAAACATATATTGGTAATTTATTTAAAATAAATGATCAGTCTTTAGATAAGCTTTACTTTAAAAAAGAAGATGAGGTTAAAAAAATACAAACAGACTTAGAGGGAAAGAAAGGTATAATTGATAAAATAAATAAAAGCAAAAGTATAAAAAAACCATACCCTCCATTTACAACTAGCACTTTACAACAGTCTGCATATCAAACATATAGATTCTCAGCTAAAAAAACAATGTCGGTTGCTCAAAAACTTTATGAAGGAAAAAATATTGATGGTAAACATATTGGTTTAATAACATATATGAGAACCGATTCATTGAATTTATCTAAAAGTGCAATTATGAATGCTCGAGAATTTATTGGAAAAAGTATTGGCGATCAATATGTACCAAGTAAATTTAATATGTATAAATCAAAATCAAAATTGGCGCAAGAAGCACATGAAGCTATTAGGGTAACTGATGCATTTAAAACACCTGAAAAAATAAAAGAATATTTAACTACTGATGAATTTAAAATTTATACTTTAATTTGAAAAAGATTCATTGCTTGTCAAATGAAAGAAGCAAATATTGAAAAAATATCAATTATTACAAAATGTGGAAACAAAAAAGATGATTATTATTTTAAAACTGATTTACAAATAATTAAATTTGATGGGTTTTTGAAAATAATGCCGATTGCAGAAGAAAGTGATAATATAAAAATAAAAGAAGGTGAACAAATTGATATTAAAAAAATAGAGTTAAAACAACATTTTACAGAACCACCAGCTAGGTTTAATGACGCTTCTTTAATTAAAACTTTAGAAAAATTTGGAATTGGTAGGCCATCAACTTATGCTTTGATTGTTTCAATTTTAATAGAAAGGGGTTATGTTAATTACAATGATGGGCATGCTTTTATCCCTACTGATATTGGGTTGAAAACAAATAATATGTTAGTAGAAAATTTTCCTAATATTGCTGATTACGATCTGACTAAAAAAATTGAAGATCGGTTGGATAAAATAGCAGATAAAAAAGAAAAATGACAAAAAGTTTTAGCTGATTTCTATTTTCCTTTTGAGAAAACTCTAGAAGAAAAATATGAAAAAATTGAAAAAGTTGATTTAACTAATAATGAAACCACTAATGAAGTTTGCCCTAATTGTGGAACAACTTTAGTTATAAAAATGAGTCGATTTGGTAAATTTATGGCTTGTCCTAATTTTCCTAAATGTAAATTTACAAAATCAATTAATGAATTAAATATACCATGCCCTAAGTGTAAAACAGGCCATATTGTTCGAAAAAGAACTAAAAGAGGTAAAACCGTATATGGCTGTGATCAATATCCAAAATGCGATTTTATTGTTAACAAAAAACCTCTAAAGGAAAAATGTCCTAAATGCGAATATCCTTTAATTTCTAAAAACAAAAAAACAAAAAAATGCTCTAATAAAGAATGTGATTATGAAATCGATATTAAATCCAATTTACAATAATATAAAAGATAAAATTAGTGTTCAAGATTTTAAAATCGTTGAAGATGCTTTTTCGTTTGCTGAAGAAAGACATAAAGGACAAAAAAGAAAGAGTGGTGAAGATTATATTTTACACCCGTTAAGAGTAGCAATTGAGGCTTCTAAATTAAATTTGGATATAAATGCTATTGCCGCAGCGCTTCTGCACGATGTTTTAGAAGATACAAAAACAACAAAAAAAGAAATTAAAGATCTGTTTGGTGAAGATGTTTTGTTTTTAGT
>Ga0265294_10004356_pt1 | contig 17740 bp, 12 predicted proteins | sample MunlanPumphouse3_FD_192504 | JGI IMG/M metagenome (GOLD analysis project Ga0265294, IMG submission 192504) | Groundwater microbial communities from a municipal landfill in Southern Ontario, Canada - Pumphouse #3 | ecosystem: Environmental > Aquatic > Deep subsurface > Groundwater | place...
TTGAAATGATCAAGGAAAATCCACTTTTGGGTGTTGGTTTGTCAAATTACCAGAGATACTTTACCGACCTTACTTCGGACCGCGTCAATTATCCGGAATTTATTGCTCCCCAAGCTTTAACTGCCCATAATATATTTTTGCAAATTTATCTTACTACCGGTTTTTTGGGATTAGTTTCTTTTGTGGCTCTTGTAGGGCTGGTCTTATTTAAATGTAGAAAAAAACAATATATGGCTTTTTTGATAGCGATTTTGGCCTATGGATTGGTAGACACTCCATTTTTCAGAAATGATTTAGCTATTTTATTTTGGATAGCCTTAGCGGTTTGCTATGAAGATCGCAATTGACGTAACCCGAGCTATTACCGAGCAAGCCGGCATTGGGCGGTACGCTTTTGAAATCGCTAAACACTTGATCAAAATCGACCGGCAAAACGAATATCTGGTTTTTTCCACTCATTTTAGAGACTCTATTGAGAAATCTGCCAAATTGGATTTGTTTAAAGCGCGAAATGTCAAGATAAAAAGATTTAGAATTCCCGGCAGGATCAAGGAATATTTATGGGGAACAAGGGCAGGTTATCTAAAATTATTTCTTGAAAGGAGCGAGGTGCTTTTTGCTCCTAGTTTTTTTGAAGTTAATTTGGGACTTTCGATTCCTCAAGTAGTAACCATTCATGATATGACTACATTTTTGTTCCCTGATCAGCGCGGACGTGAGGTATCGGAGCGGTTGTCGGGACGTACAAAAGTAGTCTGCGAAAAGGCGCAAAAGATTATTTGCGTTTCTAATTCGACAAAGAATGATTTAATCAAATTAACCGGAGTTAATAAAGGAAAGATAAATATTGTATATCCCGGATTAAAGAAATTTGAAAATATAGCAGAGCGATTACCGCGTGGTCTGAAAAAAGACAGATTTATATTGTGCGTGGGCACTTTGGAGCCGAGAAAAAATCTAGTTGGACTTCTTTGGGCCTATAGCTTATTGCCGATAGAGCTTAAAACACGTTTTCCTCTTGTAATTGTCGGTGGTAAGGGTTGGAACGACGGTGAAATCTATCGAGAGTTTGAAAAAGAGGATCTGAAAAAGCATCTTTTTTTTACCGGATTTGTAAGCGATATGGTTTTGGCTCGTTTGTATAAAGATTGCCGAGTTTTTGCTTATCCCTCTTTGTACGAGGGTTTCGGCCTTCCGGTTATAGAGGCCCAAAGTTTTGGTGCGGCTGTTCTAACCTCTAACGTTTCATCTTTGCCTGAAGCTGGAGGGGGAGGCGCTTTGTATGTTGACCCCAATGATTTTACTGAAATTGCAAAAGGACTTGAAAAATTATTACAAGACGATAATTTAAGAAGGAATTTGCGTAGAAGGGCCGTTTCTAATTCACATAAGTTTTTGTGGGAAGATGCGGCAAGGCAAACACTAAACACTCTGGAGCAAGTTTGTGATAGAGATTAGCGCTGTTATGCCTGCTTGCAATGAGCAGGACAATATAGAAACAGCCGTCAAAAAACTAGACGGTTTTTTTTCTAGGAAATTTAAAAACTACGAAATAATTGTTGTAGATGATGGCAGCACTGACAAAACCGGAGAAATTTTAGGGATATTGTCTAAAAAAAATAAAAAATTAGTTGTTCTAAAGAATAAAAAAAACTTGGGTTACGGAGCGACAGTCTGGAAGGGTTTGCGAACGGCTCGAGGCGAACTAGTTTTTTTTACTGATTCTGATTTGCAATTTGATATTAGAGAGTTAGGCAAGTTTGTCAGAAAGGCCAAATCGTACGATGCGATAATCGGCTATCGGCAAAAAAGGAGTGAGGGATTTCTGCGGGCGTTTAATGCTTGGGGTTGGAGGGTAATATGTTGGGTTATGCTCGGGATAAATTACAAAGATATAGACTGTGCTTTCAAGTTGATTAAGCGATCTTTTATAGAAAAAATAAGAATTAAATCAACAGGGGCCGCTTTTTCAGCCGAACTGCTCTATAGGCTTGACTATCTTGGTGCCAGTATTTGCCAGATGCCTGTCAAGCATTTTAAGCGAAAAAGTGGTTATCCGACCGGCGCTAAACTAAGTGTAATCTACAAAGGGTTTAAAGAGATTTTTAATCTATATCAATCGCAAAAAAAGTTAATTGAAAGTCGTAGTAATTTTATTTATGCCGGAACGATTTTATTGCTTTTTTTGTCCAGATATTTATTCATTAGCTATTCGGCTGATTTTTTTGATGCCAGCGAATATATTAGGAGGACCGGGTACACAAACCTTCTGGATGCGATCGGAACAGAACACCCTCCATTCCATCCTCTTTATTTGTTTTTGTCATACATCTTTTATCACTACTTGAAACTGGCATCTGCGGCCTATGCCTTAGCTTTGGTAAATGTAGTTTTCGGAACTTTTTCTGTGATAGCCATATTTCTTCTGGTAAAAAGACTATTTTCCGAAAGAGTTGCTTGGCTTACCTCGCTTTTCTATTCACTTATTCCAATAGTATTTATTTCCCAAATTACAATTCTGGTTGATCCGGTTGAGCACTTTTTTTACTTTTTATCGCTTTATCTTTTTTCGTTTGCAATTACCGAAAAGCGGGGAGCTTATTTATATTCATTTTTGGGCGGTTTTTCGCTTGCGCTAGCCGCCTTGGCGCATACTCAAGTTGCTTTTTGGGTAACCGGATTTTTAGCGGTAATGATTATCTTACGCAAAGAATTCAGACTGCGCCGGCCGATTTTTATCAAAGCAGTCATTTTTATTTTATCGAGTTTGGTTGCAGTTATGCCCTATGTTTTCCTTCTAATACGAAACAGTAGGGCGATAGGCATTGGGGAGGGAACAGTCCGTTGGGCTTTTGACTATTTGTTTTTCGGGAATGTTTCGGACACTTCCGGCATCGAGCTTTTAAGGTCGGCTAAGTATTTCTTCCTTCTTCCAACCTCGGTTATTGGGATTTTAGCTATTTTGGGAATTATTGCAATTGCCAAAAAAAATATATTGAATTTAATAGCTCTTTTATTATGGCTGGCGCCGTTTGTTGTTACTTCGGGATATATTTACGAAAATCTTCATGGCCGAGCCATGATAATAGGAGTTTTTGTAATTGTTCTTTTGGCTACACTTTATATTTGCGAAGTTAAAAAAACCTCTCTAAGGGTTGCAATTATTTTAATTGTTCTAGCTTCTCTGGTTAGTATAGTTGTTCCTGCTGTTAGTAAATATCATTATCGGAAAGCGCCTTTTGAGTTGTTATCAGACTTGCAAAGAAAGGCCAGTGACGGAGTTTTTGTTTCATCTAACGTTTCGCGAACTTGGCATGATTACAAGGGCCAATTTTTCTCTTTTGGAGATGTTGATGTCGCAACCGGTACAATTTTAGATTCGGCCGATCTTGCTCTATCGCGCGGCGATAAATTTTATATTTCATCGGATGCGATTCAAATGCCTTTCAAGCGTTATGACGGAAAATATTTGGATATAAGATCGACCAATATCGGCTCTTACAGTGATCACGAATCCTTGCTTTCACCGATTTTAAATAAAAAATATTTTAATTTAGATAGTCTCACAAAAGACTATAGGCTAGCTGTTTATTCCGTCCAAAACGATTTTTCCAAAGAGTTTTTTGATAAAATAGACAGTTTGGCGCAAGAAAAAGACATTGTTTTTGGAAGGATTCTAAACGAGAACGAGCCGGTTTCGTCGGCAATCGTGAACATAAAATCAAATGATTTTTGCCGAGCTGACAAGGATGATCTGTCAGGCGGAGATCCTTTTTTCTGCCTAGTTAGGAGTTTGAAAAATACATTTTATATCGATGACTTTACTTTTACCGACAAGGGTGGATGGTTTGCCTCTCCGACAAAGCAAGAAGAAATTGAAATAGTAATCGGTTCATCGCCAGTTGGGACTAAAATTCCTTCGATTAACGACGGGTTCGTATCTCCGGAACCGATCTATCCGACCATTAAAGAGTCAAAAATTATATCCTCAATGGAGGACTTGAAAGCAGAGATCCTTAAGATAAAAGGATCTTTCTATGTTAAAACAGATTTTTTCTCCGGAAAAAAATCTTATTCTCTCTATGTGGTAGAGACGCCGTTTAAGAAAATAAATGAGGTTGCCGCTTCGAGGTTATCTGGCCAAATCGGGGAGAAAATAACAGATCGAAGCAGTGAAAATAAAAAAGTAAAGTGTTCAAACGAGGCGGGGTATTTAATCAGCGGACCGAACATATCTTTTAAGCAGGGAAAATACAAAATGATTTTTAAGGTAAAATCACCAGTTGTTTCGGATGGCTCTTTTGAAATAGACGCTTTTGATTCCAAAAGGCAGAAAAATTATGGAAAGGGAGAATTTAAATTAAGCGATTATTACAAAGAATACAAAGATGCTCAAGTTACTGTCGATATTAACGAACCAGTAGAATCCCTGGAATTTCGCTTGAAGGTTTTAAGCGATAATAGGGTTTGTGTTGATAGCCTTCAGATTTTACCGATTTAAGTATGTAGCTATTACTTGCTTGAATGTCTCGAAGGCCTCTTTTTTTCTGTAAGAAATAATTCCGTTATCTAGGCTTGGTTCTACGATTCCCCAGTGGCTGTCTTCTTCTCTGGTTTGCGGACTATAGACGCTAGGGATATCGAGGAATCTGTAAATAAAAACCCCCTTAATTTTTTCTTCCAAAAAGACTTTATCGGAAAACTCTCGAATAAAATTTGCCTGTTTTGTCTCGCCAAGCGATAGCCCTTGCTCGCTCCAACTTCCTTTGTCAGTATTGACCTCGATTAGCCAGACCGGTTTATTAAAAGACATTAACTCCTGAACCATATCTATCGTTCCGGAATCGCCTGCTTGGCGCTTGGTCATATCCAGGCCGTCAGTATCATACCAGGCCCAGCCGAGAATATCGAAATCTACTCCGTCGCTTTCGAGTTTTTTTATAATGTCAGTTAAGACCCAATGACCGCTTAGAACGATTTTGGCCTTGGGATCGCTTTCCCTGATCCCTCTTTGCATACCTCTTAACCATTTAAGAGCAGACTCGTATCTTTCTGTGGAATATTTAATACCGTTTTCTCCGTCGAAAACGGGTCCTTTAAAATCAGGATCGGGAGGTTTGATTATAGTGCCTGTAATCTCGTTGGATATCTGATAGAATTTAACCTTTCCTTTGTATCGGCTAGCGGCATATTTTCCTATTTTATAGCCTTCACTCTCTTTATCAACCGATGGTTTGTCGGCCGTAGCGATTATTTCGCCGTCTATAGCTAGGAGAACTTCTAAGTCTGCTTCATACAGTTTGTTGATAAAATCATCATTTGTTTTTTCGTCGTATTTTTGATTGAAAGGGCTAACGCTTGTTACGCTTCTTTCTAAATTAATCCTAACAACATTCACCCCGAGATCTTTAAGCAGGTCGATTTGGGATTCGGCTGTTACGGGATTGTAGCCGTCGATCTGGTACGAAGAGGTGGTTACTCCAAAAGCTAAATCGGAATTTATGTCAAACTTTCTTTCTTTAGCAACATTTTCAGTTTTGGATGTTGTATAGAGATAAGTAAAATAGACGATGAGCAAGGCGGCAATAATTAAAGATACCCCGATTATTTTCTTGTTTACCATTAAGTTCTCACTTATTATCTGCAGATTTAATTTTATCTTAAGAATTTCGGACTGTCCAGCCACAGTCCCTCCTTTACTTCAGGTTAAATAAGTTGTATTTTTTAAATATGGTAAAGAGTGTCTTGGTGGTCATTCCTACTTTCAACGAAAAAGAAAATATCGAAAAAATCGTTGAAGCAATAAAGGCTCAACGGACAGGAGCCGATGTTTTGATTGTCGATGATAATTCTCCTGACGGAACAGGTAGGATTGCCGATCAGCTTTCTCGAAAATATGGTTGGGTCGGGGTAATTCATCGCAAACAAAAAGAGGGATTGGGTAAGGCTTATGTGGCCGGATTTAAATGGGGTTTAAAGCGGGGATATCAAAAATATGTGTCAATGGATGCTGATTTTTCCCACCCAGTTGAGGCATTATCCAAACTGATAAAAAAATGTAATTCTAAAACAGTTATTGTTGGCTCGCGCTATGTAAGGGGTGGAAAAATAGTAGGGTGGGGTTGGAATAGATATTTAAATTCTTGGGGAGCCAATCTTATCACGAGAACTATTTTGCAAATCAAGGCCAAAGATGCCACGGCTGGCTTTAAATGTTATCCAAAACATTTTTTAGATAGTGTTGATCTTAGCAATATCCAATCAGCTGGTTATGCTTTTCAGGTTGAAATGGTTTTGCTTGCTCAAGAGAACGGTTTTCAAATAAAAGAAATTCCCATAACGTTTACCGACCGTGTTGCCGGAGAATCAAAAATCCAAGGCGAGCTTTTAAGGTCGGCTAAAATGGTTTTCAAGCTTGCTTGCGGTAAAAAGACGTATCGGCAATTTGTCAAATTTGCAATCGTCGGTGCGGTAAATACGCTTGTCGATTGGGCGGTGTTTTATCTGACCTTCTCGGCTTTCAAAATCGATACTCAAGCTTTGAAGCAAATTGCCAAGGCAATTTCTTTTACTGTCTCGGCCGTGTCGAATTATGTTATGAATCGTGTCTGGACTTTTAAATCAAAAGAAAAAAAAGTTCTCAAAGAAGCCTTGAAGTTCTCTGTAGTTGCTACTGGCGGGCTTGTTATAAATCAAATAATATTTTATCTTGTCACTGGGCCTGGAAATCTAGCGAATATATTTGGTCTGATTTTAGCCACGGCCTCGGCAACTTTATGGAATTTTATCATCAATAAAAAATGGACATTCAAAAATTCATAAATCTCAAAGCAATCAAATTATTTTTTGAAAAAAGTTATTGGATAGTTTTTTTGATTTTTTCCTATTTGGTTTCTCTCTCGTTTTTATATTTTATAAGTAGCGGTTTTTCTCTTGATGATTTTGTTCAAACGGGCGACTTTGGTTCAACTTCCTTGTTTATTTTATTCATGGTTTTGTCTATGGGTGCGATTCTTTTTGTCGCTTGGCGCTTACGCAATAAAATCGCAAAATATACTTATATTTTATCTCTAGCATCTCTAGCTATTATCTTTTCATACAACTTTATAAATAACGGATTAGTCGAAAGATATATCTCAATTTTTATTATTTCACTTTCGATAAGCACCTTTTTATATTTAGCTTTTTCTTCTAGGATTTCACATGACGAAAAGAAGAAATCAAAACTTTTGTACATATTACCTATTGTATTTTTTATAATCTTTGCCCTTGTTTCATCTTTTAGGGTTTATAACCTTAATTCGCATGCTTATGACATGGGTATTTTTGTCCAAGCTTTTTATAAATTTTCTCATTTTACTTTTGACAATACTGTCAGAAAGTTACCGCATCTTTGGGGGGACCATTTTCACCCTATCTTGTTTCCCTTAAGTTTTCTGTATAGGGTCTTTCCTTCGGTATATCTTCTTTCTTTCTTGCAGGCAGCTTTAGTCGCACTAGGGTTTTTACCGGTTTATTTAATTGCCAGAGATGCATTAAAATCATCCACGGCAGGGATTTTTATGGCAACCGCTTATCTGTTTTTTATCGGAATAGGCAAGGCAATTGAGTTTGATTTTCATCCTATCGTTTTGGCGACAACTGTCTTTCTTTTTGTCTTTTATTTTTTCCTTAAAGAAAAATGGCTGTGGTATTGGATTTTTCTTTTTATTCTTTTACTTTTCCAAGAAGATGTTTCGGTTTTTGTCTTTTTTCTAGGAATTTTTGTCTTTTTTTCATCGAAAAAGTATAGGACTGTTGGTCTTGTCACGTCGATGATTGGTCTGGGCTGGTTTTTTCTTGCAACCAAAATGATAATCCCGTATTTTTTGGGTGGAGAGTATATTTATTTTGCTTATACTTCTTTGGGGGATTCTTTTTTGGAGGTGGTTAAAAATGCTATCATCAACCCTTTGCATGTTTTGCGGGAGTTGGTGAATCATTCACTTAAACTGGAAACCGTTCTTTCGTCTTTGGGATCTTTTGCTTTTTTAATTTTTATTTCCCCATCTTATTTTTTACTGGCTATTCCAATGATGGGGGAGAGTTTGTGGAATGATGAAATCAGCAGATGGTCCGGATTTCATTATGGAGCTATCTTTGCACCAGTACTGGTTATTTCGGCTATTTTCTCGATAAAAAGAATAATTTCATGGGCGGGATCGAGATATCAAAAAGGCCTGCTTTCGTTTATGATTATATTGGCTCTTGCTTGCTCGGTTATATTTTCTCTCGATCGAAAAAGTCCGATCTACAGAGTTATTAAGCCGTCTTTTTATCAAGTTTCGGATGAAGTTTCGGATCTTCATAAGATATTGTCTGACATACCATCTGATGTGTCAGTCACGGCTCAGCATTCAATAGTGCCTCTTTTATCCGGACGAGATGAAGTTTATGAATATCCTGGATGTGTTGCTGACAAATGCCAAAAAAGTCAGTTCTTCGTTTTATCTACTGGTGGATCTTCTTGGCCACTTGATAAGGAGGGAATTAAAGAAGAAATCAACAAATTTTTAGATCTGGAAGAGTTTAGATCGGGGTATGGATTATATAAAAGAGAAGGGACCGCTTTTATCTTCAGGAGGGATTGGCAGTCCTTGCCGGAGGAAGTCCAAGCGGCCAAAACCGCTCTTGAATAAGATCGGGATAAATGAAAAGATAACAGGTAAGAGCTTTAATATAAAAATATGTCCTTAACCAGACAAGTAGCATATAATGTGTCTTTTCAAACAATCGGTAAGGCAATAAACGTCCTTATCGGCTTGGTTAGCGTTGCTATTGTTACTCGCTATCTGGGGGTTGAGGGGTATGGTGCTTACACGACTGCCTTTGCTTATATCGCGGTATTTTCGGTAATTTCCGACTTCGGTTTTTTCTGGATTATTGTCAAAAGGATTGCTGCCGGTGAAGATATTAGCAAGGTAGTTCAAAACACTCTGTCGCTTAGACTTTTATTTGCCTCATCTGTTTTTCTTCTTTCTCTACTGCTGGTGGCTTTTATGCCATACGATCCTGCTGTAAAATGGTCTATCTTGATAGTTGCCCTATCTATTATTTGGTCTAGCCAAACCAGTGTTTACACGGCAGTATTTCAATCAAAATTAAAGATGGATTTAGCTACTATAGCCGAAGTACTTGGAAGAATACTGGGGTTGGGATTATTGATTGTGGCTGTTAACCTGTCGTTAGATTTGGTTTATGTTGTTGGAGCTTCTGTTCTAAGTACCTTTTTAAACTATGTTTTCTCTTTTTTGTTTAGCTTGAAATATGCTAAGGCGGGATATTCGTTTAACTATGGATATTCCAAACTCTTCATAAGAGAAGCCCTGCCGATTGGAATAGTTAGTATCTTGGGTTTACTTTATTTTAAGATTGACACGATCATCCTGTCCTTATTTAAGGGCAGTCTTGATGTCGGTGTTTATGGCACTCCTTATAAAATTTTGGAGATATTAACAGCTTTACCAGTAATGTTTGTTGGTTCGATTTTTCCTGCTTTAACTGCTGCTTTTACACAAAAGGATTCTCAAAGATTAAAGAGAATTTTCCAGATTTCATTTGACACACTAGCAATTGGAGCAATTGGAGTAGTGGCTATAATATTGCCGCTATCTAAACCCATGACAGTTTTTCTGGCCGGAGGAGAATTTGTAAGTACGAGTACAATCTCTGTTTTTGGAGTTAGTATGACCTCGGACATTATTTTACAAATTTTAATTTTCGCGGTCAGCTTATCGTTCATCAATGCTCTTTTTACTAACTCTATCGTGGTTTTTGGCAATCAACGCAAACTGATTTTGCCCTATGCTATCGCAACTACTTTTAACCTTATTTTTAACTTTTTGCTGATTCCCAAGTATTCATATCTGGCCGCGGCTGTCATAACTGTCTTGACGGAGGTAATTATTGTAATTGCAACTTATATGCTGGTCAATTCTAGCGTCCATATTAACTTGTCGCTGAAAAATCTTGCTAAAACAGTTCTTTGCGGAATTGTTACAACAATCTTTCTTTATCTTATCTTAAACCTACATTTTATTATTTCGGCCTTTTTGGGGGTATCTTTTTTTGCGATATTGCTTTATTTGATGGGGGTAATCAATAAGAACAATCTAACCTCTCTTTTTAAAAAATGACAAAGTTCGATATTTCGGTTGTAATTCCGACCTACAAAAGACCGCGACTGGTTATTAGATGTTTGAATTCATTCTTAAAACAGAATTTCAGCCAAAACCGTTTTGAAATATTGGTAGTTGATGACGGATCGGGCGATGAAACAGGGGACCAAATTAGGGCTTGGAAGCAGAGAAATAAAATTATAAATCTTACTTATATAAGCCAGGAAAATGCTGGTCCGGCTTCAGCCAGAAATAGGGGAATAGAGAAGGCAAAGGCCGAGATTATTGCTTTTACTGATGACGATTGCGAGGTCGATTTTGATTGGCTGTCAGCTGTTTTCGAGTATTTAAAAAATAATCTAAATAAACTGGGTGTAGGCGGGATAACCTATACTGATCCAGCCAAAACAACTCCACTAACTAGTCAAATCTCAAACAGTATTGAAATAGATTTTCCAACCTGTAACGTTGCTTATAGGGCTTCTATTCTTGAGGAAATAGGAGGGTTTGATGAAACTTATCCTGTTACAAATGAAGATATTGATATTACTTGGAGGATTTTAGAGAAAGGAGAGATAGGTCATGAAAAAAAAATGAGAGTGAAGCATCCGCCCAGACGAGACAGTTTTATTAAAACAATAAAGGGAGTAAGAAATCTCGAAGGGGAGTTTATACTTTGGGAGCGTTTGACTGAAAGATATAAAAAAGAGCACATCCATCCTCTGTATTTTTTATTTTTTCATTACACTCTCAAGTTGTCGGTTAAGCGTCTTGTGAAGGCTACTCCCTACCTTGCCAAAAACCCATTTATCAATCTTTGGCTTCTGGTAATATTAATTTCAGAGAGAGTCTATTTGTTGTATCTATTGCCTGGATTTATCTATAGAAGTTATATTAGGCGATGTAAAAAAAATAATGAATAAAGTTTTGTTTGACGGTAGGTTTTTGTCTTTGTCGCACGCGGGGTTGGGAAGGTACTCTAGCGAGCTTTTGAAGTCTTTATTGAAACTTGATAAGAAGCAGAAATACATTTTAACTGTTATACCCGGAACCAGTTTTGACAAAGATCTCTCTAGAGCTTTAAACGAGCGTGATGAACCGGTAGAGATATTAGAGGCTTCGGCTCGTCATTATAGCTGGGCGGAGCAGACTGGATATTTATCGCTTTTAAACAAACTCAAGCCGGATCTGGTTCACTTTCCTCATTTTAATCACCCTATTTTTTATAAAGGTGATTTTGTGGTGACGATTCACGACCTAACTCTTTCTGATTATCATGAAAGAGGCGGTGCCCTAAAGCGTTTTTTATACGACAAGATGATTACTTCTGCTGCTCAAAAATCAAAAAAAATTCTGACTGTGTCCGACTATGTTAAAAAACAACTAACTAGGAAGTTTAGCTTGCCCTTAAAAAAGGTTGTGACTACCTATAACGGTATTGATCCAAAATTTACCGAAATTACCAATCCAACCACTCTTTCTAGGGCGGATCACTACGGCTTAAAGGAGCCCTATATAGTTTCGGTCGGACAATGGAGGAGTCACAAAAACCTTTTACGTTTACTGGAAGCCTTTAAAAAAGTTATTGAAAATACCCCAAGGTACCCTAGGCTGAAATTGGCCTTTGTTGGGCGAAGAGAGAGTAAGTATCCGCAACTGCAAGAGAAGATCGTAGAGCTTGGTCTAGGCGATAGGATTATTTTGACCGGCTTTGTTAAAGATGAAGATTTACCTGTTATTTATAACAATGCTATTCTTTTTGTTTTTGCCTCGTTGTCCGAGGGTTTTGGCCTGCCTGGACTTGAAGCGCAAGCTTGCGGTCTGCCGGTAGTTTCTTCAAAAAAAACTGCTCTGCCGGAAATATACGGAGAAGGTGCTTTTTATTTTAATCCTGAAAATGTAACTGATATGGCTGAAAAAATGGCTAAAGTGATAAATGATAAATATTTACGGGAAAAGCTGAAAAAACTAGGATTAAAGAATTCTCAAAAATATTCTTGGGATAAGACTGCCCAAAAAACGCTTGCGGTTTACCGAGAAATATTGTATAAGTAACAGATAAGTTGTGAAAGTAATTTTATCGGAGGAAACATGCTAGAGAATATGATTGTCTATTTTGCTCTTGGGGCATCCTTGGTTGCTGTTGTTTATGGTTTGATTATGAGCAGGATGATTTTAAAACATCCTACAGGTAATGAAAGAATGAGAGAAATAGCAGGGGCGATTCAGCAGGGGGCTTCAGCTTATTTTAAGAGGCAGTATACGACCATTGCTGTTGTGGCAGTTTTGCTGGCAATAGTACTTTATTTTGCTCTGGGCTTGTCTACAGCTTTAGGCTTTTTGGTTGGCGCTATTTTATCGGCTTTAACTGGTTATATCGGTATGTATATTTCCGTAAGAGCTAATGTCAGAGTGGCCGAAGCGGCAAGAAGTGGTTTGCAAAAAGCTATGAATCTTGCCTTTCAGGGCGGATCTGTAACGGGGATGCTTGTTGTCGGCCTTGGACTTTTGGGGGTTGCCGGGTTTTATGCCCTAACCCATGATACTGCGGCTCTCATCGGACTTGGTTTTGGGGGGTCATTGATATCAGTTTTTGCGAGGCTGGGCGGAGGAATTTTTACCAAGGCAGCCGATGTTGGCGCAGACTTAGTTGGTAAGGTAGAAAAGGATATTCCGGAAGATGATCCTAGAAATCCGGCCGTTATTGCTGACAATGTTGGTGACAATGTCGGGGACTGTGCCGGTATGGCTGCCGACCTTTTTGAGACATATGCTGTTACAGCGGTAGCGACTATGTTACTTGGGTCTTTGATTTTCGGCGGGGCTCAAGAAGCTCTTCTTTATCCTTTGGCCCTTGGCGGTGTATCTATTCTAGCTTCTATAATAGGGTCGTTTTTTGTCAGACTTTCTGGGGATAAAATCATGCAGGCACTCTATAAGGGTCTGGCTGTATCTGGAGTATTGGCAGCGATAGCATTTTATTTTGTGTCTCAATGGGTTATGACTGACTTTGAGCCACTTCATCTCTTTTACTGTTCACTGATAGGTCTTGGTGTAACAGCGGCAATGTTTGTTATCACCGAATATTATACCTCGACTTCCTTTTCTCCAGTTAAAGCAATTGCAAAATCATCCACAACAGGTCACGGTACTAACATAATTACTGGTCTTGCAGTCTCGATGAAAGCGACTGTTTGGCCTGTTCTAGTAATTGCCACTGGAATACTTGGAGCTTATTATCTTTCTGGCCTTTATGGGGTGGCAATATCGGCTTTTGCGATGCTTTCTATGACTGGTATTGTTGTTGCCATAGATGCTTATGGGCCAATTACGGATAATGCGGGAGGGATTGCCGAAATGGCAGGTTTGCCTAAGTCTGTCAGAAACGTTACCGATCCTCTTGATGCGGTAGGTAACACAACTAAGGCTGTAACCAAGGGGTATGCGATTGCTTCAGCCGGTTTGGCGGCAATTGTTCTTTTTTCCTCTTATACTGAAGAAATTGCTAACTTTGGCCAGTCCGTTTCATTCTCGCTTTCCGATCCTAAGGTTTTGGTGGGACTTTTTATAGGTGGCCTTTTGCCGTATTGGTTTGGGGCTCTTTCTATGGAGGCGGTTGGGAAAACAGCTGGCGCTGTAGTTGAAGAAGTGAGGCGACAGTTTAAATCGATTAAGGGAATTATGGAAGGTAAGGCGAAGCCGGATTACTCCAAAGCGGTTGATTTGGTCACAAAATCTGCTATAAAGCAAATGATTTACCCTGCCCTTCTGCCTGTTATAGCACCTATTTTGGTCGGATTTATATTGGGGCCGGTTGCTTTGGGTGGATTGCTGGTGGGATCAATTGTTACCGGACTTTTTGTAGCAATTTCTATGACTTCTGGTGGAGCTGCTTGGGATAATGCTAAAAAATATATAGAGTCCGGAAACTATGGTGGTAAGGGTTCGGAAGCGCACAAAGCAGCGGTAACTGGAGATACTGTCGGAGATCCCTACAAAGACACGGCTGGTCCGGCTATTAACCCGATGATCAAGATATTGAACATCATCGCCCTTCTTATTATTGCTTTTATAGTTTAAGAAAATGAATAATGCTCTGCTAACATCTGATAACCCTCTGCGGGTTAAGGTTTTTAAGGTAGATAGAGAGATTGCATCTTTATTATTGCCTGATCAGCAAACCTTTCAAATCAATCTTAAATATCTTCCGGTTGGTGCTAAGGAGGGTGATATTTTGTATCTTGATTTAATAGATAAAAACAAGTTAAATCAAAGTAAGAAAGAAATTGCCAAGGCAGTATTGGAAGAAATATTAGGTTGAGGAGTTTATGCCCAAGCCGCGCATCTCACCTTTAGGTTTATCTAAAGGCAAACTGAAAGTTTTTATCATAAGCTTCAGCGTATTTCTAGTACTGTTTATTGCTATACTGGTTGGTTATGCTAAAACCTATGAGCAAAAAGTGTTGTTAAACAGCTATTTTTTTGGCAAAAATATATCGGGTGAAAGTAGAGAACAAATAAAACAAAAATTAGAAGTTCTTGATACTGATGGTAAGGGTAGGACGCTTGTCTTGAAATATCAAGATGAGAAATTTGAAAAGAGTTTCGAAGAGCTGGGGTGGGATCTACAAGAGGACCAGACGGCAGATCAGATATTTTCTTATGGCCATTCCAAGGACGCTCTCGAAAGATGGCTTGATTATTTTAAGTCAATATTTGCCAAGAAGAAATTTACAATAATTTTTAGTTTAAACTATAGTACTCTGGATGATTGGGTGAATTCTATCGAGGACAAAATTGCTCTACCTAAAAAAGAAGCCAATATTGTGGTTAGAGACGGGCAACCGGAAATTATAGATCCTGAAGCGGGAACTGTTATTAATAGGAATCTGTTGGACAGCCAGCTGGAAGAGAGATTTTTTTTGTCCGACTGTGGCGAGATAGAGTTTCAGCTGATTGAAGATACACCCCTTATTTCTAGGGAACAAGCTGAGGGATTAAGGGAAGAAGCGGGTGCTAAGACAAGTAAATCAATAGTTTCAATAGGACCGGGAGGAAATATCACTCTCTGGCCGAATACTTTGGGAAAATCAATTGCGCTTAAGGTGAAAGATAATAATGTTTTTGTATCTTTAGATGAGGCAAAAATAAAGTCGATCTTAGAGGCAAGCTTAGGCGAGATTAATATTGAGCCAGAAGATGCTTCATTTTCGATCTCTGGCGGAAACGTTATCTTGAGAAGTCCTTCTCTGGAGGGACAAATTATCAAAATCTCTGAATCTGTTCAAGCTATCATTGAAGCTTTTGAAAAAAATGAGCAAGAGGTAGAATTGCCTTACGAAAAACAAGAAGCATCTATTGTGGCTCAAAACATTGCCGATATTCAAAAATACGGCGTCAGGGAAATAATAGGAAGGGCGACTACCGATTTCAGCAACTCTCCCAGCAACAGAGTCCATAATATAAAAAATGGCGTTCAGTATATATCCGGGGCTTTAGTCAAGTCCGGCGAAGAATTTTCCACTGTCGGCAGACTTGGTAGAATAGATGCAAGTGGTGGCTATTTGCCGGAACTGGTTATCAAAGAAGATGAAACCGTGCCAGAGTTTGGTGGAGGATTATGTCAGGTTTCTACTACTTTATTTAGAGCGGCAATGAATGCCGGGTTAAAAATTACCGAGCGCCAAAATCATTCTTATCGCGTTTCGTATTACGAGCCACCGGTAGGGATGGATGCTACTATTTATTCCCCCAAACCCGATCTTAAATTTATTAATACAACAGATAATGCTCTCTTGGTTTATGGTTATGTTTCCGGCTATAGGATAACTTTTGAGATATACGGTACTGGTGATGGGAGGCAAGTGGAGCTTACTGACCCCGAGGTTTTTGACATTACAAATCCTCCCGAACCTATTTATGTAGATGATCCTACCTTAGGCTCTGGTGAGGAAAAGAGAATAGAGAAGGCTCATAACGGTGCTAAGGCAGTTTTTTATTATCGAGTTAAGAAAGACGGTGAGCTAATTGAAGATGAGAAATTCCTTTCGTATTATGTAGCTTGGCCTGCCAAATATTTGCGAGGGTCACAACCCTCGGAAGAACAGAAAAATGAGGAGGAAAATGGTCAAAGTCAACAGTAGGAAAAGTTCTAAATTCTGGTTTTTTTTGGCAGTTACCATCGTAATTTTTGCTCTTTTGCAGCTTATTAATCCGATCGAAGCTGATGCCCCTTCGGATGACGAGGGTCGGGTGGCAAAAAGTACTACTTCTTCTAGAGAAAGTAGCTTAGTGTCTAAGTCCTTTCAAGATCTCTCTGATAATATCGCGGAAGTTGCAGTTCTGATGTATCATCATATCGGTCCTCTTCCTGACGAGAATGATAAGGTGAGATACAGTCTGACTGTTTCAGAAGAGGAATTCGAATCTCATCTCCAATTTTTGAAAAAGGGCGGATTTAACTTAATGACTCTAGGGCAAGTGGAGTCGGCTATCAAGAATAATAAATTACCCGAGAAGACGATAGTTTTAACTTTTGATGATGGTTATGATGACAACTATCTTTATGCTAAGCCGATTTTAGAAAAATACGGGTTTCCGGCAACATTTTTTATTATCTCAAATAAAATCGGTCAGGCCGAATACATGGACGAAGATCAAGTTAAAGAGCTGTCAAAAAATCATGAGATAGGATCCCATAGCTATTCTCATCCAAGTATGGTTAAGTTATCTGACTATTACCTAGAACGTGAGCTGAAGCAATCAAAAGAGGATTTGCAAGAACTAATTGGTAGAGATGTAAAATCCTTTTGTTATCCGGCTGGTAAATATGACGATAAGGCGGTAGAAAAACTTAAGGAATATGGATATGCGATTGCGGTAACAACAGAGGCGTCAACAGGGTCGTTTGGTATAGATAGCTTGTTGCTCGTTCCACGTTTCAGGGTTTCTCCTGCAATAAGCTTAGAAACGCTTGTGAGATAATTTTTTATTGCTATTATTAATTAATATATAAACTTAGTAGGAGGAATATGAAAAAAGTAGGGGTTATTCTTTTGATTTTGGTGTTTTCTGCGGGGCTTGCCTATGGGACGTATTACTACTTTTATAAAAGCAATGTCAGCGCAAGCGTATCTTCAAAAAACTTAAAGGTTTCTCGGACAGTTTTTGTTGCTACGGTTTTAAGTGATTTTAATCCATCGAAGTCTAAGATTATAACTGCGAGGATAGAAGAGGGCAATGTAAACGATAAAAATAAACTTGTTTATATTCAAGCCAAGGAATCTTCAGCCTCGTTCTTAACACCTTCAACGGTCAATCTTGGTTTTTATGATTACTTGTCGTTTGGACTTAATAGCCGTATTAGCAAAAGGAAAAAGATTATGGTAACGGGTGAAAAAATAAGTGGCCTTGGGTTTACGGTAGTTGCTGCCGATTCTGTTACTTTGTTAGGCAAGTCATCACGTAAGTCTGCTCAACCCAGTAGTCGTGAAACAAAAGGTGAGGCATTCAAGGTGGCCATAAGAGGAGTAGTTAAGGAGGTTGTAGACTATTATAATGTTAAGGTTAAGGTAACCGATGGC
>Ga0265294_10004357_pt1 | contig 17740 bp, 22 predicted proteins | sample MunlanPumphouse3_FD_192504 | JGI IMG/M metagenome (GOLD analysis project Ga0265294, IMG submission 192504) | Groundwater microbial communities from a municipal landfill in Southern Ontario, Canada - Pumphouse #3 | ecosystem: Environmental > Aquatic > Deep subsurface > Groundwater | place...
CGACATTGTTGCCGAGCGCTTGTCCGGTGACGAAAACAACATCCTCTATCACTTTCGTGTCGCACATGCCGGCGACCTGCTCCTCAGCGGGCGGGCGGCCGTCATGCTCGTCGCTCAACCGGAATCCAGCCCAGCATGAAACGCGCACTCATTACCGGCGCCAGTGGCGGCATTGGTGCCGCCATCGGCCGCCGTCTGGCAGACGATGGTTTTCACGTGATCCTGCATGCCAACCGGAATCCCGCCCCGGCCGAGGGACTCGCCGAGGAAATCCGCGCCGCCGGCGGCCAGGCTGAGGTGGTGGTGTTCGATCTCACCGACCGCGCCGGGACGGCGCAAGCCATCGCCGGACTGCTTGAGCAGGGGTCAATCCAGGTGCTGGTGAACAATGCCGGCATTCATGACGATGCCGTCTTTCCCGGCATGCAGCCGCAGCAGTGGGACCGTGTGCTCGATGTGTCCCTCAACGGCTTCTTCAATGTCACCCAGCCCTTGACGCTACCCATGCTGCGCACGCGCTGGGGGCGCATCATCACCCTGTCCTCGGTTGCCGCCGTGACCGGCAATCGCGGCCAGGTGAATTACTCCGCCGCCAAGGGGGCGCTGCATGCGGCCAGCAAATCGCTGGCGCTGGAGCTTGCCAGTCGGGGAGTCACCGTCAATGTCGTCGCTCCCGGCATCATCGAAACCGCCATGAGCGCCGATCATTTCGACACCGCCAGCATCCGGCAGATGGTGCCGATGCAGCGCGCTGGCACCGCCGCTGAGGTGGCGGCGCTGGTGGCCTTCCTGGCTTCCGACGCGGCCGGCTACATCACCGGCCAGGTGATCTCGATCAACGGGGGCATGGCCTGAGGCGCTGCCGGCGCTGGGAAATGTTCAGGAAATCCGGCCCTGCAGTGCCGATTGACCGGCCAGCTGGCGGCTGACCCGGGGTACGGTGAGCATGGTGCTGGCCACCGCCATCAGCAGGAGCGCGGTGAAGGTATCGCTGGTGATGATGGCGCGGTCGAGCAGCACGTTGGCGAAGATGATCATGATCAGCGCCTTGGTTTGCAGCAGCCAGCCGATGATGCTGGCCTCGCCCGCACCCCAGCCCAGAATGCGGCCAGCCAGACGCACGCCGAGCAATTTGCCGGCGACCGAGGCGAACAGGAACAGGGCTGCAGCGGCAAACACCGTGAAGCCGGCAACGTTCCATTCGGTGCGCAGGCCGGTGGACAGGAAAAAAACCGGCATCAGTGCCAGCAGCACGTAATGGCGCAGCAGGTCCATCCGCTCCTGGTTGAACCAGCGCGCTTCCAGTACGGCGCCGGCGAGGAAAGCCCCCACCATGCTGTGCAGGCCGGCCCAGTCGGCGGCAAAGCTGCAGACCGGCAGCCAGATCAGGGCCAGATACCAGCGATCGGTTTCCGCTACCCGCTGCATCAGGCGGCGGAACAGCCAGGCGGCACTGGCGAACAGGACGAGGAACAGGGCTTGCCGGCCGACTCGCCCCCAGTCGAGCAGGATCAGCGCCAGCACCGCCCAGATGGCGATGTCGTCCAGGCTGGCATAGCGCAGGATGCGCTGGCCGATCGGCTGGCGCAGGATTTCCAGCTTTTCCATGAGCAGGATGAGAATCGGCAGGGCCGTCACGGCGCAGGCCATGCCGATGCCGAGCACGAACTGCCAGCTGCTGCCCTGCGCCCCCAGCCAGCCGGGTGTGGCGAGCAGCAGGGTCGCCGCTAGGGCGCCGAAGCAGAACGGCACGCCAAGTGCCAGCCCGGCCGTGATCGTGCTTTCGCGCCGGTGCGCCCAGGCGGCACCCAGGTCCAGCTCGACGCCGGCAATCATCACGAACAGCATCACGGCCCACCAGGCAATGCCGTTGAGCGACTGGATCACGGCGGGAGTAAACAGGAAGTCGTAATAGGCCGGATAAAGCTGTCCCAGAACCCCCGGGCCGAGCAGGATGCCAGCAACAATCTGCACCACCACCAGTGGCGCGTAGTAGTCACAGCCGCTCAAACGCCAGAATAGCCAGGGCAGCGCGAAAATCAGGCTCATCGCCAGCAGGTAGAGTTCGCTCGTTGGCATGCTGGGCCTCAGGTACGCCAGCGGCGCAGCAGAAGTAGCGGCAGACGCCCAAGAAAGCCGAGAAAGAGGCGCGTGTGCATCCAGGTGAGCAGGATGTTGTCGCGCAGGTAGCGGAAATGCGATACCCCGCCTTCCTCCGCACTCAGGTAGCGTACCGGCGCATCCTTGTTGATCGGCTGCACCCCGGCCCAGCACAGGCGTACCACCGCTTCCGGATCGAAATCGAAGCGTCGCATCCAGCGCCGGCCCTGCATGATGCGCATCAGCGGGGCAATCGGGTAGACGCGGAAACCGTACAGCGAGTCGCCGATTCCCATCCACAGGGTTTCGAAATTGGCCCAGCCATTCGACACCTTGCGCCCATTGACCCGCAGTGCCGGGGCTTCCGGCCCGAATACCGGTTTGCCGAGGATCATCGCCGCCGGCGCCGCCTGCGATGCGGCCATGAAATCGGGAATCAGCGCGGCCGGGTGTTGCCCATCGGCATCCATGGTCAGGACGTGGGTAAAGCCAGCCGCTGCCGCCGCCTCCAGACCGGCGAGCACGGCGGCGCCCTTGCCGCTGTTACGGGGCAGGACGATCAGATGCAGGCCCGGATCGCTCGCCGCCAGCGCCTGCAGCGCGGTGGTACTGCCATCGTTGCTGCCGTCATCGACCACCCACACCACCGGCCACTGCGCACGGGCGGCCTGCACCGTGGTCAGAACGGCGGGGCCGGGGTTGTAACTGGGAATGAGGACGAGGTGGGTGGCGGGCATGGCGGGCGGCAAAGAGAAATCAGCGGGGTTCGGCGGGCAGTGGATTACGGGCGCTGCGCAGGATGTTTTCCAGCGCGTGTGTCAATGCCATGACGTCGCCTTCGGCAGGCAGGCGTTGTCCCAGGCGTACTTGGCAGCGCAGCGGCAGGCGGGGCGGACGGAACAGCGGCCAGACCTTGCCCAGATAGGGGCTGGAAAATTCAATCAGCACCGTCTGTACGGGTACTCCCGCGCGGCGGGCAATCAGCGCGGCGGTGGCCTGGCAGGGATCGAGCGGGAAATTGCCGGTGCGGCTGCCTTCCGGAAAAATCACCAGCTGCGCGCCTTCCTGCAACGCCTGCCGGCTTTCCAGCACGACCTTGAGCGGCGCATCGTTGGCAATGTAACCCGCCATGCGGGCGCCGGCCCCGAAAAGGATGTTGTCGAGCAGGCTGGCCTTCATCACGCAGACGGCATTGGGCAGGCGCGACAGGATGAGCACGGCATCGAGCAGTGAGGGATGATTGGCGACCACGACCAGCGGCCCGGCCGCTGGCAGAGAGTCCAGCGCCGTCAGGTCAAAACGGCAGGCACAGCAGCGTTCGAGAAACCAGACATAGCCGCGGAAGCCGCGTTGAATCGCCCGTCGGCCAAGATGGCGTGCACGTTGCCGCGGCAGGAAGGGGTGCAGCACCAGGGCAAACGGCAGCCAGCCCAGGCAGGCCACGGCTAGTCCCCCCAGACCGAGCAGCATCGCCAGCCGCTCGTAGGCGCGCCACAATAACTTCATGTCCGATGGATGCCGGTAGCTTCGATCTCCACCAGAAGATCACTGCGGCAGACGTCGGCCTCGACGTAACAGATGTCCGCCGCCCCCAGTACCGCTGTCAGCACGCGGGCGACCCGTGGCTGGTCGGCGGCGTGGCGGACATAGGCGCGATAACAGAGTTCCCGGGCCTGGAAGGGGGTGCTGTGCGCTTGCCGGTTAGCCTCGGCCAGCACGGCCAGGATGTTGTTGAGACTTTCCTCGGTCTGGGCGGCGACATCGCCGGCATGTACGGTCTGGTGGCCGAGGATGCTGGCGGTGCCGGAAATGAACAGAATTTCCTGTCCTGGCGGATGGACCAGGACGGCGCGTGAGAAGGTCGGGCTCTTTGGGCCGTAGGCAGCGGGGTAGAAGTAGGCGCTCACCTGGCGTGGGTTTTCCACCGGCGTGGCGGCAGTCTTCCCGGCCATGAAGGCGATGCTCAACGGACCGTGGGCAATCCCCAGCGCACAGGCAGCCGGCACCTTGCCGCTGAGTGCGGCCTGGCAGGCAATGAAGGCGGCTTGCCGCCCGCTGTTGAATTGCCGGTAGCGTTCCAGGCCATGCGTTTCTGCATTGATCGCGGCAAAGTAGTTCCACACCCGCCACAATTCCGGCAGCTGCTCTGCCGCCAGCAGGGCAAAAATCCGCCGGTAGGCGCTTTCGGTGGCTGCCTGCAGGGGCGGTAGTTCGCGGTGTGCAAACTCGGCTTCGTCGAGGTTGATGACGCCGTACAGGATGTCGCCGCTACGGCGCCAGACCAGACCGTCGTGCTGGCCGGCGCGACAGGGATGCGGGCACTGCCAGACCTCCTGCCAGCTCGCTGCAGCGGTGCCGAGCAGGCGTGCTGGCAGAATCTGTTCCGGCCACGCGCCTAGCGCGGTGTGTGCCGCGTCCGGGCACAGGCCAATGCGTGCGCCCCCCAGAATGAGTGCGGTTTCACGTGAAACCAGCGGCTCGCCCGGGCCGCCAAGCAGCTGCAACCCGCTCACTTGAAGGCCGCGTCGATGGCCATCAGTTCCGGGTCGTCAACCTGCCGGATGTTCACCTGACGTCGCCGCCACGCCTGCCAGGCGCGTTTCGGCTGTACCAGGTTGGCACCGTAGTAGAGCATCTTGAACAGCCCGATCGAACGCCAGATCGGTGTCTTGCCGAAAATGTCGCCAGCCAGCACCGACAGCACGGCTTCCTTCACCCGCCAGCGATTCTGCGGATACATGAAGAAATCGCGCATGATCGGGTTGGTCATGCGGTAAATGAACCAGGAAAAGGCTTTCGGCCCATGCTGCATGCGCTGGTCGAAAGCCTGCAGTGCCGCCGTGGCCTGCGCCGGTTGTGACAGGCAGGTGTGAATGGCTTCGGCGGCAGCGACGGCGCCATTCATCGCCAGCAGCACGCCGGAAGAAAAGACCGGGTCGATGAAGGCGTAGGCGTCGCCCAGCATGACGTAGTTGCGGCCGTGGTTGCGCTCGGAGACATAGGAGAAATTGCCGGTGGCCTCGACGGCGTGAACCAACTCCGAATCCTTGAGGCGTTCGGCAAGCAAGGGAACGGTGGCGATGCCATCGCGCAGGAACTGCTCCAGGCTGCGTTTGCCGCGCGTTTTCATGTGGTAAGGCCAGGTCACCATGCCGACACTGGTGACGTCGTTCTGCATGGGAATGAACCAGAACCAGCCGTGCTCGAACCAGTAAATGCTGATGTGGCCAGCGTCTTTGCCCGGGTAGCGGCGGGCATGGGAAAAGTGCCCATACACCGCCGAGCTGTTGTGTTTGGGGTTGCGGTGCTTGATGCGGAAGCGGTTGGCCAGGAAAGTATCGCGGCCGGAGGCATCGACCAGGAAGCGGGCCTGCCAGACTTGATTGCGCCCATCGTCGTGCTGGGCGCTGACCTGCACGCAGTCGTCCGCCAGGAACTCGACATCCCTGACCCGGCAGCCCTCATGCACTTCGGCGCCCTTGCGGGCGGCGTTGCGCAGCAGGATGGTGTCGAATTCGGCACGCGGGACCTGGTAAGCGTAAGGCATGGATTTGTCCCAGGCTTCGGCAAAGCGGAAGGCCTGCGGGTGTTCGTGCTGTGGCGAGATGAATTCGGCGGCATATTTTTCCATGCCGATCGCCCGGATTTCCTCGGCGACGCCCATCTGCTCGAATAGCGGCAGATTGGCCGGCAACAGCGATTCGCCGATGTGAAAACGGGGAAAACGCGCCTTCTCCAGCACCACCACCTTGTAGCCCTGCGCCGCCAGTAGCGGAGCCACCGTAGCGCCTGCCGGCCCCCCGCCGATCACCAGCACATCGCACTGGCTGGGTGTTGCGTGTTCCATTTTCTGCATCCTGTCCGTCTGTTTTTACGCGATTCTCTGGGGCGCGTTGAATTCTCGTTATCGTGACTTGCCGTGCACTGCATCCCCCGGCAAGGCGGCGATTATACTGCCGATGCCGGTGGCTTAGCGGGGGCGTCGGTGCGCCGACGCCCTGTAAAGCGGTGCAAAGTCAGCCTGCGACAGTGCCCAGCAAGCCACCGTCATTGATGTGTGCGACAAGCTCACCATAGCGGGCTGCCGATTTCTGGTACGCCGCCGTGAAAGTATCGGCCAGAAAGTGGTGTCGCCCTCTTTCGTAGAAAGCCAGCAAGCCGAACGTATAGTCTCGCCCCCGAATGTCAGAGAAAGAGAAGGGAGCGAGCGCATGTTTGACCAGCGGAATGTTCATTGCAATGCGGGACGTTCTTTTGTTGCCATCCTGGAATGGCTGAATGTAAGCAATGAACAACATGGCAAAGAATGCCTGCTCATAAGGGTTTGCAATGGCATCGGCCTTCGCGCAGAAGGTGGTGAAGATTTCCCTGAGCAGGTGCGGATTGTCGGGCGGCAGGTACTTGCTGTCGTCGAACCTGACTACAACCGAGCGCAGGGCACCGATTGCGGACGGGTCGCCGAGCAGTCCCTTGATCAGCAAGGAATGGATATCCAGCAAGTCTTTCTTTGCAAATAACAGGCTGGGGCCATGATCTTTCAGAAACGCAATTGCGGCCTTGTGGTTGAGCACGATCTGGATTTGCCGCTCCGTCAAACCTTCGGGGCGTTCTCCGAATTCAATGAGGGTCTTGGTATCGAGCCATGAGATGTTGACGTTTTCCAGGTTGCTGGAGGCATGTGTCAGGTCAATCAACAGGGATGCCAACACCCGTTCGTACAACTTCCCCTTTTCTTTGGCAGCGGTGGTGCCCTCGACCTTGCCGGCGCGTTCGAGCGTCAAAAGCTGCGCATCGCTCAATAGAAATGTCGAATTCGGCTGATAATCGTCCAGAAGATCAGGGTTGTACGGCACTGGCGAGCGGTGGTGTGGCGCGCGGGATAAATCCCAGCGTAGATAGGCATCGGAATCTGTGTCGATGCGGTACGACTTCCCCGCAGACTGAAGCAGGCCTGCGCGCACGAGTGTCTTGAAGTCACGGAAGAGAGTCGTCCGCCCCACATCAAAGTCCGCAAAATCTGCAACAGACCGTGTTTCCTCCGGTGTTTCAAGAAACAGGTCGATGATTCGTTGCTGGCGCTCAGTCAGTGGCATGTTCATTCTCGGGTAATGTTGCAATCCATGTTGCACCTGAGCAACATGGATTGCAACATTTTCCTTGTCCCAGGATGTAGGCGGGTGCTGAGCTATCAGTCAGCTGCACGCGTTTGTTTCGGGAGCTTTCATTCTGCGGTGCCATGTGGGGTGTCCGGCGCGCAGCTCGCCGTTGCCTGCGCCACCTGCAGCATGATCTGGCGGCGCGACAGGCGTTCGCTGGACATGGCGACGCGGTTGTCGATCTGCAGGTCTTCCGACAGCATGGGTTGCAGCCCGAGCGGCTGGCGTGGGTGGCGGGCGAAGTCGCGCCTGGCGGCTTCGATCTGCGCCTGATTGGCGCTGAAATAGCGCGCGGCGGCAATGGTTTGCGGCAGGTGGCGGAGGATGTGCCACAGGCTCCAGCGGTGCTGCCACAAGCGCCGGGCAAAACGCCGCCGGTAGCCCTTGCTGTCGTAGAAGCGGCGCACGTGCCAGTTGTAGAGGGCGTCCATTTCTTCGCGCGAAGAAAACCCCTCGGGCAGATAGACGAAATTCAGGCAGTTCATCAGCCGCCAGTCTTCGATCAGGTCGCCCGAAGTGCCGCTGGCACATTCGTCCCAGATCGGCGCGCCATGCAGCGGGCTGAACTTGGTCATGTTCATTTCGTCGAGATCGAGCGAGAGAATGAAATCGCTGGTGGTCTTCACCGTTTCCGGGGTCTCGCCGGGCATGCCGAAAATGAACAGGCCCTTGGCGCGCAGGCCGGCGGCGTGAATCTGGCGCACGGTATCGCGAACCGCGTCCAGGGTCACACCGGCTTTGTGGCGGGCCATCATTTCCGGATCGGCCGATTCGATACCCATCGACACCATCAGTGCGCCGGCTTTCTTCAGCTGCACCAGCATCTCGTCCGAGGTGTGGCCGGTGCGGATGGCGCAGTTGAACTGCATGCCCAGCGGCTTGTCGATGAGCAGCTGGCACAGATCGAAAACGCGCTGTTTCTTGGCGGTGAATAAATCGTCGTAGATGTTGACGTGATGGACGCCGAAACGGTCGCGCAGATATTTCATGTGGCGGTAGATGTAATCCGCCGAATTGGTCTTGTATAGGCGCTCGAAGACGGTGCGGTCGCAGAAGGAGCAGGTGTAGGGGCAGCCGCGCGAGGTGATCATGGTCGCCCCGTGGCGCTGGGCGTAGGAAAACAGCGGCAGGTGATAGGCGTGGGGGAAGCCGGCCAGTTTCTCGTAGGCCGGGAAAGGCAGTTCGTCCAGGTCGAGGATGCGGTCGCGCCGTGGGTTGACGCGGATCTTGCCGTTTTCGTCGCGCCAGATCAGGTTGCCGATCGTTGCCAGCGGTTTGCCGTCCGCCAGATCCAGCAGGGCGCCCTCACCTTCGCCGACGACCAGGGCGTCGATTTCCGGGAAGTGCTCCAGAATCGGCGCGCCCAGCGACGACACATGCACATTGCCGAACACGATACGCGTCTGCGGTCGCTGCTCGCGGATGATGCGCGCCATGTCCACCGCATCCATGAAGCCGGACGTGGTGGCAGAAAAACCCACCAGCTCCGGCTCGGTTGCCAGCACGATCTCGGCGTTGGCAGCAATTCCGGGCGGAGCATAGGGGCCGAGGCAGTCGTGCAGCTGCACGCTGTGGCCGAACTGCTCCAGCCAGGAAGCCAGCTGGGCAATGCCGATGGGCGGCATGCGGTTGGCGAAGACGGAAAAATCGGGTTGGCCGGGTACGAAATTGAAGCCGGCGGGGTGAACAAGTGTGATGCGCATGGGAAAGACTCGAAATTTTGGCCGATTCTACCAAGCCCGCCCAGCGCCCCCCCCCGCATTCCTGTTGCATTGCATCACATGCCGTTATAATGCGTGGCCCCCGCAATCCAGACCGCTCCCGATCCGCCATGGAAAACGTCGCTCTTCTTGCCCTGCTCACCGCGCTCATCATCGCCGGTCTGTTTCTCATGCTGCGCCGTTCACCCAAGGATGACCGCGCCCAGCGCTTTGTCGAACGCCGCCTGCATCCGCGCCCGGAAGTGCACTCGCGGGTGCATTCGACCCTGCCCAAGGCCGACCCGCTCGATCCGCAGACCCGTTTCATCGAGCCGACCAAGCGCAAGCCCTATCGCCTGCTGAACGATAGCGAGCAGGAGCTTTACCAGCGGCTGTGCGAAGCCATGCCCAACATGCGGGTGTTTGCTCAGGTCGGGGTGTCGCAGCTGGCGCTGGCGCGGGGGCGGCATGAAGCGCAGCGCCTGAACCGCATGGCCGGTCGGGGCGTTGATTTTGTCGTTTGCGATCATGATTTTTCGATTGTCGCAGCCATCGAACTGGTTTGGCCGACGGCCGTGCCTGATGGCGACAATGCTGAAGACGTGAAACGGGTGGCCTTGCAGAGTCTGGGCATTCCGCTCATCGTTTTTTCCCCCAACAAGTTGCCCGACGTCGATGGCATCGGCCGTGCCATTGCCGACGCCATCCTGCGCCGCAAGCATCTGGAGAGCGAACGTGGCTGAGTCGGTGGCGGGTGTTGTGGCACGCAGCGCCGCGGCAGCATGGCCGAGCTGCTGAGCCAGACCTTTCCCGCCATCCGGCAGCGCGGGCCGTGGGGCCTGTGGCTGCGCAGCAAACGCCTGCTCCTGTTTTCGGCCCAGATCGCTCTGGCCCTGCTTAGCCCCCGTTTTCATCAGGCACCGCTGTATCAACGCACCGCCCAGGTGCTCTGCAGCAGCGCCTGGCAGACCCTGGCCAGCTACCTGCTGGCCTGCACGTTGATCAGCGCCGTGCTGACCCGGCTGGTGACCGTCAGCGCCGCCAGCTACGGCTTGTCGCATCTGGCGCTGGAAGGCGTGTTGCGGGTCTTTGTCATCGAAATCCTGCCGCTGGCGGCAACGTTGTTCGTGGCCACCCGTGCCGTGCCGCCGGCGCTGCGCCATTTTGCCCAGGCCAGCGTGCGCCGGCAGGCGACGCTGGCCGATGTGCTGCCTTGCGTCCTTGGTAATGCAACGGCGGTGCTGGTGCTGGCCGTGTTTGCCGGCATCCTGTCTCTGGTCGTCGCCTATCTGGTGGTGCATGGCCTCAGCCCGTGGGCGCTGCCGGCCTATGGCCGGCTGATCGGTCAGGTGTTCGATCCCGTACTCAGCCTGGTGTTGCTGAGCAAAATCGTCTGGTTCGGCTTTGCGGTCGGTCTGGCGCCAACCACCGCCGTACTTGAAACGCAGCAGACACCCGCCAGTCTGGAAATGCGTATCATGGTGCGGCTGCTTTTTGCCCTGCTGCTGGTTGAGGTGTTCTTCCTCGCCCTGCGCCTGTTCTGAGCCATGTCCGAATCTCCCCTTTCCCCCCACGCTGTTCCCACCATCGCTCACGCCCAGACCAAGGCCGTCGCCCTCCTCCTGCTGGCGGGCACGCTGCTGGTCTTGTTCGTGCTGTACGTGATGCAGGCGCGCGGGGTGTTTACGGAAAACCAGCAACTGTTGCTGGTGGCCGAAAACGCTGAAGGGGTGACGGTGGGCAGCGACCTCAGCTTTTCCGGTTTTCCCATTGGCCGGGTCAGCCGGATCGAACTGGCTGAAGACGGCAAGGCGCACATCCACCTCGACATTCCCCTGACGCAGGCGCGTTGGCTGCGTACCTCGTCCATCTTCACCCTGGAACGCAGCGTCGTCGGCAGTGCCAAGCTGCGCGCCTACAGCGGCATGCTCGACGACCCCCAGTTGCCGGATGGCGCCCGGCGCGACGTGCTGATCGGCGACGCCGCCGCCGGTGTGCCGGAACTGGTGGCGACCGCGCACAAACTCATCGACAACCTGGAACGCCTGAGCAACGCCGATTCCGCCCTGAGCGGCACGCTCACCAACCTGCAGCAATTTTCCGCCAGCCTGAATGGCAAACACGGTGCCCTGGGCGCGCTGCTGGGTAACGAAAAGGATGTGGCCAAGGTCGTTGCCAGCTTGGAGCAGACCCGGGCGCTGCTGGTCGACGCCCGCGCCAGTCTGCAAAAACTCGACGCCAGCCTGGTGAATATGCAGGCCATCAGTAGTGATCTGCGCCCGATTGTCGATGACGCCAAGGCCATCAGCGGCAACGTGCGTGGCGCCAGCGAAGATCTCGATGCACTGCGCGCCGAGGTCGATCTCAACCTGCGCAAGGTGTCCGGCATGGTCGATGAACTCAACCGCAAATGGCCCTTTGCCCGCGAGCAAAAGCTGGAGTTGCCCTGATGCGCTGCCTCTTCACCTTGGCTTTGAGCACCCTGCTGCTGGCGGCCTGTACCCACCAGCCCCCGCCACCGGACTGGCTGCTCACCGCCCGCAGCGCCGGCGAACAGCATGCCCGCCTCTATCTCGAAGGGCGTGACCGGTTGGCGCAAAGCCAGCTCCAGACCGCCCGCACTGCCGTATCCCGTACCGGCAACGCCAGCGCCATGGCACGGATCGAACTACACGCCTGCGCCGCCCGGATCGCCAGCCTGCAGCCCCCCGCCTGCCCTGAATTCCAACCGTTGGCTGACGATGCCGGCCAAGCCGAGAACGCGTATTTTCGCTATCTCACCGGTCAGTTGGCCGAGGGCGATCTGGCCCTGCTGCCCGCTGCCCAGCAGGCCGCATGGCGCAATCCGTCCAGCCTGAGCGACATCACCGACCCCCTCAGTCGCCTGCTCGCCGCCGCCGTGCTCCTGCACGCCGGTCGTTTGCCGCCCGCCGCCAGCCAAATCGCCATCGACACCGCCAGCCAGCAGGGCTGGCGCCGCCCCCTCGCCCACTGGCTGCAACTGGAAGAAGAGCGATTGAACCGTGCCGGTGATGCAGCCGCCGCCGCAGCCATGGCGCGGCAACGGGCGCGGGTGCTGGCGGATGTGCCGGAAACAGCGGCGGAACGCTGAAGTCCGGTTGCAGTTGCCTTCAGGAGATTTGTAACAACGCCTTCATTTTGGCTCTGACATGCACCAGGACCTCCTCGTCAACGGCTGCCTTCTTTTTTGCACGTCGGACTTTCCAGTCGAGCGACTTCACCTGATCCGAAAGTACCGCGCAATCCACACCGTCGACCTGAGTCACGACTTCAAATGGGTGGCCCTTGATCTTGGTCGACATCGGGCAGCACACCATCAATCCGGTTTTGCCGTTGTAGCTAGCGGGGCTGATGACCAACGCAGGCCGGTGGCCGGCCTGTTCATGCCCGGCTTGGGGATCAAATTCGAGCCAAACCACTTCGCCGGTGTCGGGAATATAAGTACGCGGCATCAAAGCGCCTCGTTACCGACAGGAGAGCCGAAGTTCACTTCGTCATGGAGATTTGAGGCGTTGATGCCACTGACGAGCGCATCAAGTTCGTACTCCACTTTTTTGGACGGCTGGATGACGATGCGGCCCCGTGAGACGATCAGTTCAACCTTCTGCTCGAGTTGATAACCCGCCTCCCTCAAAACGGGGGTCGGCAAGCGAAGTGCGGGGCTGTTACCCCATTTGCGAATGACGGCTTCCATGGTGAATCTCCTGTGGTGTTTCTACACTGTAGATACGCCAGCGGTAAAGAGCAAGCCCTGCCCCTTTTTTCTCGAGACGCGGCGGCGCGCCAAATTACAAACCTTCCGTGCCCCGATACAACTCCGCTACCGGCAGGGAAAATTCCAGGCTGGGCAGGGTCAGCACGCCGTCCGGTTGTGGGCGCTGCGTGGACCACTGGTTCTCCGTGCGCACATAGGCCACCACCTCCGGGTTGTCCTGCCCGATCAGAACATACTCACGCAAGGAATCCAGCGTGCGGTAAGCAAACAGTTTTTCGCGGCGGTCAATGCGCTCGGTACTGGGAGACATGACCTCTACCAGTACCGAGGGTTGCGTGCGAAAGTGGCTGGCTTGATCCGCCGGATTGCAGGCCACCATGATGTCCGGGTAGTAAAAAAAATCTTCTTCATTGACCGACAGGCGAACTTTGAGATCCGCCATGAACACCCGGCACGGACCGCCCGCCAGGTGGCGATGCAGGGCGGCAGCCAGATTGAGGCAGATAATGTTATGGCGAGCGCTGGCGCCGCTCATGGCATGCACTTCGCCGGCCAGATATTCATGCCGCTCGGCGGCAACTTCCTCCCCATCAAGATAATCTGCGACGGAAACTGTTTCACGAATTTGCGCGAGGGCCATGGGTCATCTCCATTTGTCTGGGCTTCGATGCGGATTGCTGCTGTGGATTGTCGCATGCAGCAGCGCGGCAGTGCGATGCTGGTTTATTGTGGCGAACTGAAGCAACAAGACCACCGAGGCGAAAGTCATTTCCGCCACTTTGTTTCGCTTCGGGTAAGGGCGGACGATTGCCGCGCGCCACGTCTATCGCTATGCTCAAAACCCCTGCCCTCCCCTGCGAGAACGAAAATGAGCCTGCCGCAAGCAAAAATACCGTTGAGAGCCGACGATTACCTGGCCTGGGAACAGGAGCAGCCTTGTCGACATGAATACATCGACGGTGAAGTTTTCGCCATGAGTGGCGCCTCGGATGCGCACGGCACGGCAGCCCTGAATCTGGCGGCGCTGTTACGTAATGCGCTGCGTGGCACCCCCTGCAAACCCTTCATCGCCGACATGAAAGTGCAGGTCGCAGCCGCCAACAGCTTCTACTACCCGGATATCCTCGTGACCTGCGATCCGCGTGACCGCACGCCAGAAGCCAGCCACGTCAAGCAACACCCCTGCCTCATCGTTGAAGTGCTCTCCCCCAGCACCGAAGCCTACGACCGTGGTAACAAGTTTGCCGCCTACCGCCAGCTCGAAGCGTTGCAGGAATACGCCCTGGTCAGCCTCGAAGCCCAGCGCATCGAAATCTTTCGCCGCGATGCCACCGGCCACTGGGTGTTGCACCCCTTCGCCCTTGATGAAACCCTCGAACTCGCCAGCCTCGACTTCCGCTGCCCCGTTGCCGAAATTTTTGAAGGTGTTGAAGGCGAGTGACAGCTATCGACCCTGTGGACAGAAGGGGAAGGCCATTGGATGGATGCTGGAAACCCTATTATCTGCGCCGCACACATGCCGCCCAGATACTTGGCCTGGCCCCTTTGATTGCATTCCGTCAAACCTTGTCGGCTTCATCCGGAATATCCGCTACGGCATTTAGGTAACGCTCGAAATCCTCACGCTGACCCAGGCTTGCCTCATGGCGTAAATAGTCCAAGGTCAGCATCGATGCCAGCTTTTCTGCCGCAGCACTGGCGATGAACTGGTTAACCGAGATTTCATCCCGCGCGGCCAATTCACGAATCTTGGCATGCACCGAATTTGGCAAGCGTACGGTCAGGGCGGTCATGATGAACTCCTCAATAAGGCTAAAAAAGATGCTGGCGTGATTGGTGTTACCCCCAGTTCGCCGATCCGCTGAAAGTCGCGAATATTGTGTGTCACCAGATACTGGCTGTTTGCTGCCACAGCACATTCAAGCACCATGTCGTCATCTGGATCGCGCAAAAATGGACGCCACAGGTAATACACATCCTGCAGATGGGCGATGGAGGTGAGATAGCGCAGATAACCCAGGACATCCTCAACCCGCAGTCCAGGTGGCAGGTGCTCAGGCCGCGTCAGCACCGCCTGCCATTCGGTATAGAGCGCCACCGACAGCGCGATTTCAAAACGCGGATTGGGCAGGCTGCTGACCAAGGCAAAGCTGGCACCTTGCCGGGAGCGGGCTGCGGCAACCAGGACGGAGGTATCTAAAACGATTTTCATGGTTGCATCAGTATAACCACGAGCTTCGCGTCCAGCAAACCCAAACTTTTCATCAGCAACCCATTGCGCTGATTCTCGTCCCGGTTTTTGTTTTCGTCCTTCGCGCACCTCCCGCCAAATCAGCGCTATTGCAATAGGGAAATCATTGCACTACGCTTTGAGGCATGCCCATCTGGCAACACTTCGATAACACCCGGGTGCTGATGTTCCTCGACGACCACCCGCCACCCCATGTTCACGTCAAACTGAAGGACGGGCGCGATTGCACCGTCGATCTTGAGGGTTTCGCGATCAAGGGGCGTGTAGCGGAACGAGAGATACACGAGGCATTGGCCTAGATCAAAATGAACCGAGATTTTCTGTTCGACGAATGGCGGAGGAACAACCCATGAGCGCGTACTTTTTCCCGAAACTGGAGGCTGTTGAAGCCCTGGCACCTTATCGTCTGCGCACCACCTGGAGTACGGGGGAAGTGCAGGAAGTCGATGTCGAAGAGGTGCTGCGTCGATTCCCGGTGCTCTCGCCCATTTTGAATTTCGATGTCTTTGCCACTGTTCACATCGGCGAATGGGGTAACAGCATCGAATGGTTTGAGGAAGAGCTTGGCCCGGACAACGTCTACGCGTGGGCCAAGGAGCAGGCGGGCGAGGTCAGCCACGAGATGTTTGGCGACTGGATGTACCGTAACGATCTGTCGCTGACCACGGCTGCCGAAGCGCTGGGCATCAGCCGTCGCATGGTGAGCTACTACCGCACTGCGCACAAAGCCATTCCACGTTCCATCTGGCTGGCCTGCCTGGGTTGGGAAGCCACGCGTCCGAAGACCAAAACACTGCCACGCACTTTGCCGACCGCTCGCGAATACGCTGCCGCGCACGCTTGATTGCTGGAGGATGGTGTTCATACCGTACCTTCCCAGCAGCACTGCGCGTAGGAGCAGAATTCGCGAGGCAATGAAAGTCTTTCCAAAGCTACCGTTTGCGCCGCTGTGGGGCCAATAGTTCAGAGCGACCGATCGTCACATGGGTTTGTTCGGGAGGCTCGGGCTCGGAAAAACCGGCCGCGGCAATCGCACTATCCAGGCCTCGTAGCGCTACAGACTTCTTCGGGTCGCGCAGGGATGCCATTCCTTCGTTCCACGCATGCACCATCTGCTTGGCAACCGGACGCCAGCTCGGCTCATTCCTGGCCGCTTCGATCACTTCCGCACCGACTTCAACCGCCGATTCGCACAAGCGCTCGAGCATGTCTGCGTAGTTCCGTGGCGCGATGCCGAGCCGTGCATTGAAAAAGCGCTGCAAAGCCTTACCCGCCGCCCAGGTCTGCCGGCCGTCGATGGATAAGGCTGGTGAGTTGTTCGCATAGCGCGGGTAAGCCTGAGTGGTCACGAGGTCATAGACCGGCGTGAAGGCTACATCGCCAAGCCGGGTGTAGTACAGCGCGATGTTCTTGGCGTGGCAGTCCGCATTGCGCGTCACATAGTTGGCCAGCATATGCCAGCCAAATTGCTCTAGCTGGACGCGCACGTACGCGGGCGGCAGGTAGGCGCGCGTGGCGTTAAGCACTCTTTCGGTGGTGGTCGCGTATTTTTCGTGCGGGGGCTGGCCGAGCAGCCCGCAGGCATCTTCGAGCCCGTGCGTGGGCACACCTTGTTCGTCCACGTCAAAGCGTTCGACCACCAGTACCCGGCCATCATCGGACATGCGGGTGCGGGCTACCGGCACGACATTCAGACGCTCCAGCACCCGCATGCTGTAGAACTCGTTGAAGCCGAGGTAGGGTGTGCTGTCGTCCGAGCCCTTGATGATATGGCGACTGGTGCGTAGCGTCGGCTTGCCCAGCGGGCCCATTGCCTCGTTGGGCGTTTCCTCCGGTGCGAGGAACTTGGGGACCATGCCCGAAATGGATGCGCGGGCATAGCGGCGCACCAGCGATGCGAAGTGCTCGGCGGTGTTGTCCGCCGTCAGCAGTTTGTCGATCTGCAAGGGCTCCATCTCAACGCCGGGCTTGCCACCTTCGGGTGTGATCGTGACGCGACCGATGCCGGTGCCTCCCACGACCGCCAGCAAGGACAAATCCGTGCCATCGAGCAGAGGCCCGAATTCCTCGCGGATGATGTTCAGCAAGTAGCCTTCGGGTAGGTTCTGGCGAAAGAACGGATGCAGGTCGCGCGGCCAACGCCAGGGTTCGTCGCGCACCGGCATGGTCAGGCTGATGAAATCGGCCGCATCAGCGCCCGGTAAATACTTGAGCACATACTCGTCGCGTTCGCGGTAGAGTTGGGCAACGGTCTTACCACTGACCTGGACGTCGAGCTTCATGGCAAGTCACCTTGGCGCTGTTCGGCCAAGATATCCTCGACCGTGCGCACATGCCCAGGCTTCACCAACTTCAAGTCGTAGCCGGCGGCTTCGAGCAGGCGTATCAGAGCGGACACGCTCATGTCGCCTTTGGCCAGTGTTTCCATGCGCGCCACGGTTGTGCGCGAAACACCCGCCCGCTGGGCGAGTTCATTCTGACTCAGTCGAGCTTCGCGGCGAGCACTCTTTAGCATCTCGGCAACGTCGGAAAGTGTTGTCACTGTAGCTCCGGGGCATCAAAAAAGCATTGAATTGCCGTTACTGTATCCTTTGGGCTACATAAATTCAAGTGAGCAATTCGATAAATCAGGAGCCCTCGCTTTTCCCGGTTCACAACACCGCGGCGCCTGCCCCGTGCGTGGTCACAAAATCACTGGACGACTTCGGCACCATCGCCCTCAATGCGCCCGCCGCAAGCAAAAATAGCGCTTGGCGCCAGACGCCTATCTGGCCTGGAACGGGCGCAGCCTTGCCGC
>Ga0265294_10004359_pt1 | contig 17738 bp, 11 predicted proteins | sample MunlanPumphouse3_FD_192504 | JGI IMG/M metagenome (GOLD analysis project Ga0265294, IMG submission 192504) | Groundwater microbial communities from a municipal landfill in Southern Ontario, Canada - Pumphouse #3 | ecosystem: Environmental > Aquatic > Deep subsurface > Groundwater | place...
TATATTTTTAAACATACAAGGGCGCGAAGGTCACGAAGGATTAGCGGAATGAAGGCCTTAATTTTTATGTGTTTTGCGTGCCTTGGGGTCGGGCCGTTCTGTTGAGTCCGAAATAATTTACCACTCAGGTCAAGAGGTCATGAAGGCGAAATTACATGCTTCGTGAACTTCGTGGTGAAAGCATTTTTTTCGCCCTGTTCGGCGGTGGTATGCCAACAGGTCACTCGTGCAGCACAAGGCCCGCGGGAAGCGATTCTCCGAAGATCGCGCTTTCCTCCTGACGTTGTACAGGCACGACCTCGGAAAGATACCGGGCCACAGCGCCCAGTTCTTCCCTGCCGGCGAGCCATTCCAGAATCCGGGCCGTTCCGGCTGGCTCCAGATCCCGGACCCGGTCGCCGGTTTTCCGGGCCATTTGAATCAGGGCCTGCTCCAGCGGCTTGAGGTTGCGCCAGTTCATGGACAGCAGCGCATCGATCCAGTCGGCGGCCACGCCGGGCGGAACCACCCGGTCCGAAGATCCGTAGAGCAGTTCGCGGGCTCCGATTCTGGAAAGCGACCAGAAATGCTGGGGTCGGGCCTTTTTCGAAGAGATCTCGCTCAGCAGCAGGGCGCCCCAGGCGACCTTGTCCTTGGCCATGAGCTGTTCCATGTTGGCGACGGCCATCCAGATTTCCAGGCTTTCCTGGGGGGGGATTCTGGATTTGGCGCCTTTTTTCGGCATCATCACGGGAGTGAGTTCCTGAATGAACTGGCGCTGCTGGCCGGGGCTCAGGCCGCCGGCCGCCCGCCGCCAGAGAATCCACCATTCCGAGCGCACCTGGGCGTTGTTGGCGAACACCGGTCCCTGGCGGAAAATCTTCCACAATGCCTTGATCCGGTGGGGGTCCAGGGCGTCTCCGAAGCCCGGACGCAGGCAGAATCCGGTCAGGTTCAGCCAGCGGCATTCAAAATCCGCGGATATGCGGCGCGCATCGATCAGTTCCAGAAGCGTGTCGGAAAGCACGCGGATAAAAGACAGGGGCCATTTTTCCCGGGGCCGCCCCACCAGGGCGGCGATGTCCCTGGCCAGGTTTTCAACGGCCCTGGAATCGGTTTTGCCGGCAAAGGCGTTTTGAATCGCCTCTCGGGCGCTTTCCACCACCGAGGCTTCAAAGATCTCCGTATCCTGAACCGTGGGGCCGGAAATGTCCCGAAGCTGGAACTGCAGCCGCCACCGGTGCGGACTGGAAAGAGAGCGGCACCACAGGGCCAGGGTTCCCACCTCGGTGAACTCGGCCTCAATGTGAACGGGAAGCCGGGTCTTAACGCCTCTGGAGCCGAACTGAATCACGGTCTGAATCGGGGGCAGCGCGGTGAGGGTGTCATCGATTTCAACCAGGTCTCCGCTGCGGTCTCCGGACCGGTAGCTGGAGCTGAACAGGTCAAAGCTCACCGGCTGGTTGGCCAGCACCTCGAACCGGCGGTCCTGAAGCGCGATTTTCGATCCCTCGTCCAGGCCCCGTTCCACCAGACAGAGCGCATGGGCCTTTTCATTCGGCCCCTCGAGATCCTGTTTTCTGGAAACGCCCAGGTAAAAAGACCGGGCGCTTCCGCTTCCCACCTTCACGCCCCGGCCGATCTTGACCAGGCCGTAATAGGCGGCCCCCCGGGCCACGGCCAGATCCAGGTCCGGATTTTCCATCACCCGCGGCGAGGACTCATCCGACACACCGAACCAGTGGCGCACGGACTGACGGATTCTGTCCTGAATCAGCGCAGGCTTGAGAGACCCGCCGTTAAAAAGCATCAGATCCGGCCGGGGCCTGTCCTTTCCGACGATCTGCCGGACAGCCTCGACATGGCGTTCGAGAAACCAGCCCAGGTGACGGGTCACGGCCGGTTCCTGCTCATAGGGAAGCCCGAATTCGGTGATGCCTTTCTTCTGTTCGCCGGCTTGAACCGGTCCGGCCTCGACCAGGGGGAAAAATCCCGAAACCACGATCTGACGGACATCCTCGACGGTCAGATTAGCTGAAAGGGTGTCCGCGATCAGCCGGCCGCCCTCTCCCATCAGGGTGATCCGGACGCTTTTGGCTTTTCCTTCCAGCAGGGTTTCCTTGGCCTGGCGGCACTGGTGACAGAGGGACTTCCACCGGTCCGAACTCAGGGCGGGATGCTGCCGGGTAAAGCGGGCCTCCACCTGCCGGGCCAGGGCCAGGTCGATATTGTCTCCGCCCAGAATCAGGTGATCGCCCACGGCGATGCGCTCAAACCGGGGGCTGCCTTCGGTTTCCCTCAGCGTGATCAGGGTGAAGTCCGTGGTGCCGCCGCCCACGTCGCACACGCAGATCAGCTCTCCAGGCTGAACATATTCGCTCCAGTTCTTTTCATGGGCGATCAGCCAGCTGTAAAAGGCTGCCAGTGGCTCTTCGAGAAGCGTGACAGCTGGAAATCCGGCAAGCTTTGCCGCCTCGAGGGTCAGGTCGCGCGCCGCCTCGTCAAAGGAGGCCGGAACGGTGACGATTACGATCTGATTTTCCAGGAAACCGTCTTCATCCTCGGCCTGGGCGTGGTTCCAGGCGTTTCGAATATGCTCCAGGTACGCGGCCGTGGCCTGAACCGGGGAGACCTTGGACACCTCTTCCGGGGCGCCCCAGGGCAGAATGCGCGCGTTCCGATCCACACGGCCGTGGCACAGCCAGCTTTTGGCCGAAGACACCAGCCGCGAAGGCACGCGGGCGCCGTGATCCCGTGCGAAGGCGCCGACAAAATGATCGACGCTTCTCGGCCAGGGAATGGCGATCGCTTCTTTGGCGATGTCGTAGGTTCCTGGAATGTACAGAAAGGACGGCAGCACGGAAAGCCGGGAAAATTCTCCGGGCCCGGTGAGCTGGGGAATGTAGAACATCTGAATGCGGGAGGACTTTTCCCCTTCTTCGGCAAGATCCACGTAAGACACCGCCGAGTTGGTGGTGCCCAGGTCGATGCCGACGATATAGCGTTTGTCATGAAGCTCCAAGGCACTGGCCTTTCTCCCGAACGTTGAATTCCAGCTTCCAGCGCCGGCCGGTTTCCGGGCACACGCACCAGATCTCCAGTGTGCCGATCTCGGTGACGTTCACTTCCAGGGCAACGGGCACGGTGGTTCCGGCCTCGCCGTCCAGTGTGGTTTCAAGGGTGGTCAGCGGTTCGATCCCCTCGGCCTCCCAGTCTTCCACCGTCTGGCCCACGGCATCCTTCCGGCGAAGCGAGGATTCGAGAAACGCAAAACACACCGGCTCTCCGACAATCAGAACGAACCGCTGTTCGGCGACCCGGGCGCGGGTTCCCTCTTCCATGCCGAAGGGCGCCACGCAAAGCGCCTTGGTGGGGGCGGGCAGACCCGGAACCGCCGGCATGGAGGCGCCGATCTCGATATAATAAGATTTACCGAGCCCGCCGCGGATGCGGATGCCCTGGCCCCGGCGCACCAGACCGTAGTAGGCCGCGCCGCGGGCCACGGCCAGGTCCAGGTCCGTGGCGGCGATCTCGCGGACCAATCCGCCGTCTTCGGGCCGCCAGGCGTTGAGAACTTCGAGAATGCGGCGGCGCACCGAGGGGGCCTTCATCACACCCCCGTTGAAAAAGACCGCCGTGGGGGAGAGATAGGCATTCTCGTCCGTCTGATGCCGGCTCAGAAAATACGCCAGATGCCGGGTCACGGCCGGGTCGGATTCGTAGGACAGGCCCAGTTCCTGAATTCCGTGTTTCCGGGCGGCTCCGGGCTTTTCCGTTCGTTCGCAGACCGGGAAAAATCCGTCCAGAATCACCTGGTCCACCTGGTCGCGGGTCAAAGACCGGCGGATCATGCCGCCGATCAGGCCCGAGCCTCTTCCCAGAATGGTCACCGGCGCCTCGGCCGCGTCCGGGGATGAAAAAAGCTTTTCCTTGGCCTGGCGGCAGCTGTGCCAGAGGCCGTTCATCTGCCAGGCGTCGAGCCTGGTTCCGGACACCGCCATCTGAAGGGACACGGCATGGGCCAGGGTCAGATCCATGTTGTCGCCGCCGACCAGCAGATGATCCCCCACGGCGATCCGTTCAAGATCCAGGTTTCCGCCGGATTCTGAAACGCGGATCAGGCTGAAATCGCTCGTTCCGCCGCCCACGTCGCAGATCAGGATCAGGTCCCCTTTCTTCACCATCTCTCGCCAGCGGTCTCCGGCGTCGTCGATCCAGGCGTAAAAAGCGGCCTGCGGTTCTTCGAGAAGCGTGACATGTTTCAGATCGGCCATGGCAGCGGCCTGAACGGTGAGCTCCCGTGCCACGGCGTCGAAAGAAGCCGGCACGGTGAGCAGAATCTCCTGGTTTTCCATGCGAAGGGTTTCATCCCCGGCCATCTCGTGATTCCAGGCATTCCGGATATGACGCAGAATGGCGGCCGAAGCCTCGACCGGCGAAAGCTTTCCGGCGTCTTTCAAACCCTGCCAGGGCAGAATCTTTGCATTGCGGTCCACCAGGGTATGACAGAGCCAGGATTTCGTCGACGAAATCAGCCGGTGGGGAATCTCGGCGCCCCGGTTTCTGGCAAATTCGCCCGCGGCCGTCGTCCCCTGCTCTTCCCACGGAAGGGCCAGCGCACCGTCGGGCAGGTCGTGTGGTCCGGGGACCAGAATAAAGGAAGGCAGCAGGTCCCGTTTTTCGATCACGCCGGCATCCACCAGCTGGGGAATGCGGAATATGCGGATATCCGGGGCTCTGCCGGGGTCCGCCGGTATTTCTGCATAGGCGGCCACGGTGTTGGTGGTCCCCAGGTCGATTCCGATGATGTAGACGGGTTCGGACATAAAAACTCCTTTTCAGCCGAAACGCTCGAAGCGAACGAAAGCCGCGGGTTGCATCAGGCGATTTCGATCTCCGCGGGAGCGATCAGGCCGGCATCCCGTCCGCCGGAAAGTTCGGGAAGCTCGATGTTTCCGGCCTTCCAGCCGCGGTGCCGAATCGTTCCTCGAAAGGGGGGCTCTCCGGCCACATTGCCGGTGAGCTTGAGAGCCGAGGCGTCAAAGCCCTGTTCGACGGTAACGCTCTGGCCTTCAGCCTGTTCCATGACGGGCCTGAATCCCACGTAGCGGTCGATGACCCGCCGGCAGTTTTCATGAATGTTCCGGACGGCGGCGCCGATCTGGGCATCCTCGTAGGCGGCAAGGTCTTCGGCAAAAAAATCCAGGAGCCGGCCCTCTCGCTGCAGAACGGACAGAAGATGCAGGTACAGCCTCCGGTCGGCGGCAATTCTTTCCTGCCTGTCCTGTTTTGAATCACCGGGCTTTTTGGGGACTGACGACTTCTGAACCGAAGTTTTCAGAAGACCTTTCAGCACGGAGCGGCCAGCAATCCAGATCAGCAGAACGGCCAGCAGAAACGCCATTCCGGCCGCGGCCGCGCCGTAGATTGGCATCGTTTCTTTCAGAAATATCATAAAGTCTGAAAAAGCCCGGGTTGCTTCGGATTCGGGACAGGCGCCGAGCAGAGCCGAGGCCCTGAGGTCCAGCTGGTTGAGGCCGAAATAAGCCGTCGCGCCGATCCCCGCCAGCAGGAGGATCATGATCAGACCGGTGATGAAAAACAACCTTGGCGAAAATTTCTTCAGAATATCGTCCATTCGATTTCTCCTGGGGGTTCAATCCATGGCATTCTGCCGCTGTGAAGCCAAAAATTTAATGGCATACCGTAAAACTGTCAAGAATCATTTCCGGATCCGGTACGGCATCGGCCTGTCCGCCGGCGGCTTTGTCCGGAATTTTAATTTAAGGCGATCTCTTCGAAAGCCTGTGCAAGGCCGCATCGGGCTTGCCGCGGTGTTTTGGCTTGTACAGAATCTCGTGTTATGATAGCAATATTTAAAAAGCACTTAAATCCGAACGATCGCATCAACATGAAAAATCTTTTTTTTCAGCACCGATATGATTTTGAAGTCGGCTATCTGGTCAAGAGTCCGTGCCGGGAATGCAAAAACCGGCCAAGCCTGCCCGGGTGCGCCGATACATGTCCGATTCTCGACGCCATCCACGAGATCCTGATCGGATGCGTTCCCAGTTCAAAAAATGTTTCGGCCCTCGAGGATTACGCGCTTTCACAGGAAGGCCGGGGCAAGAAGTAATTCGACCATGATAGAGGAAAACGCTTATCATCTGATCGAGGGGCCGCCCGGAAAATTCCTTCTTCGGATTCACGGAAACCTGGACATCCGCAACGCCGCCGATGCGATTCGAAAACTCTCGTCCGCCCTTCGTTCGAAACAGGTCGCGGAACTGACCGTTGATCTGAAGGAAGCCGGATATATAGACGATTACGGCGTGCTGGCGCTCTTTGAACTCAAACGCCGGATGCTTCAGGACCAGGGCCGGTTTGAGATGGTGAATCTGAGCGACCGCCACGAGCCCATGTTCTCCCAGGTTCATTTCGACGACTGTAAAAAATCCAGCCGGCTTCCCCGCAGACCCGCCCCGAACATGCTGATCCGCCTGGGAAGCGCTTCTTTTCAAATCATGGATATTTTCAAATTGATGGTCTCCTTTCTGGGATCGGTGGTGATCTCATCGCTGAAGGCGGTGCGCAATCCCCGGTCCTTCAGGTGGAGCGACACCATCGCGGTCATGCGCAAAACCGGCGTGGATGCGCTTCCCATCGTGGCGATGATCAGTTTCCTGCTCGGCCTGATCATCTCCTTCATGTCGGCTTTGCAGCTTCAGCAGTTCGGCGCCAATATCTACGTTGCCTCCCTGGTCTCCATCGCCATGGTTTCCGAACTCGGGCCGATCATGACCGCCATCATCGTGGCCGGGCGCACCGGTTCCGCCTTTGCCGCAGAAATCGGCACCATGAAAATATCAGACGAGATCGATGCCCTGTTTGTCATGGGTTTTGATCCAACCCTTTTTCTGGTCGTTCCCCGCATGCTGGCAACCCTGATCGTGGTGCCGCTGCTGACCTTTTTTTCCGACCTTTTCGCAATCGCCGGCGGCCTGACCATAGGCGTTCTGATGCTGGACCTGACGCCGGGCACCTTTATGTCCCAGTCCATGGCCGCTCTGAGCATTTTCGAGCTCGGCTGGGCCACCATGAAGAGCGCGGTCTTCGCCGTGCTGATCGCCTGGGTGGGATGCCTGCGCGGATTCCGCGCCCAGGGAGGCGCCGCCGGAGTCGGCAACGCGGCCACATCGGCGGTGGTCGGCGGAATTTTTCTGATCGTGCTGTTTGACTCGATTTTTGCCGTAATTCGAAGTTACATGTAAGCGTTTATGCGATTATGCAATTTAATATTATCCATGATATTAATAAAATCTGATATAAAACATCATGAACCGGATTCGGAAAATCGCGCGGCCGGCTTGAACATCTTCATCCAACGGGTCAAGGGGTGATTCATGCGGGAAGCGCGCATTCAGGTTCGGGATATGGTGGTAAGGTTCGGCGACAACCTGGTCCTCGATCGTGTCGGCTTCGATGTGTTTCGAGGAGAGATACTGGTCGTTCTGGGCGGCAGCGGCTGCGGAAAATCCACCCTGCTTCGCCATGTGACCGGCCTGGCCACTCCGGAATCCGGAACCGTTCTGATCGACGGCGTGGACATCACCCGCTGCGGGGATAAAGATTTTCATCGAATTCTGCGCAAGTTCGGCGTATTGTTTCAGAGCAGCGGCCTTTTCGGATCCATGACCGTGGCGGAAAATCTGGCCGTGCCGATTCTGGAGTACACGGGACTCGACGAGGAAGCCGCCTGCGAGCTGATCCGCATGAAGCTTCGACAGGTGAACCTTCAGGGGTTCGAGAACCACATGCCCCATGAGATCAGCGGCGGAATGAAAAAGCGGGCGGGCCTGGCCCGCGCCCTGGCGCTGAATCCGGAAATTCTTTTTCTGGACGAGCCCACGGCCGGTCTGGATCCGGTCACCGCAGCGGAAATCGACGAGCTGATTATCAGAATCAACCGGTACAATCACATGACCATGGTGATCGTCACGCACGAGCTTTCCAGCATATTTGCCGTGGCTCACCGGATCATCATGCTGGACAAGTCCGCCCGGGGCATTATCGCCGAAGGAGATCCGGTCTTTCTCAAGGATCACAGCCCGGATGAGCGCGTGAGAAATTTTTTCAACCGGAAAGCCAATACGGCTTAAGGAAGTGCTTCTGTCATGGCCTCGCTTCGAACCAAATTCATCGTCGGCGCATTTGTGGCAACCGGAATGGGCATCGCCATAACGGCCATACTCTGGCTGGGCGCGTCCAACTATCTGGAAAAGGGGAACTATTACGCAGCCTATTTCGACGAATCCGTTCAGGGACTGGAAAAGGACTCGCCGGTCAAATACCGGGGCGTGACGATCGGCCGGGTGTACCGCATCGGCGTGGCGCCGGACGCCGCCCTGATCGAGACGATTCTGAAGATCGAAACCGGGCCGGATGCCGAGAAGCACCGCAAAGACCTGGTGGCCCAGCTCAAATCCGTGGGCATTACCGGCATCATGTTCATCGAAATCGACCAGAAGCCTTCCGAAGAGCCTGACTTTTCCCCCAAACTGTCCTTTAAACCCGAGTATCCGGTTGTGGCCACGCGGCCTTCGGACATCCGGAAGTTTCTCCGCCAGGCCGAGGATACGCTGGCTCAGTTCCGCGCCATCGATTTCAAGTCTCTGGCCGACAGCCTGCAATCCACCATGACCGCCCTTCGCCAGTCCGTGGACGACGCTCAGATTCAAACCATATCGAAGGACATTCACAAAACGGTGCAAAGCGTGCAGAAAATCCTGGATCCACGCCGCTGGGAGGCGGTTCTGGACAGTTTTGAAGAAGCCGGCAAATCGGTGGCCGTCATGGCCCGCACCGCCGACCAGACCGTGCTGGAGGCCAGGGCGGGCGTGGAGCGGATGCGACTGGCCCTTTCGGAAAACAAGCAGACCATGGACGACATCTTAAACGACCTGCACCAGGCCGCCGGCACGGTCAACGGCGTCATGCAGACCGGAGACGATTTTATTGCCGGCATCGGGGACAAGGTTTCGCGTCTCGAGCGGCACATGACGGCAACCTTTCAGAACATGGAAAAAACCGCCGAGCACCTGGCGCGCCTGACCGAAAGCCTCGAGGACTCACCGTCCCGGATCTTCTGGGGAAAGCCGGCACGGGACCGGAAAATCGAATCCAGCACGAATTGAAACAGCAACGCTTCAGGATGGAGAATATATGAACAGGATGGTTTATCCAGTTATCGGGTGTCTGCTGATCTGGAGTTTTCTGACCGCCGGGTGCGTCGGCGCCGGTCATCGGAACGCGCCGGACACGGCGTATTACACCCTCGAATACGAAAGTCCTGCCCTGCCCGTTCAGCCCCTGCTTGACCGGATTCTCAAGATCGAGGCGTTTCAGTGCGCGCCCGAATACGACTCCACTCAGATTATCTATCGCGAGGGCCGTTTTCAAAGAAGCGGATATTATTATCACCGGTGGCGGGCCCGTCCCGGAGATCTCATTCCCTATTTTCTGGCCAGGGATTTTACACAGGCCGAAGCGTTCCGGGCGGTTTACGCCGGAACCGGAAACCAGGCCGCCACACATCGCATCGAGGGCCGAATCGAGGAGTTTTATGAAAAGGACGCCCCGGATGGATGGAGCGCCGTGGTTTCGGTCGCGGTCGCCCTGCTGGCCGAGCACGAGCCCGATGTGAGCAAACGCGTTCTGTTTCAGAAGATCTACCGGGTTTCGGCGCCCTGCGCCGAAAAAAGCCCCGAAGCCGTGGTTCAGGCCGTCAGTCAGGCCGTATCCGGGCTGTCGGCCGCCGTATTCAAGGATGTGTACAGCGCACTGGCCGATTCGGCGGATACAGGGCCCGGAAAATAGGCGCTTCAAATCCCAAACCCCCAACTTTTTCAGGAGACCTTATGCCTGTTTCAAATGAACTGCTCCGGTGCGATGCCTGGCATCAACTGGCATCCGAGGCCGATCGCATGGGCCGTGCTAAATTTCATCTCAGAAACCTGGTGATGGAAGAACAGCGCCTGGAAAGATTTTCCCTCAAGGGCGGCGGCATCTTTTATGATTTCTCCCGGCAGCGGGTGGATCAGTTTGTGATGCGGCTGCTTTGGGAACTGGGGGTATGCCGGAACCTGCAGGCAGGTTTTCAGGCCATGGTGCGCGGCGAGATTGTCAACCGGACGGAAAACCGCGCGGCCCTGCATACGGCCCTGCGATCCTTTTCCGACCTTCCCGTTCATATCGCGGGCCAGGACGTCATGCCGGAAATCCGCCGGGTCCGGGATCAGATCTGCCGGTTTTCGCAGGAGGTTCACAGCGGCCGGATCACCGGCTCCACGGGAAAGCCTTTCCGGGATATCGTGGCGGTGGGAATCGGCGGATCCTACCTGGGAACCCAGTTCGCCGCCAGTGCCCTTGAAGCCCGCGCCCTGAAGGGAATGCGCCTTCACTATCTTTCCAACGTGGACATCGACAATTTCGGACAGATCGTTTCCGATATCGATCCGGAAGCCACCCTGTGGATCATCATCTCCAAGAGCTACACGACCTCGGAAACAACGGCCAACACCCACCAGGCAACAGAATTTATGCGGGAAAAAGGTCTGGATCCGGCCCGGCATTTTGTGACCGTTACCAGCAAGGGAAGCCCTGGGGATGATCCGGCAAACCCGGTGCTGCAATCCTTTCACATGTTCGACTTCATCGGCGGGCGGTACAGCGTCAGTTCGGCCGTGGGCGGCGTTCCCCTGAGCCTGTACCTGGGATACGAGTGCTTCGAGCGGTTTTTGAAAGGGGCCGAGGAGATGGACATTCATGCCGCGACAACGCCGGCCGAACGCAACATTCCCATGAACGCGGCCCTGCTGAGCATCTGGAACAACAATTTTCTGAAATATCCGGCCCAGGGAATCATTCCCTACGCCGCGTCGCTTTCCAGGCTGGCCCCCCATGTGCAGCAGCTCTACATGGAAAGCAACGGAAAATCCGTGACAGCCTCCGCGCAGCCGATTGAATGCGATACGGGAATCATCGTGTTCGGAGAGCCGGGAACCAACGCTCAGCACTCGTTCTTCCAGCTGGCCCACCAGGGCCGGCCCTTTCCGATCGACTTCATCGGGGCGATCTCGCCCTGCCACGATCGGTTCCGAACTCAGTCCAAAGGCGTGACCAACCATCAGGAGCTCTGGGCCAACCTGCTGTCGCAACCCATGGCCCTTGCCGTGGGCCGGGATTCCAAAGACCCGGCCCGGCATTTTTCCGGAAACCGTCCCTCTTCCACCCTGATACTCGACGATCTTTCACCGGAAAACATCGGCCGCCTGCTGTCCTTTTACGAGGCCAGAACCGTTTTTGAAGCGTTTGTCTGGGGCATCAACCCCTTTGACCAGTTCGGAGTGGAACTCGGGAAAACCCTGGCCTCGGATATCCGCAGGGAGATGGCGGAAAAGAACCGCGACCCCGAACACCGGTTTGACGCGGCCCATCCCATCGTGAGGGCCTACCTGGACATGCTGTTTTCAGAAAAGAGGTGAAGCGGACGGTTCACCGTTTTTTGCTGAAACGGCGGCTCACGCCGTTCTTGGAACGTTCGATGGTCTTTTCATAAACCAGGCTGCTGCGCCGGACATAGTAGTTCATGTCCACCTGATTGATGTCGATGCCGGTTTCGTTCATGAAAACGCGAACCGCGTCCATGGACGAAAACCGACGCGCAAAGAGCTCTCCCCAGGTGTTTTTATAGATCAGGCACACGTCGGGCGGATGTTCAACCAGCTGAACAGGGCCTTCAAAATCGGTAACCATCAGCAGCCGGGTCGCCTTCTCAGGCGCCAGAAAATTTTCAAAGGGCACCGCGCTGATATCGTACCCGCCGAATGCCTCCCGAATGCTTCCGGCCAGGTTGATCGTTTCCTGCATGGTGATCGAGGTGGGATTCGGATTCATACGGGTCTGATCCGGATCATAGATCCGGTTCCAGACCAGATAGGCCAGGCACCGGACAATATCGGAGCTGCTGACCACCGTCCCGCCCTCTGCCTCGCATACCCGCCACTGGCCGTCGCTGTAGTCAAAGACCAGCTTCGGCGGATTCGTCTTGGAAGTCGGCTTGTGAAGAACGGGAATCTTGTGGGGTTTTTGCTTCAGGCATGCGGACAGCTTTCTGCCGATGATGGTCATATCCCTGGGATCAATCCCGTTCGGGGTATCCGCGCCAACGCGGGTAATGTCATTGCAAATTCTGACCAGAAGATCGAAAATCTGTCTTCCGAACCGGCTCTGCTCGGCGTAACTCCAGGAGGAGAACTCGTTGAGGCGGTGAATATCCCGGATATTGAGCTTGTCGCCGCTGAAAAGGGCTTCGGCCAGCTTTTCCCGGATCGTGGTTTTTCCGGAAGCCAGCCGGATATCGCAGCGCACATACACGCATTTCTTGATGAATGCGAGCATGGATCCATCCAGTTGCCGATAGTGCGCCAGAAGCGCCCGCATGGAAAACACATGGGGATCCAGGAACATTTCGTTTTCCGGACCCCTTAACACCGAAGCCCGGAAACGGCTGCACAGAAGTTCGCCGTCGGCCTCATCCCACATCATCTTGAGCATCAGCATCTTGATGATGGATTTCAGGGGATGGGTCAGGGCCTTGTTGATCTGCCAGACCGCGGCGCCGAAGGATTCCTCGGCGCCGACCGATTTCAGGTCCCCCAGATCGATGAAATCGTAATCCTCGAACCCGGGCTTCATCAGTTCGGCAACCGTCCGTGAGTAATCCGCCGGCTCGCCGTCCCGAAAGCAGACCCACCAGACCGGAATTTTTCCGCAGATGCGGATGCAGGTCCGGTAGAATTCTTCCTTGAGAACGTTTTTCTGAACCGTTCCGCTGCTTTCCGCATCCATCAGGCCGAACCGGCAGTTTTGAATGTCCTCCGCGTCGGTGATGAAGAAATAAACGGGCAGCTTGAGGTTGGCGTCCATCCAGTCCTTGATCAGATTGATTTTTCGATACAGCCCGTTCATGCAGGCGGCATTGCAGCCGGTCCGGCGATCCACGCAGATCCAGATATCGCAGTCCGAAGCGCTGGTCTGGCCGATCGTTCCCGTGCTGCCGATGGTATAGACGCCCTGAATCCAGCAGATGTCAGGGGAATATCCCAGCAGAGAGCGTTCCGATTCGATTTCGAACATCTTTTTAAAGGCCGGTTCCCGCTGCATGATCTCTTTTTCCGAATCGATTCCGTAAACCTTGAACGGCCGCTCAAGATCTTGAATAAATCCGGGAACCGAGGGGTGGTTGACGCAAAGCAGCCAGGGCAGCAGATACAGGACCATCTCGCTGTCGCGCGGCGCCAGTTCGGAAAACACCGCCTTTCGAAAATGGTTGTAGGCAATACAGGTTTTTTTGTTCTGAGCAATATGTTGGGCAATCATACGCCTGGCTTCCACAGGGCGTCACGCAATCCCGATGCGCGCTGCATGCTTCGGGAAATTGCCGCGGATAAAACGGCCCTGCCCGACCCGATCCGCACGCTTCTGCGGGCGCGGGTAACGCCCGTATAGACCAGTTCCCGGGTGAGCAGGGCCGAGTCGGTTTCAGGCAGAATCAGAACCACGGAATCAAACTCGGACCCCTGGCTTTTGTGAACCGTCATGGCAAAGGCGGTTTCATGTTCCGGAAGCCGGGCCTGAGTAAAACCCCGCAGCCCGCCGGAACCGTCCGTAAAAAACGCCAGAAGCTCGGATTCCGGACTTTCCGAAAATACGATTCCCAGATCCCCGTTGTACAGCCCCGATGCATAGTCGTTTCTCGTGATCAGAACCGGTCTTCCCCGGTACCAGCCGTTCCCGGCGCGGATCAGACCGCAGCGCTCCAGCGCATTTTCCGCCAGGCGGTTGACGCCCTGAACGCCGAAATGACCGGATCGGATTGCGCACAGGACCTTGAATCGGTTGATCTCCTTGAGCGCTTCGAGCGGGTCCCGCGCTGTGATCATGGGCCTGTATCCCTCTATGATCGTTTTTTCCAGAGATGGGAAAAAGGAGGATCCGGGATCCGAAAACCCGATGCTTTCGTCCGGCGGTAGTGTAAGAAGCTCGATGACCTTTTCGGCCTGTCCCTGGTTGACCGCCTCGCACAGCGCGCCGATGCCGCTGTCCGCCGCGAAGCGGAAGGTTTTACGCAGACGCACGATGCAGTCGGAAAGCCCTGAATGCGACACATGTCCGGCCAGGGAAACATGAGTTTGCCCGAACGCGTGAAGGCTTTTCACAAATGGCGCTGAAAACACGTCCAGCCCCTGTTCATCGCAGATGTCTCCGAGAACCGATCCGGCTTCCACCGACGCCAGCTGATCCCTGTCCCCCAGCAGGATGATTCTGGCCTGTTCGGGCGCAGCTTCCATCAGCTTGCTCATCAGGGCCAGATCCACCATGGAAGCCTCGTCCACCACGATCACGTCCGCGGGAAGCGGGTTTTTGCCGTTGTATCTGAAATACGGAGACCCGTTCACCGGTTGCAGCATGCGGTGAATGGTAAAGGTTTCCGAACCGACGGCCTCGAGAATCTCCGGTCTGCAGTTCAGCGTGCCCCTGGCCTCCTGAATCGACTGGCCCAGCCGTGCCGCCGCCTTTCCCGTGGGCGCGCAGAGAAAGATTCTCAGAAGGTGATCCGCCGGCTGTTCCAGAAGCATGGCCAGAATTCTGGCGACCGTGAAGGTCTTTCCCGTGCCCGGACCCCCGGTAATTACGCACAGGGGCTTGAGCGCCGCGACCAGGGCCGCGGTTTTCTGAAGGTCCAAAGAACCATTCGGTTCCGGGAAAAGGCGGTCCATGCTGTCTTGAAGACGCCCGAAATCGACGGGAATCTCCTTGCCGGCGCGCCGGGAAATGTTCCGAGTGATCCGGTTCTCGTAATCCCAGTACCGGTACAGATACAGCCGGTTCCCCTCGTCCAGGATCAGGGGCTTGAAATCCCCCGCCTTCCCCACCGCCGGGCAGGCGGCCAGCTTGTCTCGCCAGGAGTTCAGGGGCGGGCATCGAAGCGGTAAAGCGCCGGGCAGGGTTCTTGCAGCATGGGCGCCGAGATCCAGGCACACGTCTCCGTTTGCCGTGGCCTGACTGACCAGGGCCATGGCCAGGGCGAGATCGGCATCGTCCGTGCCGCACAGACCTGCCATGAACCGAGCAAAGTGCAGGGGCATTCCGGTCAATCCGGCTTCACGCAGATTCATCCACATCCGTTCCGTCATGATTCGTGCCATCGTTTAACCAGTTATCGGCGCTTGGATCGCCGAAGTTTAGATATTTTTTATTTTACTGATTCGATTTGAATCCCTGTTTCGACTCGGCGATCAGAACCTTTTTCAGATCCTGAATCAGTTCGGGCGACGGAATATCGTGAAAGACCCCGTAATCCGGCCCCTTCTCCGGATCCACGCCCCGAAGGAAGATGTAAAACACCCCTCCGAAATCCCGCTCATAGCAAAAGTTTTCCATGCGCTGCTCAAGAAAGCCGGTCAGGGCCAGAACGTAGAGGTGATACTGAAGCACGTACATGGACCGGCTCATCTCCCGCGTCAGGGCATCCGCATCGTAGTCCTGAACGCGATTTCCCAGGAAATTGGATTTCCAGTCGACCAGATAGTATTTTTCCCGGCTGCGGAAAACCAGATCCACGAATCCTTTCATCAGCCCCCGGGCCGGAGAAAACTCCAGTCTTTCCAGCCGTCCGGAAAAATCGTCCGGAATGCGCGGAGTGCCGTGAGCGGCAAAGATTTTTGCCAGCTGACCGGGCCGGACCGGCCGAATGGGATAGTAAAATTCCATCTCGTTGATCCGGTCCTTCAGGCCGATGGAAGACAGCCTCAGATCGGGCTTCAGGGGCGCTGCCAGGACCTTTCGAATCATTTCGCATACGCTGTCTTTCCAGTCGGGTTCAAAGCCGTATTCGGAAAGCTTCTGGATGATCAGCGGCTCCTGGGCGTCGAGCTTCTCGGCAAAATCCAGGTGCTCGAAAATTTCATGGAAAAAAAGTCCGGCCCGGGTTCCCCTTGGAAAGGAAAATATGGTTCGACCGAGATCTCCGGCAACATCCGCCGGGGCTGTGGAATCCGGCAGAACCGGATCACGGTCGGGCCTGTCTTCCGCGCTCTCCTTTGAATGAACCCGGTCTATCACCCAGGAGCTGTAGCTGGCAATCTTCCACGGGGCTTCCATTTTCCGGGTAAACCGAAGGCATTCGGAAGGCGGCTGCTCGTCGGTCGAGATCTCCTGTGATTTTCCGGCCACGACCGGAAGTTTCACCAGCCGTATGGCGCCGCCGGATTCGAGAACCTTTTTCTCCAGATCCGCCATCCATTGGTCTTCGGACATGGATTTGAGACGGGTTTTCAGGGCTTCGATCCGGTCGGTTTCACAGTCCGCGTCATCGGGGTGAAGCAGATAGGCCAGGGCCGAGGTTTCGGCGCCCTGAATCCGGCCCCAGACCGCATAGCATCGTTTTTTTGCTCTAGTCAGGGCCACGTACAGCAGGCGCAGGTTTTCCGAGAGCAGCTCGTCCCGGGCCATCAAACGGCTGGCGGCCGCTCCGGTTCCGATATCCATCACCCGGTTTTTGTCCGGATCATGAAAAAGAATCTCCGAATCCCTGACCTCCGAGCCGTCCCAGCAGAACGGGCAGAACACGACAGGGTATTCCAGGCCCTTGCTCTTGTGAATGGTCACGATGCTGACCGCCTCACGGTCGCTTTCCAGCCGAAGCTGATGGGCCTCGGCCTGCCGGAAAGACGACGGGTCTCGCTGCCGTGCCAGCCATTTCACCAGCCCGCGCATGCCCAGGCGCCGTTCGGCCGAGGCCTGGTGGAGCAGTTCCGTCAGATGCAGCACGTTGGTCATGCGCCGCGCTCCATCCGGATACGACAGGAGGCGTTCCTTGACCTTCGCCTCCGCCATGAGGCAGCGAAACATTTGAATAAACCCCGACTGGTTCCAGATCTCGGACCAGGCCGCAAAATCCGAACGCCGCCCTTCCCATTCGGCCGGGTCCGGCGCCTGCCGGTCGAGAACGCTGCCGTGCGCGCCGATCAGGTGCGTGGCGAGGGCCGAGCGAAGACGCCGCTCGTTTCGAGGCTCCGAAACCGCCCGCAGCACCCGTTCGACCTCCCCGGCTTCCGGCGCGTCGAAAATGCTTCCCGCCTGATACAAGACCGCGGGAATATGCATCGCATCCAGACGCTGCTTGACGATTCTCGCCTGGCGATTGGTGCGCACCAGAACGGCGATATCCCGAGCCTGGAAAGGAGCGCCGGGGTCTGACAGAAGATTGGAAATCTCCTGAGCCGCCTGAAAGGAAATCATCTCGACGGCATCGTCCTTTGAAAGGAGTTTTTCCTGCCCCAGGCCGGCCAGCCACATCACCAGGCCGTCGCGGGCATCGCCCGCCTTGTCGGGCGCGGGTTGAGCGGGATAAAAGCCGATCTCGTCAAACACAAAGGGGGTTTTGTTTTTGGAAAAGACCGCGTTGATGCCGGCGATCACGGCGGGCGAGGAACGCCAGTTGGTCGTCAGGGTGTATTTCTGCCGGGCCTCTTTTGCCGCCTTCATGTAGGCGAAGATGTCGGCCCCGCGGAACCCGTAGATCGCCTGCTTCGGATCTCCGATCAGGTACAGCGCGCCGTTGGCGCCGAAAAGCCGGGAAAAAATCTCGTACTGGATCGGGTCCGTGTCCTGAAATTCGTCCACCAGCGCGGCCT
>Ga0265294_10004361_pt1 | contig 17717 bp, 19 predicted proteins | sample MunlanPumphouse3_FD_192504 | JGI IMG/M metagenome (GOLD analysis project Ga0265294, IMG submission 192504) | Groundwater microbial communities from a municipal landfill in Southern Ontario, Canada - Pumphouse #3 | ecosystem: Environmental > Aquatic > Deep subsurface > Groundwater | place...
AATAGGATGAGACGGATGCGATAACAAATGCGAAAATGACTGATTTAATCAGGGAATAATACACATACCACGGGATAAACCAATATTGGATTCCGTATATGTATGTTGCCGGTGTTATCAGATCGGTCGTCAGACTGATAAAGTAGCCGCCAATCAAACCGCAGAACATGCTCCAAATCACCAGAAGTGGGATAAAGAGTACAAAACCTGCAATTTTTGGGAGAATGATGTAGTTGGCGGAGTTGACTCCCATGATGTCCATGGCATCGATTTGTTCGGAAATGCGCATGGTGCCGATTTCGGAAGCGATGTTTGATCCGACCTTGCCTGCCAATATCAGACAAAGGATACTGGAACAAAACTCAAGCAATAAGGTATCACGGGTTACCAGACCGACGGTATAGCTTGGGAGCAGCGGATTTTCAATATTCATTTGGGTTTGCATGGTCATGACTGCACCCATAAACAACGAGATGATAAATGTGATTGGAAGAGAATTTGCTCCCAATTTTTCAATCTCTTTCACAGTTTGTTTGAAAAAAAGTTTCCATTTCTGTGGAACGGAAAAAGTCTGATACATAAGTATGCTGTATCTTCCAACGTGCTGCAGTAGATTCATTCAGAATTATTTGTTTGATTTGCAATGCAAATATACTTTAAACCTTTTAACGCACACGTTTTTTTCAAGTACTTTTAGTACTTTTGTGGCCAAGTCATGCAAAAGACTGTTTGTAATAATCGAACACAATATGCCGGAACAAGAGTTGGTGCTTCGCACTGAAAATTTGGTAAAACGTTATCGAAATCGTACTGTCGTGGATCATGTGTCCATAGAACTGCACCAAGGTGAGATTGTTGGACTTTTAGGACCCAATGGCGCAGGTAAAACCACCACTTTCTATATGACGACCGGTTTGGTCATACCGAATGAAGGCCGGATTTTTCTGGGTGATACGGATATCACAGATTTCCCGGTTTATAAACGTGCGCAAAGTGGCATTGGATATTTGGCACAGGAAGCTTCCGTTTTTCGTAAGATGACGGTAGAAGACAACATCAGGTCCGTTTTGGAGATGACCGATATGGAACCTGACGAACAAAAGGAAAAGCTTGAGAGTTTGATTTCCGAATTTCATCTCGAAAAAGTGCGAAAGAATATTGGAGACCGCTTGTCTGGTGGTGAGCGTCGCCGTACCGAAATTGCGCGTTGTCTGGCCATCAGCCCAAAGTTTATCATGCTTGATGAACCTTTTGCAGGTGTTGATCCTATTGCCGTGGATGACATCCAGCAAATCGTTTCCGGTTTGGTGACGAAGAACATTGGTATTCTGATTACGGATCACAATGTACAGGAAACATTGTCCATCACCGATAGGGCATATATGCTTTTTGAAGGGAAAATCCAATTTAAGGGTACACCTTCTGAGCTTGCTGCCAACGAAATTGTCCGTAGAAAATATCTGGGCGTAAACTTCGAATTAAAAAGAAAAACGCATCGTTAAAATCTTAACAGTGCGTTGTCTTTTTAAATGGAACGAATTTTTTCAGATATATTCATCCCCTTTCTTTAACTGAGTGTCAATCACAAATTGACGAATCTCCTGCTCATTCTCTTTTTTGCAGATCATCAGGACATTTCCGGATTCGGCGACAATATACCCGTCCATCTTATGGAGAACGACTAATTTTCCTTTTGGTAAGGAAATCAAGTTGTCGTGACTTTCATACAACAGGGCGTCACATTTGAGTACGGCATTCTGGTTTTCGTCTTTCGGAGATAAATCATGGAGTGATCCCCAAGTGCCCAGATCAGACCATCCGAAATCGGCTGAAAGTACATATATGTTGGAAGCCTTTTCCAGGATTCCGTAATCAATGGAAATATTGGGACATGCCGGAAAGATGTTGTCAATGAACTCTTCTTCTTTCGGCGTGTTGAAGTATTCCTGTCCGTTGTTGAAACGACTGGCAATGTCCGGCAACAATTCGTCAAAAGCACTGAGGATGGTTTGTACGTTCCATAGGAAGATGCCGGAGTTCCACATGAATTCTCCGCTTTCATAAAAGACTTTGGCCAAATCTTTATTGGGTTTTTCGGTAAAGGTCTTGATTTTCGATATGTTATCAAGCTTTTCGGTGTCAATCTGGATATATCCGTAACCGGTTTCAGCGCGGTTGGGCTTCATGCCTAAAGTCAGGAGGGTTTTATGTTTTCCTACGAATTCAAGGCCTTCACTAATGCGTTTCAGAAAGTCCTGCTCTTTCAGAATGAGATGATCGGAGGGTGCAACGACCATGTTTGCCTTGGGGTTGACGGCTCTGATCCTATTGGCGGCAAAGGCGATACAAGGTGCTGTGTTACGACGCTGAGGTTCCAGGAGAATTTGATTTTCTTTGAGTTCCGGGAGTTGCTCCATGGTCAGCTCCTTATACTTTTTGTTGGTTACAATATAAATGTTTTCAAGAGGAATGATTTGACGAAAGCGATCGAATGTTTGTTGTAGAAGCGAACGTCCAGTCCCAAAAAAATCCAGAAATTGTTTTGGATAAGTGGTGCGGCTTGCCGGCCAAAAACGGCTTCCAATACCGCCACTCATAATGACACAATAGCTGTTCTTCATAGGTGATAAAATTATTGCACGTTTTATATGGATATGGCAAATGCAAAAATTGTTATATTCTGCCGTGTCACCAAAACGACGGTTTAAAATTCAAGAACCAATAGGTCAAAGATAAGTAAATAGACAGATTTTTACCAATTATTTTGTGGTTTTCTATTTTTTGCCAGACGTTTTTCCGCTTTTCTGTGCCTTTCTCAAATTGGCTTCTTCCAGTAATTGCTTTTGACTTGTTTCCCAGAGAGTCGTGCCAATCTGTGACAATTCTTTTTCCAATCTTTCCTGTTCAGCTTTGATGGCTTCCGGAGTTTTGCAATATTGCATGATGGTCTGATTTTTCAGATTGGAAACTTTGTAGATATCTCCCTCATAACGGCGTTGATTGAAGTAGTCATAGGCACTGAGTCTGGTGGCACTGTTCAAGGAATCTGCGGAAACAGGCACTTGAGACAAATAGGGCTTCAATGATTCAAAAGGAATCCAGAACATGGGATAGGTGCGGGTTTCGCCCATTTCGTCGTCACGTACCAATATGGGACACAAAGCCATAGGTCTTGCTTTGACTGTAGAATTCCGTTGATCCAGATACCACATTTCCTTTACATAATATAAAGTCACTTCTGAGCTTGGAATGTCTACGGCATCAATCTCAAAAATGCTGGCATTTGCTTTTTTGGGATCATTCTTTTCCCTGTATGGGATTTCAAAGCGTTTGAGCAAATCCTTGAATTTGATGGCATAGGTATCGGTAAAGATTTCTCTACCATCTATATATTCATAGGCGGTAACCTTATTGTTGGCGACCAAATCAAAAATCAGGGAAAACAGGTTCATTTGATCTCCAATGGGCTCAACAGGATAGTAGAGTGCTCCATTTTGACCTTTCTTTAAGTCAATCATGCGATATACATCCCTTTTCCATAAAATATCTTCTCCTCTGACCAATTGTGATTCAGGGACTTTGCTCTTTTTGAAAGATACTTCTGAGAAAGAACCAGGGTTTTCTGTTGAAGATGCCGGCTTGTTTTGTGCATTCAACCCGCCTGTCATACCGAAGATCACTATGGTACAAATGATTAGTATGCCATTTATTTTTTTCCTGTACATCTTTATAGTTTATTAGTTTTAGTTGATAATGATTTCCATAGGAGCAAGTAATTGCTCAACCCTATCTGGTCCGACAGCTCTGATATCTGAAACCCAAATGCGTTTGCCGCGCGAAAGGCTTCTGATCTGAGACCTTTGACGATCTGAGAATCTGGAACCTTGTGAGGTCTCCGACAAGGTATTTCCCATAGAGTCATAGGTGAATGTTTTGAACGACAATACGGTAAAATTAACTTCCAGGAGGTCGTCATCAAGTGCTGCGATGATACCTGGAACTGCAAGGACCAAAGCTTTTGACAGACCTTTTCCTCCTTTGTATCGGCGAATTATTCCGTTATTGTCCTGATATTCGATGAATGCTCTTGGCTCAGGCAGTGGTCTTACCCTGAAGGCTGTTCTGGCTACTTCCTGATTGCGGCCATCCATGTTGGCTGTAACCGAAATGATACACTCTTTTCCGACGGCTGTCGGTCTGGCTATCCAGTCATAACCTGAACGGACCAGTGTACCGTTATTGATGGCAGCACTGATTTTTTGACCTGGAACCCCTGGTACGGATATGCTCACTTTGTTGTTGATGCCTGCATACAGCACATTCATCATGGTGTTGGATACGGTTGCCATCGGCTCTACAACCGTATATTTCTGTGAGAATTTATGGCGTTGCAGACTTCCGTCACCGCGTCGCATTTCAATATATCCGTCTACAGGAAAGACACCTGATTTACTGGCAAATGATTCGTAAAGACCATTTTTTCTTGGGTCAAGAACCCTTCCGTTCACATAAACCTGCGGGCGTTGCGTGGAGTCTTCGGCGGAAAGGATGATGTTGGCACGATAGATACCACCACGAACGACATTTTCTGAAGTCGGGATGACGTAAGCCTTGATCTGATTGACACGAAAATCTCCGACATCAATGTTATTGGTCAAGATATGCAGGACTTCCCCTTCTGCATAGCGGATGTCGTTCTGCAGTTTGGTGAACATGGCCACAACAGCACCGACCGGCATATTCTCAAACATGGAAGATTCCCAAGTATGTCCTTGTTTCTTTGCTCGTCTGGATGGCTTTGTGTTGAAATTGTCCATGATAATTTTCCTTTTCAGGCTATCATTAACCAATACGACAATATGTTCCCGGTAATCATCGATGGCTTTTTTCAGTTGTTTTCCTTTTTTTCCGGTAGGAGGTAACATCACCCTGGCAGCTGCATCCAGATTGTCGCTTCTCTGTATGTTGTGGATGTCGGCATCTTCGCCGTCACACTCACGGACTACTTCCCATTTCAAGGAATCGATATCATTGTATAGAGCATCAGATCTTCGCCTTAAATCCAGTGCGAGGTCGTACCATTCTTTTGTTTTTTCAGGATTGGCTTTATAATGTTCCTCAAAATCCCGATAAAGCGCATTGTTCTGTGCAATGGCATTTTGAGTGCTCGTAGTCAGGCTGTCATCAACCAATTCGAAACCGCCCAAGACGTCTGACGAAACGTTCAATGCCAACATGCACAACAATAAGATGTACATCAGGCCGATCATTCGTTGCCTCGGGGTCTCGGGGGCGTTGCTTGCAGGCATAGTTAATTATTTTATTTAATTCTTTAAATAGACTTCAGGGTCAGGATTCTTTGGGGGTTTCAGAACCTTTCCCGGGATTGAATCCTCCAAAAATGATATTGGGCGTCATCGCTTCCAGCATACGGGAATAAATGGTATTGAGTTTGGAAAGATTTTCCGCCAGATTTTCTGTTTCCTTGTTGAAACGATCACTGTCACCCATGGATCCTTCGTACATATCCTTGATATGAACCAAACCTTTGTTTACGCGGTCTATCGTGTCTATCTGAGAACTGATGCTTTTAAGCTGGATTTCATAAATAGTATTCAAGCCCATCAGGTTTCGGTTCAGATTACCCATTTGTTCCACATAACCTTTTGAGTTGTTGGAAATGTCGTCTGAATTTTCTGTGATGTTCCGGTAGGAATCCAGTAAAACGTTAGATACTTCTGCCAATGAACCGGTGGCGTCACTGAATCTGTTCAGATTGTCAGCCATACCTGAAAGTTGGCTGAGGTATTTTTCTGTGATCACGGAAACATCTGCCAGATTGTTCAGCTGGTTTACAGCTTCTCCCATGCGTTTGATGCTGTCAGCCAATGTCTGGCTTTCTTCTTCGGTGAGGGGAACCTGAGGCGAAATGCCATAATTCATCCTGGCTTGTTCAGGTGTGACGCCGCTCACCGGATTGATGTTTCCTTTATATCCGGGCTGTGCCGCCGCCGCTTGCGAGGCTACCAAACCGGTCTCTCCAACCTGTTGTCCTGTGGCGGGCGCACCGGACATTCCATTGACATTACCGACAATGACAGTACCACCTATTCCTGTTCCGGAAAAGTCCGGCCTGTCATTTTCGTCGTGGGTTTTCAGAACAGGGAATACTTGATCCCAATGATAATTCCTGTAGGGTGGTTCAAAAGAGGAAAGGGCAAAAATGAAAACTTCTGTGCCCAAACCGATAGCCAGCATGACATTGGCATAATCCAGGTGAAGCAATTTGAACATTGTTCCCAGAATAGCCAGTGAAGCACCGAACCCGTAAAAGAAATTGAAAATGGTCTTTCCGCGATAACTTCCAAGAAAGTTGGAAATTTTGGCGCGGAGTTGTTTATTCTTAGACATAATCGTGATTTTTTTTGCTTGGATAATACTATTTTGAAGTCTTTTTGTCTCCAATCAGACTCCTGACACAACGGAATCCAATGAAAGAACGATCTTCGTTCTGATACTCGTAGCTGCGTGCACTGACCTGGATGAATCGGGCTGCATCTTTCCAGGAACCGCCACGAACCACTTTGCGTTTGTTGATGTATGCGTCCGTTTTGGCCGCATTGTTCTGAATGCTCGGATTAAGGTCATTCATATCTTCATAGGCAGATTCGCTCCATGTAGAAGATGTCCATTCTGCCACATTTCCGGCCAAATCGTACAAACCATATTCATTGGGCGCGTAGGAGGCTACCTTTGCGGTGATGATCTGTCCATCATTGGTATATCCGCCTTTTGATGGTTTGAAGTTGGCATAATAGCATCCGCGTTCAGAATTTGTCTTGTCACTTTTCCAGGGATATTTTCCAACTTTTTGTTTTCCGCGGGCTGCATATTCCCATTCTGCCTCTGTAGGCAGACGGTATTCCATCACTTTTTGTCCGCGTGCGCTCAAAGCGTTGTTCAGATAGCTCGTTCTCCAGTGACAAAATGCCACTGCCTGTTCCCAGGAAACGCCAACAACAGGGTGTGAATTATAGGCCGGGTGAGAAAAGTAATTTTGCATATACGGCTCGTTGTAACTGTTTGTAAAATCGTTCACCCAGCAAGTCGTGTCAGGATAGATTGCAATAATGCGTGTATGTAAAAAGTCAAAACGAGAGGAGAGAGGTCTGGTGATGGTTGTGTTTACCACCTTGCCGTCTTCTGTAATATAAGCAGTGTCTTTGGTGATCATGACCGTTTGCTGTTGTGCCGGATTGAGGTCGGTGTTACGATTCCGTTTGATGGCATCCAGCTGGTTGGCACGTTTGGCCTCAGCGGCATAATCAAACCATTCATAACGGTATAAAATCAAATCTGTATTGGTTCTGGTACCACCCAATACGTCATCCTTGATTTTTAGATAGTTCAGTGCTGTCAATTCCTCTTCGGTGGCACGTCTTGCATCCGGAATAGGGATTTTCCAGTTCAGATGAGGTGTAATAGGCTCTCCCTTTGAATTTTCAGTGATCTTATATTCCTCGTTACCACCATAAGCCGGGTCGGCTAATTTTTCACGAGTGATGGAGTCGCAAACCCATTTGATAAATTGTTTGTACTGACCATTTGTTATTTCGGTTTCATCCATCCAGAAAGGACTGATGGAAACGTTTTTGGATGGGGTGTTTATTCCAAAAAGACTGTCTTTTTCAGCTTGTCCCAGTTCAAAGGTGCCTTGTTGGACCAAAACCATCCCATAAGGGTTGGGCTCATTCCAAGGAATGCTCTTTACACCGGTCAATTCTCCGTTATCGTACATACCGCACGAAGTCAACAGGATAATAACCAAACCTGTAATGATGTTTTTTCTCATACTTTTATAATATACGTACACTTTTTTGTTTCTTGCTCACGGTTGCTGTCCCGATCTTTTTGGTGTATCCAATAAAAATTTCATGACTTCCACCAGAAAAACTTGCCACAGCAGATGTTGAAATATCGTATGAATAACCTATGCTCAGGCCTTGACGCAATTTGATTCCAGCCATCACAATAATGGCATCCTGATACCTCCAGCCAAGCCCTCCCCAATAATGTTCCTTATAAAAGACCCTTCCCGAAAGGTCAAATTGCCATGCCGTCAGGTCTGTCTTGAGCAGAAAGGACGGTTGCACCGTGTATAACGGGTTAGATAAAATAATATTGTATCCGTTTGTTAAATAATAGGTTCTGGATGCTTTGATTTTGTAATTTTCTTCGTCTGTTGCATCCTCTCCAGCCTTCAGTTTAATGCTCGTTTCCATCAGATGTGAAACGGATAATCCGGCATAATAGATATTGTGATCATACCAGACACCGAGGCTAAAATCAGGAATGGAACCTTTTAAAGATCCTGTGGGGATGGATTCGTCGGTACTGGAATGATATTCGCCTTTTTCCGGAATATAAATTTCGTCTGCATCGAAGTTCTCCTGCAAGAGTCCACCCTGTAGCCCGATGCTCAATTCTGCATGTTTAAGTTTTTTCTTATAGGCATATTGGAGTTGAATCAATTGCGTGCTGAAAAGTCCGATAGATTCTTTGAAAACGATCAGGCCAAACCCATTCTTCCGGTTGTTGAAGGAAAATGGCATGGATGCGTGCAGGACGAAAGTGCTTGGCGCATGGTCTATGCCAACCCATTGCTGCCGATTTACCAGTGAATAGTTCATGTCGCTGCCTTGACCCGCAGCGGCAGGGTTAAAGGTCCCAGGTGCCAGCATATACTGGCTCAACTGTGCATCGTATTGTGCGGACATTTGCACGCTTTGAAGCAAAAATACGAGCAGTAACAAGAAAGGAATATGGAGCTTGACTCTGAATCTCATAAATAATTATAAACAGGATATGCCTGAAGGCTGTATCATTTTCCTTTGGCATAATAATAAACAGAAAAAGAGAAATAAAATTGTCTGATTATGCGGAAAAGGCACTGTTTTAGGTAAAAAATAAAGGCGATTCGAAAGGGAACCGCCTGTTGGATGTAAAAAACAAAGAAAATCTAATATTCCTCCTCGTTGAAGAAGAAATCTTCTTTACTGGGATAATCCGGCCAAATATCTTCAATGCTTTCATAAATTTCTCCTTCATCCTCCATTTCCTGAAGGTTTTCGATGACCTCCAATGGTGATCCTGAACGCATTGCAAAGTCGATTAATTCATCTTTTGTTGCCGGCCATGGTGCATCTTCCAATCTTGATGCCAATTCTAATGTCCAATACATATTCGTATATTGTTTTTAAGAGTTTATTTAATACCTGTAAATCAAATCATTATAGCTTTTGATAAAATCAGAACCCTATTTTGATTTTGACGCAAAAATAAACTATTCTATTGATAAAACAAGTGTTGCTTTGTTTTTTATTTTGTGTTATCCCAAAAAGTTTCAGGGCCGTCCATCAGGCAACATTTTCGTCCCAAAACGAAATAATAATCAGAGAGTCTGTTTAGATAACTAATGATAAGATTGTCTACGGTATAAGTCCTTGAAACTTTGACGACTTGTCGCTCGGCTTTTCTGCATACTGTCCTGCAAACATGGCACATGGAGGACGTCTTGTTTCCACCTGGTATGACAAATTGATGGATTTCCGGTAATCCGGATGTGATATGGTCAATTTCAGATTCGATGTTTTGTAACATTTCTTCCGTAACCGGTTCCGGAATCTTCAAGGTTGTGGCAGACTGATCTGTTGCCAGATAAGATCCAAGCTTGAACAGGTGATGCTGGATTTCCAGAACGAAATCATGATCGTGCTTTTCCAGGTTTTCTGAGAGCAGAACGCTCATGAAGGCATTCAACTCATCAATATTCCCGTACGCTTCTAAGCGAATGTCGTCTTTAGGTATACGTGTACCCCCGATTAAACCGGTTGAACCATTGTCTCCTGTCTTGGTGTAAATCTTCATATTCGCATTTATTTGTTTCGAATGACGTATTTCTTTTTTTCCACTTCAGGATTAAACAGAATGATTCCAAGATTGAAAAGATCGATGGACACCTGCACATCCTGATGGGCCCGGATATTTTCCCATGCCTGAGTTTTACCGGGACTTTCATGCATATTCATGAAGACAAAAATCGAGCCATTATTTCTTTTGCAGAGGCATTTCTGAAACAAATCCTGATATTTCTGCGGATCAGATATTTGGTTAAAAAGAACAAAGTCCAGATTTTCAAGCTTGTCGATAAGTATTTCCGGCATTTCTTTAGGTTTGAGCAAATGTAATTCTATTTGTTCCAGTCCTTGTATTTGAAAACCTTTTCGTGCGATTGCTGCCGATTCGGCAGAATCAGTGATACTGATGCATCTTGCTTTTTGGTTGGCGAAAATCATATATTGGGTTTCAATACCTGATGAAGTGCCAAGTTCGAGCAATGTTTTGAATTTCGCATCCTGTATGATACGAAAAATGATTTGTCCGCTATGCGTCTTTTTTTGCTGATTGAAGCATGTCGGTTTATTGTTTAGTTCTTTTCTCAGAGATTCGATGGTTTCGAAACAATAAAAGGGGTATTTTCCCTGAATTACGGAAGTAATGAGATGAAACAAATAAGGGGAATGGATGCCGAAACCGTTATGATGCCGGGCATTGATCCTATATCGGATTGCTTCTTTCAATTGATAAAAGAGATGAGCCATGTTCTTTTAAATCCTTTTTTTGATTTCCTGACCTCCAAAGATACGAAATGAAAGATTTTTGTAAACAATTATTTTAATTTTTACGTTATAATGAGTCAAACATGATTTGGCGTAAATTAAAATTTTTATACAATGAAAAATTCGAGGATTGATTTTAAAAACACAAAGTTGCCTAAAGTGAAATTTGTGGACGAATTTAAAGCATTCGCATTAAGAGGAAATGTGGTTGATATGGCTGTAGGTATCATTGTTGGTGCAGCCTTTGGGAAAATCGTGACATCTTTTGTCAACGACATTATTATGCCACCGATTGGTTTATTGTTAGGTGGCGTGAATTTTTCTGACCTGAAATTTGTGATGAATGATATGATTGGAAACAAACCTCCAGTCACCATCAATTATGGGAACTTTATTCAGGTGATTATTGATTTTCTGATCATTGCATTTGCCATCTTTATGGTTATCAAACTGATAGCTAAGGCAAAAAGGAAGGAAGAAGCTGCTCCTGCTCCTGTTGCAGCACCAGAACCTCCAATTTCCAATAAAGAAGAAATTCTTTTGACGGAGATCCGTGATTTGCTGAAAAAAAATACAGAAAAATAAGAGTTGTTTTTTGTTGACTAGTCAGGTTCTTTAGACCTCACTTACCCGTATTTTTTTTGTCTTAAGCTTGCTATTGTTGATGGTTTTGATCAGCACATCCATTTTTGAAGCGTGTACAGCGACGTAGGAACAATCTTGTTTGACTTCGATGATTCCCAGCTGTTCTTTGCTGAGTCCTCCCTGTTTCAGAAACAGACCAGCGAGGTCCCCTTTGGAAATCTTATCCCTTCTACCTCCTGTGATATAAAGTGTTTTCCAGATGGGAGCTTCGGGTGTCGGTGCATCCTTGATTTGTTCGATCTTTGTATTCTCGATGAAATCAGGAAGCTCTTCTTTTTCCCATTTCAGGATATAGGCGGTGCCCTCGGAGTTCATTCTGGCTGTTCTTCCGTTTCTGTGTGTGAATTCCTGACTCCTTGGCGGCAGCTGAAAGTGAATGATGAATTTCAGTTCGGGAATATCGAGTCCTCTGGCTGCCAGGTCGGTGGCAACAATCAGTTGATGGGTGCCGTTCCGAAATTTGATCAGGGTCCTTTCCCTGTCGATTTGTTCCATTCCACCGAAGAAACAGCCATGATGGATATTTTTTGCTGTTAGATGGTCACTTACTTCCTGAATGGTTTCCTTGAAGTTGCAGAAAACGATTCCGGGCTGGTTGCCGATGTGGTTTAGTGTTTTAACCAAAGTTTCCAGCTTATCCTTTGTGGGAGAAACGACCGTCCTGATTTTCAACTGAGAAATCTTTTCACCTGAGTAATCGATGCAGACAGGATGATTTAAACCTACAAAAGCAGGTATTTCTGTCGCTTTTGTTGCAGAGGTCAGAATCCTTTTTTCGATATTCGGCAGGACTGCAATGATTTCGCTCATTTCAGTCTCGAAACCGATTTCGAGAGATTTGTCAAATTCGTCAAGTATCAGTGTGCGGATGAATTCGGTTGAAAAGACCTTTCTTCTCAGAAGGTCGGCAACCCTTCCCGGTGTACCTATCAGTATGGTGGGATTGTGCTTGAGATCCATTTTGTCTTGATATCCTGCGCGACCACCATAAACGGCATTGGTTTTGTATCCAGACCCCATTTCCCGGATTACTTGCTCTATTTGAAGAGCCAACTCTCTGGACGGAACGAGTATCAGCACTTGTATTTCGTCGCTTTCAGCATCCAGCTTCCCGATGATGGGGAGCAAATACGCCAGTGTTTTACCTGTGCCTGTCGGGGAAAGCAAGACGATGTCTGATGAGGCATCAATGGCTGTCAGTGCCTCCTCCTGCATGGGGTTGAGCTTCTGAATCTTTAGTTTTTCCAGGATGTCCTCCTGATTTTTTATGTTATTTGGCATAGGGTAAAGATACTGCTTAAACATCAATCCGCAATATTTCCTTTAAAGGAGATTCTCTGTCTTGTAATGCTGAATGAACATAAATATCAGATGGAACTTTGATTTTCTATTTTTGCAATAAGTCTTCCAGCATCTCTTTCATTCTGGTTGATTTCTTGTTGTAGTCCGCAGCATTCCGCCAGTCGGAAGCGTTTACGAAATGCAACCAATCTTTTCCGATATAGGCATACATGTCGTTCTGAAAATCATCACCTTCCCAAAGCGGGATGCGCTCTTCGTCTGCAAACTGAAAAACGGTCTCCTTTTGCTGATCGCAGAGCAAAGGTTTATAAAGCGAAAAGAAACTCCCGGACCCCGTATCTCCACCAAAACTTGGAAGAAAATTCAAAGGCTTTCCCTGCGTATAAACCGAATCAAAGAAGGCAAGTCCGGGCCAGAGATAAAGCAAGCGACCGCAGGGAATCTTGGGAAGCTCGCACACCTGTAGCATCCCGTAATACGGTTGATCTTTCAGATAAAACCTCGGTGAAATCGGACAAATTGGGAAGATATCGTGGTCTAAAAGTCCAAAAAAACTTGCAGACCGCGGCTGGATATAGTTTTTATAGACATAGTTCAGAGCCGCTCCGTGGGATTTGCTGTAATATGGCGGTCCATAAGGAGAAGGGGGCAAGGCAATATAAGGCAGACCTTGTTTCGAACAGTAAGCACGGATTTCAGATCTTGATTTTGCATCGGTCGAATTGTCTGCCACCGTATACACAAAGGAATCTGTGATGAATTTTTTAAGCAAGCGGTATTGATAGCAAATCATTTCCGGATTGTTGAAAGCGATGGTCACGAGATCCAGGCTGTCGTTCGACAAAGATTCCGTGATCACGCCGACATTCTCTTCCGACGGAAACCGACGATAATATCTCTGCAAACGGATAGCCTCTTTCGGATACTTCATTTGAGCAACAAACCTTCCTACACCTTTCATCATCCGGATTTCTATAATCTAAACTTTACAACAGGCAAATATACTGGATTCGAACAGCTATTCCCCAAATTTTATCAAAATATCCTGTATTCCGGATTTGAATCTTTTGTGAAGCATTCTACGGCCCAATGAAATAGCATCATTTAAACCTTAAAAACAGTATTTCATCGGGAATAATACCTGGTTTTATCGATTCTGGCTTTTTTTTAAGTCGTTGTGGGGCTACTTTTGTTGCGATCTGAAAAACAAGATGATGGCAAAAAGTAACGAGAACAATAGCAAGGTGTGTCCTGTAGAAAGAGCTGGAGGACTGGAGACTTTCTGAACAAAACATTAATCCAATAGCGTATGTTTTTATTTGTTTATGGCCCATATATGAATCCAAAATACTTGAGTGAAAAGAATATTGATTTCATCAGCTCTTGCAAAGCAATTCTGAATGGTTACAAAATCTGCTTTTCCACAAAGACGGATGATTGGAAGCAAGCAATGATTGATATTGAAGAGAAAAATTATTCCAGTGTTGAAGGTGTTCTATATGAGTTGACCGATGAGGCTGCTATGCTGCTGCTTCATGATTTTGAAAAGACAGCAGCGAAGGAGTATGAAAAAATATTTGTGGATATTAATGTAGGAAAAGGTCCAAATGTTGATGCTTATACCTATATTAGTATCAGAAAAGACGGATAAAAACTTGACAGATGATCGATTACAAGATTCAGAAATTTCCAAGAACAAGGATTGCCACCTTAGATGTAAGTGCTATTGGGTTACAGAAGCATCATATTGTTGCAATGATAGAAATTGATGTGTCTGAAGCCAGGCAGAAAATTAAAAAGTATAAAAATAAGATCCATAAAATTTCATTTACAGCTTGGTTGATAAAAGCGATTAGCCACACCATCAAAGATCATGAACAGGCTGCTGCCTATCTAAAGGGAAAACACAGTCTGTTCATATTTAATGACATAAACATTTCCATGATCGTTGAAAAAGATTTGGACGGGCAAAAAGTGCCTGTTCCACTGATCATTGAAAAAGCAAATGAAAGAAGCATCGAATCCATAACCCGGCAAATCAATGAAGCAAAAGCGACACCACTGACCGATGATGATATCGTGCTTCAGCGTAAATCAAACAAATTAGAACGGTCTTACTATTTCTTGCCCGGTTTTGTCAGAAGACTTTTTTGGAAATACTTGTTGAGACATCCGCCTCTTGCCTATAAGACAATGGGAAATGTCGCCTTTACTTCTATTGGAATGATGGGAAAGGTAAATGGTTGGTTCATTCCAATGTCTGTTCTTCCGATTTGTTTCGGCGTCAGTGCAATAACCAAAAAACCGGTTGTGGTTAATGATCGGATAGAAGTTCGGGAAGTTCTGAAGATGACCGTTTTATTGGACCATGATGTGATTGATGGTGCCCCCATGACCCGATTCCTAAGCAACTTATCGGAGAATATCGAAAAAGGGATAGGATTATAATTGTCGTTGAATAAAATAATAGAAAATGGCAAATAAGTCTTATTGATATTGTTTTATTTCTAAAAATCACTATTTTTGTTGAAAAATAGAAATGAAATGAATTTTATTGAGTTTCGAAAAAAATTTATTGATATTGGATGTGTCAATACGCACCAGATAGTCGCTCTATACCCGGATTTCAACCATAACAACCTGACACGCTGGGTAAAACAAGGCTTGTTAGTGAATTTGCGGCAGGGCTATTACTCCTTTCCTGAACTTCGTGCACAGTCGGAATTTGCCCTCTACATCTCAAACCGCATCTATAAGCCGTCGTATATCAGTTTGCACAGTGTGCTCGCATTTTACGGGATAATACCCGAGGTAGTAACGCAGATTACGGCGGTATCATCGTTAAAAACTGCCGAGTTTCAGAATGACTTCGGTGTTTACACGTATAAGAAAGTGCGGGAGGATCTCTTTTTCGGCTATGAACTAAAACCTTTTGGCGACAAGTCGATATTGTTTGCACATCCCGAAAAGGCACTGCTCGATTTGCTTTATCTCTATCCGTTTTATGATTCGTCCGAAGAGCTGGAGGAATTGAGGTTGGATGAAGCGTATATTGCCAACGACTTAGATAGGAAGCGGTTAGATGAATATGCAGCCCGATTCGGTAGTAAAGCATTGACCCGAAGAGTGGCGTTGATGAAAAAATTTTATGGACTATGATTGATTTACAGCAGATTAAAGGCTATTTTTCGGCAGAGTTGCGGCAAAATACGACTTTTCAGAAATATATGATAAAAGAGTACATTCAGTTGATGATATTGGACTGGCTCTCCACCTCGTCCTACGTTCAGAGAGTTGTATTTATCGGCGACACGAATCTGAGACTTGTTAAGGGCATAGACCGTTTTTCGGAAGATTTGGATTTCGACTGTAAAAATTTTTCACAGGAAGATTTTACGAAGATGACCGACGAAATATTGACTTTTTTGCAGCGTTCAGGCTTGAAATCCGAGACTCGCGATAAAGCGAATGATAAACTTACTGCTTTCAGGCGTAATTTCTTTTTTCCGGAATTTCTGTTTGAATTGGGTTTGTCCGGATATAGAGAAGAACGTTTTCTTATCAAGGTTGAAAGTCAGGATCAGGGATTTGATTATAAACCGACTGTTGTCAATATCAAACGGGTAGGTTTCTTTTTCCCGTTTCCTGTGCCACCCGATTCAATTCTGTGTGCGATGAAACTGTCGGCTTTGCTGACTCGACAGAAAGGTCGCGACTTTTACGATGCAATGTTCTTGCTTGGACAGACCGAGCCTGATTACGATTATCTGGCTGTAAAACAGTATATTCGCAATAAAGAGGAGCTGAAATACGCATTACTTGAAACCGTCAATAAAACGGATCTCAAAAAAAAATATCGTGATTTTGAGCACCTGCTATTTAACAAAGCCAACGCGGAGCGGGTGCTTCGATTTGGAGATTTTGTCAACGAGTTATAGCTAAATGGGGCAATTGGAGTACAATGCGTTTTTTTAGCGCATGAAACATGGATGGATGAGCTAAAAACCCTGAATATAGAAAGCAAATATTTGATTCCGAAATCACCATATATGGGGATTATGGAACAAAAACCACCTTTGTCTTATATGAATGTGGGTAAAATCACCATTAGTGGTGATTTTTACTTGTTTTTCTCCATAATTATTTTCAACTTTGTACAAAATCACAATATATGGGGACTATGGAACAGATTGGCGAAGACATTAAGGCGAGACGGAAAGTGCTTTCGATAACACAACGTACACTTGCAGAGTTGGCTGAAGTAGGTATCAATACCTTAACCCGAATAGAGAAGGGAGAAGGGAATCCATCGTTGGCTGTACTTGAAAAGATTGCCGACACATTGGGTATGGAGTTGAAATTGGTAGTCAAACAAAAATAGATTAAACCATGAGAAAAGCTGCCGTATATTTAAGAGGTCAGTATGCCGGAGAAATATGCGAATTATCACCGCATGAATATGTTTTCAGGTATGATGACGATTATTTTGCAGACCCCGACAAACCGGCTATAAGCCTTACTTTGAATAAAAGTCAGCAAGAATACAGGTCGGAGTTCTTGTTCCCGTTTTTCTTCAATATGCTCTCTGAGGGGAGTAACAGGCAAGTGCAATCAAAGATGTTGCACATAGACGAGAACGATCATTTCGGCATATTGTTGGAAACGGCACAAACAGATGTAATTGGCGCAGTTACCGTAAAACCATTGTAAAATATGATAAAACTTGATAGATGCCCGTCAACTTTGGCATTGGGATACGAGGGATACTCACCTATTGGATTGAAACGGTTGTTCAACAAGAAAACCGTATCTCCGTTTATTCCCTATAAGCCTATCGGCGAAAATCGTGAAGAGACCGACTTGTTTATGAAAAATAAGCAGCGAATATCTCTTTCGGGAGTGCAAAGTAAATATTCGATGGTTGTCGAGAATGGGCAATTGCGCTTAACCAAAGATGGAGAACAGGGTACATATATTCTGAAACCCAAGTTGAGTGAATTTTCCAACCGGGAGTTCAGCCCTGCAAACGAACATCTTACGATGCAGATTGCAGAACAAGTCTTCGGTATTGAAACTGCAGCAAACGGACTG